>JGI24709J26583_10000004_pt1 | contig 164134 bp, 172 predicted proteins | sample BioPla2DNA1_FD_26583 | JGI IMG/M metagenome (IMG submission 26583) | reverse complement strand
GGCCTGGATCAACGCCGCCGGCGGCAGTGGCCGAATCAACCCGCTGCAGGTACGGCCAGTACCTGACCAGACAATGGACGAGGAAGACGATGAAGGGCTGGACCAGGTTACAACAGTGCGCGGCCCGTTGGCAGCTCACTTGCAGCGGGTGAAGACCTTCTTCCAGCTTTACCTGCCGGGATTGAACGACCTGGAGCGCGCCCAGCTCGATGAAGCAGTTTTATCCGCCTACAGTGAATACGGGGTGGAGTGGCATACAGATCCGACAAGCGTGGGTGCATGGCCTACGTTGGCGGATGTTTACCGCCATGTAAAGGAGGCGGGGGCGGAACGGCTGGCGGTTCTTCTCAAAGCCGCGGCCGAAGGCACAGACAGCGCTCTCTGGTCAGGACAGACCACCATTCCGCCGGTGGGGGACTTCACAGTCTTGGATATTCGCGATCTGGCCGATGCCAGCGACACCGTGCGCCGGGCACAGTATTTCAATATTTTAGGTTACGCCTGGGATGTGGTGCGGCAAGGCCAGGCCGCCGGGAAACGGACGGTGCTGGTGGTTGACGAGGCCTGGCTGATGGCTGACCCTCAGACGCCCCAGGCCATCGGCTTTTTACGTGACCTATCTAAACGAATTCGTAAGTATGGGGGCTCTTTGGTGGTTATCACGCAAAATGTGGTGGACTTCCTGGCCCCGGAGCTGGCGCGCCTGGGACAGCCGGTCATCACCAACGCCAGCAATAAGCTCCTCATGCGCCAGGAATCCCGCGACCTGGAGGCTTTACAGGAACTTCTGCGGCTTTCCGATGCGGAGGTGGATTTGTTGGCCAATGCCAAACGCGGCGAGGGCTTGCTGTTGGCCGGAAACCAGCGGGTGCATGTACGGATTGAAGCAGCACCTCACGAACTGGAGGTGATCGGCTGATGCCCGCCTGGCTGGTAAAAATGGGACTAGTCTTCGCCAAGAGTTTGGTTAGCGACGAGGTCCTGAAGAAACTGGTTGGGTTTATAGTTGCTTTAATCCTTTTACTGCTGACCCTGGTCATTTCGCTGCCCGTATTGGTGGTGCATATTCCCTTGGTGATGACGGAAAACATTGACGATTTTTATGAAGGCACTGAACAGGCTTCAAATATGACCAAAACCGATGACGACCCGAAGGGTGTAGTTATTCCCTGGGAGGAAGTGACCGCTACTTGGGGGGTGCTGTATGAACAGGATTTCAGCGGCGCTCGGGTGGGAGGGGTACGGGAACTGGCCCTGAATTGGGCGGAACGTCACGAACGGGTGGTGGTGCATACCGACAGTGAGGGGAATACCTGGACGGAAACCATCGTCTGGTACACTCTGCGTGATTTTACGGAGGTCATGAATCGGCTGGGATTTATCACGGAACAAAAAGAACAGGCGCAAAGGTTTTTACAAGCTCTATGGGAAGGCGGCCTTAAACCGCCGGCAGACTGGAGAGCCAGGTCCCTGCCGGGGTGGGCCTGGCCCGTCCCCGGCTACGACAGCGCGGCCGCCATCAGCAGCGGCTACGGGCTGAGGGTGCATCCGATTACTCATGTACCGGGCACTCATCAGGGCGTGGATATCGCGGCACCCGAAGGTACGGCGGTGGTAGCGGCCACAGGTGGGTTCGTACGGCAAACAGGCGATGATCCTTTCCTGGGCCGTTTCGTGATAATTCAGGGAGGGGGCTACGAAACCCGTTACGGGCATTTGCGTGCTATCACTGTACGCAAAGGGGAAAGGGTGAAAGCGGGAGAGACCATCGGGCGGGTGGGGAATACGGGTAGAAGTACCGGGCCACATCTTCACTTTGAAGTCCGTTTTGCCGGCCAGTACCAGAATCCGCTGCAGTATTTTTGAATAAATGGACAATTATATCCGGTAAGCGCAAAAATCAGTAAGGATTTTTTGGTCTCTGAGTAGATTGGTGCATGATAGTAGGGTTACAACCCTGCTTTTAGATTTTAGGGTAGTTGTATTTCAAGTAATAGCAGGAAATACCTGGTTGATAGAAGAAATAATATTAAAACAACTTCGTATCAGTCGTTAATTTATGAGATAAAAAGCAAAAGCCTATTAAGACATCCAGGTGAATTGGAGGGTCCGTAATGTATATTTCTAAACTCCGAATTCAAAATTATCGTTGCTTTCAAGATACCACGATTGAATTTAAACCAGGTCTTAACGCGATTATCGGCGAAAATAATTCTGGGAAAACTACAGTATTCAGGGCCTTAGGTCTAATATTCAATCGTAATAGTGCTAACCATATATCCATTGAAGACTTTTATCGGGGTAGCGTTTGTATGGATGCTCCACCCATAATAACAATAACAGCAACGATTCAATCAGACCAAAACGATCAACTCGAAGATAAAGCTGTGGTAGCATCTTGGCTCACAAAGCTTGAATGTCCTTGGGAAGCAATATTGACCTTCTCATACTTTTTGCCTGAAGGTGACAGGGCAGATTTTGACAGAGATCTCGAAGCAGTAGTGTCTGAAATTGAGGACCCCAAGCTAAGAATGCAAAGTTATTGGGAGACTGTGGAAAAATATCTACCGAAATTCGTATCAAGAGTTTATGGGGGCAACCCAGAGTTGAGGAATCGCGCAGAAGCTGAATGGCTTGAAAAATTTGACTATCAACTATTAGAGGCGATCAGAGATGTTGAGGAACGGATGTTTTCCGGGCGAAGTCCAATGCTAAAACGGGTACTCAATCAATTCTTAGATTTTGATGTTAAGGATGAACAAGAAAGGCAAAACAGGCAAAGTCAGTTTCAAAAGGACACAAGCTCTCTGATTTCGAAGTTGCGTCAGCGCCTGGATCTTGATCATATACTTAAGTTAGCCAAAAAAACAGGCGCCTCTGTTGGAGGTTCGCCGGATCTTGCTGGCAAATTAGAGGAATCGGACCTCATTAGTGCACTCAAACTCATGATTAATAGAGCTGATGTTAGTATTCCTGCAACACACAACGGGCTAGGTTACAATAATCTGATCTTTATATCGCTTGTTTTGGCTAATTTGGAGGCTCAAACCTCGTCTCTTTTAGGTGAAAATGCCAAGGTTTTTTCGCTGTTGCTCATTGAAGAGCCAGAAGCTCATCTCCACCCAGCATTGCAATTTAAGTTCCTGCGTTTTCTCAGAGAGGAACTCGAAGAAGGAAATCACAATCGGCAAATCTTTATTACCACCCATTCGACTCATATTACAGCAGCAGTTGGACTGGATTCCATAATATGCATGACTACAGATAACGAAGGTAATATCAGTGTAGCTTACCCCGGGCGTGTCTTTAACGCTTCCAAAGAAGATCAAAAATCAAAGAGATATGTAGAGAGATATCTAGATGCAACAAAGTCAAACATGCTTTTTTCGAAAGGGATAATCTTTGTAGAAGGCATGGCAGAACAAATACTGCTGCCATGTTTGGCAGACTATGTCGGCTGCTCCTTTGAGGACCATCACGTAACAATAGTTAGAGTTGACGGACTAACTTTTAAGCACTTTCTCAAGTTATTCGGGGCGGGCGTTAATGGAGAGCGAAAAAAATATGCGTTGTCCAGAAGGGTTTCGTGCATTTTAGATACTGATCCAGCCCGGCGCCAAAAGGACACCAAAGGTGCGAAATGGCAGAGTTGCTGGTCTTTTGAATTAGGCTTGGATGTCGAGCAGTTCGAGTATCGAGACTTATCGGGAGTCATATCGAACCTGGAAGTGAAAACAGAAGGAAGTGACAACATACGACTTTTTTACAGTATACCGGGAAAGGGTAAAACGTTTGAGTATGACCTCGTATTAGAAAATCCAGGTTGTAATGTTCTGGTTACTGATACGTGTAAGAAAAAGGATGATTTAGTCAAACTTATGGAAAATTACGCTCAAGACACTGATTTACAATCTCTGTATGGTAACAATTGGGATGACAGGGTTAACGATTCACTGAAGACCTGTACCTGGCCTTTAAGCGAAAAAAATATTGCCTTGATAGCTGCTTGCTATCTTAGCAGTATAGAGAAAGAAAAGGGAGAGAATGCGTTCTTATTGGAGTACCAACTTCGGCAGAATCTCATTAATAAGGATGTCGATTTCAGCGTTCCAGGGTACATCCGGAATGCCATTCAATGGGTATGTGGGGGTTAAAGCCAATGGATTTAAAAGGTTGGACAACCATCGGGTCTGATACTATTTTAAAAGATTGCGATCATCATTTCCGAGTTGTAGCTGGACCTGGAGCTGGAAAGACCCATTGGTTAGTATGCCATATAAAAAACGTGCTAAAATCCTCAAAACGTCTTAATCATACGTCAAAGATAGTTTGTATTTCTTATACGAACGTGGCTGCCGAAGAGATTCGACATAAGCTGGACGAAGCTGGCGACAGTGTCGAAGTATCAACGATACACAGCTTCTTATACAGGCACGTTGTGAGGCTGTATGTTTGGTTATTGAAAGACCAAAATGGTGAGCCAATAGTTGATTGTCAGACCCTTAATGGTCATACTGTTCACCGTCCTTCGAGGGGTAAGATCGAGGCCTGGATAAAGGAACACCCATTTCTCTCGTACCTCAGGGCAAACTTATCATTAACTATCAAGTGCTTAGCAGATCTTACCTGGAAATTAGAAGGTGACAAATGTATCATTAGTCAGAGAAATAGCTGGAAAGGAATCTATAAGTTCACAAGCGGTAAAAGTAAGAATCAATATTCCTTTCCTTCGGATCCAGAGGTGCTTTATGCATATAAAAGATTATATTGGAACGAAGGAGAAATTCATCACGAGGATGTGCTCTACTTTGCTTTTGAAATTCTCAAAAACCATCCTGAACTGTTAAAATTTCTTGTTGCTAGATTCCCGTATATCTTCTTGGACGAATTCCAAGATACTAACCCAATCCAAACGGAAATTGTAAAGCGATTAGCTAATGAAGGTGCAATAGTTGGTGTTATTGGTGACCCAAGCCAATCAATATATAAGTTCCAGGATGCTAGTAGACAAGATTTTCTTAACTTCCATTTACCAGATCAAGTTAACTACCAAATTGATGGTAACAGGAGGAGTACCCAAAGAATTATTAATTTCCTCAATCAAATACGTGCGGACCTCCACCAAGTGTGTATTCGTGAAAAGATTGGTGGCAACGTGGTCTTTTTCATTGGTAAGAATGTGCTGGAGGCTATTCCCCTGATAAGGAGAAGACTAGTGGAAGAACACCTGAATTTAGGTGATAAACTAGCGATTTTAGCAAGAACTAATGAATATACTACCAAGATAAGGTCAGAAAGTAATTTGATTAACGAGGATGTTTGGGAAAGGTTAAGAAATGCTGATTATGAGCGTGAGCGTTTTCTGTATCACATGGTCGTGGCTTGCGAATACACCTATCAAAAAAGATTTGACGAGGCTGTACGAGAGCTTTCAAGAGGTTTTAGAATTAGGAACGGTGAATTGAGGCCACCGTTGAAGGGTACAGTTAATTCTGAGTTGACAAAGCGAAGTATTATATTATCTGTTTTGGCCCATTTTATAAACGAACGAGAGAGGCTACTACAGAGCACCATTTTTGATTTTTACAACACAGAGTGCTTAGGCGTTTTAAGCGCCTTTAATCTTAATCTCAAGAAAATAACTGCGGGGGATTTTCGCAAAGAAGCAGAGCAAATTTATTATAAAGACCTAATTGAGAATTTGAGGGTTAACTATGATGATAGCCAGGTCAAAACAATCCACCAAGCCAAGGGGTCAGAGTTTCCTGCGGTCTTAGTGTGTCTAGAGTCAGAAGAAGATCTGGAACGAATAATAAACGCCAACCTTGATACAGATGATGATGAAAGCCGAATCTATTATGTTGCATTGAGTCGGGCACAGGATGTTTTGTATGTTCATGTGCCTAGCTTACCGCTAGAAAGAAGAGAAGAAAAACTGAGCCGTTTAACTGAAATGGGTGTGGAGGTCGTATTCTTAGAAGGAAATTGAGTGAACCGCTATGAGCTTTCACTCGTTGTGGCAAAATATGGTTGCATAAAAGGAGTCAGGGCTGGGGCTACACAACAAGAGATAAAACTACACGAAACACTTGTAAAGATTACACTAAAAGTGAAAAGCATATATAATTAGAGGCCACTTTCTAAAAAAGGGAGTGGCTTCTTTTATTTTTACAACAATATTTGAAAGTCAAGACAAAGGAGGTTGGTAGCGTGAGTGCATATGCGATTGTGGAACGGAAAGTAGCCAAAGCTGTGGCCAGTTACTTACGGGAACGTGGTATGGCCGAAGCCCCGGTATGGATTGCCGGCCCCGGGCAGGGAGTAGCAGCATTGGAAGATGCCGCCCGGGTACCGGCAGACTTGCTGTTGCTGGATATTAACACGGGCCCCGGTTTAGGACCCGCTGTTTTGCGTTACCGCCTGGCGCGGCCAAAAACTAGAATTATACTTTTGGCTCCGGGTAAAGCACCGGGTGATACCGAAGTTGCTGCAGTGGTACAGACAGGAGTTTACGATGTAGTTACTAATCTGGATGATCTAAAGACCGTACTGGAACGTCCCCAGGCAGAGTTGGCCACGGCGGCCCTGTGGCTGGACCCTTCCCTGGCTCCCAGTGTCTCCAGCCGGGAACAAGTGCGGGAGCGGATCGTGGAGCGCCGGGTGGCGGTCAGCCAGCGTCCGGTATTGATTGTGGTGGCCGGTGTGGCATCAGGCGTCGGAACTACTACCGTTGCTTTTGCCCTGGCCGGCTACTTGGCCCGCAGGGGGCACCAAACTGTACTGGCGGAGGCAGGGGAACAGCGTAGCCTGGCGGTGATTGCGGATATGGACCTGGACAATAAACCGGCACAGTGGCTACCAAACCTGGATGTTTGTATTGAACCGACGCCGCGCAACCTTGTGCGGTTACGACGGCACGCTTACGTGGTGGCAGACCTGGGTGCCTTCCCGCGCACCGAACTGGTAGGATTGGATGCCGACCTGGTGTTGGTGGTTTTACCACAAGCTCACCGCATCCTGCGGGCAGTTGCCTGGTTGCAGGCTGGCAAGCTGCAACCGAAGGAATTGTACGGCTTGCGATATGTGGTAACGGGTGAGGGGAAATCTGCCGCGAAACTGGCCAACACCTGGAAGGAGATTTGTTCCAAGACTATACCAGGTACGGAAGTACCGACAGTGGTCAATTTGCTGCCTGTGAACGGACAAGGGGAGACCTGGCCGCCGGGCTACTGCAAGGGCAGCGGAAAACTAGACCGGGCCTGTAATGAACTGTTGGTAGATGTGTTGCCTGACTCGCCGCGGGAAGTCAAGTGGCCATGGTTGCTATTCAGACGAAGGAAGGCTGAGGGTTAGACACAAAAATTCTTTTTAATGCAGGATAAGAAAGAAACCACAGCCCCGGCAAAGCCGGGGCAAAACTTTTTCTAACAAGGCTTCTGACGGTTTCATTTTGGTTTCAATTTTTTCTTCCGGTTTCTGGCAAGGAGGTGAATATATGGGATGGAGCCAAGATTATCGGAGCAAGTGAGCGTTAGATTCGACAAACCAACGTTTATCAAATTATCAGTTGCTGCTGCTGCGGAACGCATTACGATAGCGGAACAAGTCCGCAGGATCGTGCAAGCGCATTATCGCGAAGAATCCGCCCGGATGGGGATGCCGGTGGTGGAAGAAGCCATCAGGCGCGTAATTGAACCGCATATAGAAGAACTGGCAGGATTGATTACCCATACCGGTGTAGCGGCCGGTACCTCAGCCTGGTTGGCCAAAGCTTTGGTGAACCTCCTAACGCAGATTGATCCTGACGAAGCTTGGGATCAGGCGGTGGCCCGGGCAAAAGCCGGTTTACGCCGCAGTATGAAGGGGGCGGAGGCTGTGAACGATGACCAAGACTAAGGCACCGCCATTTCTTAAGGTTAAATACAGTGATCATGCCCAAAAGGACGCAAATCATGTAAGGTATATTGGTACCCGGCCAGGGGTGGAAAGAGTACCTGTCCAAGACGAACTAGCGGCTGACGCGGCCCACATTGAATATGCCGGAACCAGGCCGCGCAGTACCGGCCTTTTTGGGCCGACCTGAATCATCCGCCACTTTTGGCGCAAGCCATGAGAGAAGTTGGTAATCGAGAAACAGGTTCTTCTTGGAGGATAGTCTTCAGTCTCCGCGAGGACGACGCCAGAGAACTAGGTGTTACTAATCTGGCTGCCTGGCAAGACTTGACCAGAAGGGCTATGGTTCATTTCACCAGGGCCATCGGTATCGAACAAGGACATTTGCGCTGGGTAGCAGCCCATCACCCCGAGCAGGGCCACCCGCACGTTCACGTTATTGCCTGGCTTGCTGACGCTGCCCCAAAGCGTAAAGGGGAACTTTCAGCCATGGAACTACGGGATGTAAGGCGGGGTGTTATCCAGGAGATTTTTGGCCCGTTGCGTGCCCGGTTGGCAGCGGAGCGGACCATGGCCAGGAATACCATGCTGGATACCGTTAAGGAAAACGTTCAACGGGCAGAACGTATCCTGCAACGGATAGAAATGGAGGCTCAGGTGGCAGAGCCGGTGGGAGATAATTTACCACCCCGCTTTGTAAAGCAAGACCTGGAAGAACTGGCGGAAAAGATTACGTTCTTAGCCGGCATTATGCCGGGCAAGGGGCAGGCCAAGCTGGCTTACATGCCAGCAGAGGTAAAAAACGAAGTACGGAGAATTGCCGACTGGATTCTCTCCCGGCCCCAGATGGTCACGGCAGTGGCGGCCCACGAGAAGGCCACCAGGGAATTGACCCGCCTATATACCAGCAATAAGGATCGGGGCGATGAAGCATGGCAGAAAGCGTATAGTGATCTACGGGATCGCGTGGCTCAGGTAGTACTGAGATCCGCAGCGGCTTACCAGTTATCAGTTCCGCGCCATCCGGATCGTTCCTTAAAGCTGGATCTGGTTCGCGGCACCATGCGTTCAGCTTGGAGGGCCTTGGAAAAAGAACGGTTACGGGCAGAAGCTAAAGCCCATTTGGCGAGCTTACAAGAGGCAGAGCGTGTAGAGGAACGGGGACGACAGGAACGTGAAAGCCAGAGCAATAGCAGGGAAAGGTAGCATTGATTGGCTGGGTAGGTGTTAGCTAACTTGCCAGCCAGTAAGCTAAATGTTTATCAAAAAGAAAGGAGGAGGCAGATGCCGGAAGTTAAGGAGTGCTGCAGTGAATACTTGCGGCTGTTTCTTTTAGACGCTTTTAAGCGTATGCCGGAAGAAGCCAAGAGATTGTTCCAATGCCTGGCCGGCGAAGGACAGCAGTCTCTGGAACTGCTCTCCGTGAACGCCCGGGTAATGCGATCGGCTTTACCCAACCACATTCCCAGGCTGGAGGCCCTGGGGCTAGCCAAGTATGTGCAGGTGGGGGCGAGTAAGCAATACTATCTGACGCCCCTGGGCCAAAAGCTACAAAATTATCTGGAGGTGGATATGGATGAGGTATAAGAATATTGATATTAAGGGGATCGGCATAGGACAGGGTGGTTGTAACATTTTGCTTTCCGGCCTGAAAGTGCGGCTCTTTGCTAAAGGGATAGGGATTAACACTACTGTGAGTGATTTAAACGCTTTAGATCTTCCTTCTGAATATAAAGTGCTCTGTGAAAACCCGGAGAACCCTCGGCGGGGAGCTGGAAAGGTGCCGACTAAAGGAAGGGAACTGGTCTTTTCCAAGACCGATGAGATCGTGACCAGGATCGGAACACTGTTTGAAGGAACTAATACCGATATCCTGATGACTATTGCACTCTCTAGGGGGAGGGACCGGTACCGGCGGGGCTTTTCCAGTAGCCTACAAGCTGAAGGAAGCTTTTGGGAAAACAGTACTGGGATTATTTACCCTGCCGGAGGATTCTTTCACCGAGGAAAGGACGGCTACTAATGTCTTGATTGCGGTGCAGGAACTGATCTCCAAGGCTGGAGATACCTATGACAGCATGATCTTCATCGACAACGAAAAAGTGCTGGCCCAAGTGAAAGAACAGAGGGTTAGCATGCAGGAGGTAAACAAGAGGTTTTTATTCCCATTAGCCAAGGTGCTTGAATATATTGGACGACCCTGTAATTATTCCTTTGACGTGGAAGACTTTGAACAGTTCCTGCTGGCCGGGGGCTGTTTTGCTTATTTTCGGGCCAAAGTTCCGAAAGTAACTTCCGAAGACGCTCTGGTAACGGCGGTAATGGAAAGCTGGCAGGGTGATCGGCACTTCTTCCCTGATGATTACAGTAACGTCCATCAGTTAAGCAAAACTCTGGGAGAGCAAGGAAAAAGAATAGGGGGATTGGGGTTTTTGGTGGCGGGACCGGAACACAAGTTAAAATATGCCATTATTCAGCGTGCTTATGACCGGCTGCAGTTGTTAGTGCCGACCAAACTAAAATTCAGAGGCTTTGTGCCGGACAATTCCCTGGGCGGGGTCTATATTACCACCATGTTTTGCGGGTTACCCATGCCGGCAGAAAAGTTGGCAAATTACCGCGATTGTGCTTCCCAGCGGAAAGAACTTGCGGTAACAACAGACTTGGACCTCTTAGCCGGTCTAGAGAAGGAAACGCTGGCGGGAGCCTATGCTTTGAAATCGCCAAAAGCAAAGAGTACACCAATTTCTTTTGGTTTTGAGGATATGGTTCCAAGTAAAGAGATTGTACAGAAGGAGGATCTGTTTAAAGGCTTTGAAACTACTCCCAAACGCAAGTCTGTCAATAAATGGAATATTTAATTGCGCGGCTTAATTCTTTGCACGATACAGGGGTGGCAGTGATGCTGCCCCCGTTTTTTTATTTTCGGTTCTATGACTAGCTTTGTTCATCATGACGAATTCGTAACCCGTAGACCTATAGTAGATAGTTATTGAATGAATACAAAAGTAATGTTTTCTGGAAGGATACCACCTAGGCCCCCCCAAGACAAAGAGAGTCTGTGTTCCGACTTTCGCTACAGAAGTTACGCTGAATACTTGTCTTTACTATACTATCTGAATATGTCAAGCAATCACGGGAAATATAGATTTTTTAAGTCAAATAATAATCCCGGTGCTAATACCAGGGGACATATCAGGATACATTGACAGGCATGCAAAACATGAAATACTTTTATGAAAAACTGGCCTAAAAATAGAAAGGGTCAAAAGAGAAATACTTTTGGTCCGGATTTAGATATTGCTCATATTGAAGTTCCAACGTATAGGATGTAACAATGCTTCAACCGGAAAACATGCCGCCTTTATTCGTTAGGGAAACTTTTTCGATGTAAGGTTCAAAAACTGTGAAGGATTTAAGAGGATTATGGAGAATTTTTACATTATTAGTGCTCAATCGCTAATATTTTCCTGAAACTATGTTTAGATTTAACTTTATCAGTGTAACCAAAGTAAGGTGATCTCATGACGCTAAAAGAGCAAATCATAGATCTTCTTGACGCACATGAATCGTTGTCAAAAAGGGCGTTAATACAAAAGACCGGCTCTTCGGTAACGGAAGTAGAAAAGGCATTAAATGAATTGCAAGGAATCGGGTCGGTTGGTAAACAAGGTAAAGGTAGAGGTACTACTTATTACTTGCAGTGTCCCTTGAAATCCGAGGAAGAAAGTGGGGATGTTGCTTTACTAGATCAAAATAACTTCATTCGCCACTGGGTGGATACTTTATCTAATGGGCACTTTATTAAATTTAAACATTATTCGTTATCAGAACTTCCCGGGAGCCGCTCAAAGATCGCGAAACCATTAGCAGAACATATCTGGGAACATCACCATGATCGGAAACTGTTGGCTAAATCGCTAGAGGTGTTGGGATATCATACTTTGGCCGAGGTTTACTGTGATAAGAGACCGAAAAAAAGAGATACTCGGATGGGGAATTTTGGAGAAATTGTTACTAGTGCCTATATGGAGCAACAGTTGGGCTATCAAGTACCGATTTACCGATTGCGATACAACCCAAACCCCGAACAGTCAATTAAGGGTGATGATGTCATCGGATTTAAATTTGGAACGCAAGAAAAAGAACAGCGTATCATTTGTGTTGCTGAATCAAAAGTCAGAAAGCATTATGATACCAATATTTTAAATGAGGCTTATGAAGGTATTAAGAAAAGTTATGGTCAAGTTGAACCAACTTCATTGAATTTTATTTATGAAAGATTGGTAGAGCGGGGGGATTACGATTTAGCGAGAAAGGTACATTCTTTTTTGAATCACTTTTCAATGAAAAAAACGTATAGTAAAAAGTACCTGATTTTTTTGGTTAGTGAACACCGACATATTACTCCAACCCGAAAGCTCCATAATCAATCAGATATCATTGAAGGATTATCCATCTATGAATTTAAACTGAGTGATATACATCCTTTTATCGATGAGCTTTTTGAACAGGAGATTGTATTATGATCCCACGGGAATTGGCTAATAAACTGGTAAAAGATTTAGATTGTTTTCTTCAATCACGTTCTTTTAAGAATAGTAAAAACCAGGCTTATTCTCGTTCCGTACTCATTCATTTACATGCACCGGAAGAAGAGTGGCCGGATTATAACTTTTCCGTTTCGCATCTGGTTGATGGAGCCCATTTTCTGCTAATGAACGCCGTGCTGGTTAAGCCCTTTGAAGAACATGCAGAACTTGCCAGAGAAGCATTAAAAGAAGCTGCCGAAGTGCTAGAGTTCCTCTATTCAAATAATAGGGAGAAAAAGGCCGAACAGATTCGGCAGCTGACATTTTCCGCATTGGCCTATTACATTGCAGGCTTCTATGCGCGTTCGTATGTCCTGATGAAAGAATTGGAGATTCCTGTTGAAAGTCCTGTGGAATACCGGGCGCTCCGGCTATTGTTTCTAAAGGATATCAAAGCGCTACGATCCCTGATATATTCAGAATTAAAGCGTATCAACCTTTCGGATAAAGGATTAAAGGAAAAATGGAACAGTGAGAACGCGGATCCAGACCAAATAATATGGGAAGTGGCTCAGGAAACGTACCTTCGTGCATTGTCGTACTATGTGGAATATGTAAAATGTGGAGAAAAATCCCTGTTGGATAAGGTAATAAACTTTTTAGATATTGGTATTCATCTAGCCCATCAATATCAATTTGTGGATTGGTGGTGGGTTTTTTATTTTGCTCGTTATCTTATCATGGAGTACTGGGATCATTCGCTTTGGAATAATCTCAATTCCCTTTTGGTTCAAGAAAACGGGGACATAGTCAGAAAATATATTGTCTATCAATACAAAAGCATACCATCAGTGGTTGAATTATGGCCTTCCCAAAAGAGTGCCGTCCCTCACATTTTTGAACCCGAGCGGAGGGATTATGTACTAAGAATGCCAACCAGTGCTGGAAAAACACGCATTGCGGAAATAACGATACTTCAGTTTTTGTTGGATGAACCTATCAAGTTGTGTCTTTATATCGCACCATTTCGTTCCTTAGCAGCTGAGGTAGAAAAAGGGTTGAAAAAGATTTTTCATCCCCTGGGTTTTGGGGTAACCGAATTATATGGCGGTTTTGAATTTGGCCAATATGAACGAATGATTGTTGAGGAAAGCCGCATTGTTGTGGCAACTCCGGAGAAAATCGATGCATTTTTAAGATACAATGCCGACCTGATTGACCAAATCGGTCTGGTGATTGTTGATGAAGGACATATTGTTTCTTTTTCCCATCGCGGGCTAAAGTATGAGATGTTTCTTCAACGGTTAAAACGACTGTTGCAACATAACCTTCCTAGGTATTTATTCATCTCGGCGGTTCTGCCCAATACGGACGAGTTTTCCGAATGGTTATGCGGTTCTTCGGAACAAATCATTACCTCCAATTGGAGACCTGCTCGCTTCCTCACAGCGGAACTAGAATGGAGGAGTAATGGGGGACGTTTGGAATATCTTGATAATCGACCTTGCTTTGTTCCTCATTTTATTACTCCGCGAAATATTCGTCATGTGAATCCACGGAGAAGAAATCTCTACCCTCATGATTCAAGGGAAGCGATTGTTGAAGCTGCTGTAAAATTTGCGTTAGAAGGAAGTACCATGATTTTTACCGCGCAGAAACGTTCGGTGAAACCTTTGGGAGAACAAATATTAAAAACATTAGAGATTTGGAAAAAGGAGCATCCAGGATTTCAATTTCCCTTGGCAAGAGGAAAAGAAGCACTTTATAAAGATGCCTTAAAAGCGACGGTTGAATTTTTAGGAGAAAATCATTTAGTAACCGAGTGTCTAAAAGAAAGAGTGATTCTTCATCATGGAGATCTTCCTCAGCCCTTACGTGTTAAATTTGAAAATCTTGCCCGCAATGAAGTCGTTCGTTTGATTATAGCTACAACCACGTTGGCTCAGGGAGTCAATTTACCGATTCGCACCATTCTCATTCATAGTCTGCAGCAAGATTACGGGCAATACGTGTCATCCATTAATTTTTGGAATATTTGTGGCCGGGCTGGCCGTGGGATGAAAGAGAATGAAGGACATGTGATTTTTTTCGTTGATTTAACAAAACCAAGGAAAGTAATCATAAAAGAAAAGCAACGAAGAGAAGAACTGTTGAGAGGAATGGAAAAAGCTTTCATTGTTAGTGCGCTGCTACAGGTTTTGGCATATATTAGGGACCAATGGAAAAAAGTATATGGAAAAGTGGATTTTAATGCGTTAAGTGAAGCGCTAGCAAACCAAAATTTTTCATGGCTTCCTGATGAGGAAGTGGATACTTTCCATGGCTGGTTAAATGTTTTGGACAGTCAATTGCTTGCTTTAACCGCCGAATCAGATGTTCAGGAAGTGACTCCGGATCAACTACAGGAGCTTTTATCCCACTCATTACTCCACATTCAACTAAGAAGACTTGCCAAAAATCCAGAAAAAGCTTGGGAACAATGCACTCATATGCTTGCAGCAAGAACACAGTATATTTACAAAGTTGCAGATTCCGAAACGAAACGAAAAAAATATTATAAATTAGGTTTCTCACCAAGAGATTGTCAAGTGATGGAACAGCATGAAGATGAGCTTTACGACTTGTTTTTTCAAGCCGGTAATACCATGGATTTAGACATCAACAAATTATTAGTTGAAATAGCTACTATTCTTTTTGAATTAAATGATCTTAAACCGAAAAAAGAGTATGTTTCCTGGGAAGAAATCATGAACCAGTGGTTGGAAGGTTATTCTGTAAAAGACATAGCAAATCACCCTGAAATTGGTAATGAGATCGATGATCTTTATGCTTTAACCAATTATATTGAAGATGTATTTGGCTATAAACTCCCTTGGGGAGTGAATGCTACCTGGGTCTACTTAAATGAAATCGCTGAAGAACGCGGGGAAGAACTTCCTCCGTTAACGAGCTTCTTCACTCCTATGATTAGATATGGAATCAACCATCCGGTCGCTTGTGTTTTAATGACCTGTGGTGTTGAAAACCGGCGACTTGCCAAAGTGTTAGCGTTGCATTATACAGGCGGTCCGTACGACTATAAAGCTATTTCACAATGGTTTCGGTATTTATTTGTTCAAGACTTTGAGTCGTTTGGATTTGATGAAGATGAAATATTGGAACTATTGGGCTATCAAAAAGCGTTTGGTTTTCAAAAAGAGGATCCGGATCGTGAAGAGTTTACTCTTACAGTTGATAAGAATGAGATTTACCAGCCAATTGAAGAAAACATGCGCTATGTTCTAGAGGCAAAAGAAAAAGATAATCCCAACATGGTGGATCTTTATACCATTGATCGAAAACTTGTTATCTCAGATGTTGAATTGACGGATGACCTGGTAGCATTTCTAGCCAGCGAGGATAGTTGGTTGGATTTATCTGTAAAAGAAATCACCGATGAGGATGAGGAGTTGACAATTCACTTTTCGGTTGAAAAAATGTGATAAATTGATTCTCTGGGTGTGTACGGAAAAATGAGAAGGGGTAGAAAGAGGAGGGGACTAAGCCATTTAGTATACGAAATTATTTACACTCCCTCCCCATGGGCACCATAGTCTCCATGTAATTAGCTTACTGAAAGACAGGAGTGGCAAGGAAACCTGTAACATTTAATATAATAGCTTCAAAATATGACTTCTAGGCTGCTGCAATATTGGAACTAATTTGCGGGTACCTCTTAAATGCTAAATGCTTTTTGATATCTAGGCTCCTGCCTATAATTATAATGATAAAGATTGACAGATGGCCACATACTTTCATTAATAGACCGCCCTAGTTCAATTGCCAGTCCGGCAGGTCCAGCATAAAAAAGATGGATCTCTTTATAACGTCGCTCCTGAATAAGCTTTTCAATTTTGTCCTTAAAACAACTTTTTACACTGTCCACTTGCTGCCTATAAAGTACCCGATCTATTTCTGGTTTCTGTACAGTTATCTCCAGAAGATCGCAGTTATCAAGAGGTACTACATCTCTAATGTCCTCAAGACAAATAGCGCTTGTAATCGCCAAGGAAACGATTAGTTTATTCGAGTTTCTAGCGGTGAAGTGAGATTGAAGGCCCATGTCATCTATGATAACATCTTCTGGAGCATCGAGAACCCATTCTCCCAAATCACGACTATACTGAAAAACACGTACTGGAATTGTATCTGTAATTAAATACCCGAGATGAATAAGTAGCGGTATTTGCGATAAAGCAAAAATGTTAATTTCGGCTCCTTTATAATTTTTCCTTGACTTTATAATCTCTTCATAAACTGCTTCGTTCTTTGCCTTAACCTCTGCCCAGTCTATTTGGGCAATATTATCAAGCCTTTCTTGAAAGGAAACGAGGTCGACTATTTTTAAATCTAATTGGTTCGCGATTGAGATATGATCGAGTGCTGGCCCTTTGGTTTTATGAACAAGAGCAATGGATTCTTTAACGTGAGCTAGCCTTCGTATTCGTTCTTCATGATCCTTTTTCATTGCAAATAACACATCGGCAGGATACTTGTCTGGACGATCATCGACTAGTTTGTGGTGTATTTTGCAAAGAAGAATGAGGTTATCTATACTATCAATGTTATCATCGTCCAAACCATATTTATCTCGTTCCTGCCCACGCGGACCCTCTAAACTATGGGCTATCACGTGGGCTTTATCGGCCAAGTTTACCAGCTTACCTTCAATGTCATCAAGTATCAATGGTTGTCGGCAACCTTTAAAAGCACACATATTTCCGGAACGCGCCCACAATAGATTTTTTTCTACTTCTGAGAGAGGCCGTCTGGGTTTAGACATTTTGAGTTCCTCCTTGAGCTAATGGTTTAATTTCTAAACTTTCCTTAAAACCCTCCCACACTGAGACTAGCTCTGTTCCAACAATTACAAAGAATAACGATTCGCTATAAAACTTAGCTTCCCGTAAGATTCTTTTCCAATCATTAATATCCCGTGATGATGGAAGAGGGAATGCCTCGGGATGGGTATGCCATTCTCCAAGATAATTACAAGTTCCGCAGCTTTGTACCCATTTCTTCTCAATTACTTTTTGGTGAGAAACAGCATTTCTTACGAACGAGAATCGTCCACGTCGGTCACCCTTATGGGGAATTGTTACTTCGTCTATTACAATATCATCACTATTTATAATGAACCGTCCTAATAAGACCCCTCCTGCCTCCGACGCATCGGGTGCCGTTTGGCTAAATTTAGCCATCCTTTTCAAAGCTTCTAAACTAATTTTTATATTACCTGTATGTATACGCTGAAAAACTAGGTCCGGCTTATTTAGAATCATCAGTTATCCCCTCAACATTACAAATACGACATTGTTCTAATTTATATTTATACCGCTTTTCATACAATTCTTCTGCACTTAATTCATATCTTGGCGACAAATAAAAGCCTTCCTCCATGAAAAGGCTACATTCACCTTTCCAGGATAATAACGGGTTGTCTTTTTCCTTTTTCAACAATGTATTTACAGCCAACCTTGTGGCTAAAAGGGCTGTCTGCAGGGCATCCATAGAACCATAAGGGGTAAACACGCTTCCACAGCCCGTTATAGACTTTCCGAAAAACTGCCCAGGGGCAGCAAAGGAGGCTCTATTATATAACGTTGCAGTAAAGTCGTTGGGATCATGAAACAGGCATTCCAAACAGCCATTTTTTTTATTGTTTTTGGTAAGCAGAGCATGACCACCAATTCCAAATGCTTCAAGCCAAGTAAAGATTACAGGGGGACAATTGTTTAACCGATGAAAATGCCTGTTTAGGAACAGCTCTAACGTTGGTTCGCCCAAGGCGATAATGATGAGGTCGAAATTACTAAAATCAACGGCACTATCTCTGATTAATTGTTGAATAGGTTTTTCAATTGCTTTTACAGTTACAAACGGATACTTTGCTTCAAGTTCACTTTTGAGACTTTTCACTTTATAAACCTTTTTGCATGAACCAATATCATCACCTTTGATTTTGCTATATAAGCGATCAACACCTAAAGCGTGGCGATGTATATTTTCAATGCTTAAAAAATCTTTGTCTATAAGAGTAAAATCAGTAACCCCTGCCCTTGCCAGTTCAAAAGCGATATGTCCTCCCACCGAACCGCAACCAATTAGTAGTATGTTCTTATCTACTAAGGATAAAGTTGCACCAGCCCTGGGTAGAACGAAGTCCTTATCATACCTCTGAACAGCAGCGGGTGTCATTTGGAATTTGCATCCTACTTTGTTTAAAGGATGAGGGAATATTTTAGATCTTCTTTGAGGTAATGGAGCAAAATTACGAAACTCAATTCCTGCGAGAGCATAGTTTCCGTTTGGTAATGGGATAGATAAAACAATTAATTCTTCAGTGGCAGTGCTTACTGTTTTTCTTTTAATAAGCTCTTTTAATCGCTTTTTGTTTGAGGATGAAACATTATTAAAAATAATCTGCCTTAACATTTTAGGGTCCCACAAACTATCAGGAGCAGGCGGCAGTATGGGAGACCGTAAGGGGATATAGATTCCTGGGTTGGAATATTGCTTCATGGTTGCATGTTTACCAAAAAAACGGTTGAACCCATCAACAATTTCTTCTTGTGTATCAGCAATAACAAGGCTGGCTAATTCTTTAGAGTACGCAATTTTTATTTTCTTCGCATAGCTGGTGATTTCAACGAAAGATATAAGCGGGAAAGCACCTTTTAAACGGGACCAGTAGGCTTCAAATTCATTGTAAAAGTCGTTAATATTTTTCTTGGTTAGCCCATCTGTGAGAGTTTGGACAGCTTTAGAAAAACAGGCTTCAAGAACACCTGTTGGGTCGTCTTGATTAAGAATAAGCCCTTCATCATGTACATAACAAATATATCCATCAGTTTCCACATGTGGAATAAATCCCAAAGCATAGGGTTCTTTTAAAAAAAATAACGGCTTACTCGCCGGAAAGTCAGCATCAAAAGCTATTTGTAAGACTGTTTCAGTGTCCTTAATATCTAAGGTGCCTTCGTAGCAAAAGACTATTTCTCGTTTAGTGTTAATATCCTTAACTGCTATGGGCTTTACATCCTTTATAGGGAGTTCTGTACACAAAAAAGATAAAATCATATCTTGCATTTATGGTCCCCCAAATTCATGCCGATGAGCTACCAGTTGTAATAGCCATTGCTTTCCGCTTTCCTGTTTCTTCTTTTGGTGGCACAGGGAAACTGGGGTCGAGTTTTTTTTGTAAAATCTTACAAGCCTCAACCGGGTCTACTTCGGCTTCTGCCTCCATCAACGTATCACGAAGGCCTATTAATTTTGTTTTGAAGTTGGCCATTTGGGTATCAGTCATTCTCTCAAATAAATCATTATAAATAGGCGTAGGTACATTAACCACTAGTCTCTCAACCAGTGAACCGTCATCCTTCTCAACCCATTGAAAGGCGTTAATAAGATTATTTAAGAAATTTTTAAATGCCACTAAGTCGTTATAGGCCCTTTTATTAGCAAAAATATCAACAAGTTCACTAACTGGGGAGAAATAATTTATGGCAGCCACTGTAAGAGCTATCCCCGTAGGAGCGGCATGTCCAGTTGCCGGAAATTTTAAATCCTTCCAGCGCTTTAAGTAACGTATGACCCTTCTAAACTGAGCTCTATCTTCATCGTTCTCACAGTGGTCCCTGATGATACTTGATAGCCTTTTAGGGTCACTTTCTTCCCAAAATTTGTTCTCAGGGGAACTATTAAGTCTGCCTTTGGCAAGATATATTTTTCCATCAGGATTATTAGCTGAATAAATTGTTAAATCCACATGAAAGGCTGGTTGGCCATTTTCTTTATAGGTCACAGTCACGCAAGGGGTTTTCATTTCTACGTTGTGTGGATACCCATTAAGAGCATCGTACACCCAACGCTTAGCTTCCACGGGATCATCGTAGTCTTCCTTTGACATATCAAAAAAGAGACCAACATCAATGTCATACTCTCCATTAATTGGCTTTATCCCAGTGGACATTGCATAGCTTCCTTGTACAAAGGGGGTATATGTAGGTGCAGAGCTATCGATTTTGTTCTTGAGTTTTGTTAAGATAATTTCCCTTTTTTCACGTAGAATCTTGTTTTCGTCGTCAAGCTTGATATCGGCGTGATAGTCTAAAAATTGCTTTTGGATATTTCCCATAATAACGTACCTCCTTGGTTTCCCCTTTCTAATAAAACCTACTAGTCCTAGTTTCCACTTGCCTTGTTTCACCAAAGTTTTCCTATTTAATTTTACTTTAAACACAACGATGTTGTCAAGAAGTTTACTAAATGCTATAATTTAACTTAACTATAAGTAATATAATTAAAGAGGTGAGTAAATGTCACTTGGTAAAAGAATTGCAGAAAAAAGAAAACAAAAAGGCTTAACTCAAGAAGCTTTAGCTAAACAGCTATCTGTTACAGCTTCCTTTATAAGCCAAATTGAAACAGGGTTAAGAAACCCGTCCTATGGCTTATTGCAAAAAATAAGTGCGGAGCTTGATACTTCAGTAGAATTTTTAATCGGTGGGGAAGTAGAGGGAATTGAAGATCCTACCGCTAAAATTATAGCCTCTTCCATGCGTTTTCTTGATTCTGACAAGAAAGTTAAGCTTCTTGAATATTTATATTTCTTGACTGGAGCAAAGAAATATTATGAATTGCCTGTTTACGACTCGCCAACAGAATATGCGCAATATGTATTGAAGGAATTTAATTATAACAAACCACCTATTGACCCTCTGGAGATAGCTAAATCTTTAGGCGTAAGGATCTTGTTTTCGGAAGAAGAATTAGACTATGAAGGGGTACTCTATAAAAGCGGTGATGAACCGTTAATCTTACTTGATCAAAATATAACTTACAAACCAAGAATTAAATTCACAGTCGCCATGTTACTGGGTCATTTGGTTATCCCGTGGCACCTGAAAAGCATTTTTTATCGGCAAAAGGACGTACATTCCCTAGAGGAAGAAGACCAACTTAGCATCGAAGCCAGGGAATTTGCAGGAGCTCTATTGATTCCACCCCAAATGATTAGGAACGATTTTAAATCAAAGAAGCCTTGCCTAGAAATCTTTGAAGAACTGGCTTATAACAAGTACGGGTCATCAATGTTAGTTATTGGCCAAAAATATGTTCAATCTCATGGCAAAACTTCGTTATTAATTACGTCAGACAAAAAACGTTTTACTCGTATATACGATGCAGGGTTTCCCTATAACTTGGTTGCAGAAGTTCCACAAGGGTCGTTAGCTTATAAATTTATTAATGATCCACCAAAAACAAAAGAAATAAAGAAAGGCTTTGTCGATGCAAATATTTGGCTCAAGAATCCACCTGATCGAGTGAAGGTCTATGAAGAGTCATTGCTGGACCCTAAATTCGGTATTACGGTAACATTTCTTCAAATACTAAGATAATTAATCAAGGATGTAATGGTTTTAGATTAACATATGCCGCAGCCTTTATTAAGGAGGGCACTTATACCATGCTAGAAATTAACTTTTATCATATCCGCTCATTCAACGGTGGCAAACGAGAGGCATTTGAAGAATTGTGCTGCCAGATCTTTCATCGGTTACCCACCGGCGAAATACCTGCTGGAAGCGAATATTGCCGTTTTCGCGGTGCAGGGGGCGATGGCGGCATTGAGGCTATGTGGGTGCTACCAAATGGTGAAAAATGGGGAATTCAGGCCAAGTACTTTGATGACTTGGCAAGCTCCCAGTTTCAGCAAATGAAAGACTCGCTACAACAGGCAGTTCAAAACCACCCTGAGCTGAAGCGCTACATATTCTGTATTCCCTTTGACCCTACAGGCCTGACAGCCGGCGGCCGTCGGGGAAGAAGCCAAAAAGAAAAGCTTGATGAGTGGAAACAAGCTCAACTTCAGGAATTATACGCGCGTGGAATCGAACTGAGTATAGAGTTCTGGACGGAAAGTGTTCTTCGAAGTCGATTGATTGCTGCTGATCCAGAGGGGGGAATGCGCCGTTATTGGTTTGATACTGAAATAATGACAAATAATTGGCTTGAGGAACGCTTGCAGGAAGCACGAGCTCAGGCTGGCAAACGCTATTCCCCTAAACTTTCCGTGAAGGTGCCTGCCTTTGATGCCTTAGAAGCTTTTGCCTGTGCCGATAGCTGGCAGAAGAATACTCACAAACTTATTGATTCATTGCATCAAGCGACAGACAGTTGGCATCGTCATATGGAAGATGTTAGTAAACTACCCGAGGAAGTTCGCGATTTGGTGCAGTATATTTCAAGCCAGCTTCCTATTCTAGAGTCAGAACTTACCAATGCAGCCAGTCCAGAGTACACTTTTGATTGGCGGCAAGTTATTTCAATAGCTGCTTGTTTGTTAGATCAAACAACGCAAATAGAAAAGATGCTCCTTGAAGATCTTTGTTCTAAGTATGGGGAGAACGCAGATACACCCAGTTTTCGTCAGTTTCAGGCTGAGTACATGTGTGCTTTTCCTGCTGCCAACCTGGATACAACAAGGGATCTGATGAATTGCCTTAAGCAGGTTGCTGATTGGCTGGAAAGTCCAGTGGCTCTACTACCACGAAGCCAGGTTATGCTTCTTAAAGGTCCTGCGGGTGTAGGAAAAACCCATGCCATCGTAGATCATGCTTTGCATAGGAGTAAGAATGGACAAATTTGCATTGTATTTTTTGGTGAGGATTTTACCGACGCTGAGCCGTGGGAAGTGATAGCCAGCAAACTGGGACTTGCCGGAAATATCAGCCGTGACGAGCTTTGGGGGATGATAAATGCAGCTGCAGAGGCAACAGGCCAGCCCGCATTAATATATATTGATGCGCTTAATGAATCAGAAAGACGCCAACGATGGAAACAATCCTGGTTACCCTCCTTACGTCAACAATTTGACCGGTTTCCTTGGCTAAAGCTGTGTGTGTCTTGTCGTGATACCTATTTGGATGAAGTATTTGACGATAGGACAGAGTGGCCCGAGTTTGAGCATAACGGTTTCGTGGGTCGAGAGTTTGATGCAATTAGACAATTCTTTGAGTTTTATGGGTTGGAACCACCTGCTACGCCACTAATGCAACGGGAGTTTGCCAACCCCCTGTTTTTACATTTAATTTGCCAGGGATTAAAGGGAGCAGGACTATCTTCTATACCTTTAGGTAGCCTTGGTTTTACTGACGTACTTCGGTTGGTTCTGGAGGACAAAAACCAGCGTGTCGCTCAATTCTGCCGTTATGACTCTAAAGACGACAAAGTCAGCTTGTCGGTTTATGCCTTGGCCAGGAAAATGGCCGAAACAAAGAATCGATTACTCCCCCGGCAGGTAGCAAAAGATATAGTTGACGCAGTTTATCCAGTTGATGATCATAGTCGGTCGTTATTTCTGCAATTAGAAAAAGAGGGACTTATTTCTCTTATTGAACGAAGATCTCGACCATTAGGGCCTAGGGAATGGTACTGCCGTTTTACATTTGAGCGTGTGGCAGATGTTTTAGTTGCCCTTTCATTGCTGGAACAAGTCGAACCTGGCAATATTCAGAAGGAATTCAAAGAAGGAATACTTGCTTTTGCTGCCTGCTCTGATGAAGCAGTCAATGAGCATCGAGGCTTATTGGAGGCATGGTCAATCATCTTGCCTGAAAAATTTGGAGTTGAACTGGCTGATATTGTTAGTAATGTCGACCGGAATAAGCTACTCTTGCCTATTACCTTTTCCGGCTTTCAATGGCGTACCATTGAAAGCTTTTCAGACAGAACACGAGAGTTAGTTTTAGAAGGTTTAGCCCAACATGAGTCTTGCCCAGCCGCAGTGGACGCACTGTTAGGGGTTGCTGTAATTCCAGAACATCCACTTAATGCTGAGTTTATAGATTACCTCTTGAATCAGAATTACCTAACAGAGCGAGACCCGTTCTGGTGCTCATTGCTTCACGAGGATTTCCAAAAACAAAATGCTGCTTGGCGTCTGATTGAATGGGCACTCAAAGCCGACCTGACTCGATTCAGTGAGGAAACGGCTCGGTTATGGGCATTGGTTCTTGGTTGGTTTTGTGCTGCTTCTGATCGGCGGGTTCGAGACCGGGCCACTAAGGGTCTGGTTAGACTTTTTCTGGCTATGCCTAGTATTATTAAAGTAACGTTAGCTAGGTTTGTTGATATAGACGATGACTATGTACTAGAAAGAGTTAGCCTGGCAGCTTACAGTGCAGTTTTACGGTTAAATAATAATGTGGTTCTTCGGGAGTTAGCTGAGGCGATTTATTTTGGGGTCTTTTCTAGTGACGAAGTGCCATTGAATGCTTTGATACGTGACTGGCTTCGGTTAATCTTAGAATTAGCTCACCGCCGTAATTTGTTAAGTGAGCGTATTGATCCTGTCATTTTTAGACCGCCGTACAACAGTCCGTGGCCCATTGAGTTTCCATCTGAAGAAGATGTTGCATATTTGGCTGAGCAGGATGCTTTTAAGCACGAAATGAATCTCAGCAGCTACGGGATAGGTACAGATTTTGCACGCTATATATTGGATCCTCATGTTTTGAATCAGTATGACCTACAAGCAACGGGCATAACCGAAAGTCAAGTTCATCGCTGGTTTATGAAAAGCGTAGCTGAGCTGGGCTATCCTGGACAAAACGAACGCTGCTATCATTATGACAGATGCCTAGTAGGAAAGTATGGTGGGGGGCGTGGCAAGCCCGTTTGGGCTGAGCGTCTCGGCAAGAAATACTATTGGATTTTATTACAACGTTTAGCAGGGATTTTCGCAGATAACCTGCCAGAGAAAGTGGACCTTTGGGATGATAAAGGACAAACTTCCTTACCTAAATTACAAGGGATGGAGTTACGAGACATAGATCCAACTGATCTCAGGGCTTTTTCACCTGACTTGCAAAACCATGCCGAGTGGTGGAAGCCTATTCATTATGACTTTGAGACTGTTGTGCACCTAAGCCACGATGAGTGGATGTGGAAAGAAGATTTTCCTGAACTTATGGAAGCGTTACACGTGACTGATAACCAAGGAGAACTATGGTTTCATCTAGCACTTTGTTATCCGCTTAAAAAAGTTATGGGTAGCAGTCCAGATGATAAGTATCCCTATAGGGATTTGGCAACTTTGTTGAATACTGCTACAGTTTCCCGAGCTGATCTAAAAAGTATTAAAAAGGAATTGCGCTCTAAAAAATTTTCACCTTACCTGGCAACGTATGTGCCACATGACTATCAGATATTGATGGGAGAGTACCCGAATAGCTTGGCCTGTGAACAGCGGTTTGAAACAGGGGAGCTTCGTTTGGATTGTGAGATTCCTGGTGCACAAAGCGCCAAGGTAACAACCATAGAGCTTCTTCGAGGAGCAAATTTCGAGTACGATTACAGCCAGGACGAATCGGCATCAAACTTGTATGTACCATCTCCTGATTTAATCAACTTTCATGGGTTAAAATGGGATGATCAATTTGGCTGGTTAGATGAAGCCGGAATTGTTCAGATTATGGCCGTAGATTCTGCGAAAGGCTCAGGTCTTCTAATAAGGCAATCATATCTGCGAGAGTATCTTCAATCTCAATCACTAATTTTGGTTTGTATGGGTTATCAGGAAAAAATTTTAGTGACTGGTGATACGAATGGACCTGGTATCCATGAGGTTCGTTCAGTATACGCATTTGATGGTGATAATATAGCATTATTAAATAAGTTTACCCAACAACACCGAAAAAAGTTAGAATGAGAGGTCATTTATATGTTACCGGATGTATTAGCTCCAAATTTGAAAATAGTATTCTGTGGAACGGCTGTTGGAGACAAGTCTGCTGAAACTAAGGCCTATTACGCTGACCCTACCAACAGGTTTTGGTCAATTCTCCACAAAGTTGGTCTAACCCCTAAGAAAATTAAACCTACGGATTACGAAACTATAACTTCCTATGGCTTGGGATTAACTGATTTAGCTAAGAATACTCACGGGGTTGACAAAAAGCTTTGTTCCTCCGATTTTGATTGCGAAGCTTTAACCGGAAAGATTACGAAGTATAAACCTAATATTTTATGTTTTAATGGAAAACAAGCAGCCAAAGAATACTTAAAAAATGAAAATATAGATTATGGTTTCCAAAAGGAAACTATTGGTTCAACCAGAATATATATAGCCCCATCTACTTCGGGGGCAGCAAGTAGGTATTGGGATGAAAAGTGGTGGTATTTGTTAGCGGACACTTTAGGAACAAAGTTAAAAAAAGTTAATCGGGATAATTATTATGAACCGGATGAAATTTGTAAGCTATTAAGGAACGTAGAAATTGAAACTGGACAAATTTCAACAGTTACCGAAGTTGACTTTATTAATGCCATTAAGGATGTCAAACTACACTACTCTATTCCTTTGGATATAAGAAATATGTTCGAAGTTGCAAAGGCATTATATTCATACGGATTTTTATATTATCAGTTCTGTACATTAGCATTGGAGCAAGCCTTAAAGAGCTTAGAAGCTCTAATTTCACAAAAATATACTCTCGCAGGTGGACCTGAAACAACAAAAAATGGTCATGTTCCAGGCCTTAAGTTTAAAATAGACTTTCTTTATTCAAAAGGAATTATAAGGAACATTCTGAAAGAAAAGGTTGACGTATTTCGTCATTTACGTAATCAGTCATTCCATCCTACGTATCAACAAGTCATCGGACATTATAGTGGATATCTGCAATCAGCCGCTCAAATAATGAATGAAATTTGGCTTACCTAACTTAGTTAGAGGACAAGATAAGAAAATAATGGTGTTAACAGGTTTGAAATCTAGCACAGGCGAGGTTAAGATAGAACCTCGCTCTGTTTGCTATTTTTCCCTCCAAGCACTAAATCCAATATCATTTTACTAAATCAAGCCGCACCACCTACAGTTTTAGAATATGGGAGTGGCTGGTGTCGGGGTAGAGATTGTTTTGCCACGTTTTTCCGTTTTTATTGCAGGATTTTAATGATTTCTGACGAATTGGCTATATTAACCATAATCCAATTTTCCTGGCAGGTGGTTTTCTTGACCAAAATATATACGCCAAAGATAGGACCAAAAGGTCAGATGACATTGCCGAAAGAAATACGGGCAGCCCTTGAGTTAGATGAGGGTGACCGGGTTTTGCTCAAGGTTGAACCGGATGGAAAGGTTGTCTTAGAAAAAGCAATAATTATGTCTGCTAGCAAAAGGAATCAGTTTCGACATGCTACTGAAAGTTAACCTATCCAAGATAAAGGCTGGTGTTAAAAATAGCCATGAGAACAGATGACCTTAAAAAACAGATAGAGGCAGCCCGGTCAAGGTATTACCGCTTACTACTACTCGTTGGACCATTTCATTCTGGAAAGACCCAAATTCTTCATCAATTAGCTCAAGCCGCAGGCTACCCATATATTAATTTGAACCTCGTACTAAGCCAGAAGCTGCTTGAATACCCGAACCGGGTACGTGCGTTGCGGTTGCCGAGAATTGTTGAGGCAATTATATCTGATACGGAAAAAGATACTGCTCTTTTAGATAATACTGAGATGCTCTTTCACCCTGCTCTTCAGCAGGATCCTTTACGTTTGCTACAGCATATTAGCCGTACGCGCACTATCGTGGCTGCCTGGAATGGAAAATTTGAGGGCGGAACACTGATTTATGCCGAGCCTGATCACCCAGAGTACACAAAGTATTCCGATGTCGATGCTTTAGTTTGTCGAAGCTAATGAATTTCGTTACAAAAGGTGGGAGTATTGTGAAGTTCAGTGATCTAATCCATTTTGAGCCCATAGAAACTATAGTGCAATTGCGGGCAGCTGACGCTAAAAGCAAAGCTTATCAGTTGGTGGAAACCTTTGTAATCTCGGACCGCATGGCCGAGCAGCTTGCAGGTGTTGTTTTTTCTCAACTTCAATATGATCATCCCCAGGACAACAAAGGACTACTGATAGTGGGTAACTACGGTACCGGTAAATCACACTTAATGTCAGTAATCTCAGCGGTGGCCGAGTATCCAGATATGATCAAGGCAATACTAAATCCGGCTGTGGCGGACAAGGCTGAGGCCATATCGGGAAAGTTTAAAGTCATCAGGACCGAAATTGGTTCTACAATGATGTCCCTGCGGAACATTATTTGTGCTGAGTTGGAAGAACACCTAGCTGAAATGGGAATAGAATACCAGTTTCCCGATGCAGATAAAGTCACTAATAATAAGGACCCTCTTATTGAAATGATGAATGCTTTTCAGGAGGTTTACCCTGATTACGGGCTTTTATTGGTTGTTGATGAACTTCTCGACTACCTGCGGACCCGCAAGGATCAGGAACTGATTCTCGATTTAAATTTCCTGCGGGAAATAGGCGAGGTTTGCCGGCTTACCCGTTTCCGCTTCATGGCTGGTGTACAGGAGGCACTTTTTGACAATCCCCGCTTTCAATTCGTAGCGGAAACCCTGCGCCGGGTGAAGGACCGCTTCGAGCAAGTACGGATTGTACGTGAAGACATAGCTTATGTAGTTGCCGAAAGGTTATTGCGCAAGGATGCCAAGCAAAAGGCTTTGATCCGGGAATACCTGCAGCGTTTCACCAAACTTTATGGCACTATGGCCGAGCACATGGATGAATTTGTTGCCCTTTTCCCCGTTCATCCAGCGTATCTTGAAACCTTCGAACAGGTCTATGTTGCTGAAAAACGCGAAGTATTAAAAACCATTAGTGGTGCTATGAAAAAACTCTTAGATAGGGAAGTTCCGGAACAGGAACCCGGCCTCATTGCTTATGACTCTTACTGGCAAAACTTGCGGGATAACCCGTCTTTTAGAAGCATCCCGGAAATAAGGGAAGTAATAGAGAAAAGCCAGGTTTTAGAGAACCGCATCCAGCAGGTTTTTACCCGGCCCCAGTACAGGCCCGTGGCGCTGCGTATAATTCATGCTTTAAGCGTCCACCGCCTCACCACCGGCGATATTTATAGCCCGTTGGGGGTTACGGCCGAAGAGTTGCGTGACGACCTCTGCCTCTTCTTACCTTTACCGGAGGAGGATGCCGATTTCCTGAAAACCACCATTGAATCGGTCTTAAGGGAAATCCTGAGGACGGTAAGCGGACAGTTTATCTCTTTTAATCAGGATAACGGTCAGTATTACCTTGATTTGAAGAAGGATATCGACTTCGACTCGTTGATTGAGCAGAAAGCAGAAACCCTGAATGAGGCCCAGTTAGACCGCTACTATTTCGAAGCTCTTGCCCGGGCTATGGAATGTCCGGAGGTCACCTATGTATCCGGGTACAAGATCTGGGAACATGAAATCGAGTGGCGTGAGAAAAAAGTAACCAGGTCAGGTTATCTATTTTTTGGAGCTCCCAATGAACGTTCTACAGCCCAACCACCCAGGGATTTTTATCTCTACTTTCTCCAACCTCTTGACCCGCCGCTCTTCGAGGAAGAGAAAAACTCTGACGAGGTATTTTTCAGGCTGGTACAGCGTGATGAAAGCTTTAATCAAGCGTTAAAGCTTTTTGCCGGTGCTCGGGAAATGGCTAGTACCGCCTCTAAAGGTACGCGGCAGGTTTACGATAATAAAGCCAATGAACACCTTAAGACTATTGTCAATTGGCTTCGTAACGATATCACTACTGCATTTGATGTTACCTATAGGGGAGTTACCAAAAAATTTGTAGAGTGGATCAAGGGAAGTGCTACTTCATATTCTTCAGTACGGGATCTGGTGAATCTGGTAGGATCCATGTGTTTGGGATCGCATTTTCAGGAACAGGCAGCTGAATATCCAACGTTCTCTACACTCATCACGTCAAAAAACCGGCCCCAGGCTGCCCAGGAAGCTATTAGATGGATCCTTGGCAATATCAAGACCAAACAGGGTACTGCCGTTCTTGACGCTTTGGAACTCTTGGATGGAGATAGGCTCAGCCCCCAACAATCGCGTTATGCCAAACAAATTCTTGATCAGCTAAACCGGAAAGGGCACGGCCAGGTTCTTAATCGCAGTGAAATAATTGCCGACTTTCGAGGTATAGAGTACGAACCCCGTTTCAGGTTGGAACCGGAGTGGGTGGTCGTTATTCTTGCGAGCCTGATTCACAGCGGTGATGTCACTTTAAGCATTCCGGGAAAAAAAATAGACGCCTCAAATCTGGAGGAACTTGGCAAGATTCCCCTGACAGACCTTGTAAACTTTAAACACATTGAACGGCCAAGGGATTTGCCGATTGGCTCGTTACAAGCTCTCTTTGAATTTTTTGACCTGCCTCCCGGGTTAATCGTCAACCCGGCTACCAGGGAGGAGGCTATAAGGCAACTGCAAGATGCAGTAGATAAGCTTTTGGAACGCACCTTACTGGTCCAGCAAGAAATTCAGCAGGGATTATCTTTATGGGACATTTCCCTGTTCGATGAGCAAAAGAAAACAGATTTACGGCAGGCATTGAATACTTTTAAGGATTTTTTGGAGTCCCTAAAAGTCTTCAATACCCCAGGTAAATTGAAAAACTTCCGGTACAGTGAGGTTGATATTAATACCCAAAAGGCGCACCTTGACAGTTTGAAAAAGATTGAAGAACTGATCAGCTTGGCAAAGGAAATTATGCCGTTAACTTCTTATCTTGCTACTGCCGAGGCTGTTTTCCCGGCGGAGGCGCATTGGACGGTAAAGGCGCGGGAACAACGATCAAATCTTATAGCCAAAATATCAGGGTCAGATAAGTTTGGCGACCCGAATTTACGTCGAGAGCTTGTCCAGGTACTAACAGAACTTAAAAACTCTTATATTAGGAGCTACCTCGAGGCGCATACAAAAGCCCGGTTAAATGCTAACGGGGATCAAAAAAAATCTGATCTCCTTAAAGATGAACGGCTAAGTAAACTCAACAAGCTGGCGGGTATCGAATTGATGCCCCGGGCGCAGTTGACTGACTATCAAAATCGCCTGGCCGAACTGAAAACATGCTTTAGCCTCACAAGCGATGATTTGAAGAGAACCCCTGTATGTCCGCACTGCCATTACCGGCCGACTGAGGAGAAAGTTAAGATACCAGCGGAAGTAATGCTTAGGCAGCTTGAGGACGATTTGGAAAGGTTGTACGAAGATTGGACTCACACACTGGCCGGCAATCTGGAAGACCCCACGGTTAAGGAAAATATATACCTTTTAAAACCGGAGCAACAAAAAGTACTGGAGCAAGTAATTAAAGAGCAGCAGCTTCCTTACGTGGTTGATGCATCGTTTGTAAAGACTGTTCAGGAAGTGCTATCTGGTATGGAAAAAGTATTGGTAACAGCAGGGGATATTAAAAAGGCCTTGAGTGAGGGGGGCACTCCCTGTACCATTTCTGAATTTCAAAAGCGTTTTGAGGACTATCTCCAGTCTCTCGCTCGCGGCAAAGACCCCAAGAAGGTTAGAATTGTACTGGAGTAGAGGAGTGACGAGTCGTGGCAAAAGAAAACCAACTTTTCTTGGATGCTCTACTAAAAGAAACCGGAGAAGGAAAGAGTAGGCAAGAAGCTAAACGCTTCAAGCTTACCAAAGAACATCTGGACCAGGTTAGGCATATTGAGGGCTTTCCCATTGCTAAAGATGAGGATATTATTAACCTCTCTGACCCGCCCTATTATACCGCCTGTCCTAATCCATTCATCGAGGATTTTATTAACGAACACGGTAAGCCGTATGATGCGGATAACGACAGCTATCATAAGGAACCCTTCGCTGCGGACGTCTCGGAAGGGAAAAATGATCCCGTTTATAATGCTCACTCGTATCATACAAAGGTACCGCATAAGGCCATTATGCGTTACATTCTCCATTATACTGAGCCCGAGGACATTGTATTTGACGGCTTTTGCGGCACGGGTATGACCGGCGTGGCGGCACAGCTTTGCGGGGACCGAAAGACTGTTGAATCCCTGGGTTACCGGGTGCAGGAGGATGGAACTATCATTGACGAAAAAGGCCGGCCCTTTTCCAAACTGGGAGCGCGTAATGCTGTACTGGTTGACCTTTCGCCGGTAGCTACGTTTATTGCCTATAACTATAACACGCCTGTGGATGTCGAAGCCTTTGAATGGGAAGCCCGGCGGATTCTGGACGAAGTGGAGAAGGAATGCGGCTGGATGTACCAGACTAGGCACGTGCTCAACGGAAAGGTGCAGAAAGACAGAAAAGGCAACCCCATCATGGGGAATATCAACTACACTGTCTGGTCTGACGTTTTCCTATGTCCCCATTGCACCGGTGAACTGGTTTTTTGGGAGGTGGCTGTAGATAAAGAAGAAGGTAAAGTCAAAGATGAATTTCCCTGTCCCCACTGCGGGGCGGGCCTCACCAAGCGGGCCCTGGAGAGGGCAACGGAAAGGGTATATGACCGGTATATCGCGCAGGCCATCACCCGTGCCCGCCAGGTCCCGGTGCTCATAAATTATTCAGTGGGGAATAAGAGGTATGAAAAAGAGCCTGATGAGTATGATCTTAAGCTGATACGGAAGATTGAGGAGAGCGAGATACCGTATTGGTTCCCAACTGATCGCATACCAGAGGGCTACAATACTGAACAGCCTAAAGTATCACATGGGATTACTCATGTTCACCATTTTTACACGAGACGGAATTTGTGGGTGCTGGCATTCGCGTTAAATAAGGCTAAGTATTTACCAATGAAACTACTTCTAATTTGGCTAACTTCTTCTATGATAAGAACAACTAAAATGTATAAATTTACTCTTGATCGAAAAATGGGGACAGTTAGTGGTACACTCTACATTCCTTCATTATGGACAGAAAATAGTTCTGTGAAGCTCTTAAGATATAAACTTTTAGACTTTTGTAAAGTTAGATACCCAAATGGAAGATATGTTCTGGTGGAAACAACATCAGCTGCAGATAGCAATATAGCAAAAGATTCCATTGATTACATTTTCACCGACCCCCCATTTGGCGGGAACCTCATGTATTCGGAACTCAACTTCCTCTGGGAAGCCTGGCTCAGGGTTTTTACCAACAATAAGCCAGAAGCCGTTGAAAACAAAGTACAGGGTAAAGGGCCGAGGGAATACCAGGAACTCATGGAAAAATGCTTTACGGAGTACTACCGCATTTTAAAGCCCGGCCGGTGGATGACGGTGGTGTTTCATAACTCGCAGAACCGGATCTGGAACGCCATCCAGGAGGCCATTATGCGGGCGGGCTTTGTTATTGCTGACGTACGGACCCTGGACAAAAAGCAGGGCACTTTCAAGCAGGTTACTTCAACAACCGCTGTCAAGCAGGACCTGGTTATTTCTGCATACAAACCCAACGGCGGCCTGGAAAAGCGCTTTACCCTGGTGGCAGGAACAGAAGAAGGAGTCTGGGACTTTGTTCGTACCCATCTAAAGCAGTTGCCGGTTTTCGTCGAGAAAGACGGTAGAGCTGAGGTTATTGCCGAACGCCAGAACTACCTCCTTTATGACCGGATGGTGGCCTTCCACATCCAGCGGGGTGTTGCGGTTCCCATGGGTGCAGCAGAGTTTTATGCTGGCTTAAAACAGCGCTTCCCCGAGAGGGACGGAATGTATTTCCTGCCGGACCAGGTAACTGAGTATGATAAAAAACGGCTCTCAGTTAAAGAATTTGAGCAGCTGTCACTGTTCGTGACTGATGAAAAAACGGCCATCCAGTGGTTGCGCGGTGAATTACAAAAGAAACCCCAGACTTACCAGGAAATCCAGCCTAAATTCTTAAGAGAATTACACAAGGCGAAGCACGAGAAACTGCCGGAACTCTCCGAGTTGCTGGAACAAAACTTCCTGCGGGACGAAGAGGGCCGCTGGTACGTCCCCGACCCCAATAAGCAATCTGACCTGGAGAAAATCCGGGAGAAGGCCCTCTTTAAAGAGTTTGAGGAATACAAGGAGGGAAGAGGGAGACTGAAAGTGTTCCGTACTGAAGCACTGCGGGCTGGATTTAAGGCCAGTTGGGCTGCCAAAGATTATAAAACTATCGTGGATTTAGCCAAACGAATCCCTGATACAGTCCTTCAGGAAGACAGTACCCTTCTGATGTACTACGATAATGCCCTGATGCGGATGGATGAATGATTGTTGGCTGGTGAGGTGTAAGCGTTGAGGCAGGATGGATTATGGCGATCCGGCGACTGGGCTTGGAGCCGGGAATATCGTGAACCGGTACGAATAATCGAAGCAATTGATTTATGGGATCATACGGTCTACCGCGTCTGGTTACCGAGTAGGGATACAGTTCTCCGTCTTCAGGGAAATGAATTATCGCCCATAACCCGGTCTGAAGGTTACAGCCGGGAGAGGTTGATCTATACAGTTTCTGCGGCAAGGATCGCGGAAAGCCTTGCGCAGCCTGATGTGATGCTGGCGCCGCTGGAGGGGAGTGTAACTCCCCTTCCCCACCAAATCTATGCCCTTTCCCGGGCTATTTCCTCCAACAAGGTCCGTTTTCTCCTGGCTGATGAGGTCGGGCTCGGTAAGACGATAGAGGCCGGGCTCATCATGCGGGAACTAAAACTCAGGGGCTTGGTCCGAAGGGTCCTGGTGGTAGCACCGAAAGGATTGGTGACTCAATGGGTGCAGGAAATGGAGAGCCATTTTCGCGAGCAATTTCACCTGATAATGCCCGCTGAATTAACAGCTATGTCCTACCTCGACGGAGACGACAATATCTGGCGGCGGTTTGACCAGGTTGTGGTACCTATGGATGCCTTCAAACCTATCGAAACGCGGCGGGGCTGGACTAAGGAACAGGTAAGCCGCTATAACCGTGAGCGCTTTGAAAATCTTATCTCTGCAGGTTGGGATTTAATTATAGTGGATGAAGCCCATAGAATTGCCGGCAGTACGGATACTATTGCCCGGTATCGGCTTGGTAAAGGCCTGGCTCGCGCGGCACCGTATCTACTACTTCTTACCGCTACGCCCCACCAGGGGAAAACCGAAGCTTTTCACCGGCTTGTCGCCCTCCTGGATAAGGATGCCTTTCCCAGTGTTGATGCGGTAAGGCGGGAACGGGTAGTTCCCTATATCATCCGTACCGAAAAACGAAAGGCCATTGATGCCCGGGGCAATCCGCTTTTTAAACCGCGTAGGACTCAACTTATCCCGGTGGTCTGGAAATCTCAGCACCAAAAACAGCGGGAACTTTACGAGGAAGTAACAGAATATGTGCGCGAGGGATACAACCGGGCTTTAAGAGAAAAACGGAACTACATTGGCTTCTTGATGGTTCTCATGCAGCGCCTGGTGGCCAGCAGTACCAGGGCAATCCGGACGGCGTTGGAACGGAGATTAGAAGTCATCAAACAAGAAGCGCCGGTTCAGTTTCTTAATGACGAAATGGATTTGGGAGAAGAATGGTGGGAACTTGATGGACAGGAGCAGCTTGAGCAAATTCTTAAAAGGCGCTTGTTTGCCTTCGCTAATGAACACGAAGAAGTAAGCCGGCTACTTAGTTTGGCGCGGCAGTGTGAGGCCCTGCAGCCTGATGCCCGGGCGGAGACCTTGTTAGAATGGCTGTATCGCTTGCAGGCCGAGGAGAATAACCCGGAGCTTAAGTTTCTTGTCTTTACAGAGTTTATTCCGACACAGGAGATGCTCAAGGAGTTCCTGGAAAACAGGGGTTTCAGTGTGGTATGCCTGAACGGGTCTATGGGGCTGGAGGAACGACGCAAGGTCCAACAGGAATTTGCCGGTCCTGCCCGGGTGCTTGTTTCTACCGATGCCGGTGGTGAGGGCTTAAACCTGCAGTTTTGTCACGTTGTTATTAACTACGATTTGCCATGGAACCCAATGCGCCTGGAACAGCGCATTGGCCGGGTAGACCGTATAGGCCAAAAACATCCTGTGAGAGCTCTGAATTTTATTATCCAGGATACCGTTGAGTTCCGCGTCCAGAAAGTCCTTGAAGAAAAACTGGCCACTATTCTAGCAGACTTCGGCGTCGACAAAATGGGCGATATTCTTGATTCCGCCGAGATGGCGGCGGAATTTGAAGATTTGTATAAAGGGGCCATCCTGAACCCGGAAGAGGTTCCGGCACAGATAGAGCAGCTAGAGGTTTCTCTTCGAGAACGTATGCAAGAGATAACTACAGCTACACAATTCCTTGGACAGGAACAACCAATTGATGCAAAATTAGCGGAGAAAAACTCTGAGCACCCGCTACCATACTGGGTGGAACGTATGACCGTTAATTTCGTTGTTAGTGAAGGCGGTGCCGTTAAGCGAAAACTAATGGGCTACGATTTGACCTGGCCTGACGGCTCTATTATGAATGACGTGGTTTTCTCCCGTCAGGAAGCAGAGAATTATCGAATGTCTTATTTAAGCCTGGAAGAGCCCAGGGTACGAGGGCTGGTAAGTAGACTGCCTCGGGTGGTGGCCGGTCAGCCTATCCCCAAAATTAGGCTTAAAGGGCTATCTAACGAAATCTGCGGTTACTGGTCTTTATGGCGAATATCTCTTCTTGCCGGGAGCATGCGCGATATTCGGATTTTGCCCCTGTTTCAACATAAAGACGGTAGAGTACTGCTCCCTACCGCCAGGAGGATATGGGATTTGCTGCTCTTGGAGCAAACTTCCATCGGCATGGAAGGCACTATTCAAGGGGAAAAATCCCAGGAAATTTATGAAGAGCTAAAAAAACTAGCCGTAAGTTTCGGACAAAATCTTTACTTTGAACTTAAGAACAAATATAAAGAACTACTTCAGAAAGAACGGGAAAAAGGTTTGTACGCATTCCGCGTCCGTCGAGAAGTCATTAAAAGGATAGGGCTGCCTGCTGTACGCCAGCACCGTTTAGCAGAACTTGAACACGAGGAAAGAGATTGGGCGTTGCGCTTGAAGCAGAGGGAAAAAATTGTACCCGAACTAAGCGCAGTTACTATTGTATATGTCGAAGGAGAATGACCATGAACTGGCGCGATATCATCCTTCAACACTTGAAACCGAATATATCACGTCTTACTTTAGTGGCGGATCCTGACGGTTTGCTGCTGGAAGAAGATATTCTCACCACCCTCAGGGAATTGGGATTTGAGCTAATATCTTTTGAGGATCCTATTGCCTTTCGTTATGCCTATGAAGCTAAATATCGCTGCCGGTGGGACCAAGGTGAGGCAGTTGAATTAATAGTAATGGTACGAGGCAATGAACAAGAATTACGCCGCTTGCCTTACGATATATGGAAAGCAGGGCGTAAACTTTCTTTTAGTCTGGCTGATATTTTTCCCAAACTAAGCTATCCTGTAGTTGCGTCTCTTGAAAGACCTTGCCTTGACAGGCTTTATACGGCTTATTCAGAATACGATGGCGGTGAGTTGGGCGAAAGAGTAACTAAGGATTTTATCTTTAAGCATGTTTATGGAATAGTACCTGAACTCATAAATTCACCGGTTGAACTGTTAAAAATGTTACTATCCCGGCATTGTAACATGGTTAACGTACCCATAGTACTTGATGAATATCTTGTTAAATCTCTAAAGAAAAAAACCATTTTTCAGAACTGGCCCCTGGAAGATATTGTCTCAAGCAGGGAAGCATTTTTTGCTTTTCTTCAGACGAAATGGAATGAATTTCTTGAGAGCTTGGTAAAAGGAGATAACTTCGGGGAAATACCCTTTGACCATAATGATATACGGGTTTATATAGATAATCTATTTTTAGAAGGACATTTAGAACCTATCCTGGTTGCAAGGTTTGAAGCCATACCTGAATGGGCGAGGGTAGGTGTTATTTTTGATAAACGGAGTGAAGATAGGAAGAGGCTCGAGTGGCTGGTAGAAAAAATCAAGAAGGACCTTCCAGAAGAAACGGCCACCCACAGGGATTGGCAACGCTTGGCCATATTATGGGCGGAAATTCTTGTACTCAGTGTTGAACTAATTGAGGATTTGAAGACTGATGGCAAAACACAAATCGAAGAACTGCATGAAACGATTGAAGAAAGGTTTGCAAGCTGGATGATAAGGCGCTACGGTTCGTTAGCGAACCTTTCTTATGCATCCAAGCCGGTCATGTTGCATCACATACCACGCTATCTAGCTTACCTACAAACCAGAGAGGGAGCGAGGAAGACTGCATTGGTGGTAATTGATGGTTTAGCGCTGGATCAATGGGTGATTATTCGTCGTGTTCTAGCGGAAAAGCGAGAGGGGTGGAGATTTGAGGAAAGTCACGTCTTTGCTTGGGTGCCGACATTGACCTCTATTTCGCGGCAGGCGCTCTTCGCTGCGGAGCCTCCCCTTTATTATAAAGATTCCTTGACCACAACCCAAAAGGAACAACAGCACTGGCGTAAATTTTGGGAAGATAGCGGATTTAAGAGGGGTAACGTCTATTACCGTAAAGGTTTAGGCAATACACCGGTAAATGAAATCGCGGAAGATTTGAGTCCCCAGTCGAAGATTATTGGGCTGGTTATTGACAAGGTAGACAGAATCATGCATGGTATGGAATTGGGTACCGCTGGCATGCACCAGCAAGTCAGATTATGGGCTGAACAAGGTTACCTAATGGAGCTCATAGAATACCTGCTTAAAAATGAATTTGACGTTTTCCTGACTTCGGATCATGGCAATATCGAGGCTACGGAAAAAGGACGTTTGCCGGATGGTATCCTGGCTGAGACCCGTGGAGAGCGCGCCAGGATCTACGATAACGAAGCTGTTCAAAAGCAGATGCAGAAGGAAGTTGAAAATATCGTCTCCTGGCCGGGGTTTGGTTTGCCTCCGGACTGTTACGTGTTGCTAGCAAAGGGCCGGTCCGCTTTTATCTCCGAGGGGGAAAAAGTAATAAGCCATGGTGGAATATCTTTGGAAGAAGTTATAGTCCCCTTTGTGAGGATTTGGGAGGAGTATTGATCGTGAATTTAAATATAGGATTTGACAGGCGTATTAGACTAGAATGGCTAGATGCTACAGCCTGGAAAACGGGAACGGAAGAAAATGTTGATGAAGTACGTAAATACCTTAACGAGCTCTTAAAGACGGAATATAAAAATAAGGAGGCGCGAAGAAAAACTATCACGGTATTAACTCGCATATGGGTGAGGGTACCGGATGAGCATCGAGTATTACAGGGCCGTGCCCGAAAAATTTTATTCGAAAGCGACCCTGGAACGCGCCTTTGGCTGCACTGGGGCATGACGCTGTTAGCCTATCCTTTTTTTCGAGATATAACAACGATTATCGGTCGTCTATTGACGCTTCAAAGTGAAGTTTCTTTGCAACAAATTTCCCGTCGTTTAGCGGAGCGCTGGGGGGAAAGACCCTCAGTTCACCGGGCTTGCCAGCGAGTAGTTCGTTCCATGGTGGACTGGGGTGTTCTAGATGATACATCTACGCGGGGTGTTTATATTCCTGTCGCTAAGAAGGAGACCGCTGCTGAAGACGTTCAATTATGGTTTTTAGAAGCTCTGTTGTGTTCAGAACCCACCCCAATAATACCGCTGCAACAATTATTACAAATACCTTCAGCTTTCCCGTTTCACTTGGATATTTCGATAGTCGCCATCCGACAATCAAGGCAGCTTGAGATACAGCGTCAGGGTTTGGATTTAGATATGGTGGTTATTAGGTAATGTTAAAATAACTGTAGATGTCTAACTGGACAACACTAAACTTTGAAAAAATTATGGTTCACAACGTGTAAAAAAGAAAAAGGATTCCTCTCTTCGGGTTAACAATTCCAATGTGACAAAATCCAACATTTTTTTGGTAGTAAATGGTATATAATGAGTATAAAAGAGTCCTAATTATGGCGAAATAAAAAGCGAATATTTTTAACCGAAAAGGCAAACCTGCTCGAAAGACAGGGACGCAAAGCCACGGATCTAATGCGAGCACCAGTATCGCGATGACCGCCGGGCTGCCGAAGGAAGCTATTAGGCTCACTGGTGCTTTGTCAATTTAAGGCATTGGTGGGCTTTTTTCACTTTAACATTGGACTCAAAAAAGGCATAGGGTCTAAAGTGCTGATTGCAACATGATAGCCTGGCTGCCACAGTAATTTATTTATCTAACCTGCCCCTCCTCTTAGCGGCAGGTTTTTTTGTATCTTAGCGGTGATAGTAGCTTGTTTAATAGCTACTTTCTGGTATAAGAGGTCAGTAACTATTGGTTTGCGACTTTACTATTAGGAGAGGAGGCCCGTAAGTCATGCAAAAGAGACTAAAACTCCGAGAGTTAGTCTCCAAAGCCCAGAACGGCGAAGAAGATGCCCTGATTGAAATTATTCATCGGTTAATTCCACTGGTCAAAAAATACTGCCGCCGGTTGGGTTACGCTGAAGCTTGTTCTGATTTAATTACTTGGATTGTGAGCGCTGTTCACCGGTATACGCCCAATACTAAAGAATTAGAACAATATTTCTGTGCAAAAAAAAGGCGGCAAAAAATAAGCGAAATTTTTTGAGTAGGGGGTTGCAAAATTGCCCCCTACTTTCTTTTTTTCTAGTAGAGGGCGTGAATAATGCTTTTCTGAAGGAGGTGTAAACAATGGATGCCTACACCTGATAATGAGTACGACCTAGAGGAAGCCCGTGTTGTGGCTTGGTTTGTTACAGGGCTACGCCATGAAGCAATCCGGTTAGCAAAAAAGTATAAGCGGTTGCGAGAGCATGAATTGTTACTTCTCAATGCACGATTAAAAGAAGATGCAGGGAGTGATTCGATAGCAGAAATGGTCGATACCTTAGCTTCTACCACGGACACCCTTGCCCAAGTAGAGGAAAACTTGTTCCTCCAAGAGGCCCTATCGTTGTTGACTCCACTGCAGCAAAAAGTGATAACGGCAACGATCTTGGAGGGAGCTTGCGAACAAGAGGTTGCAAATGAAATGGGGATCACCCACCAGGCAGTGAACAGAATTAAAGGGCGAGCATTAAACAAGCTGAAAAAATATTATTGTCCTGGACAAGCCCACCGCCAAGTAGAGCGTTATCCAGGACACATACAGCCCCCCCTCGCCGGAAGATAGGTAGGGTGCTGCTGTTATTTTACTCCTATCTACCTTTGGAGTACAACTCCTAAATTCTATTTCTTTTCTGAAGAGAAGTTAGGAAGTGTATTTAAAATTTTTCTGATAGGAGGTTGCAAAACTACACCCTATTTTCTCTTTACAGGGTAGAGGGCAAGAAGTTGTTCTCTGAAAACGGTTCTCTTCATAATTGTTCTTTGACAATCTAACGCGACATCGCCCGGGGCTCAAGGCATTGCGGTGTTAGCGAGTTTTGGTATCCGTGCTTACGCCGGTGTACCTGACCGTAGCAGGTCTGAAAGTGGCGTATAACCACAGACAGGCACGTTGAGGTTCGGGGAACCACCCCCACTCCGGAGGGGGAAGTGGCGTGGAGTGAGCCTTGTCGGCCGCGTTAAGAAGCGCGGTGGGAACCAGAGGCGGGGTAGGCAAGCGCCAACAGCGAGGCGCAAGCGGGTACCATGGGCTTTTGCCCGGCTAAAGATGACGAAAAAAAGACCTGTTGCATGAACAACAGGCTAGTTAAAGAATTGTACTTTTATTCTTTGTAATTGTATCATGACCAAATATTGCCTTCAACTATAGATATTGTGTTTATAAACAACTTCAGCTTTATAAATCTGGACATATGGGAAAAATACCCCTCCTTATCTTGGATGGTTTTTCTTTATAACTTCTACTAATAAGACAAGCAAGGCGGTGAATATAGTGGAAATAGAGGGGTGAGAGATCATGAGTAGGATCAAGACCTATAAAGTAGTCATAACCCCTTCAAGTAACCCAAATGCTCCGACCTTTGATGAGTTAATGCAAACAGAAATTAAAGAATGGATCAAAAAGATTTTGGAACACGGAGTAAAATCGGGAGCAATTAAGGTTGACCTTTCCAGTAATGGTGATAAAATAAACATAGAAAATCAACCATAAAGGTGGTCGCCATGATTGCTATACTTGAAGGTTATAAACAGTATACCAAAGACGAGGTTCTGGCTTTATTGGACAAGATTAAAGCAATTATTTATGCTCGTGTCTCTACCCATGATCAGGCAGAAAAGGGATATTCTTTGCAGTCACAAGTTGAAAAAGGAGCCGAATTAGCAAGGAAAAAGTTTGGTTATTTGGATAATGAAATTTTAGCTATCGTTGAAAAAGGGGAAATGGGGGATAACCCTGACAGACCTGGGTTGAATCACGTATTGTTCCTCCTTGAGGAAGGTGTAGGTAAAAAGCTAATAATGCTTCACCCTGATAGAATGAGCAGGTATTTAGCGCTTCAAAATGAGATCGCGTCAAGGGTATGGAGCTGTGGCGTGGATCTGGAGTTTGTTGAGTTCGAGATCGATCCTAATAATCCTGAAAGTATGTTGATGTTCAATATTCAGGGCTCCATAGCTCAGTATAACAAAGCAAAAATACTGGCCAACTCTAAAAGGGGAAGAAGGCAGAAGGTAAAAGAAGGAAAGATACCTGGAATTAGAAGGGTATTTGGTTATACTTATGACAAAGAACTCGATACTTTAGTTGAAAATCCTCAAGAAAAGGAAATATATCTTTTAATGGTGGACTGGCTCCTAAATGGAAAAGATGGCAAACCGATGAATTGTTCTAGCATTGCGCGGGAGTTAGCAAAATTAAACTACCCCGCGCCGGCTAGTGATCGCTGGTACCAGTCCACCATTAGTCGTGTTTTAAGAAATCCGATTTATACCGGAAAATTTTATTATGGTAAATCTGAGTACATTCAAGATAAAGGCAAGAGAAAAATTGTCAAGAAGCCGGAGGAGGAATGGCAGTCTATCCCCATCCCCCAGTATATCGATGAACGTACATATCAAAGAATTCAGGTGCAGTTAGACAGTCTGGTAACAAAAAACCGTGGCAGACCATCTAGCAATTACCTATTAAAAGGTTTAGTTCGATGTGGTAAATGCGGAGCCGCTATTGTAGCTGGGCCTGTCACAACACTGAAAAGCGGTAAGAAATTGAGGTACTATGTCTGTTCTAAAAAAACCAAGAAAAACTATGAAGTAGGTACCGGTAAGCCTAATGAGACTTGTGATACTACAAGTTGGCGGCAGGACACGGTAGATAACTATGTGTGGGAGTATATTGTAAGTCGTTTAGGTAATCCGGAAGAAATAATAAAGGATATTGTAAAACAGCAAAGCGATGAAAGAAGGCTAGAAGAATTAAAAAGTAAGCTGAAAGCCATTGAAAATAAAATACACAAAAAGGAGCAAGAACAAAAAAGGACCTTTAAGGCCTATAGGGAAGGCCTGATATCACTGGAGTTGTTTAAAGGAGAAGTTGAACCAATCAAGCAAGAGATAGAGGCCTTGAAGGAAGAATGGGCTTTTGTTAATGACTTGTATAACCAGATCACGGTGTCTTATAATGAGTTGGAAAGGATCAAACAATTTATACAAGGGTACAGAGAGATCGTATTAAAGGATCAGCTTACTTTGAGTCAGAAGAGGGAAATCGTGAGAACTATTGTTGAAAGAGTAATTCTGCACCAAGACACTATTGAAATTATAACAAGATGGTCCGGGGAGTCCAAAACACATAGTAATCTAAACCATAGTCAAAGCTATGGAAGATTATAAAGATAATTTAATTCTTATTCTCGCCGGATATAAAGAGGAAATGACGTGGTTTTTGGAAACAAATCCCGGATTACGTTCTCGTTTTCCTTTACATATCGATTTTCCAGACTATAGTATTGCAGAATTACTAGCTATAGCCGAACAAATGTTACATAAAAGAGAATATCAATTGTCGCAGGAGGCAAAAAAGGAGTTAGAAAGTGTTTTAATTAAAAAAATATTTATCAGGAAAGAACACAATGGTAATGCCCGATTAGTAAGAAATTTAATTGAAAAAGCTATTCGTCAGCAGGCAGTCCGTTTAGTTAATCAACTTCATGTTACTCGTAATGATTTGATGTTAATTACCTGGCAGGACATTCATCGAGTAGGTGATTAGATAGGCTTTCTTGATTTCTAGCAGGGTTTGTTAAATTTATGTAGAAGAAAATATAAAAAATTAAGCATAAAAGATTGATGAAAGGTGGTTTGTTTTTTTGGAATTCTTTCATAGTTTCATGGATTTGCTCCAAAACTTCTTAATTATGGGACCTCTTTTTCTAAAAAATTTTATCTTAGCTTTACTTGTGTTTCTCTTTTTTTTAGTTACAAAAAAATTCTTTACAGAAGTTATTTTTAAGCTCCTTTTAAAGGTTTTTTTTCATACCCATTTGGAGCTGGCCGAAAAAATATTACTTTCTTTTAAAAAACCCATGCAATTCTTTTTTGTAATTCTCGGTTTTTATCTTGCTATAAATTGTTTCCCATTATCTTTGGAGAAGCAGATTTTAATCAGTAAATTATTTCGTACTGTCTTGGTCTTTTTGTTTACTTGGGGACTTTATGATTTATCTGATGTGGATTCTGTACTATTTAAAAAGATTCAAGATAAAGCCAATATCCAACTCGATAAAATACTATTCTCTTTTATCTCTAAATTTATTAAGATTATCCTAGTTTTAATTGCCATAACCATAATTGCGCAAGAGTGGGATTATGATATTAATGGTTTAATTGCCGGTCTGGGCCTAGGAGGTTTAGCTTTTGCCTTAGCTGCTCAAGACAGTTTATCGAATATCTTTGGGGGAATTGTCATTGTCTTTGACAAACCTTTTTCAATAGGAGATTGGGTTAAAACTCCAAGTGTGGAAGGTACAGTAGAAGAATTGGGGTTTCGTAGTACCAAGATTAGAACCTTTGATCAATCATTAGTAACCGTTCCTAATTCTACCTTGGCCAAAGAATCAATTAATAACAGGTCCAAAAGGGGCAAACGTCAAATCACTTTTAATTTAAGAATTGCTATTACAACACCCAGAGAAAAAATAGAAAATTGTATCTCCAGAATAAAAGCAATGTTAAAAGAACATCCGGGAGTTCATCAAGAAACTATTTTCGTTAGTTTTGATAATTTTGGGGAAGATAGTTTAATGATTTTCTTGTATTTCTTCACCAAAACTACTGTTTGGGGTGAGTATTTACAAGTTAAAGAAGATATAAATTTAAAAATAATGGGTATTTTAGAAGAAGAAGGTGTAACTATTGCCTTACCAAGTAGAAAAATAATTTATGACCATCCTGAAAAGGCAAAATCCGCTTTCAAAGCCTAATGAAAGCGGATTTGTTAATAAAACTCACAATAAATAAAAAATGGGAAAGATAATGATTGTAACATAACAAGATGAAAGTAGAACGAAAATTAGCGATGACGTTTGGAAGGCCTAAACATATCCAGTGTACCTAAAAGTATATGGGCAAGTCCAAAACCTTTCAAACCTGAACCTAAGGGTCCGCGTACCAGTGAACCTATTCCTGTTACTGCTGCACCTAATCCGGCAATCACCCAGCTGATTTTATTTTTTCTCATAGCTTCACCTCCGTATCTTATAGTATTTGTCTGGAGTAATTTTAATATTCCTTGATAAATTGCCCCTTCTTTGTCCTTATATTTATCCATTTTTTCGGGAAAGATATGTAGAGATGTAATCTGCTATTTTTTATGCAAAGGAAATGATAATACAGGAGGTTTTTCTATGTCCCTAAGAGCATGCCCAAAATGTCAACATCGTTTTTTTCAAATTATGGATCACTCTATAAATGAGAAAGAACCATTAGAGCATTTCGTGATGTGTTCTTCTTGCGGAGCTCTTGTGGGAAAATTTGACGAAGCCCGTGACAGGTAAAAAATGAACAAAAGGTAAAAACTAATGAGCCGTATAGGCTCATTCCTTTTTGCCGAGCTTTGTGCTATAATTTTTACTAAGTTAAATTTGGCAAGTATTTTATTTCTAGCGGAGGCGAGAATCATTAATACATTTTATGACCGTTTACATAAAGAATTTCTGATCAATGAGCAACTTATTGAAACAATGAAGATTGCTTGCACCAGTTGTCAGCCGTATTTTCAAAAAATAAAAGAGAGTGTAGAAAATAATCAATTAAAAATATTACGAGCATTTCAACAGAATAGAATCACTGATTTTCATTTGAACGGTTCAACAGGTTACGGCTATGGAGATGAGGGTCGGGATAAACTGGAAAAGGTTTATGCCACTATTTTTAAAGCGGAAAAGGCTTTAGTACGGGCTCAAATTGTCTCTGGGACTCATGCCATTTCTCTAGGTTTATTCGGGAATTTGCAAAACGGCGACGAACTTATTGTGGCCACAGGTCGACCTTATGATACGTTACTTAAAGTAATTGGAACACAAGGTGAAGAGGGCTCTTTAAGGCAATATGGGATAGATTATCGTGAAATCCCTTTGCTTAAAGAACAAGAAATTGATCTGGAACAAGTTTGTAGTAGTATAAGTGGGAAAACGAAAATGGTTTTTTTCCAGCGTTCCAAAGGTTATCAGTGGAGAACTTCTTTTAAGATTGCCGATTTAGCTCGGGCGATTAAATCTGTTAAAGATCGTTTCCCGCATGTTATCTGTATGGTTGATAATTGCTATGGCGAATTTGTAGAAGCACAGGAACCGATAGAAGCAGGGGCAGATCTAATTGCCGGTTCTTTAATCAAAAATCCCGGGGGTGGATTGGCTTTAACCGGAGGTTATCTTGCCGGCAAAGAAGAACTGATCAATAAAGCTGCTTTACGTTTGACTGCACCGGGAATTGATTTGGAGGTAGGCTCAAGTTTAAATTTCAATCGTCCGGCCTATCAAGGATTATTTATTGCTCCGTTAATTGTGGGTGAAGCCTTACAAGGGGCAGTTCTTGCCGCTAAATTTTTTAAGTTGTTGGGATATCCTGTACTTCCTCAATATGATGAAGAGCGCACCGATATTATTCAAGCCATAAATTTAGGGAGTAGGGAGTTAATGCTTTCCTTTTGCCAGGGCCTGCAAAAGGCCTGTCCTTTAGATGCTTATGTTAAGCCGGAAGCCGCTTTATTACCGGGTTATGTAGATGAAGTAGTGATGGCAGGCGGCACTTTTATTCAAGGGTCATCAATTGAGTTAAGCGCTGATGGTCCGATTAGACCTCCATATAATATTTATTTGCAAGGTGGTTTATCTCTTGGTCAAATTAAAACGGGCTTACTCTTAGCCGCTGAAGAAATGAGAAAAACAAAATCAGCATAAACTATTACTATTAAAAGACTTATTTATCAATTTAATTTATCTAAAGAAAGGTGGGGGAGGTTCTATGTCCGAGTTCCAAGTCGCTTTGATTTTTGGCGGTCGTTCGGGGGAACATGAGGTTTCCAGAAATTCTGCTTATACTGTAGCTCGTAGCTTAAAGAAAAAATATGATGTTTTTCCGATAGGTATTGCAAAAGACGGACAATGGTATGGTCCTATTCCCATTGAGAAGATACCAACATTTACTCCGGAAGAATTTCCGGAAAACAAAGTAACAATTTTACCCAATCCCATGGCGAACGGCACTATTTATTCTTTACCTGATTTAAAACCGCTTTCCCGGGCACAAGTTTTTTTCCCGGTTTTGCACGGTACTTTTGGTGAAGACGGTACAATTCAGGGTTTGTTTGAACTGGCTAATGTACCTTATGTAGGTGGCGGTGTCTTGGCTTCATCTGCCGGAATGGATAAAGTAATCATGAAAAATCTTTTTGCTCAGGCCGGATTACCTCAGGTACCTTATCTTTCGATTTTACGCAGTGAAATAGAAAAGGATCTCCATGCTGTACTTCAGAAAACAGAAGCTGAGCTTGGCTATCCTTGTTTTGTTAAACCGGCTAATTTAGGTTCAAGTGTTGGAATTTCCAAAGCATCTACGCGAGAACAACTGAAAGAGGCATTACCCCTGGCTGCTCGTTATGATCGCAAGATTATCATAGAGCAAGGGGTAGAAGCACAAGAATTTGAAATTAGTGTTTTGGGTAATGATGAACCCATTACTTCATTACCCGGTGAGGTGATACCCGGTAATGAATTCTATGATTATGTGGATAAATATATCAACGATAAAACACGATTTATTATTCCTGCGCAGCTAGAAGAAAAACAAATTAAAAAAATACAGGAGTTGGCGATTGTAGCTTTCAAAGCTATTGATTGTTCAGGGTTTTCTCGGGTGGATTTCTTTATTACTAAGGATACCAAGGAGATTCTTATCAACGAAATCAATACATTACCTGGCTTTACCTCCATTAGTATGTATCCAAAACTCTGGGAACATTCGGGTATTCCTTTAGATGAACTTACTTCTAAATTAGTAAAATTGGCGATAGAACATTTTGAAGAAAAGAATAAAAGTATTACTACTTATGGGGTCTAACCCTACATAATTTTGCTTCTTCTTATCAAGCAAGCTGTTCAAATTCTACGAACAAGACCGATAACTTTACCTAAAATGCGGAAATCTTGGTGGGCTCTGATAATAATGGGCGAATAATAGTCATTTTCCGGCTGTAGGCGTATATAGTTATAGCCTTTATAAAATCGTTTCACAGTTGCTTCATCCTCAATAAGAGCAACCACAATTTCTCCGTCCTGAGCTGTGTTTTGCTTTTTGACAATCACCAGATCACCGTCTAAAATTCCGGCTTTGATCATACTATCGCCCACGATATTTAGCATAAATACATCTTCGGTATTAGTAAAGTCGAGAGGGAGGGGGAAGGTATCTTCAATATTTTCTACGGCTAAAATAGGGCTTCCGGCAGTAACACGTCCAACAACGGGTACATTTATTAATTGCTTATTGATTTTATTGAAATTGTTAACTACTTCAATTGCTCTGGGTTTGGTTGGATCTCGTTTTATATATCCTTTTTTCTCTAATTGATTTAAATGATTATGCACGGTTGAACTGGAACTTAAGCCGACAGCATCACCAATTTCACGAACTGTAGGAGGATATCCTTTGCAAGTTGTTTCTTCAATAATAACCTTAAGAATCGCTTTTTGTCGCTCACTTAAGTCTTTAATGTCTTCCAGCATTTTTCGAACACCTCGCTTTTAATCCTTTAGAAAATTGTACCATAATTTTTAATTCTTTGCAAACGTTCGTTCGAAAAAATTTCTTAAAAGACTTGACCCCGAACAAAAGTTCTGTTAAACTAATTACCAGAACAAATGTTTGGAGATGAATTTTCATGAACGAAAAAAGAAAACAAAGAAAAATGCTGAGAAAAAGAAGAAGAAATAGCTTAATGTTTATTTTATTATTTTTCTGTCTGATTGTCTTACAAATGAAACCTACAGTCTTAGAGGCTCACACACCGACTGAATATATTGCTGTAATTGTAGAAGAAGGCGATACCTTATGGAAGATTGCAAAAAGGTTTACCAATGATAGAATAGATATTCGTCAATACATAAATTTGATTTTGGAACACAACCGAAAAACATCTGCCGTAATATATCCGGGAGATGTTCTGGAAATTCCGCTATACTTTGACAAAAAAATTTGTTATAATTAGGATAAGATAATCTGAAAATAATAGACAATTGCAGTCTGATGGGAGGTATTAAAAATGAAGAATTTCCTGAAGAAAGCAATTGTAAAAGCAGATATTGCTGCATATAACACCCTTAATAAGACTGTAGATAAGTTAGAAAAAATTTTTGATCGTTTTTTTTAAGATTTTGAAAAAAATTTGGATGCAACTTTGGATAATATAGAAATGCAATTTAGGCTAAAAAATCCGATGTATTACTATTTTTTATTGCAAGCACAAAAAATAATAATAAATAGGAAATTAAGAGATACGAAGTTGCTAACGAATGTTTTAAATGATAGAAAAAATAAATTGGTAGATTCTGAAATTGAGACGCGAAAGCCACTTGCAGAACAACATCAAACTGCAATTAAATTGAGATCTAATAATGATGAACGTTCAACAAATCATTGTAAAGCAGAAATAATACGAGACGACCGAAATTAATAATAATTAATCGAAATGGAGTAAATCAGATGCCTAAATTATGCGTGCTGGATGAAAATAAATTATGTGATAACTGTAGTGAATGTAACTATTGTGACTTAGATTCAACTAAAATCTGTGATAATTGCTGTGAATGTCTTGACGAAGGTGATTATCGCGCTATAAAAATTACGGATATTATTACTGATCCGGAGAAAGCTACAGTATACAAATAAATCAAAGCAATAAAATAAACCTGGCCATAAAAATTATGCTATCGTCTAAAAGACGATAGCTTTTTAACAGCGGAAATTCAGAGGTGGGCAAATTGTCTTTGCTAGAAATGCAAAAAGTATCATACCAAAATGAGAAGAAATTAATCCTCCAAGAAATATCCTTAAAAGTTGCTGCAGGTGATTTTATATCTTTAGTAGGACCTTCCGGTAGCGGGAAAAGTACAATATTAAAACTTTGTTGCCATTTACTAAGTCCTACGCAAGGGAAAATTCTTTTTAAAGGTAAAGATATTAAACAATATAATCCTTTAGATTTAAGGAGAAGAATTGCCTATTGTGCACAGACACCTTATCTTTTCGGAGAGACAGTAGAGGACAATTTCTCTTTTCCGTATTTAATCAGAAAGCAGAAAATTGACTTAGCCAGAGTACAAACATTATTATCCAGATTTAATCTTGATGGGAAAATCCTTAAAAATAGGGTACAAAGTCTTTCCGGAGGTGAAAAACAGAGAATAGCTCTGATTAGAACATTATTATTCAAACCGGAAATTCTATTGTTGGATGAAGTAACTTCGGCTTTGGATGTAGCTAATACCGAACTTGTAGAAAAAGAAATTTACACGTTAAATCAAACAGGAATGACGATTTTATGGGTAACGCATAGTCCTGAACAAAGTAGAAAATATGCCAATATTTTATTATCATTGGAGCAGGGTAAAATCAAAACAAGGGAGGTCTTAAAATGAATCCAGGAACAACAATTAGTATTTCTTCATTATTAATCGCCTCATCATTAGTAGCCATCTCTCTTCTGTTTTCTTATTACCAAAAATTAGGATTGGAAAAGGAGACTATCATTAGTGTGGGGAGGGCCATAATTCAACTGGTTCTCGTCGGCTATATTTTGGAATATATTTTTGGTCAAAAAAACCCTGTTTTTACGACAGGGCTACTGATGATTATGACTTTTAATGCAGCTTATAATGCGGCCAAAAGAGGCCAAAATATCAAAAGGGGGTTATTAATTTCCTTTGTGGCGATTGCCGCCGGCACAATAATTACCTTATCAATTCTGTTATTCTCCGGGGCTATTCACTATGAGCCGTTTCAAATTATTCCTATAGGAGGAATGATCATTAGTAATGCCATGGTGGCATTAGGTTTGTGTTATCGACGGTTATCGACAGATTTTATGGATAAAAGGGAAGAGGTTGAAACAAAACTAGCGCTTGGCGCAGATATTTTACCGGCATCTATAGAAATACTTAAAGATTCTATTCGGACAGGGATGTTGCCTACCATTGATTCAGCCAAGACTTTAGGCATAGTTGCCTTACCAGGGATGATGACAGGTTTGATTTTAGCAGGAGTTTCACCAATAATGGCAATCAGATATCAACTCATGGTGACTTTTATGATGCTTTCAACCACGGCAATTGCTTCATTTACGGCTTGCTTTTTGGCTTATCGGACTTTTTTTAATCAGCGCAAGCAATTAATATAAGTTATTTTCTGAAGCCGTTATTGATTCGTAATTTGTTTGGGCAGTATCAACTCTCTCAAATTAGTGAAAAATTGTTTTATTTTCACTTCCGATAATAGGTATTATGTAAACTAAGAAAATTTTTACGCAATTTTTCGGGATAACCTCTTTCCTCTTTATCAAGATTTAAAATATATAAAATAGTACTGCATTATACTGCTTTTTTATATCGACTAAAATATCGGCTAAAAAACGACCTCTTAAAATGCCCTACAATCGATTAAAATTATATACCTAAGGTGTTTATACCTTGTTTTTTTATAACAAGATTAGCTTTGAACAGTTTTATAAGATATAATTGTGATAACAGGAAATACTCGGAAAATATTCGGAGGTTAATTTAAATGAAAAAAGCCTTATTCGTTTATAATCCTAATTCTGGTGGTTCTCGTATTCTTCAGCGGCTTGATTTAATTTTAAAAACAGCTCAAGAAAATGATGTTTGTTTATTTCCTTATAGAATTGCTAAAAATTCCAATGATAAGTTTTTAGCAACACTGGAATTAAATAATTTTGATTATGTTATTATATCCGGTGGTGATGGCACGTTAAATACCACGGTTAATTTTCTCTTAAAAAATAATTATAATATGCCAATTGGGGTTATTCCTGCCGGAACATGTAATGATTTTGCTAATAGTCTACGAATCCCTAATAAATTAGTTGATTGTCTCAATACTATTTTTACCGGTAAAACCTTAGACGTTGATCTGGGAATAATTAATGATGAACTTTATTTTTTAAATACGTGTGCCGGTGGTCTTTTTGTTGATGTTTCCTTTAATACACAGGATGAATTAAAGCGTAATTTCGGCCCCCTTGCCTATTATTTAAAAGCACTAGGGGAAGTGGCCCATAAAAAACCTTTCCCTTTAAAAATCACAACGGAAACTGAGTGTATTAATGTCAAAGGCCTCCTCTTCTGTATCCTCAACGGTACTCAAGGAGGAGGGTTTACAAATTTGATTAAAGATGCCGATATTTCCGATGGTCTGATGGATATGGTTATTATTAAAAACTGTTATCATATTGATCTTGCTAGTTTATTCTTTCGAGCTCTAAGTCAAGAATCACTTAATACTAAACATGCTTTACGCTTAAAAGCTAAAGAATGTTTTATTGAAGGGCCTGATGATGTAATTTTAAGTGTGGATGGAGAAAAAGGCCCCTCTTTACCTGTAAAAATAAAATTTCTGCAAAAAAAAATCAAGGTATTTGTGCCATAAAACGATAATTTAGATGTCTAATTTCATATCGCCAAACTTAATCCATCCTTTTTTCCGCATAAATTCAGAAATAATTAAAGTGATTATTATCGGAAGTACAAAATGTAATAATCCCATTTTAATAAAGACATCTGTAGTTGCTCCCATAGCTTCGATTGTACCAAATTGACCAACCAAACCACTGGTTCCCATTCCTGCGCCTGCCGGAATATTCTCCATGACTAAAACAGTAGTAGCTAGTGGTCCTAAAATCATACTTGTTAAAGTTGGCGGTATTAAAATTAGCGGATGTTTAATAATATTAGGAACTTGAAGCATTGATGTACCTAGACCTTGTGAAATTAGACCTCCCCAGCCGTTTTCTCTGTAGCTGGCCACGGCAAAACCAACCATTTGGGCACAGCAGCCAACTGTTGCTGCACCGGCGGCAACTCCACCTAAGTTTAGCATAATGGCCAAGGCGGCACTAGATATTGGTGCAGTCAAAGCTAGTCCCATAATTGCAGATACTAAAATACCCATGGGAATAGGTCTTAATTCAGTAGCACTCATGATCACTGCTCCTAACCAAACCATAAAAGAATTAATCGCAGGACCAATAAAAATACCGGTTGCTACACCGGTGATAATTGTGACAACCGGTGTTACGATAATATCAACTTTAGTTTCTTTGGAAACTATTTTACCAAATTCCGTACCTATAACAGCTGCGACAAAACAACCGGCAGGTCCACCAAGTTCTGCCCCTACCATTCCGGTAATAGTTGAAGCAAAAAGTACTAATGGGGGAGCCTGTAATCCATGTGCAACAGCAACTCCAATAGCCGGCCCCATCATGGCTTTTGCTTTTGAGCCACACTCAATTAAAAAGGGAAGCCCTAATTGTTCACCCAATACTTCAAGAATCAATCCAACAATCAAAGAAGCAAACAGACCAAGAGCCATTGCTCCTAATGCATCAATACCATAACGTTTTAACGAAAATATGATGTTTTTTCTCCGTAAAAAACTCTCCTTTTCTGTATTTTCCATTATTTCCTTCCTCCTCTATTAACAAATCTATTATTTATGAACTTTTTTAAAAAATAATCTTGTTCAATATCTTAACACTTTCTTCCACTAACCACAAGCTAAACTATTGATAAATAGTAAAAAATTGTCGAGTAATGAGCAAAATAATAGAGACTTTGGGTGTTTTGTAAAAACCCCCTAGTCTCTTTGCTTTATAATATAAAAGCGAATAATTTATATTTGTTTTCCATTATGGACTGTGAGACTCCAATTATGTCCATTATTATTATCCCAATTATTAGCACCATCATGAAAACAAAAATTCAAGCGTGAATCTGAAGGAATTATACTAGCACTCCAAACATTATTTGTTTTTTTCATCGGTATATCCTGAACATTTGTCCAGTAATCACTGAGTCCATGACCAACATGAAGATAAATGTTATCTGTATTATTTTGTGATAATAATCCGTCATATTCTATCGTTACTGTTTCCATCATTGTTACCGGCATTGGTGTAATACTAACACCCTCTCCTACATAAGCAGTTTGCTGTTTATTATTACTCTTTTTTTCGTCAGTAGATATCTTAAACATTAAAGTCCTCCTTGAAAAATTTATACTACTTAAATATATTGTTTTTATTATTACGATAGATTATTAATAGTAAATATTTGAAAATCCTTGTTTTCAATTAAAATTTTAATGCAAAATGCTCTCTAAAAGCAGGAATTTGTGATAACCCCTCCTCCTCTGCTCTTACTCTTTTTTTCAGCATAATTAGATTAAGCACACTAAAGATAATTGCTGTTCCTAACGCTCCAAAAGAAAGCGGTAAGGTAGCAATTTCTATAATTACAATTAAATAATTAGGATGTTTAAAATAGCGATAAGGACCACTAGTAACAGGTTTGCTATTTGGGATAATAATAATTCTTGTGTTCCACATTTTCCCTAAACTGGCTAAAACCCAAAATCTTAAAATTTGGGCTATTAAGAAACAGATTAAAAAAATGGAGACAGGCTTTATTTGCCAATTCCCTCTCATAATAGTCTCCATAATTAAACAAATAAAAAAGGTTAGATGTAAGAGAACCATTAACGGATAGTGTTTTTTCCCGATTTCATAACCTCCCAGGGATTTAGCATATTTAGTATTTCTCTCAGCTATAACTAATTCCACAATGCGTTGGATGATTACAAAGGTTATTATTACTGTAAACCAGGTCACCATTGTAACAACACCTGCTCACAGGAAAAACCGGGTCCAAGAGCCAGCACGATCCCATATTCCCCCGTCTCATGAATATTCTGTAATTCACGTTCCAAGATATATAAGACCGTACAAGAAGACATATTACCATGATTTTTAAGTACATCTCTAGCTAAAGCCAGGTCATTGCTTTTAAGATTTAAGGCTTTTTCATATGCCTGTAATACCTTTGTTCCTCCCGGATGTGTGATAAAACGAGTAATATCAGAAAGCGTTAGCTGATATGCTCCAATAAATTGTTCAATTTGTTCTTTAATGGTCTGGCTTACCAATAATGGTATATCACGTGAAAATACGACCATCATTCCTTCATTTTGTACCTTCCACCCCATAATATCTAAAGAATCTGCCCATATGTACGATTGGGAACCTAAGATCTGAGGAGCTTGCTTTTCTTCGACAGTATATAAGTCAAGAGTAGCCTTATCTCCTAGAACTAAAGCTGCTGCAGCACCATCAGCAAAAAGACTGGTGGCAATAAGGTTTGCTTTAGTATAATCATTATGCATAAATGTTAAGCCACATAATTCAACACAACAGAGTAAAATTCTGCTTTCAGGATAAGCTAAAGCGAGTTCTCTTGCTCTGGCTATACCAGAAACACCACCTGCACAACCTAAACCCCAGAGAGGAATTCTGATTAGCTTGTTTTTCATCTTTAAGAGATTAAATAAATACGCATCAATACTGGGTGTAGATAACCCGGTTGAGGAAACAAAAATAATGATGTCAATATCTGCCGGTGTTAAATTTACTTTATTTAAACAATTATTAATAGCCTGAGCACCTAAAAAAATAGCGTTTTGAATGTATAAAGCATTTTTTTCTTCCCAAGTGTGTTCTCGTGCAAACCATTCGGGAGATACACAAAAATATCTTTTCTGTATATTTGTTGATTGGAATACTTTTAATAATCTTTCTAGGTCTTTAAAAGTATCCTTGAAAAAGTTCCTGGCGAATTCTTTAGTTTCTTTTTGACTGACCTTATTTGGGGGTAATGCTGTACCGATTGCAGCTAAAACAGGCATAAAAAGCCTCCTGTATAAATCATTTATAATAACTTATTCATTTAAATGTATTATCATAACTACTATTATTATCGGGTGTAGTGTACTTTGAACATTCGAGAATAAAAATACTACCGTCAGCCTCTTTAACGGTAGCGTCATTGATCATTTCCTTACATATTCTTTAACCATTACTTTTTTACGTCCTGATGACTTATTAAAATTAAATTCCATGAGACATTTTTCAGGGATTATTACCCTTTCCTTATTTTCTATATAAAGATTATTGCCTTTCTTATAAAATTTTGTTCCACCACTGTCCCAAACAGCATCATAATCAAAAGTTTCTTCTTTCTGTTTCTTCTTACATCTATTATAAATACTGAACCAGTCTTTTAATTTTTTTTAACCAAGATTTCACCCCATTCATTTTTTGCTAAAGAAAAAAAGATAGTATATTTTAATTATTACATAAAATTTGGAAGACCACAAGAAAAAATGAGACTACCATCCTTTTCTATAATGGTAGACTCAGTACATTAAAAAGTCTGTAAATATTTATGCATTTTCTAAAGCTTTTTTACCCCAATCCCATCCTAAATTAAGTGCACGGATATTTAAAGCAGCAACTTTAGGCAACCGTTTACGGGTGGCTTCTTGGAGTGACTCCAGAGTAACAAGATTACCAATAGCAGCGAGAGCACCTATTGCCAAAACATTGGTGGTAAGTTTATTACCTATCTCCTCCATCGCTAATTGGGAAAGAGGAAGATTAATTACGCGTGTTTTTACGGAGGGCATATTGGGCACATTAGTGGTATCAACCAGTATAATTCCACCTTCGGCTACTTTATTTGCATATAAATCTGCAGCTTTTTGCGACATTAGTAGTAAGTAGTTAGGAATGATTACCTTCGGATATTTGATCGGTTCATCGCTTATGATAACTTCAGCTCTACTTGCTCCTCCTCTGGCTTCAGGACCATAACTTTGTGTTTGGATTACTTCTTTTCCGTCAATTACTGCAGCTTCGGCTAAGATAATCCCTCCGGATATTATTCCCTGCCCGCCGGTACCGCTTAAACGAATATCAATTTTAACGGACATCTTTTTCAGCCCCTTTCTGCAACTTGGCGATTAGTTCGTCATAAAGTTGTGTATATTCAGGAGCTTCTCCATGATACATTTCACCAATAAGGAATTTATCTTTCAGTTTCTCCGGTTCCATTTTCTGCGCAGCTTTAATGTTGACGGCATGTTCTTTCAGCCATTCTAACATTTTGGGAGCATCTCCTAATTTATTACGACGACCATAGGAAATAGGACAGATAGAAATAGCTTCTACAAAGGAAAAACCTTTATTCTCAATAGCTTTTTTAATGAGGTTAACAAGCAGTTGAACATGATAGACAGTACTTCTTCCTACATAACTAGCTCCGGCGCATTCTGCCAGTTTACAAATATCAAAAGTTCTTTCTAAGTTACCATATGGTGAAGTTGTCGCAAGTCTGCCATGAGGGGTCATGGGAGAAAATTGTCCCCCTGTCATACCATAGATGCTGTTATTAAACATGATGACATTAAGGTCAATATTTCGTCTAGCCGCATGTATTAAGTGATTTCCGCCAATTGCAGCACAATCTCCATCACCGGTGAGGACAATGACATTTAGCTCAGGACGAGCCAATTTAATCCCTGTTGCAAAAGTTATGGCTCTACCATGTGTAGTATGCAATGTATCAAAATTCATATATCCGGTAGCTCTGGATGAACAACCAATACCGGAAACAATGACTGTTTTATCTTTGTCTAATCCACTTTCATAAATTGCCTTCTGTACTGCATTCACAATAATACCATTGCCACAGCCGGGACACCAAATATGAGGTAAACGGTTGAGACGAAATAAATTTTCTATATTTGTAGTTGTCTGCATTAGAGAGCCACCTCCTTCACCTTGTCAATTATTTCTTGAGGTGTAATTAATTCTCCGTTTATTTTGTTGATTCTAGATAATAAATCACGATTACCGATTGTTCTTTCAACTTCTAAACATAATTGACCGTCATTCATTTCGACAACAAAAACACCCTTTTTATTTTTTGTAAAATCTTTAATGACATGATCTGGGAAAGGCCAAATAGTTTGTAGTTGCAGTAATCCAACCTTGATACCTTCGTTTCTTAAAAGTTCAACTGCTGCTAAAGAAGAACGAGTTGAACATCCGAAAGAAATTAATAAATATTCGGCATCTTCGACGTCAAAAGTTTGATATAGAGTTATTTCATCTCGATATTGGTCTAATTTATGAAATAATCTCGATAATTGTTGGTTAATTACATCTGCTTTTCCCGTTGGTCCACCGGTTTCGTCATGGTTTAAACCGGTAACATGCCAATGATATCCTTGTCCAAAATCAGCCATAGCCGGAATTCCACTTTCATCAACAGCATAAGGTTTATATTGCTCAGGTGAGACTGTAGGTCTTTTCCGATCGATTATTTCTAATTCATTTAATTCGGGAAGAACAACTTTCTCACGCAGATGACCAATAACTTCATCTAAAAGAAAAATTACCGGAACGCGATATTTTTCGGAAAAATTTACTGCTTTTATCGTCAAAGTATATGCTTCTAAAACTGAACCGGGTGAAAGGGCAATAACAGGATGATCTCCGTGGGTTCCCCAACGAGCTTGCATAATATCAGCTTGCGCCGGCGATGTGGGACCTCCTGTGCTTGGACCCATTCTCTGCACATTAACAATTACACAAGGAACTTCGGTCATGGTCGCAAAGCCAATTATTTCCTGCATTAAGGAAAAACCTGGTCCACTAGTAGCCGTTAAAGCCTTAGTTCCCGTAAGAGCTGCACCTACGACAGCACCTATTCCGGCTATTTCATCCTCCATTTGAATGAATTTTCCCCCTACTTTTGGTAATTCTTCAGCCATAAACTCCGCAATTTCTGTAGAGGGTGTGATCGGATAACCTGCATAAAAACGTACTCCTGCATCAAGAGCACCAAGAGAACATGCTTGGTTACCTTGAAGAAGTTGAGCGTTTCTTTTTGTTTTCAATATAGTTAACCTCCAATCTTAATACAAAAATCTGGACAATGATCCTGACAAATCCGACAAAGAGTACAGGAATCTACGTCTTGAATAATTGGTTTACCCCATTCATCTTTATCCAAAACCTTTTTAGGACAAAGGCTGTAGCAAATTCCACAAGCCTTACACCATTCATATTTAATACTGATGTTTGGCTTATCATTTTTGGCCATATCTCTCACCTCCATAATTTTCGCACCTTTGTTCGCACCATTCCCGGATAAAACCAGTGATAACTACGGGCACTTTTCTAATATCGGCAACATTCTGTGCACCTGTTAACAACATCATTAATCTTAATTCATCACTAAAATTACAGATGAATTTTCTTAATCCTTCTTCACCTTCCTGAGCAAATACCTGTAAGAATTTTCCGGCTATACCAACTGCATCAGCTCCGACTGCTAGTGCTTTCATGGCTTCAAGAGAATTAGTAATCCCTCCGGAGGCAATAATTGTTACAGCCAAATTTAAACTGCAGACTTCTAATAAAGATGCAGCAGAAGGAATCCCCCAGAAACGTAAAAATTCCAAATTTTTACGTTGGTTACGTGCAAGTTCTATTGAAGCAAAATTTGTTCCACCGCTTCCTCCTGTATCTATTCCGGAAACACCGAGTTCGCATAATTTTTTGGCTATTTCCCAGGAAATACCATTTCCCACTTCTTTAATAATCACAGGGACAGATACTAGACGACATATCTTTTCGATATTTAATGCCCAGTGTTTAAATTCTCGGTCGCCTTCCTTCATTACTAATTCTTGTACACCATTTAAATGAAGTTGTAAGGCATCGGCTTCAATCATTTCCACAGCCGCTAAAGCTGTTTCCGGATTTACTCCTGCGCTTACATTAGCGAAAATTAAGCCTTGGGGATTTACTTTTCTGACTACTTGAAAAGTGTAAACTTCAGCTTTATGGTGAACCGCTGCTGTTTGTGAACCAACAGCCATACCCAAGCCAAATTCATAGGCAATCTCTGCAAAAACACGATTGTATTTTTCCAGACCTTTAGCCCCACCGGTCATGGCATTAATGATCAGAGGCAAAGCTAATTTTTTATTAAAAAGAGTAATGGAAGTATCTACATCTTTTAAATCAGTTTTTAAAAGCGCTTGATATACTAAATGTAAATCATCCCAACCAGTTGATAGTGGTCCTGGTTCTGTTTGCAAAGCATAGTGAAGATGCTCTAATTTTCTTTTTTTTCTTTGTTCATCCATAAAATCACTCAAATCTTACCATAGTGTATACAAGATACTCTAAATATAAAAAGTATAAAAAGCTGCTCATGTCAGCTTTTTATCTATATTTATTTAGTTATAAAAGATAGCTATTTAATTTTGTCTTTAATTATATCATCTTGACCGGCTTTTATCAAATCTCTAATCGTTACACTATCTTCTGATGTCTGTTGATTAAGAAAAGAAGCATATTCAGTTTCCTCCGGCTCTTCCTCTACATCTTTAATACTAAGACTGATTCGTTTTTTATCGGTATCAATATCCATTATTTTAACCTTAACTTCTTGCCCGACTGTTAAAACATCGGCTACTTTTTCAACTCTTTGTTTAGAGATTCGGGAGATATGAACCAGCCCGTCCAGACCTGGTTCTAACTCTACAAAAGCACCAAAAGTAGCGAGCCTTACAACTTTTCCTGTCACAATGCTATTCACTTGATATTTTTGAATAGCTTCTTGCCAAGGATCAGGTAATAATTGTTTTAAACTAAGGGATATTTTTTCTTTATCTTTATCAACGCTTAGAACGTAAACTTCTACTTCATCACCAACTTGCAGAACATCTGCAGGATGATTTACTCTATTCCAGCCCATTTCTGAAACATGAAGCAGACCATCAATTCCTCCTAAATCAACAAAAGCCCCGAAGTTGGTTAACCTTTTAACCACACCTTTTTTAGTTTGACCTTCTTTTAGTTGTTCTAATGTAGCTTCTTTTTGTTTTTGATGCTCTTCATCTAAAACTACCCTTTGTGATAAAACAACTTTTCTTTTTTCTTTATCTAATTCGATAACTCTTAAACGTAAAGTCTTTTGTAGATATTCTTGAAAATCTTCGACAAAGAAACGTTCTACTTGTGAGGCCGGAACGAATCCTCTGATTCCTACATCAACTAATAACCCACCTTTTACTATTTCGACAACAGGTGCTTCAATAATTTCACCTGTTTCCATAGCTTTTTCCAATTTATCCATTAACTCATTATAGTAAGCATTTTTACGAGAGAGTATATAATTTCCTTCTTTATCTACTTTAATTACTTCTACTAAAATTTCATCTCCCACTTGAAGATGTTCTTTAAGATCAACTTTTTCATTGGAAAACTCTGTTACAGGTAAAACGCCCTCTGACTTACCTCCTATATCAATTAGGGCATCATCACTGGATACTTGAACAATTGTTCCTTTAATTAAATCACCTGTTTGCACGTTTTGTAGATCAATTTTTTCTTGAATTTCTACAAAATTTTCTTCGACCTTGCTTTCATTAATTTTTTCCATTTGTTCCACAACCTCCTTAATAATCCAGTCAGGGGTTGATGCCCCCGCTGTAACACCTACCTTAAATTTATCTAAGAACCAAGAAGATTGTAATTCTTGGGCCCTTTCTATATGAAATGTAGGAACATAGTTTCTACATATTTCCGCTAGCTTTTTTGTGTTAGAACTATGCTTACCACCAATGACAATCATCAAATTAACTTCTTGTGCCAGTTTAGCGGCAGCTTCTTGACGAATTCGTGTCGACGGACAGATTGTCGAAAATACTTTTAAATCAGTGGTTTTCCCTTGTAAATATTTTACCATTTCCGCAAATTTTTCTTCTTTTTCAGTAGTTTGCGCTAAAAAAGCAATTTTATCTTGTAGCTCCAGTTTTTTCAATTCTTCTAAAGAAGCAATAACCACAGCTTTATTTTCAGTCCAAGCAACTATTCCTTGAACTTCAGCATGATTTTTATCACCCAAAATTATGACCTGATATCCTTGTTCATGGGCTTCTTTTGCAGCCATTTGTGCCTTTTGTACATGAGGACATGTTGTATCAATTAGCTTTCTTCCTTCATTATTTAAGGCTGTATAAACATTCGGACCAACCCCATGAGTTCTAATTAAGATGGGGTCATCAGCTTTTATTTGCAGTTTATCCGTGATAGTTTTAATACCTAGTTTTTCTAAACGTTCAATTTCCCGTTGATTATGTATAAGTGGGCCAAAAGAGAAAATTGGACCCGCTTTAGCCGCTTCTTCTGCAGCTAAGATAGCTCTTTTCACGCCAAAACAAAATCCGATGTGTTCTGCTAAAATAATCTTTATCTTCAAAAATTCTGCACATCCTTTTGTAAACGTTTCATCTCTTCCATTATATCAGAAGTCACCATTTCTAAATCATCTGTAGTTACTTTTTTCTCATATAAATCCTCATAATATTTAGGTTTACTAATATTTACTTTAATCTTACCTCTCCAGGAAAGAGGAAAGGTAGTTTTGGAACCGTCAATATACATTACAATTATGGGAGAACCAGACCTTAAAGCAAAAAGAGCTGCTCCGGGATGAAAAGGAAGTAAATCCCCTGTTTTGCTTCTCGTCCCCTCTGGAAATAAGCCTAAAACCTTACCACTGTTTAAAAGTTTTCCAGCTATTCGTAAAGCATTACGGTCAGCCTGTCCCCGTTTGATGGGAAAAGCATAAAGAATCGGAAATATTTTACCGATTATCGGAATCTTAAATAATTCTTCTTTGGCCATAAAATGCACAGTTCTGTTGGTCGAGCAAGCAAAAATTACCGGATCCCATAAAGAAACGTGATTGGCAATCAGCACAGCAGAACCGTGCTGGGGAATATTTTCCTTGCCCTTTACTTGCCAACTGTTAAACATTTTTAGATAAACAACAAATATAAATCTAATCACTTTATAAAACATTGTTTAAGGTTTCCTTTTTCTCTTGATATATGCGCAGAATCTCCTGAACGACTTCTTCAGGACCTAAACAGGTTGTATCAACGATTACCGCGTCTTGCGCAGGTTTTAAAGGACTGGTCTTTCTGTTTTCATCAATATAATCGCGTCTGGCTAAATCTTTTTTTACAAATTCAAGTTCATCATTATATCCGCGCTGTTTTAATTCTAAATATCTGCGGTAAGCTCTTTCTTCCAGAGAGGCAGTTAAAAAAATCTTACATTCCGCATGAGGAAGAATAACTGTACCGGCATCCCGCCCATCCATAACTACATTTTTATCTTGAGCTAATTCCCGCTGCATTCGTACTAGTTCTTGACGAACCTTCGGTAAAACAGCTACTCTGGAAACATTTTTGCTAATTATAGGATCTCGAATTTCTTTGGATACATCAATGTTATTACAAAATACCTTTTGTTCACCTTCTGCTTGCTGTTCCATATCTATCTTCGTGCTAGCGATTAATTGGACAAGAGCATCTTCGTTATCTAAACATACATTCTGTTGCATGGCAATATATGTGATTACTCTGTATATAGCTCCAGTGTCAATATGTATAAATCCAAGTCTTTTTGCAATCATTTTGGCAATTGTACTTTTTCCTGCCCCTGCGGGTCCATCAATTGTAATTTGAATAAGTATCACCCTTTTCTTTTAATACTTGCAAATCTTCTCTTATTTTACCATAGTTACAATAAATTTTGCCATAGAATTGTCTATATATTAATAAAACAATCTCCCAATTGTTTCAGGAGATTGTTTCTTGATTTAAATCGGGACGTAATTTGACAGCATCATGCAAATAAATATGTTTTATCTTTGCTCCTTCATCTAAGTAAACGTGGAGCAAAACACGGATACAAAAAGGCAATCCATGGGGTACATCTGCTTCTAAGCATCCTAAAAGAGGAATATCGGTTAATCCCATTATACGGGCAGCTTTAGCCGGAAACTCAGCATTTAAATCTTTGGTCGAGGTAAAAATAATACTAATCAAATTTTCTGCGGTAATTGAATTTGCTTGAAAAATAGCCTGTAACAGTTTTTGCGTTTCCTCAATAATATTTTCTTTTGTATTAGCGGTTACAGTTGTAGCACCACGAATTCCATATACTCTTTTCATTATTGATTATAAGGTGACACGCGGTGACCGAGACCAATAGCTACTTCATCTAAGTGTACTAACCCGATACCTAAAAATACGGCAACACTAATATGATCACCTTGACGTGCTACCCCAATTTTCCCTCCAACGTTGAAACCTAAGGCTTTAGACAGAATTTGAGAAAGGGCTTCACGAGTGGCTCCGGCAATGGCCCCTTCGTCATGATGATTTTCTTTGATCACACCTTCTCTTTTTGCTGCAACAATAGCTCTTTCCACAATTTTTTGGATTGATGCTTCATATTCACCGCCTATATCAACAGCAACACTCTTAATATTTATTTTAGATAATTCATTTTTTAATTGATTCTCTTCTTCGCGGTTTTCAGATAATGCCATCTTAATAGCTGCCGAGGCTATTTTTTTAGATCCAAACATCATGATTTACCGAGCCTTCCTTTTCTGCCATATTTTTCTTTGCCTAATTTGAATTTTAATACAATGTAGTATAAATATCAACTATTCTATTGTAAATCGACTGCATCAAAATACAAGCGACCTATCCCCTCAACCATTTGGTCAAGACCGGGTACGAGAATATTAGGTGTTTTTTTACTAATCCTTATTTTTACCGGCAGATTTTCTTGGGGATTAAAAATAGTAATTAAGTCACCTTGTTTTACTGCCAAACTAAATTCTTTACGTAAAAAAGTGCCAACGTCTGTTCCATTTAATTCAATTTCTATATCCGGTCGACTGTTATATTCTTGAAGTTCTAAAGTTAAACTTGTCCAAGGCGTTAGAGAAAAGCCCCCAGCCTGATATATATTTAAATCCTCTTTAAGGGGTTTGCCCTCTAAACTTAAAGCAAGATTTAGACGAGATCCCATCCCCGGAATTAGCAGTAATGACTGTGTGATTAGTAAGATAATTATTACCACTTTAAGACTAAAAACCATTATTTTTTGCATTAGTTCAAGCAAGTTTTCCATTCTTTCCATATCTCTTACCCTTCTCTAAGAAAAAACCTTATTATCCTAATAAACATCCCACCTTATATTTTAACCCGATCAGTTTTCCTAATACTTATGTTTATAAAGTATGATTACTTCTATAGCTCAACTCATTTTATTTATCAAATTATTTCATTTTACAGGCTGCTTTTAGGGCTTGTATTTCTTTTGGCTTTAATTCTCTGTACTTCCCTGGTTTTAAGTCACCTAACTCTAATGGACCAAACTTTATCCGTTTTAGTGAAATAACAGGATGTCCAACTTTATCGCACATTCTACGAATCTGTCGGTTGCGTCCTTCCTTAATCGTTATCTCTAATAAGGTTTTTGCTTTTTCTCGATTCAAGACTTTTACAACAGCCGGCTGAGTCAGCCCATCCTCAAGTTCTACTCCGTTACGTAATAAATTTATAGTATTCTCCTTTATCTGACCACTAACCAATGTCAAATAGGTTTTTGCTATTTCATAGCGCGGATGAGTCAGTCTATAAGCTAATTCGCCGTCATTAGTCAATAGTAATAGCCCCTCTGAATGATAGTCTAACCTGCCCACCGGAAAAACGCGCTCTTGTATTCCTTGTATTAAATCTGTTACTATTTTTCTTTGTTGGGGGTCATCAAGAGTTGTCACTACATTTAGTGGTTTATTTAAAAGAAGATATACCTTTCTAATTTCCGGTTTAACGACTTTGCCGTTTACTTCGACCAAATCTTTTCCCGGTTCCACCTGAAATCCCATTACCGAAACTATTTGTTGATTAACTCTAACTTGTCCTTGTTTGATCATTTCTTCTGCCTTACGACGTGAAGCCACTCCACAACGGGCTAGATATTTTTGTAGTCTTTCCAGTGTCCCCACCACCATCTGTTTTTACTATTATTTTACACTATTTTAAAAGACCATGCTGACAATAAAAATTGACGCAAGAAAAGCAATAATATCTGCAAAAAGTCCGACTTTTAAAGCATAACGGTATTTTTTAATCCCCACAGACCCAAAATATACGGCTAAAATAAAAAAAGTTGTATCTGTACTCCCTTGCATCGTTGAAGCTAAACGCCCCAAATAAGAATCCGGTCCATGGGTATTAATTATTTCTGTGCATATTCCTAAAGAGGCCCCACCGGAGAGAGGTCGCATAATAGCTAAAGGGAGAATATCAGGTGGTATATGCAATAGACTAAAAAAACCACCGCAATATTTCTCTAACAAACTAATTACTCCACCATGCCTGAAAATACTAACAGCCATCATCATCGCTACTAAAAAGGGAATTATTTTAACTGCTAGACTAAACCCTTCCTCTGCCCCTTTGACGAAACATTCGTAAATCTTAACACCCTTAAAACTAGCATAAAGCAAAATAAAAAAAATAAGCCCGGGGATTGCCCATCTGGATATTTCGTAAAATATGGATGCCATTAGAATCCCCCTTTTACCGATGTAATTGACGCATAATTCTGTCTGCGAGTAAAGCTACTGTAAACCCTATAGTTGTTGCAAAAAGGCTTGTGCCAATAATTTCCGTAGGATTTGCGGAGCCCGCCGCAAGACGTACCCCGATTATTGTTGCAGGTAAAAGCGTAATACTCGAAGTGTTCATGGCTAAAAAGGTACACATAGCCTCACTGGCTTCATCTTTGTTTTTATTAATCTCCTGGAGCTCTTGCATTGCTTTTAAACCAAAAGGAGTTGCAGCATTCCCTAAACCCAGAAGATTAGCACTAAAATTCATTAAGATTGAGCCTAAGACCGGATGATTTTGCGGAAGTGAAGGAAAAATTAGTCTGGTAAAGGGACGAAGGAGCTTTGCTAAAGCTTTGATCATGCCGGCTTCTTCTGCCACCTTCATTAAACCTAACCAAAGACTCATTATACCAATCAATTCAATTGAATATTTAACAGCTGCCTGAGCAGCCTCAAAAGCAGATTGCGTAATTATTTCCGGTTGTCCTCGTATGCCGGCCAGAATAATTCCAGAGATAATCATGACCATCCAAATAACATTAATCATAATCTTAAAAGCCTTATCCTTATATCTTTTTCTTCTGTAAACTTATGAAATTGGTATAACATTTAGAACAATCTTTGCAAGCGAATAGGTGTAATCACGCTTACACCCACTATTCCGCAATAAACTACTCAACTTCCTCTTTCTTATCAATAACCTCTATATCTGAATTAGTAGTAACTGTAGTTGTTGGCTGCTTTTTTCCATTACATTTCACTAATTTCTGAAGCTGTTCCATAACTTGAGGAGCTGTATCAATAAGCCTTTCCATAAAAGCATTTTTTGCACCAACGGTCATCATCCGTATTTGTCCGTGACCCACTACCAAAAAACCAACCGGTTGTACAGACACACCAGCTCCACTACCACCACCAAAAGGTAAAGAGGTATTTTGATTCTCGGATTTTTGCGTATTACCTCCACTGTTCAGATCAGTACTGAATTCACTTCCTCCGGCAGCAAAGCCACAAGCCACACGAGAAATAGGTATAATTACTGTACCGTCAGGTGTTTCTACTGCATCACCTACTACTGTACTAACATCAACCATTTCCTTAATACTTTCCATTGCAGTTTTCATTAGTGCTTCAATTGGATGTTCACTCATTACTAACCCTCCTAATAAATAATCTAATTTTCTCAGCATTTGTAAACAAATAATAGATGATAATAATAATATGACCGAGAGGAAACTCTAATATGCAAGATAAATCTATATTTAACAGATTCTGTTCTCTATAATTAGGAATAATAGCGAGATTATTTGCGGACTTGGCTATTTTAAACAAACTAGCAAATTGACCATAAATAATCCCCCAAAACCACCATAATACTCCTACTGCTAATGCTGTTTGAGCTGCATCTTGTAAAGCGACTTCAATATATAAACGAAATTTTTTTATTCTAATCGGTTTTGCTATTTTACGGATTGTTTTCATTGTGCCTTGCAGTGTCGAATGAATTATTTGTTGAGACAGATATATTCGTGAAAAAACTCTATACCAGGCTATTTGGCTCGATTTAAGATCCTGTGGGGTCTGTTTCTTCCAAAATCTGTTCTGAGATAAATGCCAAAACATCCTTGTAACGAGATTATTAATTTTGAAGGTTATTGGTAACTTCCATATTTTTAGAATGAAAGTAAGGTGAAACTCCTTTGATTGTCGATATATGCGAAAATATATTTTAATAGGGATTAGACTTAAGCCTAAGATAATTAACAAAACTAACAGTATTCCCCAAAACATCTGTCAACTCACCCCCTAATTAGGTATCATCATCAAGATTATTTCCATAAATTAGTATTACCCTAAAAGTAGATAAACTCATCAAATCTATTTATGAAAAAATTGACTTTTTTCCTTATATTTTATAACATTATAGATAAAGTGATTCCCCTGCTCCTCAAGGGGTATCAAAGATTAACATTTTTTCATTAAGGCATAAAATGCAGAAAAAAATAAAAAAAGGAGGTGTATTTTTTATGTCTAAAACATTACAGAATTATCATGATTGGCTACAGTCAGAGATTGTAGATTCTCAAAGTAAACAAGAATTACTCAAGATAAAAGATAATGAACAAGCAATTAAAGAACTTTTTGGTAAAGAGCTGTCTTTTGGTACAGGTGGTTTAAGAGGAATAATTGGTGTAGGACTAAATCGGATGAATACATATGTAATACGCAAGACAACTCAAGGTTTAGCTAATTATTTACGCCAAACATATTCTCATTCATCTCTGCTTAAAGTAGCTATTGCCCATGATACACGGCTTTATTCTCAAGAATTTGCAGAAGAAGCAGCCTTAGTTCTTGCTGCTAATGGAATTCAAGCATTAATCTTCTCCGGCCCTAAACCCACACCATTTTTATCCTTTACCATCAGAGAACATCAATGTGTTGCAGGAATAGTCATTACTGCCAGTCATAATCCACCAGAGTATAATGGTTATAAGGTTTATGGACCTGATGGCGGTCAAGCCGTATCTCCCTTTGTTGATGACTTGACCAAAGCTATTGCCCAGGTTCACATTTTTCAAGATGTTCTAACAATAAACCGTCAAGATGCTGAAAAGAAAGGTTTAATAAAAATTGTTACCTCCGAAACAGACAAGCTATATTTGGAAAAAATTCGTTCTTATTCTCTTAACCGGCCGCAACAAAAAATTAAGGTCGTCTTTACATCGTTACATGGTACTGGGAATTGTTTCATACCAACATTATTGAAACAATGCGGATATGTTGATTTATCTGTAGTAAAAGAACAAATGATAGCAGACTCTAAATTTCCTACGGTTAAAGTACCTAATCCTGAAGATAAAGCTTCATTTACCCTGGCTTTGGATTTAGCTAAACAAAAAAATGCTGACTTAGTAATCGCCAGTGATCCTGATTGTGACCGTTTAGGCTGTGCCGTTAAAGTTAATGCAGGTGAATATGAATTTTTTACGGGCAATCAAATCGGTGCTCTTCTCCTTGAATATTTGTTATCCCAGTTGCAGAAAAAGCAAAAATTGCCTAAAGACGGAGTATTAATTAAAACCATTGTCACCAATGATTTAGGGAAAAAAATTGCAGAAAGTTATGGCATTAAAACTATTGAAACTTTAACCGGCTTTAAATATATTGGAGAAAAGATCAAAGAATTCGAGATTAATGGCTCTCCTCACTTCCTTTTTGGCTATGAAGAAAGCTATGGTTATTTAGTAGGTACTTATGCTCGTGATAAAGACGCTAATATTGCAGCTTTTCTCTTAACTGAAATGACCGCATATTATAAGGAACAAGGTTTGAGCCTTTTACAAGTTTTAGAAAACCTTTTTCAACGTCATGGCTATTTTCAAGAAGATTTACTTTCCGTTGAATTACAGGACGAAACAAAAGCAAATAGGGTGATGACACTTCTTGAACAACAGCCTCCCATTGTCTCCGGACTACAAGCTGTTGAAAAAAGGAATTATCAACAGAAAAAATCTTATAATCTAATAACAGGGGAAGTACAAGCCCTTACCCTTCCTCAGTCTAAAGTTTTATACTACCGTTTTAATGATGATTCCTGGTTTTGTTTCCGACCTTCAGGAACTGAACCGAAAGTTAAATTGTACTTTTCCGTTGTTGCTGCAAGTAAAAAAGAAGCCAATAACAAACTAGCCCAGCTCAAAAATGCAGTACTTGCCATTACCAACATCTAAAGTTAAGTTATTTATCTATTTTAGGATTTTTAAAAATAAAAAAAGGTTCATAACTAAACAGTTGTTATGAACCTTTATTTTTTTCTCACCCCTCCACATACCTTTTCATATATTAAAATAGGTAGACAACTATTAAAATAGGTAGACGCGGAGGTGTACAAATGACTCCAATAAATCAAAGACTTTTAAACGAATTACAGTTTTGGCTTCGCATTATGAAAGAACACTCACTTTTTTTACGTTTAGGATTCCCCTGTAATGAAACCCAGTTAATCCAAATGGCACAAAACTTTGAATCACGTTTTGCCCAATTAGAACAAAAAAGTTTATGTACCAAAACAGATGCTGAGATCAAATGCCTTGCCCAAGAAGCATTAAATGCTGTTCTTGAATTAATTCAATTCAAAACCTTAGTTTTAGATCGGCTGATCACTTGTACTTTAGGAGGCTCAAATTTCCCCTTATTGGTTGATCATATTAGACGCGAAGCTATTCGCTTTGCTGCAAATATCATTCGTTTATGCCGTGGAGAATTAATGTCTCCTACAGAAGAACTCATTAATGATGAAGTATTTTGGTTAAGAATTATGGCTGATCATTCTAAATTTATTATGCACCTACTTGATCCTTCAGAACGAAAATTTGTTTGCCAAGCTCAAATGTTTAGTGATACTTTTGATAGTTTACGTTTTCAGGCTGAAGATTTTGATTCAATATTAGAAATTACCCCTCGACCCATTCCCTCTTTACTACGTTTCACCAAAGATGTTATCGAAGCAGGAACAGACATCCGCAATTTCAAAGCCACAGCTACTAAATTAATTACAGAATGTAAAATCTTAAGTATCATTCCACCCTTACTTGCTGATCATGTCAGAAGAGAAGCTGAGCGTTTCCTTCAGGATATTGACCGGGATGTAAATATGCTTAAACACTCTCAAACACCTACCCCCGGACCCTGTCCGAGTCCTTGCCCCAGTCCTTGTCCTACTCCTTGCCCGGCACCTTGCCCAAAACCATGTCCGGGTGAGCCCTGCCCCAGACCTACAAACATTAAAATAGATACTATCACCATAAAACCAGCAGAAACTGATGAGGAAAATGCAAATGTGACAGAGGTAAAAACTATTGATGCAGAATTCGCTACTCCCTTACAACCGATATACCGTCCGAAAAAGAATTTTAATACCGGTAATACTACTCCGATAAAAATTAACTTTGTTTAATTCTTCTCAGCTATCTCGGTCAATTCTTTTATATTTTTCAAACCGAAATATTTCAAAAAATCTTTGGTTGTCCGATAAATTATAGGGCGGCCCGGACCTTCCTTGCGACCGGCCTCTTCGATTAAAGCACGAGCTAATAAGGTACTAATCGCACTGTCACAATTTACACCACGTATTTCATCAATCTCGCTCTTAGTTACCGGTTGCTTAAAAGCAATAATCGCCAAAGTTTCCAAGGCTGCTTGTGTAAGGTTATTAAGCCGGGGTTTTACTAATTTTTCAATATATGGTGCATATTCAGGACGGGTAACAAAAGAATAGCCATCAGCAACCTCGAGCAAACAATAACCTTTCATTTCTCGTTCACATTCAGCCTTTATTTCCTTTAAAATTAATTCTACGTCATATTCCGAACGTTCAATAATTCCGGCAATAGTTTTGACAGAAAGCGGTTCACTTGCTACAAACAATAAAGCTTCTATAATACTTTTCGCATCATCAGGAAAAAGACTAGGCATGATCCTGTCCCTCCTCAATTGTGTTGAGATAAAGGTAGATGTCTTGAAATAAACCTTTTTGTCGAACTATAATTTTATTACGTTTGATTAGTTCCAAAAGAGCTAGAAATGTAACAATAATTTCTTCCTTACTGACTGCATCGGAAATTAATTGATAAAAAGAAAGACCACTTTGCTTTTCTTTTAGCTTTAACATGATAAATTTAATTTTATCTTTTATGGAGACCTTTTCTCGGTTTAAAGAGAGAGATTCAACTCTTTTTTCAGCTCTTTCCAAAACTTTATTAAAAACAGAAACCAAGTCTTCCCACTTTACATCCCCAATAGGATTAGAAGGTGGAAATTTTTTTAATAATTCAACATCATCTATTTCTCGCCAATAATATTGGGCTTGACGTTCTTCTAATTCCTCAAATAGCTTAGCTTTTTCTTTATACTCCTTGTATTCTAATAATTTTTGAACTAATTCTTCCCGAGGATCAATTTCCTGTTCCTCATTCACCGTTTCTACAACCGGTTTAGGTAAAAGCATTTTTGCTTTAATAGAAAGTAAAGTACAGGCCATTATCAAAAATTCGCTGGTCAATTCTAAATCTAATTTCCCTGCCAGATTAATATAATCTAAATATTGCTGCGTAATCTGAGCTATAGGAATATTATAAATATCAATCTCATTTTCTTCAATTAAATCTAGGAGAAGGTCCATGGGACCTTCATAAACAGGTAATTTTACTTGATAGGCCATTTTATATCATGCCCCATTTTATATATTCATAGCTGAACGAACTAATTCCATAGTTTCACCTGCGGTTATTCTGGCTTTCCGAGCACCCTCAGCCAAAATTTCCGTAAGCAATTCCGGTTTTTGCTCATAATAATCACGTTTTTCCCGCAAAGGTGCTAATTGTTCATCGATAATTTTGGCGAGCCTTTTTTTACAGACCACACAGCCCATCTTTCCTTGACGACAATCCTCACGTAATTCTTCAATGCCTAATGCACTATAAATACTATGATAAGTATGAACAATACAAACCTCAGGATGTCCGGGATCCGTTTTCCTAATGCGGGCAGGGTCTGTCACCATTAGCTGAACCTTCTCCCAAATCTCTTCACTGCTAGCCCCTAAAGGAATATCATTATTATAACTTTTGCTCATTTTACGACCGTCAACTCCGGGTAACATGGCTACTTTAGCTAATTCAGCCTGAGGTTCCGGGAAGATTTCACATTTGTAAAGATAATTAAAACGCCGACAAATCTCCCGAGTAAACTCCAGATGAGGTAGCTGATCCTCACCAACCGGGACTAAATTTGACCTATAAACAAGAATATCAGCAGCCATTAACAGAGGATAACCTAAAAAACCATAGGTTGAAATATCCTTACCTTGACTGCCTAATTGTTGAATTTGATCTTTATATGTTGGTACTCTTTCCAACCAAGAAAGAGGGGTAATCATGGATAGTAAAAGATGTAGTTCGCCATGTTCTTTTACGTTTGATTGAACAAAAATAGTGCTTTTTTCCGGATCTAGTCCGGCACTTAACCAATCTAACAACATCATCCGAATGTTATCCTGAATTGTTTCTGTATAATCAAAAGCCGTTGTCAATGCATGCCAATCAACAATACCGAAAAAACAATTATAATCATTTTGCAACTTAATCCAGTTATTTAAAACGCTTAAATGACCAATATGTAATCTGCCAGTAGGACGCATGCCACTAAAAATATTACCTTTTTTCATGATAATTATTACCTCCCGGTCAACTATATAATTAAATTACTGATTCGCATAATAATATCCAGTATGCCACCAATAATAGGACCAAAAATCGTACCGAAAACATTAGTTACAAGTAAAAGAATAAGGATAATCGGACCATATGCTTCCAGTTGATAAACAATATGGTGCATTTTATAAGGAAGTAAACCGGCCAGAATCTTTGAACCGTCCAGGGGTGGTATGGGAATTAAATTAAATACAGCTAAATTTACATTAATAATAATTAAAAATCGAACTAAAAGAATCCAAAAATAACCAGCATTCATCTTAACAAGTAGATTGTATAATATGCCTCCGGTTAAAGCAAGCAGAACATTAGAAAGCGGTCCGGCCAAGGCAACATAAAGCATTCCTTTCTTTTGGTCTACACGAAAATTTACCGGATTAACCAGAACCGGTTTGGCCCAACCAAAATGTACGAAAATGAGCATTATTGTTCCGATAAGGTCCAAATGGGCCAACGGATTAAGGGTAAGCCGTCCCTGATATTTAGGAGTCATATCCCCTAACCTATAGGCAACATAACCATGTGCAAATTCATGAACACTTAATGCTAACAATATTGCCGGTAAACTAATAACTAACCCTTGTAGATTCATTTATTTTCCCCCTTTAATAACCGGTTAGCCAACTCTAACCCCTCTTTTTTTGTATTGAAAAAATGCATTCGGTAAAACTCTTCCAAACGCAGAAGAAGTTTGCCTACTTCCGGTCCCTGCTTAATTCCAAGCTTTAACAAATCACTTCCCCGTACCGGCATTTTGTTGGCAATTATTTCCTGACAAAAATCATCCCAAGATTCACCCCATTGAGGGTTTTCCCTAAACAAGAAATACCTTCCTTCCGATGGAAGTTCTTTGATTCGAGCTAAGAGCTGTCGTCTTGTAAGTTGATCTAATTGTTTTTGGTTTTGCACCAATACCAGTATTCGCTTTAGTCCATCTTTTTCTTGAGGATATAAACCCCAATAGGAAGAAATAACTGCAAGTTGGTGCTGTTCCTTAATCAAAAATAATAAAAGATAATAATACCATGGACATATCTCTTTAGGTAACTGCTTAGGTAACTGCCAGGAAGCCCAGGTCTTAATCTGCTGTACTGACAGCAATCCCCCAGTAAAATAAGGCCATCCACCTAAATCAAAAATATCCTTCATACTTTGCTCTACAGTATCTTCTGTACAAAGAAGCTGCCATTCTTTAAGTCTACGGCGAGGTGAAACCTTTTCTAAATACGGCCAGCTTTGTTTTAATCTTTCTAATGTTGTTTTTTCAATAGTAAATCCTAAACGATTTTTATAACGAATAGCTCTCAGAATACGCGTAGGGTCATCTTTAAAGCTTTGTTCATGCAAAATACGAATTAAACCTTGAGATAAATCCTTTTGTCCATCACAAAGGTCAATTATTTCGCCCCATCCTTCTTTCAGTAGCGGGATTGCCAGTGTGTTAATAGTAAAATCCCGTCTTTTTAAATCTTCCTGCCAGCTTGTTGGCATAACCCGAGGTAAACTTCCCGGTCGACTGTAATGTTCTTTACGTGCTGAGGCGAAATCAAGTGTAATTTCTTTCAACTTCAAAGTTGCCGTCAGGAATCGTTTATTAAAAACTGCTTTTCCTCCAATTTTCTCTTTTAATCTAGAGACAAAAGAAAAAACATCTCCTTCCAGAAGAAAATCATAATCCCGATACGCTCTTTGTAACAAGAAATCACGAACAGATCCCCCGACAAGAAAAAGAGGCTCTTCTTCTTTAAGCTTTCTAATCCAGTATAAAATTAGATTGTCCGGAAAAAGATAATTTTTAATCACAATTTACTTAACATCCCGATCCATAGTTTATTTATACACATTTAAAATTTCCAGAATTAAATAAATAATGACTAGCACTAACACACTTCGCAAGATGAAATTAACAACATAATTATCCACTAAAAGATGGATAATAAACGGTGCTACAATCACTAGTAACAAGCAAATTACAATTAATATAAATAACTTTTTTCTTTTTTTACTATTATCCATAATGTAATCACATCCTTATCATACATCCAACCTGTCCGGAACAAGGTCATTGCGAATTAAATCGGCATATGTTTCTCTGACCACGATAATATCCGCTTCTCCCTGATTGACTAAAACAACTGCCGGTCTCGGCAAGCGATTATAATTACTGGACATGGAATAGGTGTAAGCTCCCGTACAAGATACTGCTAATATATCACCACTGACCATCGGAGGAAGTTTTATATCCCAAATTAACATATCTCCTGATTCACAACATTTTCCCGTAATCGAAACTTCTTCAGTTGCCTTTGTTTTCATTTTGTTGGCAACAGCTGCTTCATAGAGTGCTTTGTAAAGAGCAGGACGAGGATTGTCAGCCATTCCTCCATCAACAGCAACATATGTTCTAACTCCAGGAATATGCTTGATGGAACCGATCGTATAAAGAGTTGTGCCCGCGGTACCAACGATAGACCGACCTGGCTCAATAATTATATTGGGAATCTTCATTTTTAATTCTTTCGCTTTTTCCTCTACAGTACTTATGATTATATGAGCAAAATCACTAACAGAAGCAGGGGTATCACCCTTGTGATAATAGATGCCAAAGCCTCCACCCAAATTTAACTCTTCCAATTCTCTACCTGTTTCTTCTTTTACTTTATGAAGAAAATCCATCATCACTTCAGCGGCATGACGGAAAGAATTGATTTCAAAAATTTGCGAACCAATATGACAATGAAGTCCTTTTAACTCAATATTGGCTAAAGATAAGGCTTTCTTGATAATTTCCATGGCTTGCCCTGTAGCTATAGCAACCCCAAATTTTGAATCTATTTGTCCAGTTTGAATATATTCATGGGTATGTGCTTCGATACCGGGAGTGATTCTCAGATGAATTCTCGCCACTTCCTTCCGTTCAGCACAAATCCCATTTAGCAGTTCTAGTTCGTAAAGATTATCAACCACAAAACGGCCAATCTTACAATCAAGTGCATAGTTTATTTCTTCAACTGATTTGTTATTCCCATGAAAATAGAGAAGCTCCGGTGAGAAGCCGGCTTGGATTGCCGTATATAATTCACCACCGGATACTACATCTAAACCTAATTTTTCTTGCTTAATAATCTTCGCCATTGCCTTAGTAAAGAATGCTTTACTGGCATATAGTACTCTATTTTTAGGATATTTTTGCATAAAGGCTTGATAATAGTCACGACAAATTTGCCTTAAATGTTCCTCGTCAATTACGTATAAAGGTGTTCCGAATTTTTTCGCTAATACGACGGTATCACATCCACCAATACACAAATGACCTTGGTCATTTATCCTCATTGTACCTTGCAACTTCATTTACTTTCACTCCTCATTTTTCCGTACACATCTCCACTTTACACCATTTTTTATCTTAAGGTATGTTAACATATTGTTATTTTGCGGTCAACTTTTTTCCTCTTAGCTTCCAATAGTTCTATAAAGGCTTCCAGCCTTGTTTCAAGTCCGGTTTCGCCGGTTTGTTCATCAACATAAATATTCAATACGGGAATCCCGTATTTATCACTAACTTGAGGGAAAATATTATGAGCGACAATTTCCGGCATACAAGTCAAAGGAGCAACTTGTACAATCCCATTATAACCTTCTTGGGCGAAAGCCACACTAGCCCCGATACTTTCAATTCCGTGTCCGCCAACGAAGTGATTTAAAAAAGGACTGGCATAGGAACGATAATCATTTCCCTTCAATTTGAAAAACCTGGTTGTGAGTAAATGCTCCTTCACCCAATCGCTTAAATACAAGGATCTATGCACATAAGCACCCATCTTCCCGAGTTTCTTTTCTATCTCTAAACTGGCAAATGGTTCTAAAAGCGTGTATATTTCTCCGACTAAGCCGATTTTAAGCACATCTTTGGATTCATCCTGCGGTATATGCCATAATTTTTCTTTAGTTAAACAAAAAACCTCTTCCAATTCATCAAGATTTTGAGTCTGATCAATCATTTGCAAAGCATTATTAAAAATCTTATCTGCCGTACCTTTGTTAAATTCCCGTGGTCTAATCTCCTGAACATATTTTTCTAATTTATCAACTATAACAGCCTTTTTGTAGCCTAATTGAATCCCTTGTATAATTTTCCACCAAGAAACAGGTCCAATTACCTTTTTCACCCGTGTAACAAACTGCCAATAGCCTGTATCAGGTGGTTCAATAATTAAGGTATGATAATTTATACCCAAATCCTGAAAAATCTCTTTCATCAGCTGTCCATATAAACCAAACCGACAAGGGCCACAGCCACCTACCATCAGAAAAGTATCTGCGCCAAGTTGATTTGCTTCAATAAGATTACCAATACAAATTTTTAGCGGAATACAGGCAAATTCAGGTGAATGTTGTACTCCTAAAGATAAACTATCTTTTGTAGGACGAGGTGGTACAATCACATTTAGTCCCATGTACTCCAACATTCCCTTTACAGCAACCCACGTATTGCCCATATGAGGAAACGTAATTTTGATGATAATCCCTCCTCCAGCGAATAATATCTATAAAAGCTTCTAACCTTGTGACCAAACCACCCTCACCCGTATGTTCATCTAAAATTACATTTAAATACGGAATTTTTTGTTCAACAAGGCGTCTGATAATCAAGTTATCAATAAATGAGTCTATGCCACAGCCAAATGATGAAAGAACAATCACACCTTTCTTGCCTGGGCGTTGCATAAAACTATACACTGCACCTAATAAGTTACGACCATATGTCCAAAAAATTGACTTGGGAAATTTCCTTAACTGCGAGTCTCTTTCTTCTTTGGAAAACTGTGCCGGAGTAAATACAGTACAATCTAAATCCTGCAGTTTCTGCCAAAGTCCCATATTAACATAATGATCATATAAATTATAATCATGTCCTAAAAGTAGAATATTCAACTTACGATCATCAGTAATATCAAGATATTTCCTTATTAATTTCTGCTCATAATTCCTTTGTTCCTGCTCCGCATCATGCCAAGCTTTTTTTATTTTTAACCACTTTCCGGTAAAGGGGCTGGCACAATCCCATAAAAAGTGTGTATCTTGCTCTGATTTAACTTTATTCACAACCGGCTTAATCAACGGAGGATGTTTTATTTTACTGGCAGACAGCATATCTGGAAGCCCCATAAATTTAGGACAAATGTAAGCCTTTTTTTCCACACTAATTAAACGAGGAACAAATAAAAAATCAACATTTTTATTAGTAAAAGTTGCCGCATGACCAAAAAACACCTTTACCGGTAAACAGGTTTCATCAACAACACTTTTTGTCCCTTGGTCTAAAATGGCTTTATTAGTTAGTGGAGATACAACTACTTCCACACCTAATGCTTGAAAAAAGGTCGTCCATAAAGGGAAATATGTATAATAGAATAACGCTCTAGGTATTCCTATTTTCCAACCCAAGATTAGTTCTCCCTTCTTTATAATTATCCAGAATTAAACCTAAGGCTTTTGCTGTTATTTGAGCTCCGTACTCTGTTTTATCACAATCATCCATTTTTCCTATATCTCCGACCCCTACAATTAAAGGTATTTCCTGATTGTACCGATTTAAAATATCCACTGTATCTCCCTTGATTACAGCTTCATCAGATATCGGGGTGCCATCTTTATTTACTTCACCTTTTATAACCTCTTTATCTTTAGTTACTGCACAGTCAACATGAGCTCCCTGTATATTTTCAGTGTTAGAAGCAACAGCAACCACGCCAATAATTTGTATATCCGGATGCTTGATCATATATTCCATCACTCTTTCTCCTTGACCTTTCCCCGCTGCGCCACGGTCGTCAACCATAACTACTACCGGATCATAAGGAGTAGAATTAATTAAATCAACAACCTGCTGTCCTGTCAGCGGTGTAGGATTTCCTGCAGAAGAAGAGATACAACGACATCCCTTTTCCTTTGCAGCTATTTCCACTGCTTCTCGGGCAATTTTATCACCATCTGTTACGATAATAACTTTTTTCTTATTTTTCATCTGCACTAACCCCTAACTCCTATAGTTATTAGCCTTTCGGTCGCGCAAAAGTAGCGAAAAACAGCCCGAAGACTATCGCTACGGCAACCCCAATAGATGTAGCTTGTAAACCTCCCCCTAATGCCCCTAATAAACCTTTTGATTTTACCCCTTCAATTGCTCCTTGCGCTAAAGAATGACCAAAACCAGACAAAGGTACTGTAGCTCCGGCTCCACCCCAGTCAACCAAGGGCTGATATAAACCTAACCCACTTAAAACAGCACCGGTAGTAACATATCCCACTAAAATATGTGCCGGAGTAATGTTAAAAGGTGTTAAATCCATCAACAGTTGTCCAATAACACAAATAAGACCTCCTAAGATAAAAGCTTTTAATAACATCATGTCACTCTCCTCTGGATTCCAATACAACCGCATGGGCGATACAAGGTATCGTTTCCCCTTGCAAACTTGTCAGCGGACTTAAAAGAGCACCTGTGCCAATAAATAAAATACGGTGATAATACCCACTAAGTAAACGCTCAATTAAATGAGCAGTCAAAACTACACCTGAACAACCACAACCACTTCCGCCACAATGTGTATCCTGCTCCGGGCTGTAAACCATGATGCCGCAATCATTAAATCTGTCCGGAGAAATCCCCTTTTCTTTTAATAATTCCTTAAGAATACCGTGACCTAACAAGCCTAAATCACCGGTGACAATTAAATCATAATCATTTTCATTTCTTCCTAAATCTTCGAAATGTGTTTTGAGCGTATCAAAAGCTGCCGGGGCCATTGCTGAACCTAAATCCTGGGCATTACTATTTCCCAAATCAATTATTTTTCCAATCGTGGCATGTGTTAATATGATTCCTGTACCGGTTTTTTCGATGATTATTGAAGCACTACCGGTAACTGTCCATTGCGCAGTCATAGGCCGCTGATCACCTAATTCCGTAGGTGTACGAAACTGCTTTTCCGCAGTATCATGATGACTGCTTGCGGAAACCCCAACTTTCTCTGCAACCCCCCCTTCTAAAAGGACTCCCGCCATACATAAACCTTCGGCAAAAGTAGAACAAGCCCCATACAGCCCTAAAAACGGCGTATTTAAAAAACGTGCGGTAAAATTTGCACAAGTAATTTGATTTAAAAGGTCTCCCGCCAGATAAAAATCTAAATCTTTAGGTAACAAATTTCGCTTTTCCAAGGCTAATTCTATGGAAAATTGCATCATTTTTTGTTCTGCTTTTTCCCATGTTTTTTCCCCTGCTAAGGTATCTGTTAAAACCAAATCATACTTTTCCCCTAACGGTCCTTTACCTTCCATTGGTCCAACTACAGAGGCCCAGGAAGTAATAATCGGTGTAGATGGAAAATGTAATGTTTGTTTCCCTATTTTATTTTGAGCCATAACTTCTCCCTACCTCACAAAATAATAAACTAGTCCCACAAGTATAGAAACCATTGTTCCATAAACAAGAATCGGTCCGGCAACAGTAAAAAGACGAGCCCCTACTCCATAGATATAACCCTCCCTCTTAAATTCTAAAGCTGAAGAAACTATGGAATTTGCAAAACCGGTAATAGGCACTATCGAACCGGCCCCTGCGACCTTGCCCAGCTCATCATAATAACCTAAAGCTGTAAACAGTGCTCCTAAAAATACTAAAAATGAAGAAGTTGCGGCTGCAGCGTCTTTTAACCCTAAGCCACTTTGTGTAAAAAGATTATAAATGATTTGTCCAATTAGACAAATTGAACCTCCCACTAAAAAAGCCATAATTACATTTTTAATTACTGTTTGTGGAGGGACCAGTTTTATTGCCGTACTTTGGTAGTCTATTTGCTGTGGTCTGGCAATTCTTTGTTGTTGCCTTTCAATTTCCTGGCGTAAACCGGCAAATTTTTTTCTCTCTTCACCCTTTGCCTGTGCTTCCCAAAACAGTACTTTTTGATGTTCCTTCTGTAGTTCATTAAGCCATTTTGTCATTTCTTGCTCATTCAATAAAACATTTTGAGCAATCAAACCTTCTCTTTGTCTAATGTTTTGGCGGATTTCTTCCTCGTTCAGTTCATTCTACCTCCTTCTCTCTGATTTTCTGCATTTCTTTATTATTCTTTCCGCTTCAAAAAAAAATAAACAGGGAGTTTAAGTCCCTGTTTTACTAATATCATCTTCTAGAAGGTGTTTAAACTTTTTTAAAGCCTGTCTTTCCAATCTCGAAACTTGAACTTGAGATATGCCGATAATTTTAGCAATCTCTGTTTGAGTTTTATCTTGGAAAAATCTCATTATTAATATTTCTCTTTCCTTCTCCGATAGTTTTGCCAATGTTTCTTTAAGGGCTATTTTCTCAAACCAAACTCCCTCATCTTTTTCATTACTTAACTGGTCTAGCAGATAAATTGGGTCACCATCATCTTGATATAACGTTTCGTAAATAGAAGCCGGCAATTGCATTGCTTCCAAACTAGTGATTACTTCTTCCACAGAAAGCTCCACCTCTGCGGCAATTTCTTGTATAGTTGGCTCTCTTTCCAATTGCTTAGTTAAAGTATCTCTGATTTTATTAATTCGGTAAGCATTTTCTTTAAGTGACCTACTAATCTTGACCGGATTATCGTCGCGTAAAAATCTTCTAATTTCTCCAATAATCATAGGGACAGCATATGTAGAAAACTTCACATTATAAGATAAATCAAATTTATCAATTGCTTTAATTAAACCAATCGTACCAATTTGAAAAAGGTCTTCTAATTCATAGCCTCTGTTGGAAAATCTTTGCACTAAATTAAAGACAAGACGTAAATTACAATTAATCAATTTTTCCCGAGCTTCCCGGTCATTGTTTTGAGCTTTTTGTAATAATGCATTCGTTTCTTCCTCCTTCAGCAAGGGAAAACGGGGCAAATTCATTTCCGATAACCTAACGTTCATAAATGTTACCTCTTAAGATACTGCTATATTTTTTAGATCAGCACTAATTTGTTTCGTTAAAATAACCTTTGTCCCACTACCGACTTGTGAAAAAACCTTAACCTCATCCATAAAAGATTGCATAAAGACAAAACCTAAACCTGTTCGTTCCGGGTCTGTAGAAAATGCAGGTTCCATCGCTTTTTGTATATCAGCTATCCCTACTCCATGATCTTCTATTTCTAAAATTAAGGTATGTCCTTTAAGAGAAGCCGAAAGCGTTACAATACCGTCCGGTTTATTTTGATAACCATGGATAATGGCATTAGATACAGCTTCAGATACAGCCACTTTTATTTCTTCTAAATCATTTAAGGTTATTTCTAATTGTGAAACTAGTGCAGCAACGGTAATTCTGGCTAAAGCCACATTTTCTCCAATACTCATAAATTCTAATTTTATTTTGTTATTTACTATCTTATCCATTTTCATGCCCCCCTAACGCTCTTACTTTCCAATAATTCCCATGCCTCTTCTTCTGTGTTGCAAATAGGCATTAATGAAGTTATTCCTGAAACCTCAAAAATATTTACAATGGCAGGTTTTGCTCCGCAAATAATTACTTCTCCTTGATTTGCTTTTACTTTTCGATATCTTCCGAGGATTACACCTAAACCGGAACTGTCAATAAAATTAGTTTTTGTTAAATCCAGCAGCAGATTTTGTGATACTGTTTCTTCTAGACTATGATCAATCTTTTCCCGGAATTCATTAGCTGTAACTAAATCAAAATCACCATCCACACGTACTATCAGCGTATTCTTCTTACTATTTAAAATAAGCGACATTTATTTAACCCTCCCACAAAGTTTAAACTCTCTATCTATTTCTCTATAAAACAAGATTGTCCTGCTATTTTTTGGAAATTCTTTAAAAAAATAGGTTGGTGTATGCAGAACATTACACCAACCTAATTTTTTTTATTTTCTAAAATGATCTACATAGTTACTACACCTTTAAAAACTTTTTTCATCATTTGCCATAAGGAACCTTTAGCTACATCCTCTTTAACAAGCAAATTGACACGTGACAATATTTCTCCGTTTTTGACAATAGAAATATGGCCTACTACATCACCTTTATTAACCGGAGCATTAACTAAAGGCACTAATTCAATCTCTGTGGTAATGTTTTGATCTTCTCCTCTTGGTAAGATTATCCCCACCTTTCCGTCAGGAATTACATCAACTTTATCTTTTTTACCTTCACCAACGTATATCTCCCCGATAATTTCATTCTCTTGATAAAATTCTTTGAAGGTGAATTGAGAGAAGCCATAATTAAATAATGTTTTAGTTTCAGAAAAATGTCCTTGAGGTACCGGAACACCCATAACTACAGAAATTAATCTGAGATTATCTTTTTTACAGGTACCAACAAAACAATATTTAGCATCTTCTGTCCACCCTGTTTTAAACCCGTCTGTCCCGGGATAAAACCAAAGTAATTTATTCTTGTTATCATATTGAAAGGGTCTTTTCGTTTCTGTACGGATACGATAATGTTTAATTGAACATATTTCCAAGAGTTGAGGATATTTAAGAGCATATCTGGCTAATAAAGCAAAATCATAAGCAGTAGTATAATGATTAGGATCATGCAAGCCGTTACAGTTTACAAAATGTGTTCCCTTCATCCCCAGTTCTTTAGCTTTCTTATTCATTAAATCAACAAATGCTTCATGAGTTCCGGAAATATATTCAGCTACGGCAACAGCTGCATCGTTACCGGAAGCTAATGCGATACCAAGTAATAATTCATATAAGGTCAACTCTTCGCCGGGTGCAAGAAAGATATGTGAGCCCATATAAGACGCCGCATTTTCACTGACAACCACCACATCATCCATTTTAACTTTGCCTGCTTCTATGGCCTCCATTGCCAAGGCAAGCGTCATTAATTTAGTCATACTGGCAGGATATAGTTTCTTCTGGGGTTCCTTTTCATAAAGAATCTTACCACTATGGGCATCTACTAAGATTGCTGACTCTGCCGTTAAGGGTAATTCTACCGCTTGCAAGGGCAGAGGCAATAAAGCTGTAAAAAGAAAAATAAGCAAAAAAAGTACAGAAATATTTTTACACCTATGTTGAAACAAAAACAATCACCTCCTATATTCTAATGTTTAATTTTTCCCTACTTTGTTTAAAGTATGTAAGGAAAAACTATTAGCTCTGAGGAGGTGATACTAATGGAACAAATCTTTGCAATTATAATAACTCTCATGGTCGCCGCCAGTGCACTCTATCTTTTAGTTGGTTTTGTCATTATCCCCATAGTAAAAATCTATAAAGAAACTATCCGGATAAAACGAAATGCCCGATTAAAATGAACAATTTAAATCTAAACAACCTTCTTTGGTCACAATGCCATAGATTAAAGGTAAGGTTTTCGGAGGAGTAGCAGATATTTGCATGACCTGGGGAATCATTTTCTTAGCAGCTTCAAATTTCTCTTGTTCATTATAAAAGAAGGTTAATAATGGCTGCCCTTTTTGTCTTCTCTCTCCTTTTCGGGCATGTACTTTGATACCAACCGCCAAATCTATACTCGAATCTTTGTTCTCTCTTCCTGCTCCTAAGGTCATGGCGGCAATCCCTAAAGTTTCCGCATTAATCGAATGAATATAACCGTCCTGCGGCATGTGATAATCCCATTGATATTTAGCCTGAGGTAATAAAGTTAAATCCCTAATTATCTCAGGATTCCCGCCTTGTGCCGCCACCATTTCAGCAAATCTCTCTAGAGCTGCACCTGAATCAAGGAGTTTTTCTAAGGTTGCCTTTCCTTCCTCTATTTCTTTAACTTGATTAGCTAAACTCAACATATATGCACCCAAATTGAGACAAAGCTCCCTTAATGGTCCCCGGCTTTTCCCTTGCAGGGTCAGGATGGCCTCTTTTACCTCCAGGGCATTGCCGATAAATGTACCTAAAGGCTCATCCATATTAGTAACAAAGGCCACCGTTTCCCTCCCTACTTCCTCTCCAATATTAACCATAGTCCTAGCTAAAGCAAAAGCATCCTCTTTATTCTTCATAAAAGCACCGCTACCCAGCTTAACATCCAAAACAATTTTATTTGCTCCGGCGGCAATTTTTTTGCTCATGATACTGCTGGCGATCAGCGGAATTGAAGGCACTGTTCCCGTAACATCCCGTAAAGAATAAATCTTCTTATCTGCCGGGACAAGATTTCCGCTTTGTCCGACAACTGCTAATTTAATCTGATTAACTTGTTTGATAAAGTCTGCTCTGGAAAGAGAGGTTTTAAAACCTGGGATACTTTCTAGCTTATCAATCGTACCACCTGTATGACCCAAACCGCGCCCCGACATTTTAGCTACCGGAACGCCTGCTGCCGCAACAAGGGGTCCCAGTATTAAAGTGGTTGTGTCAGCTACCCCTCCGGTACTATGTTTATCTACTTTTATACCTTCAATGTCAGACAAATCAATAAATTCGCCGGATTTAGCCATGGCCATAGTCAGATTTGCTACTTCTTCCGTATTCATCCCCTGAAAATAGATGGCCATACATAATGCAGCCATCTGATAATCTGGTATTTGCCCCTCAACATAAGCAGTAATGAGAGTTTCAATCTCCTCCTGCTGTAAAACTTCACCATTTCTTTTACGAACGATGAGATCAACTACACGCATCCTCTGCACTCCCTTCGCTATAAAACTTAACGTAAGCAGCTATTTTCCGTTCATATTGATTATCATGATCTAATTTTATCGAGAAAGCTATCCCCTGGACAATGATATGAGAGATGATATAATTCACTTATTGTTGCCGCAATATCTGCAAAGGTTTTTCTCGTCCCCAGATTGACATTACTGCGAAGATTATGTCCATAGACAAATAGGGGAACATATTCTCTGCTATGGTCTGTACTTTGAGTGGTAGGATCATTACCATGATCAGCAGTGATAATGAGCATTCCCTCATCCTTTACCAGGTTAAAAAGCTCTCCCAGTCTTAAATCAACTTCTTCCAAAGCCTGAGCATATCCTGTCACATTATTACGATGACCGTATTTAGAATCAAAGTCAACTAAATTGGTAAAAATCAAACCGCTCTTTAAACTCTGCCATGCTGCAATTGTTTTATTAATCCCCTCGTCATTACTTTTTGTGGGTAAACTATCGGAAATAGCTTGTCCGGCAAAAATATCCCTAATTTTACCTACCCCAATTACTTCTTCACCCTTTGCTTGTAATGCATCTAAGACAGTAGGGCCCGGTGGAAGAAGAGAAAAATCATGGCGATTAGCAGTACGCGTAAAACTCCCGGGTACTCCGACAAAAGGTCTGGCAATAACTCTTCCTACTGCCCATTTCCCGGTTAACAAATTGCGGGCAATTCTACACATTGAATATAATTCCGCTAAGGGGATAAGCTCCTCATGGGCAGCAATTTGAAAGACACTATCCGCAGAAGTATAAACAATCGGTGACCCTGTTTCCAGATGCTCCTTGCCCAATTCTTCAATAATCTCTGTACCGGAAGCTACCTTGTTACCTAAGATTTTTCTGCCGATTTTCTCCTCAAAAGCATTAATCAACTCAGCAGGAAAACCATGAGGAAATGTAGGTAAAGGCTCTTTCGTAATTAAACCGGCAATCTCCCAATGTCCCGTAGTCGTGTCTTTACCTGCAGACATTTCAGCCATCCTTCCATAAGCACCCAATGCCGGTGAATCACCGGAAATATTCTGTAGAGACACCAATTTTCCCAGTCCCAATTTCCCCAGATTAGGAAGATTTAGTCCCTGTACAGCTTCATCAATATGTTTTATCGTATTAGACACCTGATCATCATAAAGATGAGCATCAGGTAATGAACCAATCCCTACACTATCCAACACTAATAATATAGTTTTCATTTCTACCTCCAATTAAATAAAAGCCTAAATTTAAGCCCGAGGATGGGTTTTAAGATAAATCTCCCGCAATTTATTTCTGGTTAAATGAGTATAGATCTGTGTTGTTGAAACATCCGTATGTCCTAACATCTCTTGCACCGAGCGTAAATCGGCACCATTACTGAGCAAATGTGTAGCAAAAGAATGACGCAAGGTATGTGGCGTAATCTCTTTGTTTATCCCCACATCATTTGCTCTTTTTTTGATAATTTTCCAAAACCACTGTCTACTAACACCTCTACCATGATGATTTAAAAAGAGATGGTCCTCACGAGGGTTTTTTACCAAAAAAGGTCGACTTTTTTCCAGATAGCGTTGTAAACTTTGCGCCGCTTTAGAACCTAAAGGGATTATTCGTTCTTTACTTCCTTTGCCCAAACAACGTACATAACCTAAATCCAGATTAATCTGTTGTACAGTTAAATTAACCAATTCAGAAACGCGCATACCTGTTGCATAAATTAACTCTAACATAGCTTTATCTCTAAGTATTAAAGGATTTAAGCTTTCCGGTATGGCCAGAAGCCTGTCCACCTCTTCTTCACTCAAAACCTGTGGTAATTTTTGTGGTAATTTCGGTGTTTCTAAATAAACAGTAGGATCTATAGGCACATATTCTTCCATACATAAAAATTTAAAAAACCCTCGCACAGAAGCCAGCTGTCTAGCTATACTAGCAGGAGCTTCTTTATTTTTGCGCAGAAAATATAAATATCCGGCTAAAAGGTTTTTATCCACATCTTTAAATTCTTTAATCTTCTCTCTTTGTAGAAACAAAATTAATTTTTTTAAATCGCGCTCATAAGCTAGCAGCGTATTTTTGGCTAGACCTTTTTCCACTTGGAGATAGAGCAAAAATTCCTGTAATAAATCTTCCAAAACAAAAAACGCCCCCTTTATTGGCATTACAATATATTTCCACAAACTGAGGGCGATTTCCTTTTTAATCTTAGTATTTAGGGGATTAGTCCCGCCTCCCCTTGTACCTTTACCGGTTGATTTAAAATATCTTCTTCAAGATTCCCCGTAGGTGCAGTTTCCGTTAACCACATACTTAAACTTATCACAAAAAACAAAGCTGCCAGCATCAGTAATAGCTTTCTCTTCCACTTTGTCACAATAACAATAATCATACTCTCCCCCCCTTATCCTATTTCTATGAAAAATAACAATTAATTAGAATAAGAGTAGAGCAAAATAGGATAAGAAATTATTTTTAGGGTCAACCTAAAAATAGAAAACTATAAGTTTAAAGGAGCGATTAATTTGGAAAAGCAAAACTTAGCAAAAGAGAATAAGCCTAACGAGGTCATCAGAAATTGGAAACAAACAACACAAGAAAACGACCGCGGCACTTGGACTATTTTTCCGGATTTATGCAAGGGTTGTGGTTTATGCATTGAAAAATGTCCGACCCAAGTGATTTATTGGTCGGAAGAACTGGGTTTTATGGGAACACCTGCTGTGAAAACTCGGATCGAAGGTTGTATAGTCTGTGGTCTATGTGAAACAATATGTCCCGAACCTGCGATTAGAGTAGAAAGAAAAGCTAAAGGCAAAGTGCCCCCCACCAGAGTCGTTTAAAAAACGACTTTTTTTAATCCTGTCCGTAATTGCCGGCAATCGACTCTACCCTATAAAAGTGCTCACGTAAGCCTTTAACAGTTTCCTCACTTACGTTAAACTCTTGAGCCATTTCCATATCCTTTTTATTTTCTGCCAAGGAATCAATAAATCTGGAATAATCAATTCCCACCTCATCACAAAGAAAATGCATACTCGGCTCTATACCCCAAGGAGGACCATGAAAACCTTGTTCATACTCCGTAGGTCCTGTTTCATATTTATAAGTACTTCCTTCACCGTCTAAAGAAACAAAACGTGCCGAACCCATTTCCGTAGGAACAAAATCCTTTCCTTGCGGAGCTTTACCCTGCAGATCCTGTTCTTTTTTTGCCATAAAAACCCTCCCTAAAATTTTAGTTTACTTTTATTATGTTCTCAGGAAGTGGTTTTTATCATAACACCTTTATACTATAACTTTTTGTTTACTGAAATAATTTAATAAAAATCGGTGAAAAATACCCTTCAATCAAAGCAGAACCTAACATCAATATGCCTAAACAGAACATGGCCAAGAGATACTCCATAAAACATTGCGACATCTTTATACTTCTTTGCCCATGTCCCCTGATTAAATAAAGAGAAAAATTGATGGCAATTACCGCACCTAAAAGATAAGCCGGAAGAGAAAGTAGGTTTGGCGGCAATACGGCTAATAAAGCCATTACCCCACCACGCCAGGCCTTTTCCTGTAATAAAAACTCAATAGTAAATCCTAAAACAAAACCACGAGTAAAAATAATGATTAACACAAGAGGCAACCCGATAATCGTCAAGCCCATTAAAAAAATCTTGCCTAGATTCAAGATGTTTTTTACTAAAGCTTGTCTAGCAGATACAGAGAAATTAAAATTTTCTTCAAAATCCATTAATGCTTCTTCAAAAAGCTGTCTTAGTGAAGAGGTTTGATTTTGTTCTAAAGAGGACATCCCTAAAAATCCAAAGAAAAGACCGACGATAAAACAAGACCCTACGAGTAAATACACCCACCAGCTTACATAAAAATGGCGAATAATCATGAGTTTGATTCTTTCCACGCTAACCTCCTCCCTCTCCAACATAAATTATGAGAGAGAAGAGACAATTATTACCAATAAATATTTATAAATTACGTCTCCGTAATGCGGCCATATCTTCCCCCGCCTCCGGGATCAATCCGGATTTCGCCGTTTCTTGCTTTAATAATAAGTTCGGCTATCTTTTCTCCCATTACTGCTTTCAATTCATTCTTTTTGACATAATGTAAGATCTTCATTTCCGTACCAAATGTTTTTAATAGCTTTTCCTTGGTTTTCTTACCAATACCCGGCAAAAAACTTAAAGGTACTTGGTGATAATATTGAGGTTGCAGTTGCGCTTGCTGATCTTCTTCTGTTTTTATCGCAACAGTTTCTTGTTGTAAAGAAGCAATACTGATAATTCTGTCTAAAACCCCCAGCACAAATTTCTTTTTTTCTCCGCAATAAGGACAGCAATTGACAGGTGGGGGTTCCGGCAAAGAACGATCACAAATAAGACAATAACTGCGATGATATTTGCCTAATTGCGGGTCTAAACCATAATTAGCCACTATTTTACCCTGTTGACCTCTTAATAGCTTGGCCAGGTGGTCAAAAGAAGGAGTTTCCATCTCCACCACATTATATTCCCGCCCTATTTTATCCAGGGAATGAGCATCAGAATTGGCCAGAAATTGTCTGTTTCTTAGTTCGGGAATGAGTAACGCCATATCCCGGTCGGCCGATAAGCCTAATTCAATCGTTTTAATCTCAGCAGCATCATCACCGAAAACATCAGACATCCAAAAAGCACAATTACCATACAGGCCTTTAAAAGGAGTAAATACATGAGCAGGAATCAAGAGACCGGCTCTTTTTTTTACTTCGCACAACAACTGGTGTCCATTAAGATAACAAAGCTGACTGCTTAAACGGTTATTTTTAACTTTTTGCCAAATCAACCCGGCAAAATCCTCTAATCTGGTCAAACAGGGGAAATAACAAAGATAATGGGCTCTACCGCCATTAGCTTCTACCGTTTCCAATTCTACGCCGGCAAAAAGAGTCACCTTTTCCCGATAACGCCAACCTCCTCCAGCCAACTCCACTAATTCACCGGAGGAAACAAGCTTTTTTAAATCATGCAAAACACCATATGTCCCACAGTCAACAATTCCAATCAAATCAATACCTTTTCTTTCTACACATTCTCTGAGGATATTAGGTAAGGTAAGATTGGAACTTGCCGTAATTTTAACAGCATTTCCCTCTCCATCACGACCAATATGCACATGTAAATCCAGAAAATATTTATTCATGAGCTTTGCCTCTCCCTCATTATTAACCACAACACAGCGATTACCGTTTTACCATCCTTAATCTCCCCGTTTACTACCATTTGTTGTACCTTGCTCAAAGGAATGGTGTCATAAGTAATAATCTCATCAGGATCAGGATGTGCCTTTTTGGGAACTAAATTTGTCGCCAAATATAAATGCATAAATTCATTACTAAAACCGGGCGCTGTATATAAAGAAGTCAACTTCTCCCAATTTCCGGCATTATACCCCGTTTCCTCCGCCAATTCTCTTTGAGCGGCTTCGGCAGGGTCTTCACCTGTTTCCAGTTTTCCGGCCGGAATTTCATATAAAACCGATTGCACCGGATAACGATATTGTTTAACTAAAACCAATTCCTGTTCGGGAGTCACGGCCACAATTCCTACAGCTCCCGGATGAGTCACCATTTCCCTTGTAGATATATGTCCATTAGATAACATAACTTCATCAAGGCAATAATGCAAAAACTTTCCTTTTTCTTCTTTTAATCTTTTCCTAAATTTCTCCTCCATTTATATCCCTCCCAAGCATATCTAAACTTATCATATCATATACTAGGACTAACATTCTCCAAAAAAAAGGAGTACACAAATGATTATTAGCCCTGAAAGCTTCTGGTTATTTGGTCGACCTCAGGATATATTATTACAAATCAGAGCTTTAAAAAAAAGCCATACAACTGTTCGGGAAGTTATCGATTTTTACACAAAAAAACATAAAAACAAACAAGAGAACTAATCTCTTGTTTGTTTTTATATAGAACATCTTTCCTTTCTTAGCTAGCTTTGCTTCCCATCCGCAATTTATCCGCAACCATGGCAATAAATTCAGAATTAGTGGGTTTACCCCGTTCAATATTAATGGTATAACCAAAAAACTTATTCATCATTTCCACATTACCACGATCCCAAGCTAACTCAATGGCATGTCGAATAGCTCGTTCAACCCTACTGGGTGTAGTTTGATATTTTTCAGCAATTGTCGGATAAAGTTCTTTTGTTATGGCACCTAAAAGACTGATTTCATTAATAACCAAAAGAATAGCATCACGTAAATATTGATAGCCCTTAATATGCGCCGGTACTCCCATCTGATGTATGATATTGGTTACTTCCAAATCCAAATTACGAGAACGTACTAAAGGTTGCTGATATGCACATACGGATGAACTAGGCATACTTATCGATATTCCATTGAAAAGTTGTCGTATCCGATTAGCTAAAGTATTTAAATCAAAAGGCTTTAAAATAAAGTAATCAGCCCCTAATTGTACAGCTTTTTGCGTCATCGTTTCTTGACCGAATGCCGTTAACATAACAATTTTAGGTCTATTTTCCAGATAATCCAATTCTGCTAATCTTTCTAATACTCCTAGCCCATCCAAATGTGGCATAATAATATCCAGTAATACTACATCCGGTGTCTCACTAGAGATCAATTCAATTGTTTCTAATCCATTATTAGCTGTACCGACAACAAACATATCATCCTGTCTCTCCAAATATTCTTGCAAAATATCTACAAAATCTTTGTTGTCATCAGCAATAAGTACTTTAATCTTTTCTTTCAACATGCATTACCTCCTAAATATTTTTACTTAGTTTAACCTTTAGAACATTTCGACAACTGACTGTAAATTCCTGCCTCTATTTTCCATTTTATATAAATTAGCTTAATTTTTTTCTTTAAAATTCTGAGTTATTAAAATGTTATTCATCATACTTTCCTAAGTTTTTTTGTTTTTCTACATTATAACACATTTTCTCGCTAATATTACGAACAAAATCCTGAGGAAAAAACCCCAGGATTTGTTTCTTTTTATTAATTATACCTGCTTCAAATAGCATATTTTCAATAAATACACCATATCCTCTGGTTGGGTCATTAACAAAAACATGAGTAACGGCTCCAATCAAACGACCATTTTGTATAATAGGACTTCCACTCATTCCTTGCACTATTCCTCCGGTTTTCTCCAATAACTCACGATCGCTGATTCTAATAATCATATTTTTACCATCGATTCGACTATAGAGTAATTTTTCAATTATTATTTCATATTTTCTTATTTCCTGACCTTCAACAACCGTTAATATTTCGGCCTTTCCTGTCTGCACCTGATTGGCATACATTACAGGGATAGCATAATTGTACTGGTTGTTCGTTAATTCCCCGTTTAAAGTTCCATAAATGCCGCATTGTTCATTTTTGTCAATGTTGCCATATTCGGTATTTTCCAGAAAAATTCCGACTTTCTCACCGGGATTTCCTATTCTTCCTTTCTGTACATTTTCAATGTAAGCAGATAAAATTTTACCCTGTCTAATTTGCAATTTTTGATTTGTTTCACTATCAGTAATCAAATGACCTAAGGCGCCATATTTCTTGGTAACCGGATCCCAAAAGGTTAAAGTTCCAACACCTCCTGCATTGTCTCTCACAAATAGCCCAATCCGATAAGATTTTGTTTCGTAACAATACTCAGGATAAACTGTTCTCTTTAATACTTTTCCTTCTCTCTTGATAGTAATTATTAGTTTTTGTTTGTGCTGACTTACTTTTCCTAAAATATTTTGCAGTTGATCATCAGTTAAAATTTCTACGTCATTAATATGAGTAATCACATCTCCCACTTTAATATCAGCATCTCGCGCCGGAAAACAAGGCTCATTGTCTTGGTTAAGAATAGGAGAATAACCAACTACCATCACGCCTTCTGTCCTTAAAAGCACACCAATGGAATGACCACCCGGCATTAAACGAATTTCCGGAACAATATCAACATTTATTTTTTTAAAAGGAATCAAACCAAATAATTTTAATTCTAAACTAACTTGTCCCGGTTCAATTACAACAGGGGCATTATCACCTAAAATATATTTACCCTGTTTTAAATCTTGTCCCTCCATGGCTAAAAGCTTTTGTCCGGCACAAATATAAATATCAACAGCATTGCGGAGAGAAGGAGGTAAATTTAAAAGGATTTCTAACGGTTCACCAACTGAAAGAAGCTGCTTTTCCTGTGTACTATAATATACCTGTAACTGTGGAATCATAAAAAGAGTCAGTAGAAGAAAAACTAAAAACAATCCTTGGATTTGCCATTTTCTTAGCCTAGTCAATAATTAATCCTCCTGACTCCGGCAAATCCTCCCTCATTTTTAAAGATTAAGTCTATTTTTAAAATAACCTAAAACAAGCTTTTTTATGTCTTGAAAAAATTAACCTTCCGCGTTTAGGCGAAAGGTTAAATAATGTTATTTTTTTAAAATTTTGCCTGCATATTTTTTTAATTCTTCTGAAGGATTGTCACCACCTAACATGCGAGCCAATTCTTCAATTCTTTCTGCTTCGTTTAATTGATGGATAATTGTACGAGTACGACCTTTCTCGATTACTTTTTCTAATAAAAGATGACGGTCTGCTATAGCAGCAATAAGTGGTGAATGAGTAACACAGATTACTTGTTGACACTTACTAATACGTTCTAATTTTTCTGCAACTTTTTGAGCAGTTTTTCCACCAATACCCGCATCAATCTCATCAAAAACTAATGTACCGATTTCATCTATCTCTGACATAATAATCTTTAATGCCAGTATTATTCTGGAAAGCTCTCCACCAGAAGCAATTTTAGCTACAGGTAACAAGGGTTCTCCCGGATTAGGAGAGATATAAAATTCTATCTGTTCCAAGCCATGCTGAGATGGTTCACAGGGAAAGAATTTAATCTCAAATTGCACATTAGGCATTGCCAACTCAACTAACTCAGCAATCACTTTCTTCTCAATTATATCAGCAATTATTTTCCTTTTAGCAGACAAAGTTATAGCCGCTTGACGATATTCTTCATATACTTGTTTTACCTTATTTTCTAATTCCCCTAATCTTTCCGAACTGGAAAGCCACTTTTCTAATTCTGCTTCAACCTTCTGCCCATGAAGAAGTACATCTTCTATCGTTGGTCCATACTTTTTACATAGATTTTTCAAACAGTATAAGCGATTTTCGCACTCTTCCAGCCGTGCAGGTGAATAATCCAATTCCTCTTTAAAATCCCTGATTTGCGAAGCAATTTCTTCAATTAAATAAAGTGCAGGTTCTAATTGGGTAAACATTTCTTGTAAAGGAGGAGCAAAATCGTTAAGCTCTTGCAGGTTACTTAAGGCTTTACTTAAAAGATCATAAGCAGAAATACCACTTTCTCCTCCAAAAAGCTGTTCATAAGCACAGTGCAAATTTTCATTAATTTTCCCCGCATGAGCAAGCAATTTAACTTCTTGCGATAATTCTTCAAATTCACCGGGTTGTATCTGCGCCTGTTTAATCTCATCTCTTTGAAAACTTAAATAATCTATCTTTTGTAAACGCTCTTTTTCCGAAGCCCTTAACTCTTGAAGCTCCCTGTTAATGTGCAAATATCTTTCATATTTTTCTTTTACTTCTTGCTTTAATATTTGATGTTCTTGTCCACCAAATTTATCTAAAAGATATAAATGCTTATCTCCTTGCAAAAGTAACTGATGATCATGTTGTCCATGAATATCAACAATAGCTAGTCCCACCTGTTGATATTGTCCTAAGGTAAAAATACGCCCATTTATTCGGCAGACATTTCTACCATTTAAAGAGATTTCCCTACTAAGTACTAACATTGAATCATCCCGGTCAATCTCTAACTGATGCAAGAATTCCCAAATATAATGATCAGGCGGAAGATAAAAAACCCCTTCAATAATAGCCTTTTCTGTTCCGGTACGAATGAATTCCGATTGGGCTCGACCTCCTAAAAGTAGGGCTAAAGCATCAATAATAATTGATTTTCCGGCTCCAGTTTCACCGGTCATAACATTAAAATTGTCAGAAAAATCAACAGCCAAATCCTCCACTAAGGCGAAATTCTTAACCAACAGATGATTTAACATCTTTTACACCTACTTCATTAAACTTTTTAATTTGTTGAGGATATCTTCGACTTTTTCTCTTGGTTTAATAATTAAAAGAATGGTGTCATCCCCTGCTAACGTTCCGATGATTCCTTCCCAGTTAGACGAATCAAGAAGAGAAGCAACTCCATGGGCATTACCGGGATATGTTTTCAACACAATCAGATTTTCACTGAAATTTATATCTTGTACAAATTCCTGCATCATCAAACGCAATCTATCTTCACTATGTACGATTGCTTGCTGTTTGGGAAGGCCATAAACATAGACGTTATCTTTCCTGGCAATTTTAACTAAGCGTAACTCTTTAATATCACGGGAAACCGTAGCCTGTGTAACATTAAAGCCCGCCTTTTTCAAAGCATTTGCCAATTCTTCCTGAGTAGAAATATCATTATTTTTAATGATTTCTTTAATTTTTCTTTGTCTCTTTGCCTTCAAAAAAATGCCCTCCTTTTTACATAAAACAAGAGTATCAAGACTTTAGCATAAATAAGACATAAGGCGCCTTAACATAATTGCCATTTATTCTGGACCATTTTAATACTTGCCATCTTCGTGGAGAGAGTGTACCAAGATAAGATTCAATAAGCTCTGCTTCCTTTTGACCGCCGGGATGACCCGGATAAATTATTAATGAAATTACACCACCTGGACTCAATAACTCTGTTCCCTGTTGTAAAGAAAGTAATGTTGTCTCAGCTTGGGTAATTATCTTTTTATTTCCTCCCGGTAAATAACCTAAATTATAGACAATCGCTTGTACGGGTTCCCGAACATATTCCTTAATTTTTTCATGACCTGCATGTATTAATTTTACCTGTTGCAGACAATGATGTTCTGCTAATAATTCTCTTGTCTTTTGCAATGCTTGTTCCTGTATATCAAAGGCATATACTAACCCCGAATGTCCTACGGCTTCTGCTAAAAACAGTGTATCATAGCCATTTCCTGTTGTTGCATCAATAACTTTTTGTCCGTTACCCAAAAATTGTGCCAAAAGGTGGTGTGAAAATCCGGTAGCTTTGAGCAGCTTATTCATCACAAGCACTACTTTCTTTTTTAATCTTTTCTCGCAGAATTGTAAAAAACCTTTTTTCCTTAAGCCTAATCATCTTCACGCGATAAGGAGCTTTGGCAATGATTATTTCATCATTAATTTGCAATTTAAAACCACTCTGACCATCGATCGTGAGCATAGAATCAGCCTGATTAATAATCTTCACACATACTGTTTTATTCGGAGGTAAAACAATGGGACGATCATCAAGTGTATGTGCACAAATAGGTGTCATAATTATTACATCAATTTCCGGATAGACAATAGGTCCTCCTGCCGACAAGGAATAGGCTGTGGACCCGGTAGGTGAAGAAAAAATCACACCGTCTGCTTTGTAAGTAGTAACATATTCTTTATCTACATATATTTCCAAAGTATTTAACCTCGCCAGCGGTCCTTTATTAATAACAACATCATTCAAACCATGAAAACTTTTAATTGTTTCCCCCTGACGCTTAATTTTTACTTGTAGCATCATTCTATCTTCAAGCCAATATGCACCTTGAAAGAGTTTTTCCAGAGCATCTTCTAATTCGCTAACTTCTACTTCAGTTAAAAAACCCAATGTCCCCATATTGATACCGATAACAGGTACTCCAAAAGGTGCTACGGCTCTCGCCGCACGCAAAAATGTACCATCACCGCCCAAAGCCACAACACACTGAACGTTTTCGCTAAAATCAGCTGTAATAAAAGAGGAATCAATTCCTAAATAAGCTCCTTCCTCTTCTAAAACAAAGACATCAATGCCTCTGTTTTTAAACTTTTCTATTAATTTTTTCCCCATCAAAACCGGCTTTTGTTGACGATAATTTACTATTAGTCCCAGCGAATTAATCATCTTTTCCTCCATTAATTCAAAAGTATTTAACACACGTCACAGCTTTTTCCACCGGTAATTGCTAATAAACGGGAAAATTCAATAGGCACAGCTGTATTAGATGTACCGGCAGCCGTATAGACAAGTGGATACCTCTTCATACTCACATCAAGATAAATCGGTAGGTCTGTCTGCAAAGCAAACGGGCATACCCCGCCCGGCGAATAGCCGGTTAAAGCTTTAACCTCAGTACTTGTAGCAAATTTAGGTTTAAACCCTACTAAACTCTTTAACTTTTTAATATCAACTTTTACATCACCACAGGTTACTACCATCACCGCCTCACCCTTTTTTCCGGTAAAAACAAGAGACTTGGCAATCTGTCCTACCTCTACGCCAAGTGCTTGAGCGGCTAATGATGATGTAGAAGTATCCTGTTCAAAAATGATAATTTCCGGTGGTGAAGGAATTTTCGCAAAAAATTCCCTTACTCGTTCAAGCGGTGTCATCTCTTCAAATCCTCCGGCTTATTTATAAAACCTGATGTGCTTCAGCTACGACATTCTTTATCTTTAAACGCAGTTCTTCATCTATATTTTCATTATTATCCTTGTTTAAACATGCTGTTTTTTGTAACCAAAGCAAAAATTCTATATTGCCTTGTGGTCCTTTAATTGGCGAATAAGTTAATCCTTTGACGATAAAGTTTAATTTCTGACTGTAAGTTATCACATCTTCGATAACCTGCTGATGAATGGTTTGCTCTTTAATTACACCATTTTTCCCAACTTGCTCTCTTCCTGCTTCAAATTGCGGTTTAATCAAAGCAATAATAAAACCGTCTTCCTTTAATAAAGCATAAAGCGGAGCAAGTAGTTTTCGTAAAGAGATAAAAGAGACATCAATGGTTATGACCTCTATTGCTTCAGGAATATCCTCGGTGGTTAAATAACGTGCATTTGTTCTTTCCATAACCACAACACGCGGATCTTGACGTAAAGACCACGCTAACTGACCATAACCAACATCAACGGCATAAACCTTTTTGGCCCCGTTTTTTAAGGCACAATCAGTAAATCCACCTGTGGAAGCACCAATATCCAAGATAAGCTTATCTTGGATATCCAGTTCGAACTCCTGTAGTGCCCTCTCTAGCTTCAAACCGCCTCTGCTTACATATGGCAAACCTTCTCCTTTTATTTCCACAACTGTATCGTCATAAACACCTGTCCCCGGTTTTTCCGCCTTTTCCCCATTGATATAAACCTGTCCGGCCATAATCAAGGCTTTACCTTTTTCCCGGCTAGAGACCAGTCCTCTATTAACTAACAATTGATCTAAGCGAATTTTATGCATATACAATCCTCTTCTTGCTTACTTTATGGTCTTTATCTTCGCAAAAAAGAAATCTTGGGCTTAGTTGTTGCCTTTCGTTCTTTGAGAGAAAAATGCTCCATAATTTTTTTCGCCATAGTTTCAGAAGTCAAACCTACCTTTTCCCGCAAGAGATTTTGTTCACCATGAGTAACAAATTCATCAGGCAGACCTAACAGCAGAGAATTGTTGGTAGGAATCCTCTTTTGACTAAGAAACTCCAAAACACCACTACCATATCCTCCGGCAATAACATTTTCCTCAACCGTCACAAGATATTTATGCTGTGGTACAAGCTCCATAAGCAGCTCTTCGTCCAACGGTTTAACAAAACGTGCATTTACAACTGTACTGGAAAAACCTTTTTCCCCTAATATTTCTCGCGTAATTAAAGCCGGATAAACCATTGAGCCAACTGCTAAGATTAAGAAATCCTTTCCTTCCGTCAACAGCTCTGCTTTTCCCCATGGAATCTCCTGATAATCTGCAGTTAAAGATACTCCCATGGCTTTACCGCGAGGATAACGTATTGCAGACGGTCCTTGATAACGAAGTGCCGTATATAACATGTGCCGAAGCTCCTCTTCGTCAGCAGGAGCTAAAATGGACATCCCCGGCAAATGTCGTAAATATGATAAATCAAATGCCCCATGGTGCGTAGGTCCATCTTCGCCTACTAAACCTGCTCTGTCAATGGCAAAGATAACCGGAGCATTTTGTAAACAAACATCATGTAATATTTGGTCATATGCTCTTTGCAAAAAAGTTGAATAAATTGCCACTACCGGATGCAGTCCTTTTAAAGCCAAAGCAGCAGCCATAGTAACAGCATTCTGCTCGCCAATACCCACATCAATAAATCTTTGTGGATACTTCTTCGCAAATTTATTTAAACCGGTACCTTCCGGCATTGCAGCGGTAATAGTGACAATACGTTCATCACGAGCTGCTAAATCAACAATTGTATCTGCAAAAACATTTGTATATGTTGGTGGTCCTGGGTTTTTAGGAATATTGCCCGTACTTAAATCAAAGCTGCCCACACCATGAAACTCAGCCGGATTCTTTACGGCAGGTTCATATCCTTGACCCTTTTTCGTCAAAACATGAAGTAAAACCGGACCCTTTAAATCTTGTGCTTTTTTCAGTACACCAATTAAGTTCTGGATATGATGTCCATCTATTGGTCCTAAATAAGTAAAGCCTAATTCTTCAAAAAGCATTCCCGGTACCAGCAAATATTTCAAACTGTCTTTAACCCTTTCTGCGGCCCTGGCCACCGAAGGTCCTATCGCCGGCACCTTATTTAAGAGAAATTCAATATCCTTTTTTCTTCTCGTATAAAATGGATCTGAACGTAAACGGCTTAAATATGATGGCAATGCCCCCACATTTTTAGAAATGGACATTTCATTATCATTTAAAATTACTAAGAGGTCCTTTTTTAAGTTTCCGGCCTGATTTAGAGCCTCATAAGCTTCACCGCCGGTCATTGACCCGTCACCGATAACAGCTACAACCTTATAGTCTTCGCCCAACTGTTCCCGCGCCAAAACAAACCCCAAAGCAGCAGAAATAGAGGTGCTACTATGACCGGTATTAAAAGCATCATGAATGCTTTCCTCTCGCTTGGGAAAACCGGATAATCCGCCAAACTGCCTTAAACCGTAAAATACATCTTTTCTGCCTGTTAATATTTTATGCACATAAGATTGATGACCAACATCCCATACTAAACGATCTTTGGAGGTATCAAAAAGATAATGTAAAGCCAAAGTTAATTCAACAACACCTAGATTTGATGCTAAATGTCCTCCGGTATTTGCCACGGTTTTTAAGAGGAAAAACCGAATTTCTTCAGCTAGTTTATCTAGTTCGGTAATTTTAAGCTTTTTTAAATCTTGGGGGCTGTTAATTTGTTGTAAATATCCCATATCTATACCTCTTTATATCGTAAATAACATTAAATTTCTGTTCTATCCACCACTTAAACTTGTCTTTCGGGTAAATAATGCAGTAATAGTTTCAACGGTTCAGTAAAACCGGGAAGTTGCTGTAATGCCGTCTCTGCTTCCTCAATAGCTTCTCTAACAAAAAACCTGGATTTTTCTACGCCATATAAAGCAGGATAAGTAACCTTTTTATTTTTAGCATCACTACCTATAGGTTTTCCCAACTTTTCTTCTTCACCGAAAAGGTCTAGTAAATCATCAGTAATCTGAAAAGCTAAACCAAACTTTTCGGCAAAAATTGTTAAACACTTTAATTCTTCTGCACCGGCACCGGCTAAAATTGCCCCTGCACGCACAGATGCTCGGAAGAGTGCTCCTGTCTTATGGGTATGAATATAAACAAGTAGCTTTTCATCAGTAAGATTTTTGCCTTCCGAGTCTAGATCTACTACCTGCCCGCCAATCATCCCTAATGTTCCCGCTGCAGCTGCTATTTCCCGTATAACCTGCAGATATTTCTGATTCTGTGGATTTTCTTCTCCCTTACGGGCTAAAACTTCAAAAGCATAGGTTAATAAAGCATCACCGGCTAATATCGCTATTCCCTCACCAAAAACCTTATGATTAGTTAGTTTTCCTCTACGATAATCATCATTATCCATTGCCGGTAAGTCATCATGAATTAAAGAATAGGTGTGAATCATTTCTAAAGCACAAGCTACAGGTATAAACGGTTGAAAATCCTTACCCACTGCTTCTGCTGCTGCAAGGCAAAGAATCGGTCTTAATCTCTTCCCTCCGGCAAAAACACTATAATGCATCGCTTGATGGATCTTTTCAGGATAAAGCTCTTGGGAAGGCATAATTTCAAGAAGTGCTTGGTCTACTAAGGCTGCTCTTTCCTGCAAATATTTTTTTAACTCCAAATCTAATCAACTCCATTTTCTTCTTTTAAATCAGCTAAATCTACTAGTTCACCTTCTTGTAAAACTTGTACCTTTTGTGCAGCACGGTCAAGGTCTTTCTGGCATTTCTTGACCAAAGCTATTCCTTCTTCAAAATTGGCTAATCCTTTTTCTAAGGACACTTCACCTTTTTCTAAACGAGCGATTATTTCCTCTAACCTTTTGATATTGGCTTCGTAATTATTTTCATTGCTCATGAGCAGTTTCCTCCTTCCCCACTACTTCACACTCTAATGATCCTGAATATAATTGTATCTCAATCTTTTCTTGCAAGGCAACCTTTTTAGCGTCAGTAAGAATTTCACCTTGAGCATTTTTACAAATACTGTACCCTCTGGCCAATGTGTCCAAAGGACTAAGTGAATTTAATTTACCCGCAAGCACAGCTAGCTGTTGTTGTTTAGAATTAAGTAAATTCTCACAACAGAGCATCAAACGCTCTTCAGTTTTACTTAATTCATCACGATATTTATCTAACCAGCGCTCGGGTCGCTTTAAAATACTCATCTCAGCCAAATAGGATAATCTCATGTTTTCCTTATCCAAACGAGTCTTCAGCAAATGAAAAAGTCTACCTTTCTGTTTAGTGAGCATTTGCTCAAGCTCAACTTTTACAGGTACTACTAGTTCTCCCGCCATGGAAGGAGTTGCCGCCCTTAGATCTGCCACCAAATCCGTAACTGTAAAATCAATCTCATGCCCAATCGCTGAAACTACCGGTTTGGTAGAATGAAAAACAGCATCAGCCACTATTTCGGAATTAAAAACATACAAATCTTCAGTAGAACCTCCGCCTCTGGCCACAATAATTACATCAAGGTCTTCTCGTTCATTAAGAATTCTAATTCCTTCGGCAACAGTTTCTGCAGCTTTTTCTCCTTGAACAAGGGTTGGATAAAGGATGATTGGCATACCGGGATAACGTCTATTAATCACTCTGCTGATGTCCCTAATGGCTGCCCCTACCGGAGAGCTAACTACGCCAACTCCTCTGGGTAAATGAGGAAGAGGTTTTTTTCTTTCCGGTGAAAAATAACCCTTCTTTTGCAGTTTTTCCTTTAATTCCGCTAAGGCTATACTTTGCAAACCTTCTCCTGCCGGAATAATCTCCTCTGCGTAAAACTGCAGGGAAGTTTCCTTAGGATAAAGAGAAATATAGCCTCGCACTAAGCAATCTAAACCATCTCTAGGCATGAACTTTAATTTCATCGCCCGGCTTCTGAACATGACCGCGCGAATATTACTATGTTCATCCTTTAAGGAAAAATACAAATGTCCGGAACTATGACGCTTAAAATTAGTAATTTCACCGCGTACCCATAATGCGGATAACACCGGATGATTATCCATAATCCCTTTTATCAATAAACTTAATTCATTAATGGAGTATATTTTCTTGTTCATAAGTAGCCTCCAAAGTGTTTTCAAGCAGCATTGTGATTGTCATCGGACCTACCCCACCCGGAACAGGCGTGATCCACCCGGCAATCTCGGCTGCAACAGAAAAATCAACATCTCCCGTTATTTTCCCGGTTGAAAGCCTATTTATCCCTACATCCAAAACTAATGCCCCCGGTTTAATCATTTCTCCGGTAATAAAATGCGGTTTCCCAACGGCAACTACTAGAATATCAGCCTTACCGGTAATTTCCGCTAAATTTTGTGTATGAGAATGACAGATAGTTACCGTGGCATTTTCCTTTAAAAGTAGAGCAGCTATCGGTTTCCCAACTAAATCACTGCGACCTATCACCACCGCATTTTTACCTCTGATTGCATAAGCTGTGCTTTCAATTAACTTCATACAACCATATGGGGTACAAGGAATTAAGGCAGGATTTCCCGCCAGCAATTTCCCCATATTGAGAGGATGCAATCCATCAACATCTTTAGCCGGATTGATCGCCTCAATCACCGCCTTCGCATTAAGATGACCCGGTAAAGGAAGTTGCACGAGAATTCCATGTATATCTCTACGTTGATTTAAGCTCTCAATCAATGCTAAAACATCTTTCTCCGCTGTAGTCTCGTCTAAGTTAAAAACCTCAGATTTGATCCCACACTCCTGACAGGCTTCAGCTTTTTTTCTTACATATATTTGAGAAGCCGGATCTTTCCCTACTAAAATTACGGCTAAACCAGGTACTATACCTTTTTCTTGATAAGCTTTGACTTTCTCTTTGATCTTTTCGCGCAAAGTTTTCGCTACAATCTTACCATCAATGATTTGTGCAGTCATTTTTTAAGACATACCTCCATATTCATTTTTAGTTAATCTTATTATTTCTTCTATTATCTAAACTGTGATACATACTTCTGGCAATCAAACTAACACCAACAGCATTATCACTATTATATTCCGGTTTAGGAAAATACAATTCGGCGCCAACAGCAGGATGTTCTAAACGTTTGCATAAACGTTTCCGAATATAACTATTGGCCATAACGCCTCCAACAAATAACACCTTCTTCACTCCGGTGTCTTCAATAGCTTTGCGGATTACCTTTTCCACCGTCACAGCAAGACAATTTTCGGTAGCTCTAGCTATTTCCTGGGGAGGAACCCCTTGTTGCAGATATTTTTTAGCCAGGGTTTCGGCACCGGAAAAACTAATATTATAACCTTGCACAGAAGAAGGTATCTTTATATCTCCATGAAACTCATCCTTATTATCAACTTCTGCAGCTAATTTTTCCAAATAACGCCCTGCAGGAAAAGGAAGGCCTAAGGCTACTCCTACCCGATCCACTAATTGTCCGGCATGTAGATCTTGAGATTTACCTAATACTTTACTTTCATAGCTTAAATGCGGCTGTAATTTTTCTTTTATCAAAAGTAATTCCGTTGTTCCTCCTGAAAAATGTATGCCTAAAAATTCATCTCCCGGCTGTTTTGCACAACTCCAAACTCCTGCAGCCAGGTGACCTTCCTGATGACTGGTTTTGAGCAAAGGAATACCCAGGACTGCCGATAAGCTTTCTGCTAAAGAAAGACCGGCGGTAAAAACCGGCAAATAAGAATTTTCATGTGGTAAAGGTTTAGCACTGACCGCAATAACCTTTAGCTCCCTACCGTTAAGCACAGAAAAAACCTCTTGCATGACCATAGGAAGATTCCGAAGATGATAAAAAAGGGCTGTAGATTGCCTCAGCCCTTGCTCACCAAGAGGTACAGGAAGAATCATTCTCTTCTCAACTAACAATGTTCCTTGCTCATCAACAAGAGCAAGAGATGTGGTATAACAACTAGTATCAATCCCTAAAAACACAGGCAACACGATCTTTCCTTCAATTCTCTTTTAAGCTCTGCTTTCTTAATTCAGGTAAATCGTTAATCACTTTACCAAGTATGCCGTTAATAAAGCGAGGTGCCTCATGCCCACTATAAATCTTAGCAATTTCTATGGCCTCATTTATCACAACAGCTACTGGCGTGTTTTCTGAAAAAATTATTTCGTACAAAGCGATGCGCATAATATTTTTATCCACGAAAGCTATTCTTTCCAAATCCCATTCCACAGCATAAGTTTTGATAATCTTATCCAGAAAAGACTGATTAGCTATAACTCCCTGCACTAAAGATTCGCTAAATCTTTGCGCGTCAAAGGAAGCCTGCATTTCTTCACAAAGTTGAGGCAATATTTCTTCAGGATTATTTTGACTAAATTCGTGGGCAAATAATGTTTTCATGGCTAATTCACGTGCTAATCGTCTAGTCAAAAAAGAGCCTCCTTTTTTACTACTCTTTAATCAGTTTTTCTCTTTACTTATTTATCTTTAAGGATTCTTTCTATTACTCCTCTTAAACTCTCATTGTCATCAAAACGTTTCCCAATAGTAAACCCGATATATAAACAAAGACCAACAAAAAGAGTAATTAAAAAGCCGTGGCGAATTACTAAATAAGCAAAAAGAAGGCCAATTAAAAGTCCAATTATTTTACCACGATGTCTAAGCAATTCTAAGAAAATATTTTCCCACATCGTCCTTGCCTCCTATTCCACCCTGCTGTTTTTATTATCCAGATTTATTTTCGTCACCTGAACCTTTACTTCCTCTATGCTTGTCCCTGATGTTTGTAAAAGATAATCTTTAATCGCATGCTGTAATTCTGCTGTAATTTGCGGAATATTATAATCCGGGTTTACTTGTACTTTTAATAATACCACTAACTTATTATCGACAACCTTAAGTACCGGATGAACTTCATGAATACCGGAAATCTTTTTAGCAGCTTTAAAAATAAGTTGTTCAAGTGCCGATATACTCAAATCAATTTGACCTAACGCAGTTTTGTGGATAGATGTATGCTTATCCGGTTTAACTCTGACACTATTGATAAATAAATTTAAAGCAAAAATCAAAACTAAAAAAGAGGTTAAACCTAAAATCCATCTGTTATTAAGCTCAATCAAAAACTGCTTAAAGGCCTCAATAGGTACAAACCATCCAAAGGAAATAAGAATAAACAGAATAGAGGCAATGATATATCCTAAGGAAAGAATTCCCACCGTAAATTTTACTTTTAAACTACCCATTACATCCTCCAATAAATTACTAAAAAATAATTAAGCATTATTTTGACGATTTATTTGGCTCTGCCTCTTTTACCTCATGCGGGAAAGAAACACCTTGAATATGTACATTTACTTCTACTACAGATAAACCGGTCATACTCTCAATGGCCTTTTTAATACTTTGCTGAATCTGATGGGCAACCTCAGGTATTCTAACACCAAATTCCACGATTACATATACATCAACAGCTGCTTCTTTCTCTCCAACTTCTACCTTTACTCCTTTAGAAGGGCTTTTCTTGCCCACAAACTCCGCAATTCCCCCGACAATACCTCCGCTCATTCCGGCAACGCCTTTTACTTCTGCTGCAGCCAGACCGGCTATAATCGCCACAACTTCATCTGAAATTTTTACAGAACCTTCCTCTGTAAAAATAGTCTTTTCCGAAGCTTGATTTTCCATCATCAATCCCTCCTCTTTTTATATCGTATATTATAGCAGAATAACTACGATTTAACAAACATTGGTATTTTTTATTTCCCAATAATCGTAATTACCAAACGCCCACTGGGTATATCTTTGGCCACAAGGTCAAAAACGCGACCGGATTTACTAATAAACCCACGAAAGCGCGTCGCCGTGGGAATATGTCCAGGTATTTGCTGTACAGCATTTTTTATATCAGATAAATATATTTTGTCTTGCCGATAATCTTTAAGCCTTTTTTTCGCATGATTTGTAATAATAATCCGCATAATCTTGCCCACCTACTATCAAAGCAAGGCGCTGTCTAATAAAACACGACGCTGTTCCTCCTGGGCAATAAAACTATAAAAAGCATCTTGAAAGGCTTCTTTTTCGGCTTTCTCTAAATCATAAGTCTTATAGATATAATGTAACTCTTCAAAAAGGTGGGAAAATTGCGGATTAAAAACAACTTCGCTGATATGACGAGAAATCGCCAAATTTTTATAATGGTTTTTATAAATAACAGGCATACTTCTTTCCTCCCCTAACACTTAGATATTACAATTTTATTAAGGGAAAAAAGAAATATAACCTTTTAGACCGGCTTGAAATTATCCTCCTTTAAAATTTTCTGCACCACTGATATATCTAAGCTGATTTGAGCTTGTAAATCCTCTTTACTCCTGAACTTTCGTTCTGCTCTAATTTTTTTTACTAAGAAAATCTTCAGGTTTTCCTGATAAAGATTGCCCTTGAAATTAAAAAGATGCACCTCAAAGCTAACACTTGTACTATTGAATGTAGGTTTATTACCTATGTTTACAATAGAAGGCAATAATTGGTTTTTATATTCAGCAAATGCCGCATAAACACCATAAGAAGGCAGTGCTTGTAATGAAGAAATCTCTATATTTGCTGTAGGATATCCCATTTCCCGACCACGATGTTCTCCCGGCACAACTTTACCCGAAATAGCCGGATAATAGCCTAATAGCTTAGCTGCACCGGGTATATCTCCTTCTTTATACCTTTGTCGAATTAAAGTACTGCTGACAATTTGTCCATCGATGATTACCGGTTCAGTAATAGATACCATAAAGCCCTTTTGTTCACCTAAAACTTTTAACAATTCAGGCGTACCACTACCTTTATGACCAAAAGAGTAATTAAAACCTACAAATACCCCTTTTACCTTAAATAAATCAACTAAATATTCCTGCACAAACTCTTGCGGTGAGAGAGCCGCTATATTACGGCAAAATGGTAAACAAAAAAGATATTGAATACCGATTGCTTTGATTAGTTCATATTTTTGCTCTAAAGTATTTAAATACTTTATTTGTTGTTGTGGACTCTGCAGTACTTGTGCGGGATGAGGGTGCCATAATAAAACAGCGGAATACCATCCCTTCTGTTTACTTTCAGTAATACAATTATGTAAAAGAGCCTGATGCCCTTTATGTACTCCGTCAAAATTGCCTAAAGCTATCGCTAATGGAAGATTAAGTTTCTTAATATCTGTAATGTTATTGATTATCTGCACGATCTTTTACTCCCTATTAAATACTTTTTCTGGTTTTAAAAGGACCTTATTATCTACAGTGATTAAAGAAGCTATAGCTTGTAGTTTTCCCTCATTATTTTGAACAGCAACCTTATTATCTAACTGTGCTCCCTTTGGCAAAACCAATTTTTGCCCATGTTTTATTTTTTTTATTTCCTCTTCTGTTAATATAATTTTATCTAAACTCTCCACACAGATTTCCATAGGCATAAGCGCTTTTTCCTTTAAGGCAACTATTTCTTCTAAAGTTTTACTCTCATTCAACGTAAAACTCCCTACCTTTGTTCTCAGCAAAAAAGACATATGCCCTCCAACCCCTAAAGCTTGCCCCCAATCATGACAGATGGTCCTAACATAGGTGCCTTTGGAACATTTAATCACAAATGTTACCCGTGGTGGTTCATATTTAATTATATCTATATTATAAACTTGAATCTGACGAGATAAAGTCTTTGTTTTCATACCCAAACGAGTTCGTTTATAAAGAGGAATACCGTCTACCTTTACTGCAGAATAAGCCGGAATTGTTTGGGTAATTGTACCGCTAAGTTGTGGAATTATACTCTTGACTTCTTCCAAGCTAAGCGGACTAAAATCACAAATCTCCACAACTTCCCCCCAGGCATCTTGAGTTGTTGTAGTTATACCCAAAGTCATTTCACAAAGATATTCTTTATCTTGATACATTATAAACTCAACAAGACGCGTGGCTTGCCCCACACAAAGGGGTAAAACACCAGTGGCTTGAGGATCTAAAGTTCCTGCATGACCAATCTTTTTCGTCTTTAATTCACGACGTAGAAAGGAAACAACATCATGTGAGGTCATCCCAGAAGGCTTTAAAACATTAAGTACGCCGTCCAGAGAAATCACCACTTTCTGCTATATACTCCCGGAGACAGCTTTCGGCTCTATTTAAAACCATCTTAGATATTTCTTTTAAATTACCCTCCAATGAACATCCCGCAGCACGGGCATGTCCACCCCCACCAAACTCATTAGCCAATAAATTTACGTCTAAATATTTCTTTGAACGAAAACTAATCTTTATTTTGGACGGTTCTAATTCCTTAAAAACTAACGCTGCCTCTACTCCCTCTACTGAACGAAGTAAACTAATCACACTTTCCGTATCCACATCTAATAAATTATTAGCTAATAATTCTTCATATGACAAAATACTCCAAGCCAGTTTGCCATCCAAAGAAAACTGCATATTAGCCAAAGCAAGTTTAATGGTAATCAATTCGGATAAAGGATGTCGATCAAAGAGATTTTCACGAATGTAATCAATTCTGGCTCCTAAATTCAATAATTCCCCGGCAATTTTAAACGTCTTTGCGGTAGTATTACTATATCTAAACGAACCGGTATCTGCCGAAATAGCCACATATAAGCATGTGGCTGTCGGGACAGATATTTTATTTTCAGCTTCTGATAAAAGCTCATAGATAATTTCTCCGGTAGCAGCTGCTTTTGCATCAATCAAATTATAATCACCAAAAAAATTATTACTGCTATGATGATCAATATTGATAATCGGCGCACCATTAGATAAATTATATAAAATTCTACCCGAATCAGCACAATCAACTGCAATAATGGGTATACCTTCAGGTAAATCCTTCTCTTGATAATACTTAATCATCTCTTGCCCAGGTAAAAAATCATAAATCGCAGGTATCTGCTCCGGATGATAGAGAAACGGTTGATATCCTTCACTAATTAAATGATGTCCTAAGGCCAAAGCTGAACCCAAACAATCACCATCCGGTTTTTCATGAATAAGTAGGATTACATCCTTATATCCTTCGATATAAGCTTTTATTTTCTGCCAAGTGGACATTTATTCTTCCCCTTTATCCTTATTTATATCCTCTAAAATTCGCTCGATTTTGGCACCATACTCCAAAGAAACATCCTGTTTAAAGATTAATTCCGGGGTAATCCTTGTTGTTAATATTTTAGCTAACTCACTTCTAAAATACCCGCGCGCCTTTTCTAATACCTGCATATTCATCGCCTGTTCCTCTGGATTAGCCATAATACTCACATAAACCTTCGCATATCTTAAATCATTAGTAACATCAACATGGGTAACGCTAATGAGACCTTTAACCCTTGGATCGTTCATCTCTTCACGAATCATCCGAGACAGTTCTCTTTTGATTTCTTCTGCAATTCTACTATTACGCAGATTAGACATTAACAAACCCTCCTAGGAAATTTCTCTCTTAATTTCCTCCTGAGTAAATGCTTCAAATTGATCGCCTTCACGAAAATCATGGAAATTTTCCAAGGATAAACCACATTCGAAACCACTGTTAACCTCTTTTACATCATCTTTAAATCTACGTAAAGAGGAGATTTTTCCTTCGTGAATAACAATCCCGTCACGAATCACTCTGATCTGATTACTTCTAACAACTTTTCCTTCCGTTATATAACAACCAGCAACAAATCCGACCTTAGGAACCTTAATAACAGCTCTGACTTCCCCACGACCTTCAATAACTTCTCTAATCTCAGGTTTTAAAAGACCACTCATTGCCGATTTGATATCTTCAATGGCATCATAAATCACCCGATAAAGTCTGATATCAATTTGCTGACTATCCGCTGCTTTACGGGCATTAGCATCAGGTCTGACATTAAAACCAATAATAATCGCATTGGAGGCAGAAGCAAGCATGACATCGGTCTCTGTAATTCCACCTACCCCTTGATGAATAATGTTTACTCTAACCTCTTCATTAGATAATTTTTCTAATGATTGTTTGATTGCTTCTATAGAGCCCTGAACATCAGCTTTGATAATAATATTTAGGTCTTTAATTTCTCCTTTTTTAATTTGATTAAAGAGATCATCAAGGGAAATATGAGCTTGTGCTTGCATTGTTTTTTCACGAACCTGAACTGTACGTTCACTGATAATCTCTTTAGCAAGATGCTCATCCTCAATAGCATTAAAGCTATCCCCTGCTTGAGGAACAGCGGACAAGCCAATAATCTCTACCGGTGTTGAGGGTAAAGCTTTAGTTAATGTACGCCCCCTATCATCTTGCATTGCTCTGATTCTGCCATGTGCAGTACCTGCAATAATATAATCACCAACATTTAAAGTACCATTTTGCACCAAAACTGTTGCAACCGGACCTCTTCCTTTATCAAGTTTAGCTTCAATAATTGAGCCATTAGCTTTTTTATTTGGATTAGCCTTTAAATCAGAAACCTCAGCTAGTAATAAAATCATTTCTAAAAGATTGCCCAAACCTTCTTTGGTTTTAGCTGATACATTACAGAAAATTGTATCGCCACCCCATTCTTCCGGGACCAGATTATATTCAGTTAAATCCTGTTTGATCCTTTCGGGATTAGCCTCTTCCTTATCAATTTTATTTATGGTCACAATAATAGGAATCTCTGCTGCTTGAGCATGATTAATCGCTTCTATCGTTTGAGGCATAACTCCATCATCAGCAGCGACAACCAAAACAACAATATCAGTCACCTGTGCTCCTCTGGCGCGCATTGCCGTAAATGCTTCATGACCGGGAGTATCTAAAAATGTTATTTTTTTACCTTTTACCTCAACCTGATATGCACCTATATGCTGTGTAATCCCACCGGCTTCTGTTGAGGTAACACTTGTATGCCTGATAATATCTAAAAGCGAAGTTTTTCCATGGTCAACATGTCCCATAATCGTGACAACCGGTGGCCGTTCTTTTAAATCCTCAGGTCTATCAATATTTTGGGCTAAGAATTGTTCTTCTTTAGTCGCTTTCAATTCTACCGTTGTTCCAAATTCACTACCTAATAAAATTAAAGTGTCCACATCAATTTCTTGATTAATAGTAGCCATGACCCCCATGGAAATCAACTGTTTGATTACTTCTCCAGACTTTTTATTCAATAAACGAGCAAACTCCTGAACAGTTACAGGACCTTCCAAAGTAATCTGTTTTACAATAACAGGAGCGACTTCCTTTTTATTAACTTGTTTACGCTTTTTATTTTTATTAAAACGAGAGCCTTTTTTAAAATCCTGTTTTTTATCCTCAAATTTTTTATCTTCAAAACGGTTGCTTTTCCTAATTTTCTGTTTACCACCACGTTCATATAACTGATCATCTTGACTAAATTTTGGTGTGGGCTTTTTATCATTAATACTTTTATTGTCTTGCACAGTAGACTTATGCTTGCTTTCCACGTTCTTCTGGTTCTGTTTTACTTGCTTATTTGACGAAATCGTATTGGTTGAGGGAACTGTCTGCTTTTTTGGTTCCGAAACTGATTCTTTTTGATCCAGTTTAAAAACCATTTTTTTGATTCTCTCTACTTCCGCACTAGGAATAGTACTCATGTGATTTTTAACATCAAGCCCTAATTCCTTTAACTTTGCCAAAAGATCCTTACTAGACATGTTCATATCTTTTGCTAATTCATAGACACGTTTTGTGGCCATCAAATCACCTCCATATGATTTTGCGCTCTAACAACTCTCTTCAGAAATAATTCTATAAATTTCTTCAGCCATTTGTTTATCCGTAATCGCAATAAGACATCGCGGAGCTGTCCCTAATAATTCGCCATATCCTTCTTTAGTACCCCATAGAATATAAGCAATATTTTTTTCCGTACACCATTTAATGAAATAACCTTTTCTTTTTTCCGGAAAATCAATGGCAATTAAAATCAATTGAGCTTTATTTGTTTTGATACAATTTTTTACAGCTGTATCACCGGAAAATAATTGTTTGCTTTTTTGAGCAAATCCAAATAAAGCCTTAATCTTTTGCGGAATCTTCATACCCTAGTCCTACCTTAAGACGCAAAAGTAATTCCTCTGAAAGAGACTGGTTAAGTCCTTTTTCTAACTTCTTACCTTTTAAAGCTTTAGCCAAACACTCTTTATTCACACAAAGATAAACTCCTCGACCGGGTTTTTTCCCTGTTGCATCAAGGAGAACTTCTCCATCTGGGGTACGGACAAGACGAATCAATTCCTTTTTAGGTTTCATTTCCATACACCCTACACACATTCTTTGAGGAATTTTTCTCTGCTTCATAAAAAGCCCACCTCTTATCCCTATTCTTCTTCTTGATTTTGTTCAGCTAAATGATCTTCCTCAAGATCTTCAACACCAGTTTCTAATTGTGATTCACTCTTAATATCAATTTTCCATCCCGTTAATTTTGCCGCTAACCTAGCATTCTGTCCCTCTTTCCCTATGGCTAAAGAAAGCTGATAATCAGGCACAACTACCCGGGCAACTTTTTCTGTCGGTAAAATATCTACCGAAAGGACTTTAGCCGGACTAAGAGCATTGGCTATAAATTCAGTCGGATCCGAACTCCATTTAACTATATCTATTTTTTCACCCTTTAATTCTTGCACAATATTTTGTACACGCATCCCTTTCGGACCCACACATGAACCAACCGGATCAACATTTTCATTCTTAGAATGAACTGCAATTTTTGAACGTGAACCGGCTTCTCTGGATACCGATTTAATTTCCACAATACCATCATGTATTTCCGGAACTTCCAACTCAAAAAGGCGTTTTAATAACCCAGGATGTGTTCTGGATACAAGAATTTGTGGACCCTTGGTCGTTTTCTTTACTTCAATAATATATGTTTTTATTCTAGCTCCCTGCACATATTGCTCACCAAGAATCTGTTCATTTAAACTTAAAACTGCTTCCGTTTTACCAAAATCAATTAAAATCGCTCTATTTTCCACACGTTGGATAATTCCAGTAACTATATCACCTTCACGATTAGTGAATTCATCATAGATCAAATCACGTTCGGCCTCACGGATACGCTGCACGACAACTTGTTTAGCTGTTTGAGCAGCGATACGACCGAAATTTTGCGGAGTTTCTTCAAATTCAACAATATCATTTAATTCATAACGAGGATCCAATCTCCTCGCTTCATCTAAAGATATTTCCAGTCTCGGATCATTAACCTTTTCTACTATTGTTTTCCGAGAAAAAACGTTAATTTCTCCGGTCTCTTTGTTAAAGGCCACCCGTACATTTTGTAAGGTACCAAAATTCTTTTTATACGCAGAAATTAAAGCAGCTTCAATGGCTTCAACCAAAACATCAAAATTAATACCTTTCTCTTTTTCCAAATCGTGAAGTGCTTGAATCAGCTCCAGATTCATTTAAACCTTTCTCCTTCCCTATTCTTCCCAATCAAGTTTTACTTGAGATACCATTTCCCAAGGTATCATTATTTCTTTATCGTCCTCTACTAATAAATGCAAATTAGACTCATTATACTGACCTAATTTCCCTCGATGCTTCTTTCTTCCCTCAAAGGCAGAAAAAGTCTTGACTATTACTTGATGTCCTTCATATTTTTGAAAATCTTTAACTTTTTTTAAAGGACGATCTAATCCAGGTGAGGAAACTTCCAAAAAATATGCTTTATCAATAGGATCTTCCTGATCTAAAAGATCCGAAACTATACGGCTGATTTTCTCACAATCATCCAAATCAACTCCCCCATCCTTGTCAATAAACAAACGTAAATAATGATTAGCACCTTCCTTAACAAATTCCACATCTACTAATTCCATACCATTTTGTACAACAACCGGTTCGGCTAATTTAGTAACAAAATCACAGATATTTACCTTTGGCAATAAAAACCCCCTCCTGTTAGCAAGTTTTAAGACTCTGGTTCATGAAAAGTGACAAAGAGTGGGTGTCGCCCACTCTTACGCTGCTAAACATTCTTCCTTCTCTTGCCTTACCTTTTTTTTAGTATACCATATTGTTTATAGTTTAGGCAAGTTTATCACAAAAAGGAATTATTTTATAAAAATAGACTCAGTTGGTCATTTTCCGGTAAACCTTCCAGCGCCCCATGTTGTTCTAACATTTCTAAGATCGTTTTACTAAGTTTACACCTGTTACGCAAATCCTCTTGGGAAGAAAAAGCTTTTTTCTTTCTCATACGGATGATGTTTAACGCGGCCGTTTTCCCCAAACCTTCTATAGATATAAACGGGCATAATAAGGAATTATTCTGCCCTTCGATTAAAAATTTTACGGCATCAGAACGCTGTAAATTTACTCTTTCAAAACGAAGGTCACGTAAATACATTTCTAAAGCCACTTCCAAAAGGCTATACATTTTTTCTTCTTTTGCAGAAGTATCATTACCCTTTTCCTTAATTTCTTTCATCTTGGCTTTAATTCCGGAAATACCACTAACAAGCAAATCTGCGTCAACTTCATGGGCATGAACGGTAAAATAACTGGCATAAAAAGCCGCCGGATAATACACTTTAAAATAGGCAATACGGAAAGCCATCATCACATAAGCAACGGCATGGGCCTTAGGAAACATATATTTGATCTTTTGACAAGAATCAATATACCAATCAGGAACACCATTCTCTTTCATCGCCTGTACATAATCAGCCTTAACACCTTTCCCCTTACGTACATCTTCCATTATTTTAAAAGCCATACCCGGTTCTAAACCTTTATGCAGTAAATAGTTCATAATATCATCACGTGCAGAAATAACTTCATTAATTTTTGCAGTCCCTGATTTAATCAAAGTCTGGGCATTATTCAGCCATACATCAGTACCATGTGAAAAACCACTAATTCGCACCAAATCAGAAAAGGTTTGTGGTTTAGTATCTTCCAACATTTGACGAACAAATTTGGTTCCAAATTCCGGTATACCTAAAGTGCCTACATTAACATCAAAATCTTCCTGCTTAATTCCCAAAGCCTCAATACCCGTAAACAAAGATAATACTTTAGGTTCATCTAAGGGGATTTTTCTACTATCTACACCTGTCCAATCTTCCAACATCTTAATTATCGTGGGATCATCATGACCTAGAATATCTAATTTAACCAATCTACTGGAAATGGAATGATAATCAAAATGAGTCGTGATTATTTCAGAACGAACGTCATCGGCAGGTCTCTGTAAGGGTGTAAATAAATGAATATCTAATCCTTTAGGTAAAACCATTATACCTCCTGGATGTTGTCCTGTTGTTCTTTTTACCCCGGTACAACCATTAATAAGCCTTGTTAATTCTGCCTGACGCTTATATTGATTTTTTTCTTCGAAATAATTCTTGACAAACCCATATGCTGTTTTACTGGCTACCGTAGCGATAGTTCCAGCACGAAAAACATTATCTTTTCCAAAAAGTTTTTCCGTATATTTATGCGCTCGCGGCTGATAATCTCCTGAAAAGTTCAAATCAATATCAGGTACTTTATCACCTTTAAAACCTAAAAAAACTTCAAAAGGTATATTATGCCCATCTTTGATTAATTTTATACCACAAAGAGGACAATTTTTATCAATCAAATCTGCTCCTGACCCTTGAATACTGTCCTTATCTGCAAAATTAACCTCTTTACATGTTGGACACCGATAATGTGGTGGTAAGGGATTAACCTCAGTTATCCCGCAAAGATATGCCACAAAGGACGAACCGACAGAACCTCTCGAACCAACAAGATAACCGTCTTCATTAGATTTTTTTACTAATTTATGGGCAATCCAATATAATACAGCAAATCCGTTATTAATAATCGAATTAAGCTCTTTTGCAATTCTCTGTTCAATCAGTTCAGGCGGAGAAGGACCATATAATTCTTCTGCTCTTTCTTTAGTTAACCGGATAATTTCTTCATCAGCACCCGGAATATTTGGTGGATATAATTCATCAGGAATAGGTTTTAATTCACCAATAAGTGAAGCAATCTTTAAGGGGTTAGCGATTACTACTTCTTCGGCTTCTTTATTACCTAAATAAGCAAACTCCTGCAACATCTCTTCTGTAGTCCGAAAATAAAGTGGTGCTTGTTTATCCGCATCTTCAAAACCCTTACCCGTCATGAGAATTCTGCGAAAAACTTCATCTTCCGGTTCTAAAAAATGAACATCACAAGTAGCTACTACAGCTTTATTTAAATCTTTACCTAAATCATAAATAATTTTATTTAAACGAATTAGGTCATCTTCCGAAGTAAACGTACCATTCTCAAGCATAAAACGGTTGTTCCCCAGAGGCTGTATTTCTAAATAATCATAAAAATTGGCTATTTCTTTAAGCTTGTCCTGAGATGCTCCGTTTAATAAAGCTCTGAATACTTCTCCGGCTTCACAGGCAGAACCTACCAAAAGGCCTTCCCGTAATCTGATTAACTCACTTTTAGGAATACGCGGCACACGATAAAAGTGCTGCAGGTGGGAGATAGTTACTAACCTGTACAAATTAGCTAACCCTTGCTGATTTCTAGCTAAAATTATCACGTGATATGTTGGTGCTTTTCCTCCATCATTTGTGACGGAATCATCAAATAAATAACCTTCTACACCATAAATAATTTTAATACCCTTACCTTTAGCCGCAGCATAAGCATCCGGAAAAGCTTGTACCACACCGTGATCAGTAATTGCAATAGCAGAATGGCCCCACGAATGTGCCTTATTTACTACATCCTTTACATCAGCAACACTATCAAGAGCACTCATCTTTGTATGTAAATGTAATTCTACTCTCTTTCTTTCTGCATTATCTTCACGTTCTTGCGGTTCAGTCTCCATCATATCACGTGGAAACATAGTTAATTCCTGCGTATATCGATCATGCTCAACTCTACCATTAACTAAATACCATTTATTCTCTTGAATTTGTTCCCAAGATACGGTTTGTTCCTTAGGATTAATAATTAGTTTACAAGCAAGAGAATCGGTTTTATCTGTCAGAAAAAAACTCAGCAAAATTCGGCCACTTTTTAACTCTCGTTTTTCCAAATTAAAAAGTAACCCTTTTATCGTGATTTCCCGTTCTTCATCAAGAATTTGGTTAAGAGCTACAATTTCCTTTTTAAATGATTTACCCATAATCATACGAGTTTGTGGTTTTGCCGCCATATTTTCTTGCTTGTTCTGATGATATTGAAATCTTTCCTGATATAAATTTGCTAATTCCTCTAAATCAGCCCAATGGTTTTCTTTTTCTACCGTTTCATCACTTGTTATTTCAACTTTAGCTTCATAATTATATTCATCTCTTAAGAGATCTTGGAGCAACAATTGCGCTCCACGTTTGACAAGATAAGCACACCCTAGCTTCTGTTTTAAAACAATCTGAAGTGTATTTTTTTCGACTTGATATTTAGCACCCTCTAACCATCCTTTACTACTAGGTATTTTAGTACTTAATTTTCCAATGATTTCTTCCCATTTTTCTGCACACAATACCTTTAAATTTGAGTATATTTTGCTATTACTATTTTCAAAATGAAAAACTATTTTATAACTTTGACCAAAAGTATTTTCCCAAAAATTTTGTAAGGTCTCCTTTATTTCTGTTGATGGTTCCTGGGGAGAACAAAAATATATTTCCCAAGCTTTTTCAGCCTGGGAAATAAGAATTTTCTTTATTTCACAGGAATTGATAAATTCTCTAACCTCACTTGAAAAAGATGATTTATCAAGCAGCTTCTTCCATTTTGCCTTCATATTAATCCTCCGCTTTAGAGAAGTTTATCTGTTTAATACCATTTATTGCACAAAGCCTTTCTTCAATCTCCTCCTCTTTGGTATGATGAGGAAATAAAACTGAGAAGATAAATTTAATCACATGATCATTTGATTCTACCATTTCAACTTTTCGTATATCGATATTCATTTCTCCTAAAACCGACGATATTTTACCTAACTGGCCCGGTTCATCTGCAATCACAATTTCAATTGTTTTTATATGACTATGTGAAAATTTCACCTTTTCACCGAAACGTGGCAATGCCAAAAGAATGACAAAAATTATTGCTGTTGCCACAATCGAAGCAAAATAGCTACCAATTCCTACAGCCAATCCGATCGCAGCAACTAACCATAAAGAAGCCGCAGTAGTTAACCCTTTTACGCCAAAACCTGACCTTAAAATCGTTCCTGCACCTAGAAAACCTATACCGCTAACAACTTGTGCCGCAATTCGAGCCGGATCACCAATAAAACCTCTTCCTACTGTTTCAAATATTTCAATTGAAGTCAACATAATTAAACAAGAACCTAAAGCTACTAATGTATGCGTTTTTAAACCTGCTGCTTTATTCTCACTTTCTCTTTGTAAACCGATCAAACCACCTAAAAAAGCTGCCAGAAACAATCTAAAAAAAATAGTTAATTCATGCTCAAACGCCATGTCTTACCCCCCCATGCGCACACTTTTCGCAATTTCCCAATACATTTTCATTCTATAAGCAAATCCTCTAACCAAACCTAATTTTTCTTCTTTCATTACATGAGACATATTGGGAAGATGTACTATTTTAATTGGTAATTTGTTTTGTTCAGCAAAATGATTTAAGACAATTTCAACCCCAAATCCGGAAATTGCTAAATTATCTATTTGCTCCAACCATTTCTTTTTTAGACAGCGCTGACCGGACAAATACGGTGAAATAAATTGAGCCATATCTGTAGCTAAACGACCATGCTCAAAAATCCCTACAGTCATTTCTACCTGTCCTTCAAGTACAGGTCTGATTAAGACTTCGATATGTTGTTTCGTTAAACCTATTAAATCAGCATCTAAAAACAAAATATTTTCTTCTAAGGCATATTTAAGCCCTACGGTCAAAGCTCCGCCTTTACCAATGTTTTTGGTCAAAGCAATAACCTGCACATCCCAGCTTAAAGCTTTTTGGACAGTATTATCTGTAGAACCATCACTTACCACGATTATTTGGGTGATTTCTTCAACTTCCTTTAATGCTTTAAGTACATTATTTATATATTTTTCTTCATTATATGCAGGAATGATAGCAGTGACACTCATTAAAGAAAACCTCCAGGTTATCTAATTCATTCCACTTGCTATTATGTCCATTACTACTTTGGCTATATCTTGTAAGTCTATAAATTTTGCCTCTTTATCCCAACGTAATTTAAGTTCTATTTTCCCTTCTTCTTTAAGTTTTTTACCAACAGTCAACCTAATCGGATAACCTATTAAATCTGCATCCTTGAATTTGACTCCGGCTCTTTCATCACGGTCATCCAGAACAACTTCTATTCCTTTTTCCTGAAGCTCTTTGTATATTTCTAAAGATTTCTCCCAAAGAAAATCATCTTTGGCAGACACAGGAACAATCACCACATGATAAGGCGCAATAGAAATGGGCCAAATAATTCCATCTGCATCATAATTCTGTTCTACTGCCGCAGCCATGGTGCGACTTATCCCAATACCGTAACACCCCATCACCATAAGTTGCTCTTTGCCTTGTTCATCACTAAACTTCGCACCAAGTGCCTCACTATATTTTGTACCCAGTTTAAAAACTTGGCCGACTTCTATGCCCCGAGCCATTTTTAATTTTGCTTGACAACGTGGACATGCTTCACCTTCTTCAATCATCCGAATATCGCCATAAGCAAATACTTCAAAATCACGATTCGGTTGAACATTAATTAAATGAAAACCTTCCTCATTAGCACCGCATACCGCATTAACCATTGACTTAATCTCTTCATCGGCATAGATTTTGATCTTCTTTAGACCTACCGGACCGACAAAACCAGGAACAGAGCCGGTTATCTCTTTAATTTTTTCCGCACTGGCCATCTCTAAAGTAAGAGAAGGATGCATTTTTTGTAGTTTTATCTCATTAATCATCCTGTCGCCTCGAACCAAAGCGACAATAATTTCCTCGTCAGCCTGATAGAACAACGTTTTAATTAACTTATCGGCTGAAACATTTAAATAATTAGTAACCTCATCTATCGTCGTTTGATTTGGAGTTGCTACTTTTTCTTTAGCTTTAATAGTATCTTCTCTCTTATTATCAGGATTGCTGGGCAGACAATCGGCAATTTCTACATTAGCGGCATAATCACAATCCGGACAATAAACAATCTGAGCTTCACCGGATTCAGCAATAACCATAAATTCATGAGTTACGCTTCCCCCAATAGCTCCAGAATCAGCTTCTACCGGGCGAAAATCCAAACCACATCGTTTAAAAATTGCACCATAAGCATCATACATTTTTTTATAACTAAGATTTAAACCTTCTTCATCACGATCAAAAGAATACAAATCTTTCATAATAAATTCCCGTCCCCTCATTAATCCAAAACGAGGACGCCGTTCATCACGATACTTATTTTGAATTTGATACAAATATAAAGGAAGCTGACGATAAGAAGAAACATTAGACCTTACCAAATCAGTAACCAATTCTTCATGAGTAGGACTTAAACAAAAATCACGCCCATGTCTATCTTTGAGGCGAAATAATTCATCGCCATAGACATGCCATCTCCCCGATTCTAACCAGATCTCGGCCGGTTGTATAATCGGCATTAAGATTTCCTGCCCACCTGCCTTATTCATTTCTTCTCTGACTATATCAGAAATTTTCTGAAGCACCCGCCAGGCCAAAGGTAAATATGTATATACACCTGAAGAAGACTTGCGAATAAATCCAGCTCTTAATAATAATTGATGACTTACTATTTCAGCTTCTGCAGGAACTTCTCGCAATGTTGGTGCAAATAGATTACTAAAATACATAAGCAAACCCCTTTCTCTTAAATTTCTTTATTTATTCTCATTCTCTTTAATCATTTTGTCTATTTCATCCATTAAAGCATGTACTAATTGATTTTCCGGTAACTTTTTCTTGATTTTACCTTTAACGAAAAGAAGACCTTCTTCTTCTCCTCCAGCAATACCCAGATCAGCTTCTCGAGCTTCTCCCGGACCATTAACAGCACAGCCCATTACGGCTATCTTTAAAGGTATTTTAACATTTATTAATTTTTGTTCTATTTCCGTAGCTAAAGAAGCTAAATCTATTTTACAACGTCCACAGGTAGGACATGAGATTATTTCTACCCCATTTTCTCTTAATCCCAAAGTGCTTAAGATATGCTTAGCAGCCTTAATTTCCTGACAAGGATCACCGGTTAACGAAACACGAATAGTATCACCGATTCCTTCAGCCAATAATGTGCCTATACCAATTGCAGATTTTATCATAGCTCTTTCTGAAAGACCAGCCTCAGTAACCCCTAAATGCAGCGGATAAGCTGTTTTTTCCGCAATCATTCGATAAGCTTCCAACATTAAAGGAACCTGTGATGATTTTAAGGATATCTTGATTAAATCAAAATTTAAGCTTTCCAGAATATTAATATGCTCTAAGGCGCTCTCAACCATGGCTAAAGCTGTAGGTTTCCCATATTGCTCCAGAAACTTTTTATCCAATGACCCACTGTTGACACCAATCCGAATAGGTATATTTCGCTCTTTAGCCGCTTTAACAATTTCCTTTACTTTCCACTCTGCACCAATATTACCCGGATTCAAACGCAGACCGTGAACTCCATTTTTTATAGCCAATAAGGCTAACCGATAATCAAAGTGTATATCCGCAACTATAGGCAAAGGAGAAAGAGATACAATTTCTTTTAAGGCTTCCCCGGCTTCTCGATCAGGGACAGCCACACGCACAATTTCACAACCTGCTTCCGCTAGTCTTAAAATCTGGTCAATAGTAGCTGCAACATTTGCTGTATGTGTATTAGTCATAGATTGGACAGAAACCGGATATAAATGACCACATCCTACTGACCCAAGCAAAAAGTTTTTTGTTACTCTACGTTTCATCATCTTTCAGCCATCCACATTTTTAGTTTATTATAATCCGGTTAACCACCGGATAATATCCTTATAAGTTATAAAAACCATTAACCCCATCAATAAAGCAAAACCAATAAAATGCACTAAATTTTCTTTTTCCGGCTCTACCTTTCTGCCACCACGTATAGCTTCAATGATTAAAAAGAGTAGCCGGCCTCCATCAAGTGCGGGGATAGGCAGAAGATTAATCAAGCCTAAGTTAATAGAGATTAGGGCGGTTAAATTGGCCACATTAATCCAACCAAAACGTGCCGACTCACCGATAAGCTGAATAATTCCTACAGGTCCTGCCACCCCGTCTGAAGACACTTGTCCGGTGATTAATAAGCCTAGTTGACGAATCATTTCTACCGTTAATAAATATGTTTGCGTAAAACCTTTGGCAATCCCTGACAGAATATTTATTCTCTCCCAGATTACATCACGAGGCGTAATTCCAATAATTCCCACTTCTCTCTCCGGATCATATTGAGGGGTAACAGTAACAAAGATCGTCTTATTATCTCTCTTTAATTCAATTTCTAATTGTTTTTCTGAACTATTGTGAATAACACCGGTAATTTCACTCCAACTATTTAAACGCTGACCATTAATACTAATAATTTCATCATTTGCTTTAATACCGGCCTTTTCCGCTACACTATCAGCCATAACTTGACCGATATGATTAGTATAATCCTTGGGCATCCCGATAATAGAAAACATTAAAGCAAAAATTAAAGCACCAAGTAAAAAATTCATCAAAGAACCGGAAACAATAACCGACATCCGAGACAAAAGTGATTTTTCATTAAAACTCTTAGGATCAGGTGGAGCATCTTGATCATCACCCATTTCCCCGGTCATCTTACAAAAACCACCTAAAGGCAACGCTCTTATACTGTAGAGCGTTTCTCCTCTTTTATGACCAACAATTTGTGGTCCCATCCCTAAACTGAATTCTTCTACCCTAATTCCCGAAAGTTTCGCTAAAATAAAATGTCCAAATTCATGAACAAAAATAATAATCCCAAAAACAATTAACGATACAATAAATGTTTGCAAATAAACTACACCCCTTTATAAATTAGCCATAAGCTCTTGAGCTTTTTGTCTGGCCCAGCGGTCTATTTCCAGAATATCACTAACCTGATAATCTGCCAAAACCTGATGCTGAATCATTACCTTTTCAATAATTTGAGGTATATCAATAAATCTTATGCGGGCATTTAAAAAAAATAGAACCGCTTCTTCGTTAGCCCCATTAAAAACAGTAGTCATCGTACCACCAATCTTACCGGCTTCAATAGCTAAGGCTAAACCAGGAAATTTAGTAAAATCAGGTTTGCTAAAAGTGATTTCCTCTAATTGATAAAAATCTAATCTGGGAAAGAAATTAGTAAGCCTCTGAGGATAAGTAAAGGCATATTGAATGGGAATTTTCATATCAGGACAACCAAGCTGAGCCAACACAGAACCATCTTTATATTGTACCATAGAATGAATAACACTCTGTGGATGAATTACAACTTTTATTTTTTCATAAGGAACATTAAAAAGCCAATGGGCCTCAATAATTTCTAATCCTTTATTAATTAAACCGGCACTATCAATAGTAATCTTAGCTCCCATCTTCCAATTAGGATGACTCAGAGCCATTTGCGGTGTAACTTGAGCTAATTCCTCCCGAGTTGCTTTAAAAAAAGGCCCTCCTGATGCCGTTAAAATTAATTGCTCAACCGCAGCAAGATTCTCTTTTTCTAAACACTGAAAAATAGCAGAATGTTCACTATCAACAGGAATAATGGCTGTACCAAATTTTTTAGCTTTCTCCATAACCAAAGAACCGGCGGTAACAATTGTTTCTTTATTAGCCAAAGCTACTGTTGTTTGATTCTCCAAGGCCTTTAAGGTAGGTAACAGGCCATGGATACCACTAACAGATACTAAAATCAGATCTAATTCTTCTATTCCGGCCAAATTTATTAAACCTTGCTCACCATAAAAAATCTCCGTTTTACTATTAATTAAAGACTTAAGTGCAAGGGCATCTTCTTTTGAACCTATGGAAACATAGCGTGGTTGATATTTTTGCACCTGCTCTGCTAAAAGCTGAACATTAGAGCCTGCAGCTAAACCAATAATTTCAAACATCTCAGGAAATGCATCCACAACTTCCAAAGCTTGTCTCCCAATGGAACCGGTAGACCCTAGTATAACGATTTTCTTCACTATTTCTTCCTCCCAGGACTTTAAATAATCTAATAATCTAAATGCCTACTATTGTATATTGCTTTAATCAAAATAAATATAACCGGACCGATGATAATACCTGCAACTCCAAAGAAACTCAAACCCAAATAGAGCGCTACTAAAACCGCTAAAGGATTTAAACCGATATTTTGCGAAAGGATTTTCGGTTCGATTGATTGACGAATAACTGAAACAATTGCATATAAAATTAAGAGCCCTACACCAAATTTAATATTGCCAAAAATTATTACAATTAATGCCCAAGGAATATATAAAGCTCCCGGACCAACTATAGGTAATAAATCCAATAAACCGACAACCATACCAACTGTAAAAGCGTATTTTGCACCTAAAATATTTAAGCCAATAATCGATAAGACTGCAGTAATACTGATCAGGATGAGCTCTGCTCTGAAAAATCCAACTAAGACACTACTTAAATGTTTAATTATCTTACTAGTTGAAGAAACATATTTCTGAGGAATTAATTTATAAAAGCCTTGAATCAAACGAACTTTATCCCGGCTAATAAAGAATGTGGCTAAAGTAGAGATAATTAAAATTGTAAACAAACCAGGCAAACCTGTGATTAGTGCAAAAAGGAAATTTATTGCCACAGAAATGATATTAGCTGATTTATCAATTACCGTATTCATGCTGTTAGAAATCGCATTTTGTGCCTCTGCAGGGAGAGGATTAGTCGAAAGATAATTTCTGACAACCTCAAGAATCTCTAGGATATTGCTATAAATATTTTGTGTATAAAAAGGTATCTGCTGATAAAGATCCGAAAGTTCAATAACCAGACGCGAAATTACAATAAAAAGAATTAACGCAATTAATACTATAACTAAAATAAGTGCAATTAATACAGCAAAACCTCTTTTTATTTTACGACTTTCCAGCCAATTTACCAGAGGATCTATTAATATTGCTACAACAATTGCCAAAATAAACGGTAATAAGCCCGTAAAAATAAGAGAAAACACATCTAGGGTTATAGGTATAAAGTAAGCAACCGCAAAATACACAGTGAGCAAAAGTAGCAGAATTAAAGCTATTTTTATTAGCTTTTTGCTATAACGTTCAATTTCCGGATTCATCCATCACATCAACCTTTCAATTATTATTAAAAAATAATATGTAATAGGTGCTGCCCACAAGGTACTGTCAAATCTATCCAAAACCCCTCCATGTCCGGGAATAAGTTGACCGGAATCCTTAATCTTGCCAAATCTTTTTAAAGAACTGGCAAAAAGATCTCCAAGCTGTCCCGCAAGTGAGACAAACGGGGCTATATATAATAAACTTTTTCCAGCGGTTAGAGGTGCATAAATACTATATATATATGCAGCAAAAACGCCAAAAATCAGACCTCCCACAAAACCTTCCCAAGTTTTTTTAGGGCTGATTAAAGGGGCTAACTTATGCTTGCCAATGGTCAGTCCCGTAAAATAAGCACCGGTATCTGTACCCCATACCACAACAAAAACATACATAACTAACCAAAAACCTTCCGGTAAATTACGCAACAAAAGCAAATGAACAAAACCCGTAAATATATAAATTACACCTAACAAAGTTAATGATAGATCCAGCGGTGTAAAACGTGAAAAATAAACAAGATAATAACTCCAACTAAAGATAAGATAAATAATAAAAATAGATAATATATAATTATATTCTAACAGAATAGCTAACGGTATTAAAAGTGCACTTAACCATAAAAGCAAGGCTATAGCTTGACATTGAGAATTATTAATAATATTTCTGAACTCCAAGAGTGCTAATAAAGTCAGCAAAAAAACTGCCAAAGCAAAATAAACATCTCCTATAAAAACAATGAAGATTAAAAAAGGTATGCCAATTAGAGCACTAATAATTCTTTTTGAGAGCATTATTCTCACCAACTTTTTTCACAAGATTGATCATTTTAGTCCACCAAAACGACGCTGTCGCTTTTGAAAATCATAAATAGCTTGATATAAGTGTTCTGGCTGAAAATCCGGCCAAAACACTTCTGTAAACCATAATTCAGTATAGGCCGATTGCCACAAGAGAAAATTACTAAGTCGTAGTTCACCGGCAGTACGAATAAATAAGTCCGGGTCAGGCACCCCTGCTGTATAAAGATGCTCTTCAAATGTTTGAAGATTTATATTATCCGGTTGAAGATTGCCCGCAGCAACTTTTTGGGAAATATTTTTAACAGCATCCAGAATCTCTTTTCTCCCACCGTAATTTAAAGCTATTTGTAAGACAAGCCTTTCGTTCTGAGCCGTTTCTAATTCAGCATTATTAATCCGGCTGATAACATGAGCAGGTAGTTCTGAAATATTACCAATAGTTTTAATTTTGACCCCATTTTCCTTTAATTTGAACAGCTCTTTATCTATATATTCTACTAAAAGCTCCATCAATGCATTTACTTCTTCTTCCGGTCTTTTCCAATTCTCTGTGGAAAAAGCATATACCGTTAAATAGGGAATACCTAAATCAATACATGTTTCCACAACCGTTCGTAATGTTTCTGCTCCTGCTCTATGACCGGCAGCTCTGGGCAAGCCCTTTCTCCTGGCCCAACGCCCATTGCCATCCATTATTATGCCAATATGTGGAGGTAATGATACTTTTAAAATATCCTGTTTAGTAATAAGGGGTTTTTGTTTAAAAAATCTTTTAAAAAAAGATAACATGAATATATATTATCCTCCTTAAGTTGAAACCCCCTCATCACCTCTTCGAGGGGGTTGTATTAAAATTATCTTTATACTTCCATAATTTCCTTTTCCTTGATGGCAAATATATTATCAGCTTCTTTAATATATTTATCAGTGATTTTTTGAATTTCTTCTTGCTGCTTTTTAGCATCATCTTCAGTGAGTTCTTTGTTTTTCTCCATTTTTTTAATACGCTCATTAGCATCACGACGAATATTTCTGATGCCAACTTTTGATTCTTCCGCTTTCTTTTTAGCCGCTTTAACTAATTCCTGTCTTCTTTCTTCAGTTAACTGCGGAATGGCTATACGCAAAATATTGCCATCATTAGTAGGATTTAAACCTAGATCTGATTTAAGAATAGCTTTTTCTATATCAGAAAGAAGGCTTTTATCCCAAGGTTGTACTGTTAAAAGACGAGGTTCCGGTGCCGAAATATTAGCGAGCTGATTTAAAGGAGTCAAGGCTCCATAATAATCAACTTTGATTTTTTCCAAAATAGCCGGATTGGCTCTCCCTGCCCGCATTGATGAATATTCCTTACGTAAGACCTCAAGAGTTTTTTGCATTTTATCTTCGACCTGATTTAAAACATCTTTTAACATACTTTTACCTCCCTATATATGTACCTATTTTTTCACCCATAACAACCTTTTTAATGTTTCCTTCTTCTAAAATACTAAAAACGTACAACGGAATATTATTATCCATACAAAGAGTTGTAGCTGTAGAATCAATCACTCCCAACCCTTTATTTAAGACTTCAATATAATCTAGTGAAGTGAATTTATTAGCAACAGGATTTTTCAATGGATCACTGTCATAAACTCCATCAACCTTCTTAGCCATAAGAATTGCTTCCGCCTCTATTTCAGCTGCTCTGAGGGCTGCTGTAGTATCTGTAGAGAAAAAGGGGTTCCCTGTTCCCGCAGCAAAAATAACTACACGACCTTTTTCTAAATGTCTTATTGCCCTTCTTCTGATATAGGTTTCCGCTATCTGCCTCATTTCTATAGCAGATAAAACTCTTGTATCGACATTAACGTGTTCCAAGGCATCTTGTAAAGCAAGAGCATTAATTACTGTAGCCAACATTCCCATATAGTCTGCAGTAGCTCTATCCATGCCCCGGGCACTGCCCGAAACACCACGCCAGATATTGCCTCCTCCCACAACAATAGCTGTTTGCACACCCGCTTCAACTATATCTTTAACCTGTCGTGAGATAGAATCTAATATTTTATGTTCAAGCCCAAAGCCTTGCTTTCCGGCTAACGCTTCTCCACTTAATTTTATAATAACTCTTTTATATTTCGATTGAATCATGCGATCGGTAATCCTCCAATCTTTAAAATTCTACATCAGAAAATAAAAACCTTCTTAAATACTATTATAATTGCGTTTTAATAAAGAGAACACTATGTGTTCTCTTTATTAAAATAATTTGCTTACTTGTTAACCTGTGCCATAACTTCTTCTGCAAAATTCTCTTCTCTTTTTTGTAAACCTTCACCAACTTCAAAACGAGCAAAACGTCTTACTTTTATATTTTCACCGATTTTGGAAATTTGCTCAATGATTAAATCATTTACAGTGATCTCTGGATCTCTGATATACGGTTGTTCTAATAAGCATACCTCTTTATAAAATTTATTAATCCGACCTTCTACCATCTTATCAACAATTTTTTCCGGTTTACCTTCATTAAGAGCCTGTGTTCTTAAAATTTCTTTTTCCTTTTCTAAAACATCAGCGGGAACATCTTCCCTCTGTACATATTCCGGTCGTGAGGCGGCAATTTGCATAGCGATATTTTTGGCCAATTCCTTAAATGCCGGAGTTTTAGCTACAAAATCAGTTTCACAGTTAATTTCTAACAAGACCCCAATTCTGCCACCGCCATGAATATATGACTCCACAATACCTTCTGCAGAAATTCTCCCTGCTTTCTTCGCTGCAGCAGCAAGTCCTTTTTCGCGTAAAAATGTTATTGCCTTTTCCATGTCTCCATTATTTTCTGTGAGTGCTTTTTTACAATCGAGAACACCTGCCCCGGTTCTTTCACGTAATTCTTTAACCATTTCCATCGTAATCATGGTCTCGCCCCCTTTACTCAATTACTTTATTATTATTCCATAAGATTCTTTATGTAATATACATAAAGAATAAAAAAGGTGACAAGGGGTCATGTCCCCCCGGTCACCCCTTATCTTAATTATTCTACGTTCTCAGTAACCTCTTCTTGCACTTGTACTTCTGCATCTTGTTCAACTACAGTTGTTGCTTCAGTTTCGTTCCCCACCTGTCCTTGATTAGCCTCAAGAACTGCGTCAGCTATTTTATTGGTAATTAATTTAACAGCTCTTATCGCATCATCATTACCAGGAATAACATAATCAATTTCATCAGGATCGCAGTTAGTATCTACAATTGCAACAATAGGAATAGCCAAGCGTCTTGCTTCTGCAACAGCAATATGTTCTTTACGGGGATCAATAATAAAAAGTGCACCGGGTAAACCAGGCATATTTTTAATTCCCCCAAGAAATCTTTGCAATTTTTCTCTTTCGGCCATTAAATTAGCAACTTCTTTTTTCGGCAAAACAGTAAATGTGCCATTAGCCTCCATAGCTTCAAGCTCTTTTAAACGTTGGATTCTTTTTTGGATAGTATGATAATTTGTTAATGTTCCGCCTAACCAACGTTCATTAACATAATACATTCCGCAACGTTCAGCTTCTTCTTTTATGGTTTCCTGAGCCTGTTTCTTTGTGCCAACAAACAAGATATGCTGTCCTTCTGAAACAATACTCCTCACAAATTCATAAGCTTCTTCCACTTTTTTTACTGTTTTTTGTAAATCGATAATGTAAATCCCATTTCTCTCTGTGAAGATATAAGGAGCCATTTTAGGATTCCATCTTCTGGTCTGATGACCGAAATGTACACCAGCTTCTAATAATTGCTTCATCGAAATTACAGACATTACTACACCTCCTCTCCGGCGGTTTTACCTCCGCTACTTTCATCATTGCTCCACACCTCTTCAGGCACCATGAAGCAACTCCCATAACGTGTGTATTTTCACACCTTTTCTTAGTATAACATAAAGATATCGTTGTAAACAAATAATTTTTTATAAATTTTTTTTTATTTTTTCTCCATTAATTTCTCGCCTAAATTTAAACGCAGAACTACTTCTCCCTTAGTTGTATTTAATTTTTCCGCTATCTCCGTAATTGACTTACCTTGTTTCAACATTCTGGCAATCTCTACACTAACAGGATTATATGTTTCTTCATCATTATCTTCACCAAGATTACTCTCTTTTTTAATCTTTCTTTCCTGTTCCATTAAATCTTCCAAAAGCCTTTCCCCTTCAGATATTTTTTCCTCTAATTCATCTAAATACTGTTTAGATAAATAAGTATTCTCATAAAGCAATTCATTAAAATCATTTTTTAAAGAAATATATTCTTCTTTGAGTGCCTCTAATGTACCAAATCTATTAGCAATTAAAACAGCAAGAATAATATTTATACATAAGGTTAACAGGTTGAGAATTATGATGAGCAAAAGTTTTCCCTCCATTGAATGTTCTAAATCTTCAAGTCAAAATGCCTACCAATAACAGTATCCTGCTGTTGCTTTTTTTTATCGGAATTTTCCTGTTGTTCAGCACTATCTCTACTTCCACGTGCAACTTCATCTTTTTCTTGTTTACTGTTCCTTTTTTCCTTTCCTTCTTTATCAATTTTTTTATATCTTGTCGCATCCAACTGACTAACAATCTTTTCTTTTTGCTTAATATCTTCCTGAATTAATTGGTTCATAATTTGCTGATCAGTTTGTTGCTGTCCTTGAACAGTACGATTAATTCTCTCTACTTCACCTGCACGCGGAACTAAGATCTGCATATCCACAGGTTTAATCGTCATTGATTAAAACACCTTATTTCATAATCTTCTACACGAAATACTACATTATATTTCTCATCAAGAAGATGCATAGAAAATTTACCCATATTAATTATTACCCCACTATAAATCGTTTCCAGAACTTTAATATAAACATCGCCCACATCTTGTAACTTAAATTCAAGCTCATTTTTCTGATTAGCTAACTTTTCTATCTCTTTTTCAGTTGCATATTGTGTTTCCCATACTTTAAGATAAAGCTGATTTTTTTCTGCAGAAAGTTTGCCTTTGGCTTGCAATTCCTTAAATGAATCTAATATTATATTATTTTTTTGATGATTCTCTTGCTGCCGTTTTAATTCAGTACAAATTTTTTTGTATTCTTCAACAAGTTCAGGAATAACACCAACTTCAATAACAGTATTTGTACCCATTGGCGAACCTATATTCTTTGCCGTAATGTCTTCTTTAACAAAAGTATATCCTCCTACAATTAAACCCTTTTTTCCACCAATAACTGACAGCTTTTTACCTGCTCTAACAGTACTATGCATGATTGCTTCACTAACAATAATATTTTCTTTACTAATGGCAGTACCATTTTCAATATAGCGTACATATATATTTCCTTCAGCCTCTGCCCGGCCTTGAATGATCCCTTTTTTTACATTAAGGTTTCCACCGATAATCACAGTACCCGCTAAATTCCCGCTAATATCTACATCTCCGCCGGCTCTTACGGTAAAACCATTTTTTACATTTCCTTTAATAATTACATTCCCGGGGAAATTAATATTACCTGTATTAAAATCAACATCTCCATTAACTTCATAGGTTTGAAATATATTTACCTTATGATTAGCATAGCTAATATGACCTTTACTTGTCGACACAAGTTTATTAGCAACAATTTCTGTATTTGCACCTACAGGAAGACGTACATCTCTTCCCGGTCTAGGCCTAATCTCTTCTCCTAAAACATTGAAACCTTTTTCACCCATTGTAGGCGGTATTCGTTCTACCAGAGTTTTGCCGGCCTCGACAACCTGAATTATATCAAGTTCATAATAATCTACACGACCATCCTCTAAGATCTTAGGTTTAATATCTAACCCACCTGTTTCAAAATAGAATTTTAAACTTCCGTCAGTTCCATTTATACTTGGCTTTCCTTCAGCAATTAACCATTCATGGTAGTAAGGACTCCCTTTAACTACATCAGATAGTATTTCTGATTTAATACCATATTTCAATCCTTTTTTCCAAAGAAATCTTTCCAGCGTGACAAAATCTATGGGCGAATTTATTAAAGATGGATATACTTTTAGCACAGCCTTCATTTTATCAAGAGAAATATCTAATTCTAAAAGTGCATCATAATTCTGTTTCCCATCAAGAAAAGCTATTCTTTCTTTATGACCTTGTGCTCTTGTAAAAATTTGCTTGATTAATTCAGGCTCATAAGAAATCTTACGTTGTGTTAATTCATATAATAAACTTTCTAAACTTCTAGGAAAAGTAATATCAGTACCTTTTTCAACAAGAAGATAAATACCATCAATATCCTTACTTAGCTTATATCTTCTTAAATCCGCCATCTTTATCACCTCACTTAAGATTATACTTATTATTTTGAGAAAGCTTTCCCCGTAACCTAAAAATAGCTTTTGTATGTAATTGAGAAATCCGTGATGGAGTCACCTCCAATATTTTAGCTATTTCTTTATTGGAAAGATCATGATAATAGTAAAGACTAATAACGTATTTCTCTTTTTCAGGTAAGCTCTCTATAAAATTTGCCAAAATTCCTTTTATTTCGTTCTCTATCGTAATCTGCATAGGATCTGGACTTTCGGGATTAGATAAATTATCTTTTAGAGAAATCTCTTGATCCTCTGAAAGTGGTTCATCAAGAGATAAAATAGTTATGTACTGTAAAGCTTTTAACCATTTAGCAAACTCTTCCAGGCTAATTCCCAGTTCGGCAGCGATTTCCTGGTCGGTTGCACTTCTACAAAGTTGCGACTCTACCTTTTCATAGGCTCTTTCTACCTGTCTTGCTTTTTTTCTTAGTGTAGCCGGTAATCTGTCTTCTTTACGTATTCCATCAATAATTGACCCTTTAATTCTTTTCACCGCAAAACTGGCAAAAGGTATCCCGAAATCAGGATTATATCGGTCAATTGCTTCAAGAAGTCCAAAAATACCATAACTTGCCAAATCATCCTCATCTATATATGTAGGTAAGGAACAAGCTGCTTTTTTAGCAATTTTCTGCACTAAGGAAATATAATGGACAATCAGCTTTTCTTTAACTTTTGGATCTTTTTTTAATGTAAATTCTTTCCAGAGATTTACCGGTTCCATTAGATAATTTTTACTCCTTTATAGATACTTTTAACTAATAATTGTCCATTTTCAGTAAAAAATTCGATAGTTCGACCGTAATTTCCTCCTACATCTTCACTAATAAGTTTAATATTTTGATGCTTTAATTCATTTCTTACTGCTTCTATATTACGTTCACCTATCTTCAGCATCTCTAAATTACTTTGCATGATAAACATCTGTGCGCCACCAGCTATTTTAGCCACTAAGCGCCTTTTATTCGCACCCTTAGAAAGCATTTCATCAATAAGTGCTCTTATACCTGTATCGGCATATTTAGCCTTATTTATTACATGATTACGTCCCAAAGTACTGTCGGGCAACATAATATGTACCATTCCCCCTAGTTTGATCTTAGGATCCCATAAACATACACCTATACATGACCCTAGACCAGCAGTAAATAATGTTGCAGGGGAAAAAGCTGTTTTTAGTTCCGCAATCCCTATTTTAATTGGTTCACTTGACATTAATTACACTCCTATTGATTTTAGTAACGAATCTAGTGTTTCCGGCTCAGGGATTAAGAAAAAATACCCATTTATTTGTTCTCCTTCCGCGCTGAACACATTTTCAATAATTAAAGCATAATCTGATACATTACCTATACTCTGTAAGACCTGTCCCAAAATAGCCCCGGCCATATCAACAGATAAAGCCGGAACAGAGGGAACAAAAACTTGATTTGTTAATATACCCAAGGAATTGAGATATGAGCCTGCTAAAATATTAACAATTTCTTTTAAAGCAGAAACTTGGATCTCATTTAACAAGTCACCATGATTATTATTATCAACTTTTATCATCGTTTCCCCATATAGCAAATCAAGAAGACGAGGTATTTGTTCACGAGGAATGAAAAACAAAATACCTAAAGGAATATCCCCATTGACATATAAATATCCTCCGGCAACCTCTTTTTCAGCTCCACCAATTATTTCAACAATTTTAGAAAACGGAGCAAGGGTTGCTTTAGGCACTGTTAATTTAACTTCACGACCTATTAACATGGATAATGACGTAGCTGCATTACCTACACCAATATTACTAATTTCCTTCAAGGCATCTAATTGCAGCTCATTTAAATTAAAATAATTTTTCATGGCAATTCTCCCGTCTTTTTATTAAAACAAACTTAAATCTAACACTTTTTCTAAATCAAGAATCATGATTAAACGATCATTAATTTTTCCTATATTTTTAATAAACTTATTATTACCCTCAACCATCTGGGGCTTTTCCAACATTTCTTCACTTAAATAAACTACTTCAATAACTTCATCGACTGTAAATCCAACAACTAAATCTTCTACATTAAAAATAATTATTCTGGATTTGTCGGTTACTTCTGTAGCAGATAAGTTCAAACGCAAATGAGAATTGATTACCGGAATAACATTACCTCTTAAATTAATCACGCCTTGAATAAAGAAAGGTGCTTTCGGAACCCTGGTAATATGTGTCCAACGAATTATTTCTTTGATTGCCAAAATATCAACACCATATTCTTCATTGCCTAGCTTTAAAGCAACACATTGACTATCCACAACCCATCCCCTCCTTAGAATAATGTTCCAATATCTAGTATTAGTGAAACTTTACCATCACCCAAAATAGAAGCACCTGCAATACCGGGTAACCCAGATAAAAGTTTACCTAAAGAACTGATTACTATTTCCTGCTGACCAATTAACTCTTCCACGACAAGTCCAATTTTTTGCTCACCTTTCTGTACAACAACAACATTTAACTCAGCAGCTTCATCTTCGCCCGGAACATCTAAGATTTTTTGAATGTAAATTAACGGTAAAACCTTACCCCGCAAAAGTATAGCTGATTGACCATGAACATTTTTAATTTTATCAGTCTCTAGACTAGTCGTTTCATCAATATTAGCCAAAGGAATAGCAAAAATTTCCTTCTGAACCTTTACCAAAAGAGCTTGAATTATCGCTAATGTTAACGGCAATTTAATAATAAAACGACTGCCTTGACCCTTCTTTGTTTCCACAAAAACTTGTCCACTAAGAGCATGAATCTTACTTTTTACTACATCCAGTCCTACACCACGACCAGAAACATCTGTTACTACACTGGCAGTTGAAAAACCAGGCTCAAAAATCAGATTAACAATTGATTGTTCATCCATTGTCTCAAGCTGCGCAGAAGTTACAATGTTTTTTTCTAAAGCCTTTTTCTTAACTGCTTCAATATTAATACCACGACCATCATCTTCTACACAGATGGTAACTCTGTTTCCTTCATGACGTGCCGAGAGTTTTAACACACCTCTAACATTTTTATGTAAGGCTTTTCTCTCTTCCGGAGACTCCAAACCATGATCTAAAGAATTTCGAATAAGATGTACCAAGGGGTCTCCAATTTCATCAATCACCGTACGATCAAGTTCAGTATCTTTACCCTCTAAAATCAGTTCAACATCCTTACCCATTTCTTGCGATAAATCACGCACCATTCTTGGAAAACGATTAAAGACCTGTTCAATAGAAACCATCCGCACATTTTGCACTACCATCTGTAAATCAGTTGTAATGCGGTTAATTTGTTCTATTGTTTCATTTAAGCCTCGCAAATCATTAGAGAGATAAATCTGTTCTAAACGTGTTTTGTTAATAACAAGTTCACCAACTAGATTCATCAATTTATCAAGACGCCCAATATCAACTCTTACCGTTTGATGTACCGTTTGTTTTTTGCCGGATGAGGCAGAAACAAACTTGTTTAAAACAGGTTTAACCGCTTCTTTCTTTTCACTTTTTAGCTCTTCCATATTTTTAACACTAATTTCTGAAATACTTAAAGCTGCCTCAAGCTCCTTTTGTTCTTTTTGTGTTACAAAAAACAACACAAAATCACGATCAAATTTTTCATCTTCTATGTCTTGTGCCGAAGGTACAGATTTAATGACCTCACCCAAATTTTCTAAATTACGAAAGACCATGAAAGCTCTAACGCCTTTCATTACACACTCCGGTGCAACGCTAATCTGAATTTTCCATACATGATACCCTTTCGCAATAGCTTCATTAATAACATTCTTTTCATTTTCATTAAGCTGAATTTTTATATCTTCCACTTGATTTTCAGCTTCCTTTTGATTGTTATCCTCAGCTTCTTCCGGTTTTTCCTCATTAACATTTTCTTCTGCTTCTTTTTCTACTTTAGCTTGTTTTTCTTGTTTGTTTTTTGCTTTATTCTTTTTCTTAACTTCACTTTGAGCTACAGATTTTTGAACCGGTTTGTTTTCTTCTAATGCTGTAAGCTTTTCCATTAAATCTTTTAAACCTAAATCCGGTGATTCTCCTTCTCTAATCCTTGTGAGCATATTTTCCACTACATCAACACCCTGAAAAAGTGCATTAATTACTTCTTGATTTAAATCAATCACATTCTCTTTAATTTTTCCTAAGAGATTCTCCATTTTATGGGTTAGTTGTGTAATGGAATCATACCCCATTGTTGCGGACATCCCTTTTAAAGTATGAGCTGACCTAAAAATCTCATCAACAATGTCCAGCCTCTCCGGGTTATTTTCTAAATTTAATAACCCCGTATTTAATGCTTGTAAATGTTCCATCGATTCTTCTAAAAAAAGATCGAGATATTGAGAAACATCCATAAAAACACCTCCTAACATTTTTTTAAAGCTTCAACAATGTAATCAGCAATTTTATTTAGTGGTACTTCATAGTCTATCGCTCCTAATTTATAGGATGCTTTTGACATACCATAAACAACACAAGATTCAGCACTTTCACCTATATTCATAGAACCTGCTTTTTTTAACTCCAACATACCTTTAGCTCCATCACTACCCATTCCTGTCATAATAACTCCAATCTTCGGGTAGTCTACTTTAGCTACAGAAGACATAAGCACATCCACTGAAGGTCTAACACCATTAACACTATCTGATTGTTGAAGTATAATCGACAACTGGTTATTAATTAAACCTACTTCTAAATGATAGTCATCCGGTGCCAAATAAGCATAATCCGCTTTAATTTTCTCGCCATGCTCGGCCTCTTTAACTGTCAAAGCGGAAAGCGAATCTAATCGCCTTGCTAATGATTTCGTAAAGCCTATAGGCAAATGTTGTACAATAAAATAAGCTGCGTTTAAACCAACAGGTATCTTACTAAATAATTCGCATAAAGCATTAGGTCCTCCTGTAGAAGCACCAATTGCCACAAGAGTTAATTCAGCATTTTTCTCCTGCATCTCCTTAAAGTAACCCCTTCCTCTTTAGCTCAATTTGACGTGCAAAAACATTTTTAATGATAATTTTACGAGTAGATTCTAAAATATTTTTAAATTTTACACCAATATTATTTTGTTCAAACCCATGCTTATCCAGCGTCCAGTCATTCCAAACGACTTCACCTTTTACTTTAATCAGTTCATCATCCAATTTAAATTGCAAATTAACAATAGTTCCTTTATGAAGAGGCGCATATACATTTATAACAAGCATCAACCCTCCTCCGCTAATATCTTTAGTCCTACATCGTATGAATTCCTCTTCTCCTTTATTGTTATTATATGATAACAAAACATCTAAATCGTATGGAACCCGGACATAGTCTCTCTTTTGAACCCGTATGATTGTTTCCGGATAGGCAATGCAGATTTTATTAATAATATCCTCAGATTCTTCCTTAATTAAGTATGAACTGAAAGTATAAAATGCTTCACTATTCCAAAACCAAATATTCATAATCTTCCCCGGAGCAAGTTTTATAACTTCCTGCTCACTACGAGGTGCAATAAGGGTCACATATTGGTCATCAATATCTATGATCCGACTCCAATAACGCGTAGATTCACCTTCAGTATTAGTTATTTCAATATTTACTAATTGATTGAGTTTTAAAAGGTTTTTTAAATTTTCCATAGCCATACCTACCTAAAATATTGATAAACTTTACTGAAAAACGCTTTTAAACCATTATTTTGCTGTAATTTATCTTCCTGGTCGGTAATTTTAGCAGCAATACTATAAAGATTATGCGAAGCCGTAGCATGAGGATATTCAATGATAAATGCTTTCTGGTCTTGTACCGCCTGTCCTACTTTAGCATCTTCAACAACGTAACCTAAAAAGTCTATATTATGTTTTAAAAATCTATTTACAGCAATTTTTAATTTATTAAAAACAATAGCCGCTTCTTTAGGAGAAGATACCCGGTTTACGACAATATAGATTTTTCCTAAATAATCTTGTCGACATAATGTTTTTATTAAGCCATAAGCATCTGTAATTGCAGTTGGTTCAGATGTTGTAACCACAATCAATTCGTCGGCAGCTAAAGCAAAACTTAATACTGTTTTAGATAAACCGGCCCCTGTGTCAATTAATAAATAGTCTGTTATTCCTTCTATTTTGCTTAATTTTGTTAAAAAGTTTTCTAATTCCCATTCTTTAAGATTCGCTAACTCCTGCATCCCCGAACCGCCTGGAATTATTTTTAACCCATGGGGTCCTTCAGTTATTATATCGGTAATATTTTTTTCTCCAACCATAACATGGGCAAGATTATAAAGAGGTGTAAGTCCTAAAATCACATCAATATTTGCTAACCCCATATCTGCATCTAAGAGAATAACTTTTTGCTTAAAATCTGTAAGGGCCAAAGCAAGATTTAGAGAAAGATTGCTTTTCCCTACTCCGCCTTTTCCGCTGGAAATAGTGATTACACGGGTACCTTTTTTGGTCCTATTTATTTGTGCATGAAGACTGTTTTTCATTTGTTTTACGATTAGACGTAAAGAATCTGCTTGGTTATTCATCTTACTACTCCTTCACCAACATTTGCACAAGCTTAATAGGATCAGCTGCTTCAATATCGTCAGGAATGTTTTGACCGTTAGCAAAATAAGAAATGGGATATTCATAATTATAAAGAAGATTATAAATAGATCCGTAATTTGAAGTCTCATCAAGTTTCGTAATAATTAAACTCGTAATATTTACATCTTGGTATGTAGCGAGTATATCAAGAAAATCTTGATATTTACTCGTACTGGATAAAACTAAAAAAATCTCATTAGAATTTGCGCTTTCCAAATATTGTTTTAGCTCATTAACTTGCGTTTCATTCTTATGACTTCGACCTGCCGTATCAATATAAATAACATCATAATCCTTCATTTCCTGAAGACTTTCTCGTAAGTTTTCCGGATTAAAAATAACATTAACCGGAACATTGATGATATCTCCTATGGTTTTCAACTGTTCTACCGCAGCAATTCTATATGTATCAATCGTTATTAAACCAACTTTTTTCTTTTCCATAACAGCACTCATTGCTGCCAGTTTGGCTATAGTAGTTGTTTTACCAACCCCGGTAGGTCCAATGAAGGTTAAAATCCTGGGCTTACCTTTTTTAGCTTTAGAAGGTTGATATTTAATATTTTGAATCGGTTTTAAGAGGTTAGCAAAAAAGATCCTATTTAGTTCTTCTTTTTTTTGGATAGGACTATCCGCATATTCATCTAACGTTAATTTTACGATCTTTTGGGCTATTTTATCATCAACTTCTTGCTTTTTTAAGAGTTTATATAGATTTTGTCCTTTTTTGGGAAATTTAGGTTCGCCTAGGTTTTCTAACATTAGAGACATTTCTTTCATCATTTTGTGCATTTCTGTTAGGTCTGTAACTATTTCCTTGTCATTATTGATATTAACATTATTAATCTTTTGTTTTATCGCAGCTAGATTATTGGCGGAAACATCTTCCCCATCATTATCTGCGGCCGCAGTCACTTCAACATAATTCTTCCCAAATAAGCCAAAAAAACCGCCTTCTTTAAAATAACGAGTATGTAAAATTACTGCATTATTACCTAATTCAGCTTTTATTTTTCCCATTGCTTCTTGCATATTAACAGCTACATATCTTTTAACCCGCATTTAATTTCACCATCCCAACTGACTCAATTTCTATTTGAGGAGGTATTTCATTATAGGAAATTATCGGAACTGATGGTAAAACCCTCTCCACTAATTTTCTAAAATACCTTCTTATTACAGGCGAAACTAAAACTACAAATTGTTTGCCCATAAAACTACGATTTTCCAGTAGTTTCCCTAACTCTTTAACTATTGTTTGGGCAATTCCCGGATCAATTACTAAATATGTACCCTTGTCACTACTTTGCACACTTTCCCCAATGATTTTTTCTATCTGCGGATCTACGGTAAAACAATAGATCTTCCCATCATCATCTTTATATAACTGGGTAATTTGTCTTGCTATTTTCTGACGCACATACTCAGTTAACAGGTCAGGATCTTTCGTAATCGGCGCCCAATCACCTAATGCTTCCATAATTGAAACTAAATCTCTAATCGGCACTCTTTCCTGCAATAAATTTCCCAACACTTTATGAACTTCCGCTAAAGAAAGTAAATTGGGGACTACCTCCTCTACTACAGCAGAATACTCCTTTTTTAAATTATCCAAAAGGGATTTTACATCCTGCCTACTTAAAATTTCAGCTGCATTATTCTTCAGAAACTCCGTAATATGAGTTGCTAAAACAGAAGGTGGATCAACTACTGTATAACCGGATGATTCTGCCTCTTCCCTTAAGGAAGCACTGATCCACTTTGCAGGTAAACCAAAAGCAGGTTCCTTTGTAGGTATTCCTACAAGTTCCCCTTCACCTCCCATTGCTAAATACTGATTTAACATAATTTCTCCTTGGGCTAAGGGTACTCCTCTTAATTTTAAAACATAATTATTGGGAGGCAGTTGCATATTATCCCGAATACGAATAGGAGGAATAACAATCCCTAGTTCTATAGCACACTGTCGGCGGATCATAATTACCCGCTCTAATAAGTCACCACCTTGAGTCGTATCAACCAACGGAATTAAACCATAGCCCATCTCTAATTCTATCGGATCAACCTGTAACAGTGAATAAACATTTTCAGGCTTTTTCATTTCTACCGCTTGTTCATTTTCAAGATTGTTTACTGTCTCTTTAGTCAGCGCTGCTTCAGATTTAAATAACGTAAACGCTAAACCACCAACTAAAAGTCCTAAGAAAATAAACGGGAATTTTGGTAATCCGGGGACCATACCAAAAGCAAGAAGAGCACCTGAAGCAATAGCTAAGACTTTTGGTTTCGCAAAAACCTGACCAAAAATATCTTGACCCAGACTATTCTCCGAAGCAGCACGAGTAACAATGATCGCTGTTGCCGTGGAGAGAAGTAACGCAGGTATTTGACATACCAAACCATCACCTACTGAAAGTAATGTATATCTCTGGGCTACCTCACCAATGCTTCCCATATTTTTCTGAATAAAACCAATTGCCATTCCCCCTAAAATATTAATTAATGTGATAATAATACTGGCAATGGCATCTCCTTTAACAAATTTACTAGCACCATCCATAGCTCCATAAAAATCAGCTTCACGCTGAATCTTTATTCGTCTTTGTCTAGCTTCATCCTCAGAAATAAGTCCGGCATTAAGATCGGCATCAATGCTCATTTGTTTTCCAGGCATAGCATCCAGAGTAAAGCGAGCAGCTACTTCAGCTACACGTTCTGCACCTTTGGTAATAACGATAAATTGGATAATCACAAGAATCAGGAAGATAATAAATCCTACAAAAGCATTACCCCCTACGACAAAATTACCAAATTGATTGATGACTTCACCGGCATAAGCATGTAAAAGAATTAACCGCGTAGAGGAGATGTTTAACGCCAACCGATAAAGGGTCAGCACTAAGAGCAAAGAAGGAAAAATAGAAAAGTCCAATGGCTCATTATTATACATAGCAACAAGGAGCACAACCAAGGAACAAGTAATATTAAAGACAATTAAAATATCAAGTAAAGTTGGCGGCAAAGGAATAATCATCATTACTACAATACTAATTATTCCTAACGCCACTATAATGTCCGTGTGACGAAATAGATTATGTTGTACAGATTGTGAAGACATAATCATCGCTCCTAGATGCGTCCTTTAAGCTTATAAACATAAGCCAATACCTCTGCAACTGCTTTATATAATTCTACAGGAATAGGCATCCCAATTTCTACTTCTCTGTATAATGTACGAGCTAATTCTTTATTTTCTACAATTACAATATCATGTTCTATTGCCAATTCCTTTATTTTCTGTGCTAGATAATCTTTCCCTTTAGCAACCAGTGTAGGTGCGGACATACTATCATTATATTTTAAAGCTATGGCGTAATGTGTCGGGTTTGTTATTACTACTGTAGCCTCCGGTACTTCCTGCATCATCCTTCTCGAGGCCAATTGTCTCTGTCTCGCTTTTATTTCTGCTTTAACATGAGGGTCTCCCTCTATTGTCTTGAATTCTTCTTTGATCTCCTGCTTACTCATTCTCAAGGATTTTTCATAATCATAATATTGAAAAGCATAATCAGCTATAGCAATAACAATTAAAACAGCTAAAATACGCCAAACTGTAGTATTTGTAATCTTCCCCATTATATAGAGAGACTGGGCAATAGTATAATCCATCATCACTGCGAACTGAGGCAATTGTTGATAAAGAAAATAAAAAGCAACAAAACCTACCAAACATGTTTTTAAGATTGTTTTTAATAACTCCACTATAGCTCTCAGGGAAAAAATCCTTTTCAGGCCTTTAAGAGGATTTAATCTATTTAAATCAAATTTTAACGATTCTGAAGTAACCAAAAAACCAATTTGCAGAACATTTGCCGCATAACCGGCTACCATAGCCACAAGTAAGATAGGACCTGCAATTATGGCGATAATCACAAGCGTCTCAATAACTAAAATAGTAGCGACCTCTGCTGTAATCTCTGTTTTTGTATAAGCAAAGACATGATGAAAAAACTGTTGAAAATCTTGCATCACAAAGGGTATCCAAGTCTTTAAAACTAAAAATGTAAGCGTAAGAAGTACTACAGTAATAACTTCATTACTTTTAACTACCTGACCTTTTTTTCGTGCTTCCCGTTTACGATGTGGGGTAGCTTTTTCTGTTTTTTCGCCCGCAAATAGTTGTAAATTAATTATAAGTTCTTGCATTTGGTTTTTTCCTATCAATTTAATAAGTTATAAATCTGTTTTATAACATGATCAAATGATGAAGTTAACAGTAATATAAACAAAGGAATGGTAATCAACAAAACAAAAAATCCTATGATAATCTTAGCCGGCATCCCCACCATAAAAATATTCATCTGGGGAACAGTCCTTGCCATAATTCCTAAGACAAAGTCAGTTACCAATAATGTACCAATTATGGGCATGCTTAGCTTACAACCGATAATAAAAATGTTCCCAAAATAATTAATATAGTTTTGAATAAAATTCGCATTTAAAAATATACATTCTCCAATTGGAATAAATTTATAGCTTTCAAAAAGTGCATTGATAAAATAATGATGACCATCTATTTGCAAAAATACTAAAATAGCCAACACATATTTAAAATTACCAATCAACGGAGCCTGTGTTCCACTTAATGGATCCACTACATTCATAATCCCAAAACCTAACTGTGTATCAATAATTTGTCCTGCTAATTGCACTGCAGCAAAAAAGAACTGAATGATTAAAGCAAAAGCAATACCGGTAAGAACTTCTATAAGTATGAGTATAAAATATTCTGGTATAAGTGAAAAAACAGGAGCTGTTTCAGCCAATCCCAATAACCAGGCAAAAAAAGTAAGAATCATTAAGAAAAAAATTCTCCACTGTATAGGAATGCTTCTAGCATTAAAAATGGGAACAAAGGAAATCCCTGAAAACCTAGCTAAAAGTAATAAAAACTTATCCCATTCTGTCAAAAAAGAAACTAGTACATTCATCTATACTTTCTCCTATTAAAAAGTTATCCTTACAACATCAATTGCGGAATAGTGGAAAATAAATTTTGCGTAAAAACAAGTAATATATTCAACATCCAAGGACCAAAAATAACTAAACTAATGAAGACTACAACTATTTTAGGAACAAAGGTAAGGGTTTGTTCCTGAATCTGCGTGGTCGCTTGAAAGATACTAATTAATAAACCCACCAATAAGCTTCCGCCTAAGAGAGGTCCGGATAAAAGTAAAATCGCATATACTGCTTCTCTGCCCAAATAAATTATAAAATCCTGTGTCATCTTAACAACCTACTTTTTAAAGATATCGTAAATCAGCGAAAACTCAACAGTAATGACTGCACAACTAAATTCCAACCATCAACCAGAATAAACAGTAAAATCTTAAATGGTAAAGAAATCATCATCGGTGGTAACATCATCATCCCCATAGCCATTAAGGTACTGGCAACTACCATATCTATAACAATAAAAGGAAGGTAAATGATAAAACCAATTTGAAACGCAGTTTTTAATTCACTGATGGCAAAAGCCGGTATTACCACATGGGTGGGAATATCTTCGGGCGAATTAGGTTTAGGTGTAGAGGAAAGATTTACGAATAAAGCTAAATCTTTTTCTCTCGTCTGTTTTAACATAAATTCTCGAATAGGTTTAATTCCATTAGCAAAAGCTGTTTCCTGTGTTATTTCTCCGGCTAGATAAGGTTGTAATGCCTTTTGATTGACCTCACTCCATACCGGAGCCATGATAAAAAAGGTTAAAAAGAGAGCTAAACCAACCAAAACTTGATTAGGAGGCATTTGCTGCGTAGCTAAAGCATTTCGTAAAAAGGAAAAAACAACAATAATTCGCGTAAAAGAGGTCATTAATATTAATATAGCCGGTGCAAGAGTTAAAATCGTCAAAAGTGCTAATATTTGCAGAGATAATGCTACATCTTGCGGTGACTCTGCAGAGTCAACTTCAATACCTATTTTAGGCAGAGGGATTGTTGTGGCATAAGTATCTATTGAACAAAAAAGAATGAGTATACAAATCAGTAACGCTACAACAAATTTCCCTTTTAAAACCTTATTCATCCCGATCCCTCCCGCGAAAAATATCTTGCGAGAGATGCTGGTTTTTACGAAATTGTTCAGCTAATTGCTGCTGAAAATCATTCCTGGTAAGATCAATATTTTTTGTAAGAGAATAATCTTTTATTTTGAACAATCGCTCTATTCCTTTGGTCACAAAATCCTCAGAATCAAGAAGACTATTTTTTATTTCTTCCCATTTTTCATTACCGGTATCTATCTCTTTAAGAATACTGATTTGACCGTCACTAACTGCAACAATGCAAACAATATCGTACAATTCCATAAGATACAAGCCGCGATTTGTACCTAATGCTTGATAATCAAGGATCTTAACCCATTTTTTTTGATTTTGCTGTAAATTCTGTTGGCGTTTAATTATCCTTAAAATTATGTAAGTTATAAGAACAACAAAAATCAGTGTTAATATGATACGAAAAAATAAAGCTGTGACACTAGGATAATTCGCAACATAATAATTTTCAGGATTTTCTGGCGGCAATGCAGTAAGAAATATATTAACTAACATCTTTCCTCCCTGATTATATCAACGCTTTTTGCACAGCTTCCATTACGCGGACCGGTTGAAAAGGTTTAACGATAAAGTCTCGGGCACCTGATTGTATGGCTTCAATTACCATAGCCTGTTGGCCCATAGCACTACACATAATTATTTTAGCATTAGGATCAATTTTTTTAATTTCTTTTACAGCTGTAATCCCATCCATTTCCGGCATGGTAATATCCATTGTCACAATATCAGGTCTCAACTCTTTGTACTTGGTAACAGCTATAATACCGTTTTCTGCTTCTCCGACTACATTATACCCACCTTTAGTTAAAATTTCTCTAAGTATCATCCTCATAAAAGCAGCATCATCTACTAATAAAACACTATGTGCCATTTCTAATCTCCCTTCATTTAAAAATTATTTTTATTTTAAATTCTTAATTCTTTCTGATGGTGATAATATTTCTGTAACTCTAACCCCAAAATTCTCATCTATAATGATAACTTCCCCTTTAGCCAAAAGTCTGCCATTAACTAAAATGTCTACCGGTTCACCGGCCAATTTATCTAATTCCACAATCGAACCATTGGTAAGTTTAAGAACCTCCTTAATTTTTTTAGTAGTTCTACCTAGCTCAACAGATAACTGTAGGCTTATATCCATAATCAGTTCCAAGTTTGGGGGCATCTCTTCGCGAGATGGGGAGTTTTCTTCAAAATCAGGAAATTGTACAGGGGTTACTTCCACTTGTGTAGGTTTTTTCTGTATATTGTTTTCCGAAGTTGCCTTATTTTCCATAACATCAATTCCTGTTTGATTATTTGTTATAGAAGAATTATTAGTTTCCGGCTGATTATTTACTTCAAGTTGTTCCATACTTATATCAGTGGGATTACAAAGTTCAGAAACCATTTGTTTAGCAAAAGAAACAGGGATAATTTGCAACATTTCACTATCAACTAAACCTTCAATCGTTAAAGAAAAAGCTATTTTTACAACTTCATGAAAATCTTCGTTTTCAAAAAATTTATCAGTACCAAAACTTTTTATGTTAACAACAGGAGGTGAAATCTCTATTGGTTTATTTAAGATTTGCATTAAAGCTGCAGTCGAAGCATTCATCATCTGATCCATTGCTTCACTAATTGCACTAAGATGTAACTCATTTATCTCCGATGGTGGATTGCTGCCATCTCCTTTCATCATTAAATCAACAAGAACTCCCGCATCTTTTGTATGTAAGACTACAACATTTAAACCTATCAAACCACTGGTATAATTAGCATTTACAGTTAAATAAGCATCAGGATATTCTTCCTTGAGTATATCTGTTGTGGTAACTGAAATTTTGGGTGTGGTGATATTTGTTTTATTACCTAACAATGCTGATAAGGCCGTTGCTGCTGAACCCATAGAAATATTAGCTAATTCACCCAAAACATCTTGCTCCATTGCATCTAAACTTTCGAGAGGCTTATCCGTATCGGGAGCTGCGATATTGGAAAATTCTGCTTCTGCTGTTTCCTTTAACAACGCATTAATTTCTTCCTGTGACAGTAGCCCGTTAATTTTAATCACTCCCTTCATTACATGCTTTATTAATTTTGAATGCTAATTTGTTTCCCATTTGACCTACTTGACCATAAAATTTTAATTTTGAACCTAAATATAATTCTGCATCAGCATCTTTAGGCTTGTCTAAAGGTATTACATCACCTGCTTGCAGTTCTAATAAATCCCTGATCTTTATCGTATTATTTCCTAATACAACAGTTAGTGGTATATCTGTTGTTTCTACAACCCGCTGTAAATACTGACTATAATCCTTTGCAGATGAAGCAGATGTTCCGGCAAACCAAAACCTAGTATTTAATTTATCAGCTATAGGTTCAAGCATTAGGCAAGGCAAACAAACATTCATAAAATCCTCGGTTTCACCAATTTTAATACTAATTGTAATAATTATTACCATTTCCAATGGTGAAACAACCTGAGCAAGTTGAGGGTTTATCTCTATAACCTCTAAATACGGATTAATATCATAACAAATTTTCCAAGCATCTTTAAATAATAACAAAACCTTTTCTGAAATCCTTTGAATAACATTTTTCTCTATTTCAGTGATTGGTCGGCCATCAAAAGTACTTAAACCCGGACCCCCAAAGAGTCGATCAATAATACTAAAGGCGATAACCGGATTCATTTCCATAAGACCTTTTCCTTCTAACGGCGCAAGACTAAAAACATTCAAAATAGTCGGATTAGGTATCGTTTGAAGAAAATCTTCATAAGTACACTGTGTTACTGAACCTAATTTAGCATCTACCTTAGTTCTAAGCAATCCTGAAAGCAAAGTACTAAAGGAACGACAAAAATCATCATAAATAAGTTCAATAGTATTAAGTTGGTCTTTAGAAAATTTGTTCGGACGGCGAAAATCATAATTTTTTATATTACGACCATCTACCTCTTGTTTAACTTCTATTTTTACTTCGCCAGAACTCATAGCTGAAAGTAATGAATCTATTTCATGTTGTGACAAAATTTCATCCATTAGCTTTTACCACCTCCAAGAGGCAAATTTATACTGTGAATTTTTAGGTTAAGAGAATAGCTAAATAATGTATTTTGATTACTTTGCCCTGATCCAGGAATTTATTAATTTCCTCTATTAATTCAAGCTTTAAATCTTCTTTTCCTTGTGCATCTAAATCATCTGCTGTCTTATTGGCCAGAATCATAATCACCGTATCTTTTAACAAAGGTAATTTTGTTCCTAATTCATCAATAACTTTTTTATCTGATAACTCTAAAGCGAATTTTGCTTTAATATAATGATTCACAGAGCCGGATAGGTTCACTATAAATTCCTCGGTTTCATATATTGGGCCAACCTGAGTTACTTGTTTCTCAGTGTTAGTAGGATTGGCCAAAACAAGTTTGTAAATAAAGAAACCTGAACTGAACATCACCAGCAATAAAACTACTAACATACCAACTAAAAATTGACTGGGCTTGTTTTCATTAGTGACCTCACTCATTTAAATGCCTCCTTTCCCTTGTGGTTCACCTATTATTAAACTTTCTCTTAGAAGAACTATATCTACACGCCGATTTTTTTTGCGATTTTCCTCACTATCATTAACAACAATTGGTCGAAACTCTCCATATCCTACAGCTGATAATTTTTCTCCTGCTAAACCTTGACTGATAAGAAACTTTAAAACATTAGTAGCTCTGGTTGTTGATAATTCCCAATTAGAAGGAAAACGTTCTGTATGAATCGGTAAATCATCTGTATGTCCTTCAATTCTCAAATGATTCTCTAATTCCTTAAAGATCGTGGATAAGCCAGCTAAGATATCGTATGATTCCGGATATAACTCCGCAGAGCCTTTCGGAAAAAGAATGGAATCCTGAAAACGAATAATTATACCTCGCTCCTCTATACTAGTGGAGATATTTTCACTGATGTCATTTTCTAGTAGATACTCGTTAAGCCTTCCCTGAATACTTTCAAGTCTTTTGGTTTCTTCCATATAGGCTAAATATTGATTGAAGCTATCTTGTTCTAATTTATCACCATCAAACTGCCCTTCTTCCGCAATAGTTGGATTCACACTACCGGGTAAAACACCTAAAGCTCCTTGTATTGAACTTACTATAGACTTCCATTTTACTGCATCAATTGTTGAAAAGGAATAAAGTAAGACGAAAAAAGTTAAACACAAAGTAACCATATCTGAATAGGTAAGTAACCAATCGTTCGCATTGTTGGTATCAGTATCGCTTTTTCTTCTGCGCCTATTAACCATAGTTATACCCTCTTTTTCTTCTTTCCTCTAACAATTCTTTTTGCTTTGGGTGCAGATATGATTTCATTTTTTCAGCGACAATACGCGGATTTTCTCCAGCTTGTATCGAAAGGATACCTTCAATAATAATTTCTTTAACTAGCGACTCCTCGTTACTTTTGTTTTTCAATTTACCTGCAATCGGGTTAAAAATTAAATTCGCTAGAAGAGCACCATAAAACGTAGTAATTAAAGCTACTGCCATTCCCGGACCTAAAGCATCCGGGTTATTTAAATCTCTTAACATCAAAATTAAACCAATTAATGTCCCTATCATCCCATAAGCCGGAGCCAACGCACCCATAGTACTGAAAATATCTATCCCAATTTTATGACGTTCTTCTGTTATCACTATGTCCGTTTCCATGATACTGCGTACTAGATCCGGATCTGTACCATCGACTATCAATTGTATTCCCTTTTTTAAAAATTCATCCTGTGTATCTTCAAGAGCATTGTCTAAAGCTAAAAGTCCTTCTCTCCTAGCTTTGGCTGCTAAATCAACCATCTTTGATATTACCTCAAGGGGTTCTTGGGAAACATCCAGAAAAGCAATCTTCACAATCTTCTTAACCCCATAAACCTGTTCTAAGGAGAATTTTACTAAAGTAGAACAGATCGTACCACCAAGAACGATTAATATAGATGCTAAACTCCAAAAAGTACTCAAAGGTCCTTCAATTGATATTCCTATAGCTATAACCAAAAAACCTGAAATAATTCCGATAACTGTTGAACGGTCCATAATCAATCTACAACCTTCCCCATAATTAATGAGAACTACTCCTCAACATTCTCTGAAGTCTCAACATTCTCTAAGACCTCAATATTCTCAAGAACAGTTATACCCCTGGAAATCCTTTGTTGATATGTGATCGCTTTTTCTACTATTTCTTCAATAGATTCTTTGACCACAAACTTTTTACCGTTAAGTAAAGTAATGATCGTATCCGGAGTAGCTTCAATTGTTTCAATTAAATCTGCATTAAGAACAAACAGGACATCATTAAGCTTTGTTAATTTAATCATTTCTTCGACCCTTCTCTCTAAAAACAGTCCCCATCCCCCACGGAGATGGGGGCTGTTTTTATTTATTATCTATGTAAATTTACAAGTTCTTCGAGTATTTTATCTGATGTAGTGATTATCCTGGAATTAGCTTGAAACCCACGTTGTGTGATAATCATATCTACAAATTCTTGAGATAGGTCTACATTGGACATCTCTAATGTTTCCGGATTGATCATCCCACGACCGGAAACTCCAGGTACCCCTTCATCCGGTAGTCCTGAATTATTGGAAACAGTGTATAAATTATTTCCTACCTTCGTTAAACCTGCCGGATTAGCAAATGTAGCAATAGTCAACTGGGCTAATTGCCTTCTTTCCCCATTGGAATAACTGCCATTAAGGATACCTCTACTATCAACACTAACCTCTTCCAAATAACCTGCTGTAAAACCATCTTGTCCCGTAAAAGTTATGGTAAAATCACCGGCATATTCTTTAACATTGGAAAAATCATAGGAAAAATCTAAATCTGCTGCACCATCTATAGTTTGTATTGTATTCGTCACAGTTGAATTAATTAAATCACCGGTAACAGGATCAAACTCCAGCATCCCTTGTCCATAAGAAACGAAAGTATTGTCTACAGTAGTATTAACAGTCCATTTATTATGGTCTATCTTCGCAAGATGTACATTAACCGTATGAATATCACCTTTCGAGTCATAGGCCAAGACACTTAGAGTATAATTGGGTTTGTTATAACTAATGGTATAGTCTTCCGTAGCTGCTCCTGCCGCAATTGTTAACTCACCGGTAGCATAATTAATACTATATCCGTCAGCAGCATTTTCAACTAACTGAACACCATTACTATCAATTACAGTTACATTACTAAAGGGAATATCATTCAAACTAACTACTGTAGGAGTAAGCTGATCATGATGGATAGCGGAAGTAAGCGTTTCCACCTGTGGTGCCACCCTAGAGTCTATATTTTTAGCAAAGTCAATCTTGGTAGTAGCACGTGCAGGCGTAGAAACATACTGTTCTAAATGAATATCTTGAATCAACGCGGTAGGATCAATCTTACCAGAAGCATCGGCTAAAATTCCTTTAGCTACCAATCCGGTACCACCATGGAAAAAAGTATAGTTAACATCTAAATCAAAATTACCTGCTCTGGTATAGTATGTTTTTTCACCATCTGATACCATAAAGTACCCATCCCCTTCAATTGAAAGGTCGGTATTTTTACCGGTAGATTGAAAACTCCCCGGGGTATGAATAACATCAATAGACGCTAAGGACATTCCCAAACCAACTTGATGAGGGTTTGTCCCTGCTTTGTTTTGAGACGGTGCTGTAGCATTTTTAAGGGTCTGACTAAACATATCCTGAAAAACAACACGACTTTTTTTAAAACCGATGGTATTCACATTTGCAATGTTATTACCAATTACGTCCATCCGGGTTTGATGATTTTTTAAACCAGAAACACCAGCATACAATGAGCGCATCATAGCTCATGACCTCCTTTAATGTATTCCTTTTTCTAACTAGGTTCTGTCGTTCCCCAGTGGAGGCTTCCTACAAGAGGTCCAGCCTCATAATAATAGTTTATCTTAATTAATAATCGCACTATCGATATTCGTGAAAACATTTCCTCTTCTACTATCACCATCAACAGCAGTAATCACTGTTTTGTTTTTAATACTAACCACAAAGGCTAGGTCGTCCAGCAAAACTAAAGACTCTCTGGCTCCTTTTGTTTGTGCTTTTTCTACTGCTTCTTTTAACCTTAAAAGATGGTTTTGGTCTAAATTAATCTGTCTGGAGTTTATCCTTTCCTGAGCATGCCGTGAGAATTTTAGTTGTCCTGTACTGTCTATTTCTTTTTGCAATACTTGGTTAAACAAATCTTTATCGACAGTGTTCGGAACTGTAGTTTTTCTGGATTTTTCGTAATCAACAGGTTGTATCGGTTGAGGAAGAAAAAAGGGTTTATCTACCAAAGTTATCACCTACTTTACTAAGGTAATTTGATTTAAAGCTACTTCTTCACCATTGACTACTGCCAGAAAACAACCATTTACTTGTTTAAGAGCGGTTACCGTTCCTTCAATTTCCTGTTCTCCGCTAAGATAAGTTATTTCACGCCCTAGAAGATTCATACTTTGATTAAAATTATTAAAATAGCTTTGATTAAGCATTACATCCAGAACTGTAAATATGCCCTCTTCCAGATTGCTTCTTGATTGAGCCATGGCTAAAAATCCTTCCTCAACAGTTTTATTCAAGTTTTGCATTTGTTCTAATGAGGACATCTGTGCCATTTGAGACAAAAACTCTCGATCATTCATCGGGTTCATAACATCTTGATAACGTAATTCAGTAATCAACAGTTTAAGAAAAGCATTCTTATCCAAGGAATTATTAGCTGTTGTATCATTATTTACCCAATAATTACTATTACTTACCGCACCTACCGGCATCATTCTTTATCCACCTCCTTTTCTTAAACAAGATAATCATATGTTCCCGTCTTTAACAATACATGCTGTTCTTTTTCTGGTTCAAAGTTTTCATAATAGCCTTCTGCATCTGTACCACTCGACATTGTTGTATTTGCCTTCCCTAATCTTTCGTCCCACTGCTGCTGCTGTTGTTGAGATTGACTTTGATTTAACTGCTGCCCGCCTAATTCTACATCCAGTCGGTCAAAAGCAATACCTTGCTCGCTAAACGACTGACGCAAATTATTGAGACTGCTTTCTAATAAGTCTCTAGTTACGGGATAATTAGCCATAAACTTTACCGAAACAATTCCTTCCTGTGAGCTTAACTTCACAACTAGTTTTCCTAACTCTTTCGGTTCTAAATGAATAACTATATCCTTGCTACCATCCTTGTGTTCAAACGTTTTTAACTTCCACATAACTAGTTCTGGTAATTCTTGTGGTAATTGTTCAGCTTTAACCGTAAAATCTTTGACGAAGTTTTCAGCATACCCTTTTTCATTAACCACAAAAGCTTTAGCTAACAGTTCTTCCCGAGTTAGGACCTGATTATTCTGTTCAATTATCCCTTCGTGTATATTGTTAATTTCTTCACCGTTTCCCGAATACTTGCTTTGTTCATTAAAATTAGTGAGATTAGTCATATTTCCCTCTTTAGAGAATCTCTCCTTAGCTAGACTATCAGGTAAAACAACAAGTTGTTCTGCAAAGAGATTTTCTGAAGAATTTTTAGTCTTAGCGCCATTATCTTCTGTAATTTGTTGCAAAAGCACTAATTCATCCGTGACACTTGACAGTTGTAAAAAGTTTTCATCACTGCTATGAATGCCGGAGTTTTCTAAAGCAGGATTAGACATTTGGTTATTAAACAAAACAGCATCCCCAGCAGTTTGCTGTTTGCTTTGAAACTCAGGATTAATTGTTGTCATTAAATTGATAACAGAGTTTTTCTCCGGATTCAACTGCTGAGACAGTCCATCGCCAACCGTTTCTGTGGTCAAACAAGTTTGCAATAATTCATTCTGTAGCTCGCCTTTATTGGCAGGACGGAAAATTGCAGTGGTCAAACAAGTTTGCAATAATTCATTCTGTAGCTCGCCTTTATTGGCAGGACGGAAAATTGCAGTGGTCAAACAAGTTTGCAATAATTCATTCCCCGAAGGATTTACTAACCCTAACAACATAGCTAACATTGCCGCAAACCCTTCATCTTCAACTTTGGGGTTAGTCCCTTGACCTTGACCTTGTGCAATAAGCATTTTCTCCTGGTACAATACAGAGCTAATACTTTCCATACTTACACACCTCCTTTCCTGATTTACATTTTTTATAATTATTGCTGGATTTCTTTGTCCAACAATAATTGCGTGATTGTTGCCGCCCTTAACGGATCCATTAAGGCGATAATTTCAGCAGTTTGCTTGTCCTCCAAAAGAGGTAAGATTGTAACAACCACCTCATCATCCAAATTATCCATGATCTTAACAACAGCAGCAGGCTTCATTTCTTGATAATAAGCAGCTAATTCTTCCGCGTTTAAAACTGCCTTCTTTTGTTGCTTTAACTCTATCTTTAACTGCGTTAATTCAGTCTGCAACTCTGTTAGCTGTTCTAATAATTTAGTTTTTTCCCCTTCTAAAGTAGTAATCTTAAACTCCAAATCCCTTTTTTCCTTCCTTAACTCTTCATTTTCTTTCTCTATGGGGGATATCAAGATTTTCCCTGACTCATTAATATTTTCCGGCTTTTCAACAACAAAACTATCCATCCCTGGTATTTGCGCAAAAAGAGGATTTAAATTAATAAAACCTGTCTGATGAGCAGCAAAAAGACCTGCGCTAAAAATTATAAAAAGAACAATTATAAAAATCATCATCGTTTTTTTCATATGATCACATTACCTTCTTTTTGAAGTTACTGCCAATTCGTCCTGAAAATTTTGCTCTTTTTTTCCCTGTTCTTGTTGATAGCGAATATACTGTTTCTCTTTTAATTTATCCATAATCTTTCTTTCTTTCATTGCTTGAATAAATTTTTCTCGAGCTTCTTCTAAATTCTTCTTTTTTTCTAAAATTAGTTGTTCTTGCAACTCTAAAGCTTCCTGCTGATGGACAAGATAGTTATTATATAATTTAACTATTTCAGAAGAAATGGCACCTTCTAAAACAGCAGAAAAATCACTTTCTAATTTAGCTATTTTAGCTTCTAACTCTTCTTTTTTTTGTACAGCCTCTTGAAGTTGTTGTAGGCATTTTCCTACTTGCTCCAAACTCAATTTTTCATGATGCTTCCGCAAACGTAAAACGTTGGCTAAACGGAACTTAAACATCGCTATCTACCCATTTCCATAATTTCATGATAAAGTTCCTTAAGTAATTCTTCTGTCTGTTCATAAGGGCAATATTCATTAATATTCTGTTTTAAAAACTCATTTATTTTATCAATAAATTTTATCGCTAAATCAATTTTAGGATTATTTCCTTTTTGATAAGCACCTACATCAATTAAATCTTTAGCTTCTGTATAAATCGCCATTAATTCTTTTATTTTAGAGGCTGCCTGGAGATGACCGGCATCTGCAATGTTAACCATCACACGACTAATACTGTTAAGAATATCTATAGCGGGAAAATGTCCTAGTGCCGCCAATTGCCTTGAAAGTACAATATGTCCGTCTAAAATTCCTCTGGTGGTATCAGCTATTGGTTCATTCATATCATCGCCATCCACCAAAACCGTATAAAGTCCTGTAATACTCCCTTTTTCAGAAGTTCCGGCCCGTTCCAAAAGTCGTGGCAATAAAGCAAAAACGGAAGGAGTATAACCTTTTGTAGCAGGAGGTTCACCCACAGCCAACCCTATTTCCCTTTGAGCCATAGCAAATCTGGTTACGGAGTCCATCATCAAAACAACATTGGCACCTTGATCCCGAAAATATTCAGCGATTGTAGTAGCCAAAAAAGCTGCTTTAATCCTGAGAATAGCCGGCTGATCGGATGATGCAACCACCACTACTGACTTTTCAAGTCCTTGAGCCAGCTCATTTTCCAGGAATTCGCGCACTTCTCTTCCCCGTTCGCCAATTAAGGCAATAACATTAAAATCAGCACTGCTGTTTCTGGCAATCATCCCTAAAAGTGTACTTTTCCCTACCCCACTACCGGCAAATATGCCTAACCTTTGTCCACTACCACAAGTTAATAATCCGTCAATAGCCTTAACACCTAATGATAATGCTTCTGTAATTCTCTTTCTTTTTAGCGGATGCGGCGGTTCTTGATAAAGGGGGNATTCCTTTTCCCAAGCAAATTCTCCTTTGCCATCAATAGGTTCTCCCAAACCATTTAGTACACGTCCGACTATTCCCGGACCAACTTTAACCTTAAGAAAATCACCACTGGAGATAATTAAATCACCTGGAGCAATCCCTGACATATCACCAAAAGGCATTAACATGGTCTTATTTTCTTTAAATCCTTGTACTTCTGCGGGGACAATATCTTTTTTGCTTTGAATATAAACCAACTCACCTACACTAGCCTTAGGACCCTGGGCATAAATAGTTAAACCAACTATCTCAGTAACATAACCCTTGAAACGTAATATTTTAATATCCCTAATCGTTTCCTTTAGTTTATCAAAGTTCAACATGGTTACTTTCTTCCTTTAGCGCCTTTTTTATAAGAAGCATTTGTTCGTCTATTTGCGCTTCCACAAAACCATTTTCAGTAATGACAATACATCCACCGGGTTCAACCTCAGGTGCGCTTTCAAAAGTGTACCTGCTCATTTTCAACCCTTTAAAACACTGATCCGGATTGTTCAGATAAGGAATATGTATAGGATTCACTTTGATAATGATTTTTTCAGACTCTCCTATTTCTGTTAAAACATTTTCTACGATATTACCAATGAGCTCTGGTTTTAGCACAACAGCAGTATTTAATATCTTTTGAGCAATAGTCAAAACGAGATCAATAATCTTCTCTGCATTTTCCTGATAATATTTTTTTTGAAAATCAGCAAGATTTCTGGCCAATACTTTAGTATCTTCTGCCAAAGCACTAATTTCTTGCTGAGCTTTTTCTATACCCTCTTGATACCCTGAAAGAAAGCCTTCTTCATGTGCTTTCTTTTTGATCATTTCATATTCAGTCTGACCCTGCTTTATTAAACTTTCGGCTTTGTTTTCAGCTTCATTAAGAATAGTTTCGGCTTTGTTTTGAGCCTCAGTAACTAACTCCTCAATCATTTTTTTAGTTTCCTGGTATATATCAAAAGCTGTTTCTTGTGTAAATTCGTCCTGACGGGCGGATTTATTATTATTCCCAAGATTAATAGTTTCTTTTTCTTTAACAAAACAAGCCTTGATGACTTTACTCAACGATTTCGTCTCCTCCTCCACGGGAAATAATAATTTCTCCTGAATCTTCCAGACGACGAATTACATTAACAATTTGCTGCTGTGCTTCTTCTACATCTCTTAAACGAACAGGACCTAAGAAAACCATTTCTTCTTCAAGCATTTCTGCTGCACGTTGAGACATATTCTTTTTGATCTTTTCTTGTACTTCTTCATTCGAACCTTTAAGGGCTAAAGCTAAATCTTTACTTTCAACCTCACGAAGTACCAGTTGAATACTACGATCATCCATTTTGATAATATCTTCAAAGACAAACATCAATTTCTTAATTTCTTCTGATAATACAGGATCTTGTACTTCTAAAGTCTCAAGTATAGTCTTTTCTGTAGATCTATCTACATAGTTTAAGATTTCAACAATAGAATTAATACCCCCTGCACTGGTATAATCTTGAGCACCTAAAGAACTTATTTTTTTCTCTAATGTGTTTTCAACTTCTCTGATAATTTCCGGCGAAGTACTATCCATAATCGCTATGCGTCTAGCAACTTCAGTTTGTCGTTCGCTAGGCAAAGACGATAAAATTGCCGCAGCCTGTTCCGGCTCCAGATATGACATAATTAAAGCAATAGTCTGTGGATGTTCGCCTTGAATAAAGTTTAAAACTTGACTAGGATCTGTTTTCCTAATAAAATCAAAGGGTTTGATTTGCAAATTTGAGGATAGATGGCCAATAATTTCAATGGCCTTCTCATTACCCAAAGCTTTTTCTAAAACCTCTTTAGCGTAATCTATCCCACCTTGAGCGATATAATGAGAAGCCATATAAAGTTCACTAAATTCTTTCGAAACATTCTCTAATTCGTCACTTTCTATAGTTCTAATGCTGGCTATTTCTAAAGTAAGTTGTTCAATTTCCTCTTCACTAAGATATTTCATTATTTGCGCTGACTTTTCAGGCCCTAAGCTGATCATAAAAATTGACGCCTTTTGACGACCTGATAGCTTACCAATCCTACCCATTTAATCACCCCTACTCTTCTGCCAACCAGGTCTTAATTACTTTTGCAACTTCTTCAGGATTTTTCCGAACTATATTATCAATTTGTTTCTGCAAATTTTTCTTCTCCAAAGCTTCAGGTGTTAAGTCTAATTCAACACCTAACTCATCATTATTTATTGCTGCTACTTCTTGTGGTCCTGTTTCTGCGTAGCTGGAATAATCACGATTCGCTATACGACGCACAACAAAAAAGGTAATTCCTATAAGCAAAAGAATAATTAACGGAGCCCGAAGCATTTTAATAATTTCCATTCTCTGCAAATAAGACTCTCTTTTTGCCAATGCTTCTTCCAATTTCGTAGTATCTTCATTATTAAAGGGTATCCCTACAACAGTAATCTGGTCTCCCCTCTCCGTATTAATACCTGCGGCCTTAGCTACTGCATCTTTAATCTTACTTTCTTCCTCAGGAATCAATTCCCCATTAATAATAACAGCTAAAGAAATATTGGTTATTTTGCCCGGTGCCGCAATCTTAGTTTCTATTGTTTTGCCAACTTCATAATTTGTAGTTGTCTCAGTCAATTCATACTCACTTGAACCTGACCCTGTTCCCCCATAACTAGGTCCTGCCATATTTTCATCAGCAGGATTTCCTCCCACAGTTTGAGAATTTCCACTTGAACTTTCTTCTCTGATTTGTTCACTTCTGACTACAGGTTCCATATATTTTTCCGAATGTGTTTCCACACGATCGAAATCCATCGAGATGCTAGCTCTGACAATAGCTTTGCCGGCTCCTCTCATTTCTTCTAACATGGTTTGAATGGACTGGGCAAATTTTTTTTCATATTCTTGCTTTAAAGCTAATTGATTAGCCGAAATATATGCAGTATCTCCTGTTGATTCTACCAAATTCTCAGACAATAAATTACCGTTTACATCCATTACCGTAACATTTTCCGGCTTAAGCCCCTCTACACTATGACTAACAAAAGACATGATTGACTTTACTTGTCCGGGGGTTAAACTGGCATAAGGCTTTAAACGTAATAATACAGATGCAGTAGCCTCTTTTTCATCCCTAATAAATAATGACGGCTGAGGCAAAGCTATATGGACTTTAGCAGTTTCCACCGCATCGAGATGTTCAATAGTACGCGTTAACTCACCTTGCAGAGCCACAAGAAATCTTACTTGCTTATCAGTATCTGTTTCTCCGAAACGAGTTTCATTAAAAGACTCAAAACCTACAACTCCACTTAAGTTAATTTCACTTGCCATATCTAAACGCAGTTGATATTTATCTTTAGCACTTACTAAAATCGTGGTGCCTTCATCTGTTAGTTGATAAGGTACATTTTCTTCCTTTAATTTTGCGGTAATAGCACTGGCATTCTCTGGGCTTAATCCTGAATAAAGGATTTCCATTTGTGGTTTATTAAAAAGTAATATTGCAATAATCATAATTATAAATAAAACAACGATAATTAAAATACTGGCTCTTTGCCATTTAGAAAGTTTTTGCCATAAATTATTTATTTGTTCTAGGATTTGAGCCCTCACATCCAAATTGTCTCACCTCAAAATTAGATCTGCATTCTCATTAACTCTTGATAAGCTTCAATTACTTTGTTTCTTATTTGTATAGTCAATTGCAATGCTAGAGCAGCCTTTTCTGTAGCAAGAACAACCTGATGTAATTCCACATCATCACCAATAGTAAAATCTTTCGTTATCTGTTCTGCTTGCAATTGAGTTTTATTTACATTGTTTAAAGCATCTTTTAAAAACTCTCCAAAGTTCTGTGTCTTTTCCTTTTTTTCTTGATTATAAATTTTTTCTAATTCAAAAACCGGCAAAGATTCTATTCCCTTAATATCCATATGTTATCTCCTTATTAACGTCCTATTTCTAAAGTCTTTAAAAACATACTTTTCGTAGCATTCATAGCTGTTACATTAGCCTCATAAGAACGTGAAGCTGTGATTAACTCCACCATTTCTTTCATTACATCAACATTGGGATATTCAACATACCCATCTGCAGATGCTTGCGGATGTTGCGGATCATAAACACGTTTCAAAGGAGTGGAGTCTTCTATAATCCCTAATACTCTAACTCCGCTATAGGGTGCTTTTCTTTTTATCGAATCTTGTAAAACATTCCTAAAATTTTCATCAGCTACCTGTGGGGCAAGAATAGCAATTTTCCTACGATAAGGACCGCCCCCCACTGTTTGAGTGGAATTAGCATTGGCGATATTAGAAGAAATAACATCCATACGTAAACGCTCTGCGCTAAGACCGGAAGCACTAATATTCAAAGATTCAAAAAGACCCATCAATTAACGCCTCCCTTCTGAAATTGCTTGTCTTAACAAGCTAAGGTGAGATGATAAAAAATGAGCAAGACTATTGAAATAAAGATTGTTTTCTGCTAATGTTGCTAACTCAATATCTATATCGACATTATTGCCGTCTGTTCGTAAGCTCGTTTGCTGTTCCTGAATAATAAGCGGCTTTGTTGAATCAATAGAATTATTGATATGTAAAGAATTAGTTGTTTTCATGGGAAGCTGTGGATTAATTGCCTCATCAAGTGTTGAGCGAAAGTCCACATCACTTCTTTTAAAACCCGGAGTATTGGCATTACTGATTGTTTTTGGTACAATGAAAACCAAGCATTCCGGAACTTAAAAAACCCTGCATAAAATGGAAAAACTCCATTGCGAGCACCCCTAAAAAATAATACCCTT
>JGI24709J26583_10000001_pt1 | contig 173864 bp, 171 predicted proteins | sample BioPla2DNA1_FD_26583 | JGI IMG/M metagenome (IMG submission 26583) | reverse complement strand
CCACATGGTCGGGATGACAGGATTCGAACCTGCGACCCCCTGGTCCCAAACCAGGTGCACTACCAAGCTGTGCTACATCCCGATATGTGGTACGGCCACGCCTAATTATATTAGCACATTAATTTTGGTTATGCAACAGGATTTTTCTAAAAAGTGGACATCTGAAAAAGCTTTTTAATCCTTCAAATTTTTGATTTTAAATTGGATTTAGTTGATTAAATTATTGCGAAGTGATGTATTTATATTAACATAGATATAGTAAACTGTAAAAACAAATAAAATAAATGAATGTTTTTAAAAGTGACAATAAAATGATAATCTAGTATTTTAAAATAATAGACAGGTGATGTTTTATGAAAATCGGAATTATATCTCTTGGATGTTGTAAGAATCTGGTCGATAGTCAAAAAGCAATGTCTTTTCTTAAAGCTAGTGGACATAGCTTTGTTAATGATCCGAAAATAGCTGAGGTAATTGTGATTAATACCTGTGGTTTTATCAATGATGCTAAACAGGAATCTATTGATACAATTTTACAGATGGCAGACTACAAAGAATACAAATTAAAATATTTAATTGTAATGGGTTGTCTTGTTCAAAGATACAGAGAAGAGTTAGAAAGAGAATTGCCAGAAGTAGACTTATTTATTTCTATCGATGAATATGATGATTTGGAAAAAATATTCAATGATTTTTTAAATAGTAAAACAATAAAATCGTCTGAAGTAATATTAGCTACAAGTAATTACAGTGCTTATTTAAAAATTGCAGATGGATGTTCTAATAAGTGTGCCTATTGTGCTATTCCTTTAATTAGAAAAGCATATAAGTCGATAGAATTTGAAGAAATAATTAGCCAGGCAAAAAAATTAGAAGCTATCGGTATTAAAGAATTAAATCTTATTGCTCAGGATACGACCAGATATGGTATAGATTTATACGGAAAATATCGTCTGGCAGATTTATTATATGAATTAAATAAAATGGATTTTTATTGGATTAGAATTCTGTATATGTATCCAGATGAAATAAATGATGAATTATTACAAGCAATGGCAAATTGTAAGAAAGTAGTACCTTACTTTGATATTCCTGTTCAACATGCTAGTGACAGGATGTTAAAACTGATGAATAGAAGAGGCAGTAAAAAACATATTAAAGAAATTGTAGCAAAGATTAAAAAGAGATTTGAAAATCCAATTTTAAGAACTACCATTATTGTCGGCTTTCCAACAGAAACTGATGAAGATTTTAAAGAGTTGTTAGAATTTATTGAAGAAATCAAATGGGATAAACTAGGAGCATTTACCTATTCTCTGGAAGAAGACACTGCCAGTTATGAAATGGAGCCAAAAGTAGAAAAACAAGTGGCTGATAAGAGACTGGAAGAATTAATGTTGCTGCAAGAAAAAATATCTCAAAACAATAATGAAAGCTATATCAATCAAACAATAGAAGTTTTAGTTGAAGGCAGAGATGGATTAGATAAAAAACTATATCAGGGGAGAAGTTATATGAATGCTCCAGATGGAATAGACGGTCATGTCAGATTTATTTCTTCTAGAGATATTGAAACAGGTGATATTGTAAGTGTTTTAATAGAAAGTGTTAATGTACATGACTTATTTGGCAAAGAAGTAATTTAAAACACAATATTGTGTGTTAAAATGAATAATAGAAGAGGTACAGATTTATGGAAAAATTAAAAAAAATCGCAAATAATATGCGAATCAACATCGTTAAAATGGTTCATGCTAATAAAAGCGGTCATCCAGGCGGTGCTTTAAGTTGTGCAGATATCTTAACGGCTTTATATTTTGAAGTTATGGATATCAACAAAGATAACTTAAATGACAAAGCAAGAGACAAATTTGTTCTGTCTAAAGGCCATGGATCTGCTGGAATTTATGCTGTTTTAGCGGAAAAAGGATTTATTCCTTATGAAGAGTTGCCAACATTCAGAGCTATTAACTCAAGATTACAAGGGCATCCAAATATGCTTGACTGTCCAGGAGTAGATATTTCTACCGGATCATTAGGGCAGGGTTTATCTGTTGGTGTTGGAATGTCATTATCTAACAAACTTGATGGCAACGATTTTAGAACATATGTGCTTTGTGGAGATGGCGAAATACAGGAAGGCCAAATCTGGGAAGCAGCTATGTCAGCAGCTCACTATAATCTTGACAACCTGTTATTGATAATCGATTACAACGGTTTACAGATTGATGGAACTAATGATGAAGTCATGAATGTCAGACCACTTGGCGAGAAGTTTAAGGCTTTTGGCTGGCATACAATTTCTGTTGATGGACATGACATTGAATCAATTATTGCTGGCTGTAATCATGCTAAAACCATTAAAGGAAAGCCGACAGTAATTATTGCTGAGACAGTAAAAGGAAAAGGTGTCAGCTATATGGAAAATAAAGCTGGCTGGCATGGCAAAGCTCCTTCTGATGAGGAATTAGCTATAGCTTTAGAAGAGTTAGGAGGTAACAACTAATGAGTAAGATTGCAACAAGAGATGCCTATGGAAAAGCTCTTGCAGCTTTGGCTTTAGAAAATAAAAATGTTGTAGCGGTAGATGCTGACTTATCGGGCTCTACTAAAACTGCTGAACTTAAAAAGGTAGCACCTGAAAGACATTTTAATGTCGGTATTGCTGAAAGTAATTTAGTTGGAATATCAGCTGGTTTAGCTTGTAATGGTAAAATTCCTTATTGTTCAACTTTCGCTATTTTTGCTAGTGGAAGAGCTTATGACCAGGTTAGAAATACAGTTGCTTATGGAAAATTAAATGTTAAAATCTGTGCAACCCACGCTGGTTTAACAGTTGGAGAAGATGGAGCAACGCATCAGGCTTTAGAAGATATTGCATTAATGAGAGCTATTCCTAATATGACAGTTATCCAACCGTGTGATGGGGTAGAAACTGAGCAATGTATCAGAGCAATTTCTGAATATTATGGTCCAGTTTATGTCAGATTAGGCAGAAGTGCAGTAGAAGTAGTTAATACTGATCCTGACTATAAATTTGAAATTGGCAAAGGTATAGTTCTTCATGAAGGTGATAAGGATGTCCTGATGATTGCCAGTGGAATGATGGTTCAACAATCATTGAAAGCAATTGAACAATTAAAGGAAAAGGGAGTTAATCCGACTTTAATCAACATTCATACTATCAAACCATTAGATGAAGATTTAATTGTCAAGTATGCTAAAGATGCAAAATATATTGTTTCATTAGAAGAACACAATGTATATGGTGGTTTAGGAAGTGCAGTAGCTGAATGTTTAGCTAAGCATTGTCCAAGAAAACAAATCTTTATCGGCACCCAGGACACTTTTGGTGAGTCTGGAAAACCAGATTTACTGCTTGAAAAGTATGGCTTAAGTGCTGATAAGATTGTTGAAAGAGTACTTAATGAATGTAAATAAAATGATTTAGCAGTAAAAATAAATCAATATTTAAACTTTTGAAAATCATAATAATTTGAGGTCACAATATTGTGACCTCAAGTCATATAACAAGACTAAATAGCAAAGGAAAAGATAAAAATGTGTAAAAAAATTAAAGTTGCCTTTATCTATGTGCATAATTTTTATCGCCGTCAGATTGCTGAAGCATTAGGAAAAGAGTTTGGTTCAGATAGATATGAATTTTATTCAGCAGGTACTGAAATAAAATCTGAAATTAATCAGGATGCTGTACGTCCTTTGAAAAAAATGTATGGAATTGATATGGAAAAAACGCAATATTCAAAGACAATAAGTGATATTGTCGAAGTAGATATTATTGTTACTATGGGTTGCAATGTTCGCTGTCCAATAATTTCACATAATTATAAAGAAGATTGGGGCTTATATGACCCAAGTGGAAAAAGTGATGAAGAATTTTTAAAAGTAATTAAGCAGATTGAAATTAATATAAAGGAAAAATATAATGCCAAATTGTAAAAACATTTTTTCATTATGGTATAATTTAAAAAGAATAGAGGACTTTATATGATTAAAAAAATTGGAAGAAACTTTATTTTAGAAACAAAAAATACTATTTATATTTTTAAATTGTTGCCGAATGGTTATTTAGGTCATCTTTATTATGGAGATAGGTTTGATGAAAAAATATTTCAGAATATAAAATCAAATATAAGACGTACTGGAAATACTGTTGAATATAGTGATGATTTTCCTTATTCTTTAGAAGATATTCCTTTAGAATATTCTACTTACGGTAAAGGTGATATCAAAGAGCCTTTAATTGTGATTAGAAACTATGATGGAAGCAATACTTCTGATTTTATTTATGATAGTTATGAGATAGTAAAAGAAAAAAGTAAACTTGAAACTTTACCTTCAAGTTATAATTGTGATGAACAGCTGATTATTAATTTGGTTGATAAATACTATAATCTTAAACTTCAACTTTTTTACAGTATATTCTATGAAAGCAATGTTATTGTCAAAAGCTGTAAGCTTGTAAATAATTCTGATAAAACAATTAAAATAGAAAAATTTAATAGCTCATTAATTGATATGCATAACAAGACGTTTACTATTACTTCTTTTTTTGGTAATTGGGGTAATGAAATGAATAAACATCAAATCAAATTAACTGCTGGTAAGTATGTTATTTCTTCATATACAGGATCAAGCAGTAATCGTAATAATCCATTTTTTATGTTGAGTGATGATGATACCAGTGAAAATAAAGGGGAGTGTTATGGTTTTAATTTGGTTTATAGTGGCAATCACTATAGCAGTATTGAAACAACTCAACTTCAAAGAACCAGAATAGTTCAAGGAATCAATAGTGAAAATTTTGAATTTGAAATTAATCCAAATGAGGATTTTGAGACTCCAGAAGCCGTTTTAACTTTCAGTAGTTGTGGTTTTAATGGCATCAGTAAAAACATGCACTATTTTATAAATAATCATATTATTAGAGAAAATTTTAAAAATAAAATTAGACCGGTTCTTTTAAACAGTTGGGAAGCATTCTATTTTTTCTTTACTGAAGAAGGATTGCTTGAATTGGCTGAAAAGGGACAGGAAGTTGGTGTTGAACTGTTTGTGCTGGATGATGGCTGGTTTGGTAATAGAAAAAATGATCAGAGTTCATTAGGAGACTGGTATGTGAACCAAGATAAATTGCCTAATGGATTAAATGGGTTATGTAATGAAATAAATGCCTTAGGTTTAAAGTTTGGTTTATGGGTTGAACCGGAAATGGTAAATGTTAACTCTGATTTATATCGCGTTCATCCTAACTGGGCGATGAACATTAATAACAAAAAGCATAGTGAAGGCAGAAATCAACGAATATTAGATATTATCAATCCTGAAGTAAGTGAATATATTTTAAACAGTTTAAAAAGAGTATTTAACAGCTGTAATATCAGTTATGTAAAATGGGATTTTAATCGGATATTTTCTGATGTTTACTCACCATATCTAAAAGACAGACAGAAAGAAACATCGCATCGTTATTACATGTCTTTATACAAAATAATGGATACTTTAGTAAATGAATATCCTGACATCTTATTTGAAGGATGTGCCGGTGGAGGAAATCGTTTTGATTTAGGAATATTGTGTTATTTCCCTCAAATTTGGGCTTCAGATAAGACCGATGCCCTTGATCGGTTAATGATACAAAATGGTTATAGTTACGGCTATCCGCTATCAAGTTATACCTGTCATGTTTCAATTTGCCCAAATCATCTGACAAGAAGAACTTTACCTTTGAAAACAAGGTTTGATGTGGCATGCTTTGGTAATTTAGGGTATGAGTTGAATTTGAATCTATTGGATGAAAGTGAATTAGAGGAAATAAAAAAACAAATTGAATTTTATAAAAAGCATCGTGAGTTAATTCAATTTGGCCAATTTGAAAGAGAAGAATATGAAAATGGTATTAAATGGTCGATTTTAAAAGAGGATCAAAAAATAGAGATGATCTATCATAACGATACTCAGACTACGGAAATTAGACTAAATGGAGAGAAGTATGAATAAACATATTGATATAAGCAATATCATGCTGAAAACTGAAAGAGTTTTTTTAAGACCTTTCAGAATAACTGATGCAGAAGATTTATATGAATATGCTAAGATTGATGGAATTGGTCAAATGGCAGGATGGTCACCTCATAAAGACATTGAAGAATCAAAAGAAGTTTTAGACATGTTTATAAAAAGTAAAAGACAATTGGCAATTGTGATAAACGGCAAGGTTGTTGGCTCTCTTGGTTTTGAATATTATAATGAAAAATACTTTCCTGAGTATAAAAATTTATCAGGAACAGAAATTGGATATGTTTTAAGTAGAGACTATTGGGGAAATGGTTATATGCCGGAAATAGTCAGGGCAGCTATTAATTATCTGTTTGATATTGAAAAACTGGATTTTATTATATGTGGTCATTTTACATCTAATAATCAATCAAAAAGAGTGATTGAAAAAACTGGTTTTATATTCGCTAAAGAAATTGAATATCTAACATCTTATGGTAAAGTGGAAAAGATGAACTCATATGTTATGTTTAATCCAAAAAAAGATAATAAAATTAAGATGATGGTTTTTGATATTGATGGTACTTTAATTCCTTTTGGTTCATCAAAGATTACTCCAAGTGCTTTAGAGGCGATTGAAAAGGTTAAAAACGAAAAGAAAGTTAAAGTGATGATAGCAACTGGAAGGTCTAAATGTTTTATCCAGGATGATATCTTGGATTCTTTACATTCCGATTATCTGGTAACAATTAATGGTCAATCTATTTTAGATAAAGATTTTAAATCAGTTGTCAGACACACACTTTCTTTAGAAGATATGAAAAGATTGACAGAAGATTGCATAAAAAAAGGCATCGGGTTAGCCTATAAGTATGACGATGAATTGGCTAGTTACAACCTTCATGATGAATACTGTGAAATTTATTTAGAACATGAAGAAAGAAAATATCTGGTTAAAAATTATACAGCAACAAAAGATTATCATTTACAACATGGGTTACCTATTTCAGCATTTTTAATAGGGAACGAAAGTGTAATTGAAGAAATTTCTAAAAACTACACTGAAATAAAATTCGTTAAGGCTTATCCACTGGCTTATGAGGCTTACAATATTAAATATAATAAATCTACTGCTATAGAAGAAGTTCTTAAAATATCAGGTTTTACCTGGAATAATTGTATGTCTTTTGGAGATGCTGACAATGATATTGATATGATTCAAAAAGCTAGAATCGGTATTGCGATGGCCAATGGCTCAGACAATTTAAAGGCTGAAGCTGACTATATTGCTGATGATATCGACAATGATGGTGTAGCTAAAGCGATAGAGTACTTTAATCATGAATTTTAATTGAAGAGAAAAACGCCTTTGCATAATCAGCAAAGGTGTTTTTTTAATAACTAAAGAATTTAAAGATATATATTTCTCCATCTAAAATAATACAAGTATCAACTGATGGACAGTAACCATTGGCTTTACAACATTCAGAGTTTTCTGATTCATAAACCCACCAAGGACCAGTATTCCAGTCTTCGGTAACAATACCACATAATCCATTAATGCTTCTGCCGTATTCACCAACACCAGAGATATCTAATTGTAATTCCTCAGCATGTTCTTCCAATAGCTGATCTAAATATTCCGCATCAGTGCCAAAGGTTTTGTTGAAGACTTCTTTTCCCTCTAAATCTTGAACGATAATAGTGATTTGTTTGCTTCCTGGTTGTTTTTCAACTGGTGGCTGAAATCTTTTAATTAGAAATACAATTCCCAGTGCAACAGCAACAACCGCCAGTAGAGTAATTAGTTTCTTTTTGTTTTTCATTTGTGCATCTCCTTAATTTTAAATAATATTTTTTCTAAAGGTTTATAAATTAAAGCAATTTCCATAGCGGTTAGTGTTCCTTGAATCAAACTTGTTTTCAAGCCAGTAAGGATATAGTAGATGGTTACCAGTTCTGATACTAAAATAAAAGGCAAATCAAGTATTAAACCAGTGCTACAGGATAGAATAAATCCATAGACAATCAACAACCATTCCTTGGATTTAAGCAGGGGTTTTAAATAATTTGTCAGTAATGAATAGCATGGGTAAATGATGAAATACATAATGCTCCAAGGAGTTAATCCCATATACAATATTAGCAATACTCCAAAAACAAGTGATGATTGAAAGCTATCTCTTCTGTCAAAGACCATAGCTACAGCTATAATCATTAAAGTGATAGCTTCAAGATAAAGGATGTTTGATAACGAAAAAAATGTGCAGAATAAGAAAGCACCAATTAATGCAACTCTAGCCATTCTTTTTGTTTCTTTCATAGTAAACCCTCTAGTAAAAAAGCCCATCTTCCTGGAAAATGGGCCAAATAAACCAAAAAGTTTATACGTTTGCTCATTCCCAGGAGAAACCTTTAACTATCAGTCTTTGGCAGGTCTACCGGCTTAACTTCATCCTACTATTCAGTCTTCCCACATATATAATTGCAGTGACATAATTGAATTTCGTCTGTATCACGGTTGCTGGGACAGCATAAGAATTAAACTTATTTCCCTATTAAGTAATACACCAAATCTGATGAGTCCATACTAACATATTTATTATTTTGTCTCAATAACAAAAAAATATATTGAGTATAAAAAAGAGTATATTTCAATTTCTTTCCTCTTTTGTTTTTTTAAATTTAACTGTGAAATATAAAAAAGGACTTATTTTTCAAAGTCCTTATTTAATACTTATTCTACAACTTCTGGGTAAGTAACAACTTTTTCTACACCAAAGTCATATACTTTTAATCCATCAACAGTTGGATAAATTACATAAATCGTAATATCTTCCATATCATAACTTACACCAAATTCATCGTTTTTAAGAATATATGTTGTTACTTCTTTTACGGAAATATAGTTGTCTGCAACTTCTGCTACTGTAAATTCTCTATCTACAATTTCTGTGTAGTAACCGTTGTCTTCATAAGTACCTACTACATATCCATCTACTAAACAACCAGAATCTCCTACGATTTCTTCCACAGTGATTAAACCTTTTCCGTGTAATTCATCTAACTTTGCTTGTAAATCTTCCGCCGAAATTTTAACTTCTCCATCTTCAACATTTTCCATACCCATAATAGGGAATAAGAATGAAATTGCAGTTTCATCAAAAATTCCAACCAATCTTTTTACACTCATAACACTCATTGGATAATTTTGTGCTGCTTCTAATGCACCTTCTTCTGTTAAAGCTACTAATTCAGGTTCTTTAATTTCCGGTTCTGTAGGTCCACACCCTACCATTGTTAACACCATTAATAGTGTCATCATAAATACTAATAATTTTTTCATTAAGATAAATCTCCTCGCTTTCCAGCTTTATTATATAATCAAAAGATTGAACTTTCAATATAATAATAGGATTTGTTCTACTTCATAAAAAAACTCAAAATTAATTGAGTTTAAAACTTTATTCTATTATGTAATACTTTACCAATAATCTGAACATTACGATTTTTCTGATCTTCAGCGGTAAGAATAATTGGTTGATATTCTTCATTTTCTGGTTGGAGAATCATCAAATCATTTTTATAGATAACTCTTTTAACTGTTGTTTCAGAATCATCCAATAAAAATACTCCAATATCACCACTATTTAAATGGTTTTGTTTTTTCACATATAATAAATCTTGAGGTAAGATTCTAGCATCTTTCATTGAATCACCGACAACTTCTAAATAGAAACAATCAGAATGTCTGGCATCATCGGGGAATACATGCTCAAAACCAATATATTGTTGTTCAGCAAAAGTTGGCTGACCACCTCTAACAAAACCTAACACAGGTATTTGCGTTTTTAGATTAAGAGGTAAATTTTGGTGCATTAACTCTTCTGTTTCAACTCCAAAAAAATCAGCGATTTTAACAATTACTCTATATGGCGGGGTAGCAGAACCATCTTCCCATTTTTGAATGGTTGTAAAACTTTTATATCCTAAATAATCAGCTAATTCATTTTGAGAGATGTTTTTTCGTTTTCTTAAATATCTTAGATTTGTTGCAAAATTCATATATAAATACCTCGACTTAATTATAAAAAATAATTGAAATAAAATCAAGTTCAACCTTGAATATAATTCAAGTATATGATAGTATAAATTCATGGAAAGAGTAATACTGCATTGTGATTTAAATTCATTTTATGCTTCAGTTGAAGAGCTATATCATCCTGAAGTCAAGGGAAAACCAGTAGTAGTAGGTGGAAGTGAAGACGAAAGACACGGTATTGTATTAGCGAAAAACCAGATTGCGAAAAAGTATAACATTGTTACTGCTGAAACCCTCTGGCAGGCTAAAAAGAAATGTCCTGATTTAATCATTTTAAAACCCAACCATAAAAGATATGAAGAATTTTCTTTAAGAGTAAGAAAAATTTTTTTACAATACACTGATCTGGTTGAACCCTTTGGCATCGATGAAGCCTGGCTTGATGTCACCAATAGTAAATACTTTGGTACCGGTAAAGAAATTGCTGACAAAATAAGAGAGCAGATTAAAAGTGAATTAGGGATTACAGCCTCAGTAGGAGTAAGTTTTAACAAGATATTTGCTAAACTGGGTAGTGATTTAAGAAAACCTGACTACACAACAGTTATTACCAAAGAAAACTACAAAGAAATTGTTTGGCCTTTAAAAGCCACAGAGATGATTTATGTCGGTAAGTCAAGTTTTGAACAGTTAAAAATTTATGGCTTATATACTATTGGAGATATTGCCAACAAGGATGTAAGTTTTCTTAAAAAGAAGTTTGGTAAATGGGGAGAAATGATTTGGGTCTTTGCTAACGGCTTGGATGATAGTGAAGTAACCAGATATGATCAAAAACAGGAAGCAAAATCAATAGGTAACAATATTACTACTTTCAGAAATATGGAAAACTGGCAAGATGTAGATATTATCTTAAATATCTTATCAGAGTCAGTAGCAACAACATTAAGACAAAGGGGTTTAATGGCTAAAGAAGTATCGATTTATTTTAGAGATAGCCAACTTAAGAGTTTTACCAGGCAGATGCAATTAAATGATTATACAAATTTATCCAGTGTTATTTTTAAAACAGCTAAAGAGATATGTCGTCAAAATTATAGATTTAAAAAACCACTTAGAACATTAGGAATACGAGTTAGAAAGCTTATTGAACAAACTCGACATGTTCAGCTTTCGCTTTTTGAAAATTTCGAGGAAATTAAACAACAGGAAAAACTGGAGTATACTATTGACGATATTAGAAGTAGATATGGACATAGAAGTATCAAGAAATTATCAATGCTGGTAGATCAAAATTTAAGTGACTATAACCCCGTTGGTGAAAACGATAATTTAACAGATATGGAGGATTTTAAGTGAAACAGTTTGTTGATGTGATCTGTTTAAATCAAAAAACGGGTCAAATTAGACCATTATATATATTATGGGAAAATGGAATAAAATATCCAATAGATAAAATAACCCAGATAATTCCAGCTGCTTCATTAAGAAGTGGGGGGATGGGGCTAAGATTTACCTGTAAGATAGGAAACAATTATCGCTATTTATTTTTAGAAGAGGGTAAATGGTTCATAGAAAAAACACAATTAAATTAGTATAATAGTATTCAGTTAGGAGAAAATTATGGAAAAAATAACAAGTTTTACAATTGATCATTTAAAATTGAGACCAGGTTTATATGTTTCAAGGAAGGATGTTAAGGATACTGTAGTAGTTACTACCTTTGATATTAGAATTACCAGTCCTAATATTGAACCGGTAATTGATAATGGTTCTTTACATACTATTGAACATTTAGGAGCTACATATTTAAGAAATAGCGAAAGGAAAGCTGATATTGTCTATTTTGGACCGATGGGTTGTAGAACTGGTTGTTATCTGCTAATGTTTGGCGATTTAAAAAGTGAAGATATATATTCACTTATAATAAATATGTGTGACTTTATTATTGACTATCAAGGACAAATACCAGGAGCAAGTGCTCAAGAGTGTGGCAATTATCTAGAACAGAATTTGCCAATGGCTAAATACTACATTAAAAAGTATAAAGAGCAGTTAATAAAATTTAAAAGATTTAGATATTAAAAGGACTAATTTCAGTCCTTTTTAATATAATCCAACATTGTAAATTCATTTATAAAAAACCTAAGCAATAGTAATAGTAAAATATTATTGCTATTGATTTAAATAATCTAAATATTGTTGATAAGTCATTTTTACTTGAAAGCTGCTGATGATATCATCTGCTAATGAATTATCAGTTAATAAATCAATTACACTTCCTGCTACAATTTTAGCTTGAACAATATATACTTCATAAGGATCAGCAATCTGTAAATTATTACCATGCATTCTTCCTTTAAAACCGGTATAACCGTATTGTGTAACTGGTTTAAAGATGCTCATATCGCCAACATCCCCGGCAGCAACACTTTTTTCATTCCATTTGATATTGTCATCATCAGTGTAGTCCAGCATATTTTTATAAATCACTTCACTAAGTGGTTTACTTGGAATAAATGGTAAGTATCCAGGAATATCTTCAATAATACAGGTTCCACCAAGTGCCTGACTGCAGCTTCTGGCGGCATTAGATATTATTTCATTTAGTTTTAACAAGTAATCTGGATTAATACTTCTGATATAGCATTCATAGATGACTTCTTCCGGAATTGAGTTAACAGTATCTCCACCTTTAACGATGATACCGTGAACTCTGACCATATCTTCTTCCTTATAGGTTTCTTTTAACATATTGATAGCATTTATAAATAGAGAACACATATTTAAAGCATTGACTCCTTCATCAGGACAAACAGCTGCGTGTGCTCCTTTCCCAACGAAAGTTATTTTTTTATAAATAAAACCAGCTAAAGTTGAATTTACAGAAAAACGATATTCATTACTGCTAGAACTGTGCAAGTGAATAAATAAATCACAATCATCAAATAGCTTATCCACCAACATATTCTGTTTACCGGATAAATATTTTATTTTTCCTTCAGCAATCAATTGCTTGCGATATTCTACATCAGTAAACTCTTCTGCAGGAGTAAAGAATAAAGTAATGGTACCTTTTAATTTATCAATCTGCTGATTTAAACTATCCAAAGCAGCCAGCATGATCGCTATTTGAGTACTATGTCCACAAGAGTGAGCAGCATTATCTATCTTATTGGCATTTGGATGACCGACAGTAGGGACAGCATCTAATTCCGCGATTAAACCAACATGGGGCTTTCCTTGGCCAATAGAAACTGAAAAACCAGTTTCAAAAAATTCCTTATCAACTTTGAGATGATGTTTATTTAAATAATCAATGATGATTTCTTTAGTTTTAAATTCTTTAAAACCTAATTCTGGACAATTAAAAAGTCTTTCACCTAAGGCGATAGTTTCTTCTTTGTTCAGTTCAATATAATCTTTGACTGTCTGTTTCATATTAATCTTGTATTATCCCTTTCTAGAAGCCCCTAAGTTTAAATATGTCTTCTTATATCAGATTAAAGATGGCTTTAACAATACTTAATCCACTTACAAAAGTACCGATGGTACTGCCTAGATTGGCAAAAAGTACTATCAGCAAAATTCTAGTTACTTTATTGCTCACAAAACCTTTAAAAGTGTTTAAATCACTAGATAGACGATCAAAATCAGCAACTGTAGGCTTTAATATTTTGGCTTCTACCAGTCCTGCAAACCAGCCAGCAGCTAAAAGAGGATTAAGTGAAGTTATCGGAGCAAAAACAAAAGCCGTTAACATTGACAAAATATGTCCACGACAAATCAAAACTCCTAGAGCACTTAAAGAACCATTAATTAAAATCCATCCTTTGAGTTGCTGAAAACCGATTGATGTATCAAGTTTAAAACTTGCCAGAATTAAAGAAACGATGATGATTGGAATAATCCAGCCTGCAATTTTACTGGACTTCTTTTTTTCAGGAACGATGTCATATTGATCGATATCATAGTCCATATGGATATATTTAGGAACATTTACTGTATGAGCCGCTCCTAAAATAGCTACAATTTTTTCTCCTGGGGCATGTTTTATTTTATGAGCTAAATATTTATCTCTTTCATCAACTAAAACTTCGGTGATGTTAGGAAACTTCTTACTTACCTCATTAAGAGCAGCGGTAAGCGTATCTTTTTGTTGAAGAGACTTTAAATCTTCTTCAGTAATTTCCTCATCATCTAAAATAGACGTTAAAAGCAGTGTAATAAGTTTATATTTATCGGAAAAACTTAAATTAGCCCAAATTCTTTTAAATGTTATAGAGACATTTCGATCAGCTAAAATTAAATCAGCATTTAATTCTTTAGCTTTTTCTATTCCAACCAGCATTTCTTGTCCACTTTTGGAACCTAGCTGTTCAGCAATTCTTTTCTGAAAATTAGATAAGATGACATTAACTAACATCATAAATACTTTTTTTTCTTTAATGATTTTACTGATGTCAGTATTGCGATAATTAACTGGATCGATTAATGAGTTGTATCTATCCCTGTCTAATTCAATACAGATGCTGTCTGGCTGAATAGCATCAATGGTTTCTTTTGTCAGCTGTACACTTTCTTTTGATACGTGAGCTGTAGGGATCAGGGTAATTTGTTTGCCCTGATAATCTATATGTATAACTTCAATTTTATTTTCCATATTCACACCTTTGCATATATTATAACTCAGATTAGATTCAATTTGTAGTTGTCTGAAAAATAGTATAAAATATAAACGTATCAGTGGGCAACACTGTTTTGATAGTGCTATAAACTGATAATTAAATATGATATAATTAATTGAAAATATTAGAAGGAAGAGAGAAGGTGTAGAAATGCATATATCATTAACTTATGAATCAATAATACATTATCTACAAGTCGGAATAGATATATTAGCAGTGTGGATTGTTTTAAATTACCTTATCAAGGTTGTTAGAACCAATCAGAAAACAATACAAATTTTCCAAGGAATTCTGTTAATCATCATTGTTCAATCAGTTTCAAAACTGTTGGGACTTACTACTGTTGCCTGGTTGGCAGATAATATAGTTTCTTGGGGATTTTTAGCTATCATTGTTATTTTTCAACCTGAAATCAGATCAATTTTAGAAAGATTAGGTAAAAGTAATGCCTTAGCTAGAATTGCCACTTTAACATCAACTGAAAAAGAATTTCTAATTGATGAATTAATGGCAGCTACAGCTAACCTGACAGCCAGTAAAACAGGTGCTTTGATAACTTTAGAACAAGCTCATTCATTGGAAGATTATGTTAATACCGGAATCAGAATGAATTCTTTAGTCAGTGCCGAGTTAATCTGTTCAATTTTTATGACAACCACACCGTTACATGATGGAGCGGTAATTATTCAGGGCGATAAACTGTCATGTGCTTCAGCATATTTTCCACCAACAACGATGGATTTGCCTGCCAAATATGGAGCAAGGCATAGAGCAGCTATCGGTATTAGTGAAGTAAGTGATGCTGTTACAATTGTCGTATCTGAAGAAACAGGAAAAGTGTCAGTTGCTGAACAAGGCAAATTAATTCAGATGAATGAAAAAAGATTAAGAGCTTATTTAGAGCGTATTGTTTTGAATAAGGAAAATATTTCTGGTGAAAGTAGACCTAGAACCAGTAGTGTTTCAGTGTCAATAGATGATCTGGTAAATAAATTTGAAAGAGAATTTGAAAAGCTGGATCAGGATATTGAAATTGAAGATCAGTTAAGTAATATTGATGCTCATGAGATGAAAAATTTCAATACTGTCAGTTTTAAAACAATTGATTTAGAAGAAGAAAGTGAAACTGAAATCGAAGCTCCTAAAAAATTAGTTGAAAGTGTAATTTCATCTACTTTGGCTGAAAATACTGTAGATGATAGTGTAACAGTCAGAAAAGTTGCTGTTCCTAAAGATACTACTTCAAATACAGGCACGATGAATGTTATTAAAACTACCAGTGTTACTACAGGAACAGATAAAATAGAAAAAACTTCTGAAGAAGGAGGTAGTGAAAATGTCTAGAAAAGATAAAACAGGCACTAATCCAAATCCAAAGGATAAGTTAGAGATAGCCCAAAAGATTGCAGCTAATTCTAAAAAGGTTGCCAGAACATATGCTTCTTTAGAAAATGCTTTCATCTATTTCTTTAGATGGGTATCTTCATTATTAACTAAAGCCTTCTTTAGTAGAAGACTTTCAAAAATTATTGCTTTAGTGATGGCAATTGTTATGTATATTTCAGTTAATATGACTGCCAGTGATACCTTTGGTGTTACTCAATCAGCTACATTGACTGATATACCTGTTAAAGTAGTTTATAATTCTGAAATTTATGAAGTAAGTGGTATTCCTGATACAGTCAATGTGATGATTTCAGGTGCTATAAGTGACATTTCTTTACAAAAAGGAAAAATTAATTCAGTTGTAACTGCTGATTTATCAGGCTTAACAGAGGGAACGTATCAAATCAGATTGACTCCAACCAATTTCAGCAATGAATTATCGGTTCATATTTTAGATACTCCAAGAGTTAATGTCACAATTAAAAAGAAGATTACTACTAAATATAATATTTCGTATGAATATATTAATAAAAACAAGATGGATCCGGCCTTCATTTTATCTAGTGCAACCTTTGATACTACCGAGGTATTAATCAGAGCTTCACAGGACACTCTTGATTCAATTGCTTTTGTTAAAGCGTTAATAGATGTTACTGATGTTGATGCTGATTTCACTAGACAGGCCCAAATTGTTGCTTATGATAATAATGGTTCAATCGTAAACTGTGATATTATTCCTGAGTTTGTTAATGTTACCGTTACTGTGACTCAGCCTACCAAGCAGGTTCCAATTATTGTCAGACCGGTAGGTAAGTTGATTGAAGGTTATGCTATTGATGAAATAGCTTTAGATAATTCAATAGTCACGATTTCAGCTCCTGTTGATATATTGGCATTAATAGATGCTGTTTATATCGATTTGGATGTTTCATCAATTACTAAAAATACAGATATTTCAACTACACTTACAATGCCAAGTGGAGTTATGAAGATGGATATCACTAAAGTTAATATGAAAATTACTATCGATAAGGTGACCAGCAAAGTAATTTCAGGAGTAAAAGTTGCTTGGGAAAATGTTGATTCTAAATATAAACCTAAGCTGGTTAATGATAGTGATGCACTGGTAAATGTAATTGTAACAGGTACATTAAAAAATATTGAAACGATTACTGTTGATGATATATTTGTTACTATCGACTTAAGTGATGTAGTTGTCGGTGTTCAAGAAGTTCCAATCAATGTCACTGGAAACAATATTTTTGTAACTTACGCAATTGAAGATGGTAGAAAGTATGTTCAGGTAGAAATATCTGAATAGAGGATAAAAGATGAAAATCAGTTTTGGAACAGATGGAATAAGAGGAAAAGCCAATGAAAATCTGACTGTAGATATGGCTTATCGTATTGGTAGATATATTGGAAATTATTTTAGTAATGGAAAAGCCTTAATTGGTAGAGATACTCGTATCTCTGGCACGATGTTTGAAAGTGCTCTGGCTGCCGGTTTAACAGCTGGTGGCTGTGATGTCTATTTGCTGAAAGTTTGTTCAACGCCAAGTTTAGTATATGTGGTTAGAAGTAACGATTTTGATTGTGGTTTGATGATATCAGCCTCTCATAATCCATATTATGATAATGGTATAAAGATAATATCCGGCAAAGGCACCAAAATAGACAGTGCTTTAGAAAAAAAGATTGAAAAATATATGTCTGGAGAAGATGAACTTCCTTTTGCGACTTTAGAAAATATTGGACAAGTATACGACTATCCAGAAGGTATCGATTTATACTTTGATTATTTAAAGAAGGAGTATCCGTTAAATTTATCTGACTATAAGATTTTGATTGACTGTTCAAATGGATCGGCAAGCTTTATTGCTGAAAAGGTATTGAAAAGTTTAAATTGTCAGGTTGATGCTATTAATAATCAGCCAAATGGCATTAACATCAATAGAAATTGTGGTTCAACTCACATTGAAGTGTTGGTTGAAGCCATTAAAAATGGTGATTATGATTGTGGTTTCAGTTATGACGGTGATGCTGATAGGGTTATCGCTGTAGCTGGTGATGGTACAGTTGTTGACGGTGATAAGATTTTATATTGCTGTGGCAAATATTTATCAGATAAAGGAAGATTAAAAGGCAATAAAATAGTTACTACTACAATGGCTAATCTTGGCTTATTTAAAAAACTGGATGAGTTGAATATTGGATATGAGAAAACTGAAGTTGGAGATAAATATGTTTATCAGAGTATGTGTGAAAATGGCTATGTTTTAGGCGGTGAACAATCTGGACATATAATTTTTTCAGAACATGCAACAACTGGCGATGGATTACTGACAACTTTAGAAATCCTGAATGTTATGATTGAAGAAAATAAAACCTTAAATGAATTAACAGATGATTTATTTATCTATCCTCAGCTTTTGGTTAATGTGCCAGTTAAAAATAAGGAAGCTGTCATAAAGGATCAGGAAGTTATTGCCAAGTGTGAAAAAGTAAAAGAAGAATTACATGGTGAAGGCAGAGTTTTAGTTAGAGCAAGTGGTACTGAACCGCTTGTCAGGGTAATGGTTGAAGCTACGACTGATGATATCTGTGGCAAATATGTGACAGATATAGTTGATTTTATAAAAAGAAAGAAAATGTAATAGCACTACTATTAGTGCTTTTTCTTGTTGAAAGGGCTCATTTATGATTAATTACAGTTTACTTGAGATAGCACAAATCGTTGATGGAGAACTGATTGGCGATGAAAGTCAAATAATCAGAGGTGTGCATTATGATTCAAGATTACTAAAAAAAGATCAGATGTTTGCACCTTTTAAAGGGGCTAATACTGATGGTCATTTTTTTGTCGCTGATTTATTTTCTAAAGGTATCAAAGCCAGTTTCTGGCAAAGGGATAGCCAGGTAGAAAAACCTAAAGGAAACCTGATTATTGTCGATGATGTCTTAACAGCTCTGCAAACTTTAGCCAGATATTATCGGATGTCCTTAGACTGCAAGTTTATTGGTATTACCGGTTCTTCGGGTAAAACTTCGACTAAAGATATTGTGGCGGCAGTTTTATCAACTAAATATAAAACATTTAAAACTATAGGTAATTACAATAATAAACTGGGAGTCCCAATAACCTTAATTAATATGGATGACGATGTCGATTGTGCGGTTATTGAAATGGGGATTGATGATTTTGACATAATGGAAATGTTAGTGAATATGGTTGAGCCAGATGTTACTGTTATTACCAGTATTGGTTTAGCTCATGTTCAACAATTTTTAACTCTTGATAATATTGTTCAGCAGAAATGCTGGATTAATTCTCGTTTGAAAAAAGATGGTTGCTGTTATTATTCTTATGATGCTTATGGAGTTAGAAAGCAGCTTTTAAAGATGGGTTTAGCTGATAATCAAATTGTTTCTTATGGTTTTGAAAATAATAGTGAGATCAGAGCTTTAAAATATTCAATAGAAGATAAATATACGAATTTTGTTGTTGAACAATATCCGGAAATGGTTTTTCATTTGCCGATTTTAGGTAAACATCAGGTTTTAAATTCTCTGGCTGCAATTGCGATCGGCCAAAGAGCAGGTTTAACAGTTCAAGAGATTCAACAAGGTTTTGATAAAATAGAACTCACACCTCACAGAATGCAGGTTAAGATAATTAATGGTGCTGTAATCATTGATGATACCTATAATTCTAATCCATCATCTTTGGCAGCTTCTTTAGAAACAGTTATCGATTACAGTGACAAATATAAAAAGATTGTTGTTATTGGTGATATTTTGGAATTAGGAGAAAATTCATTATCTTTGCATGCCGATATGGCCAATTTGATAGATTTCAGGATGTTTGATAAGATATACCTTGTAGGTCAGCAAATGAAGGCTTTATATGCACAATTAAAGGGAAAAAATATTTTTTCCCAACATTATAATAATGCTTTAGAAATTGTGGATGAAATAAAACAATATTTAACTAAAGGAAATGTGATTTTCTTTAAAGCCAGCAATGGAATGAAGTTTGCAAATCTGATAGAAAAATTGGAGGATTAATTATGAGTGTTATTGCAGTACTATTTGGTGGACAATCAAGTGAGCATCCAGTTTCATTAATGTCAGCGGCATCTGTTTTAAACAATCTTGATGAAAAATATACAAAATATATGGTTGGCATTACTACTGACGGAAGATGGTATCACTATACTGGAAGTATTGATAAAATTGAAAATGGACAATGGCAGGAGGATGAAAATAACCAAGAAGTTATTTTGTCGGCTAGTAATGTTCATCATGGTTTTTATAATTTAAAAACTAATAAAATTGATAGAGTAGATGCAATTTTTCCAATTTTACATGGTAAATATGGTGAAGATGGATCAATTCAGGGTTTGTGTTATTTAAGTGGTATACCTTGTATTTCTACCAATATGACAACCTGTGCTATTGCTATGGACAAAGAATTTACGCATATTATCTGTGAAGATGCTGGTATTAAAATGGCCAGGTATCTGGTTTATAAAAAAGATAATTGTCCTTCTTTTGAAGAAATGTTTAAAGAAGTAAAAGAAAAATTACATTTGCCATGTTATGTTAAACCAGCCAGAGAAGGATCATCATTTGGAGCACATAAAATCAAGGATTATGATGATTTTGTTAAATATGTTGATGATGCATTCTCCTATGATGAAAAAATACTGTTAGAAGAATTTATTGACGGTACAGAGGTCGGTTGCGGAGTTTTAGGAACTGATACTACCGGTGAAGTATATGAGGTAGTTGTAGAAACTGAGATGTATGGATATGCTGAAAAATATGATGGTTATAAAACAAAAATTTATGTTCCAGCTATAAATATTTCAAAAGAAATGCAAGATGAAGTAAATAGATTAGGAGTAAAAATTGCTAATATTTTAGAATGCGATGTTTTAGCCAGAGTAGATTTTTTCAACTCTTCTAAAGGATTAATTTTTAATGAGGTTAATACAATTCCTGGCTTTACATCTCATTCTTTATATCCGGCTATGTTTAAAGCAAGTGGTATTGGCTATAAAGAATTATTAAATAGATTGATTGAATTGAAATTAAAGGATAAATAAATGAAAATCAGAAGATGCTACAGGGAAATTTCTAGAAGTAATTTTAGAGACAATGTAAAAGGATTAAGAAACATTTTACCCCAAAAGACTAATATTATCGGCATTGTTAAAGCCGATTATTATGGACATGGAGCTTTAAAATTAGCTCAAATAATGCAGGAAGAAGGGGTAAGAGATTTTGCTGTGGCATCACTTGGTGAAGCTATCGAATTAAGAAATATGGGTTTAGAAGATTCTATTCTTATTTTGGGTTATGTTAGTGAACAGCAGTGGTTGATCGCAAAAGAGTACAATTGCATTCTATCAATTGTAGACTATACGCAAGCTGTTAGAATGATTGAATTTTGTATAGAAGAAAAGATTCAGCTTAAGGTAGAAGTTAAAGTTGATACTGGCATGAACAGGATTGGAGTTAATGCTTTCTTAAGTGATGAGCAGATAAAAACTATCTATGATAGTCCATATTTGATAGTTAACGGAACTTATTCTCATTTATGCAGATCAGATAGTTTTGATGATAGTGATGAAGAGTTTACCTATAAACAAAAAGAACTGTATGATGATTTTTTAAATAGAATAAAAAAACTGGGACTGAATACCGGTAGAACCCATTTATGTGCCAGTGCTGGAATATTAAATTACCCTGACTTTGTCTATGATTATGTCAGACCGGGTTTTATGTTATTGGGTTTTGATGTTGGTTCAGTAAAAAACAGGTATGATAGAAAACCTGTAATGTCTTGGAAAACTCAAATAGAAATGGTTAAAACAGTCCAAGCTAATGAAGGTATAAGTTATGGTCATATTTTTGTTTGCGATAAACCAACAAAAATTGCCAGCTTATCAGTTGGTTATGGTGATGGTTATCCAAGAAGACTTTCTAATATTGGATATGTTTTAATCAATGGTCAAAAAGCCAGAATTCTAGGTAGGATCTGTATGGATCAAATGATGGTTGATGTGACGAATATTAAAAATGTGAAAGCAGAAGATGAAGCTGTTTTGATAGGGAAAAGTGGTAATTTAGAAATCAGTTTTAATGAACTGGCTGATATGTCAGAAACAATTGTTGATGAAATTGTTTGTAATATTAATGTCAGGGTTGAAAAACACTTTATTGATTAGATATTTTTGTAAAAGCAGTAGAATGATAATTTAATGTTTGCTTTTATCGGTGCCATCAGTTATTATGTTTTATAACCAATAAATGAATTAACGAATATGTCAGTAGGACTTAATTATTTGTTAGCTTATTGATATATGATTATACGATTTACATTGATTTATTTGGTGTTATTATATTGTTTTATTACAGGGGGAAAAGAAGATGTTGGAATTCAAATATGATGTACAATTGTTGATTTCTGGAGAAGATTTAGATGAGGATGAAATAGGTGATTATTTCGTTGAAAACTTTAATGGCGACAGCTTGTTAGCAGTTGGAGATGAAGAATTAATTAAAATTCATTATCACACTAACGAACCATGGATGGTATTAGAATATTGTTCTTCTTTAGGAGAAATTTTTGATGTAATTATCGAAAACATGGAAAGACAGGCAAAGGGATTAAAGGGTTAGAAATAACCTTTTTAAATTGATATAGGAGGGCATTTTTTATGACAGAATGTAATCATGATTGTTCATCATGTTCTTTAGATTGTTCGCAAAGGGATCTAATTGTTAAAGCTAATCAATACAGCAATATCAAAAAAGTCATCGGTGTAATTTCTGGTAAAGGTGGAGTAGGGAAATCAATTGTCACCTCTTTACTTGCCAGTGCAATGAATTTAAAAGGCTATAGAGTTGGAATTTTAGATGCTGATGTTACTGGTCCTTCAATTCCACAGGCTTTTGGTATTGATGGATTTTTATATAGTGATGGCAAAAATATTCTTCCTTTACAAACTGAAAAAGGAATCAAGATTGTTTCGACCAATTTGATATTGGAAGAGAAAGGTCAGCCAGTTTTATGGCGTGGAGCTTTAATTACTTCATTAGTAAAACAATTTTTTACTGATGTTATTTGGGGAGAAATTGATTATTTATTCGTTGATTTACCTCCGGGAACTGGAGATGTTCCTTTAACAGTTTTACAATCGCTGCCATTAGACGGTGTTATAATAGTTTCAACACCTCAATATCTGGTCAGCATGATAGTTGAAAAGGCCGTAAGAATGGCTCAATTAATGCATGTTAACATTATAGGTTTGGTAGAGAATATGAGCTATGTTATCTGTGATGATTGTGGTAATAAAGTATCATTGTTTGGTGATGGTAATACTGAAGAATTGGCTGAACATTTTAATTTAAAAGTATTAGCTAAACTTCCATTGGATTCAGATTTAGCTAAAGCAGTTGATACCGGTACTATTGAACGTTGTAGTATAGAAGGCTTAGAAAATTTAACTGATATATTAGAAAAAATATAAAAAGGACGTGTGTCCTTTTTACGGATAATTTATCGAGTGTATTCAGGCAGTAAAAAAGGAAGTTGTTATTCACGACTTCCTTTATAAATCATAGATCCTCCAACACCAATTCCAACAAGTGAAACAACTATTAGAGTAATAACAAGAAACATTTTTCCACTATCAATGGTGGCTAGTGGATTGTTTTTAGCACTATCATTGACACCAGGGTCAATTGGAATATCAGGATTTTCAATATTAGGATCAATATTTGAATTATAGTCAGCCTGTCTGATGATTGTCAGGACATAGCTGTTGTTGCTGCCATCTTCAGCAGTAACTGTAATAACTATCTGATTATTTACTTCATCCTGCATTACTACCGTTGATTTTTCATCTTCTTTGATAAAATTGATTTTTAATTCTGTTGATTCATCAATAATAACTTTATAGGCATTGGTCAGCTTGTTGAAATCGGGAGACAATGTTCCCTCTTCAACTTCAATATGTCTTAAATAACAGTTTTTGCTAAGTGGTTTAACTACTTTAATGGAATGAGAAGCGTTTTCGAAAGTGATTTCTCTTTTATTTTCAACTTCTTTTGTTCCGTATTCAGGTTCAGGTGGAGTTTCTTCAGCTTCTAAAGCAGCATCAATTTCTGCCTGGTTAAGGATATTATCTTCATCTAATACCGTTTCAGTCTCAATGATTTCAGATTTAACTGAACTGGAAGAAACTACAGTAGTTGTCTCAAATGAACTATGTACTATAAACATTATTTCAAATAATAATCTATCAGAATTGATAGGGTCATTGGCTTTAGCGGTACCACTAAATGTAATCATCCCAGCCTTTGAAAAATCCACATTAAAGTCCCAGGCATCTAAATTATCTGACACTTTAACATCAAAAATCGCCAGCACAGACTTATCATAATTAATTTGCCCTTTGATATTTTTAACACCGATTTGAGTGTTGGCGTTTACTTCAACAATGGCTAAACCATCACAAACAGTACTGGTTGATCCGTTTATTGTAATGACAGCATAATCGTTTGCAGCGCTGACAGTTAGCAGACTGATACAGCATAATATTGATAATAAAATTAATACAATTTTTTTCATTTCATCACTCCAATTATTATAATATCACTAATATTTTGAATGCTCAAGCATTAGTGTTTTCTTGGTCTGATTAGACATTTTGATCCATAACCTATTAAATCTTTTCTATTAGCCAGGGTTAGAGCTTTATAAACAAGTTTATAGTTTTCAGGGAAACTGTATTGCATTAAAGCCCTCTGCATTCTTTTTCTTTCCGGGTCTTTTTCTACAAAAACCTCTTCCATTGTATCAGGATTTAAGCCGGTATAGTACATACAGGTTGATTTGGTAGCTGGTGTCGGATAAAAATCCTGGACCTGCAGGGGTATATGATTGATTTCTTTTAGATATAAAGCCAGTTCTATGGCACTATCTAAATCACTTCCCGGATGAGAAGATATAAAATAAGGAACAATAAATTGCTTTTTATTGTACTGCTGATTTAATTTTTCAAATTTTTCAACAAAATCTAAATAGACTTCTTTATATGGTTTGCCCATTAAATCCAGCACTTTAGGGTCAATGTGTTCTGGGGCTACTCTCAGTTGACCTGAAATATGATGCTGTACCATTTGTCTAAAAAATGAATCATCTTTGTCATACATCAGATAATCATATCTGATACCACTTCTAATAAATACTTTTTTTACTTTTGGTAAGCCAGCAACAGTTTTAAGAATATCTGAATATTCACTATGGTCTACCAATAAATTGCGACAAACTTTAGGAGACAGGCAATTTTTGTAAGGACAAGCGCCACTTTTAAGACTTTGTTTACAACTTGGATGATAGAAATTGGCAGTTGGTCCACCAATATCATTAATATAACCTTTAAAGTCTTCAAATTGAGTTAATAGTTCAGCTTCATTAACAATTGACTCTTTACTTCTGGAAGAAATAATTCGACCCTGATGGTTGGCTAAAGCACAAAATGAACAGGAGCCAAAACAACCGCGAGAAGAAGTGATTGAGAATTTAACCTCATCTATAGCTGGAACATGTTTGTAAGAAGGATGAAAAGTCCTTTGGTATGGTAAAGCATAAGTATCATCCAGGTCCTGCCTGCTGATAGGGTAGTCTGGTTCATTTTGAACAATGTACCAGCCTCGATATGTTTCAACTAGTTTTTTAGCCCTGATGGCATCAGTGTTAGCTGATTGAATTTTGAAACTTTCAGCATATTTTCTTTTATCATTACAAATTTCTTCATAAGATGGAAGTGTAATATAATCAGAAATATGATCCAATGTTTTTGTTTTATAACAGGTTCCCCTTAAATAGGTTAAATATTGAACTTCAATACCGGCATTTAAACTGTCTGCGACTTCAATAATACTGTTTTCTCCCATGCCATATAGGAGCAAGTCAGCCTGAGAATCAATAAGTATTGAATTTCTTACTTTATTGTCCCAGTAATCATAGTGAGCTAGCCGACGCAAAGATGCCTCAATACCACCGATAATTATGGCACTGTCAGGGAATAATTGTTTAATTTTCTGACAATAAACGATTGTTGCTCGATCAGGTCTTTTTCCTATTTTCCCCTGGTCGGAATAATTGTCTTTTCTTCTTCTTTTTTTATTGACAGTAAAATGATTAACCATTGAATCGATATTTCCAGCTGTAACTAAAAAACCTAATCGTGGTTTGCCAAATTGTAAAAAATCATCATCTTTTCTCCAGTCAGGTTGTGATAAAATGGCTACTTTATAGCCAAAGGCTTCCAAGGTTCGTGAAATTATAGCTGCTCCAAAAGAAGGATGGTCAACATAAGCATCACCAATTATGTATACAAAATCTGGCTGTTTCCAGCCTCGTTCAATCATTTCTGTTTTATTTATTGGTAAAAACATAAGTTACTCCTTTAGGTTATTATACTTTACTTCCGGCTTTAATCAAATAAAGACATTTAATGTTTAAGTATGGTAAAATGAAAATAATAAAGGAGAGCAATAATATGAACAAATACATATTAGCAATTGATCAGGGAACTACCTCTTCAAGGGCGATGATAATTGATGATAATTTACAAATTATTTCTATCAGTCAACAAGAAGTAGCTAATACTTTTCCTAAACCTGGATGGGTGCAAATGTCAGCTTCTGAGATATGGACTTCAGTTCAATATGTCTGTTTTAATGCAGTTGAGAAAGCTAAAATTGATGTTAAAGATATTAAAGCTATTGGAATAACTAATCAAAGAGAAACTACAATTGTCTGGGATAAAACCACTGGCCTTCCAGTTCATGATGCCCTGGTATGGCAATCCAGACAGACAAATGAACTTTGTGAAAAAGCTGTTAGAGCCGGGTATACTGATATCATCAGACAAAAAACAGGTTTGCCAATTGACCCTTATTTTTCAAGCAGTAAAATAAGATGGATTTTAGATAATATCGAAAATGGTCAGAAAAGAGCAGAAAATGGTGAATTATTATTTGGAACAGTTGATAGTTGGTTAGTTTATAAGCTTACCAATGGCCATGTTCATATTACCGATGTAACAAACGCTTCTAGAACAATGTTGATGAATTTGGATACCTTACAATGGGATCAGAAATTGCTTGATATCTGGAATATTCCACCAGTTATGTTGCCTGAAATTAAAGATTCAAGTGAAGTATATGGATATACGCATTTATTTGGCACTGAATTACCAATTGCAGCTTGTGTAGGTGATCAGCAAAGTGCTTTGTTTGGTCAGATGTGTTTTGAAGTGGGTCAATGTAAAAATACTTATGGGACAGGATGTTTCTTATTATTCAATACTGGAAATAAGAGAGTAGAATCTAAAAATGGATTAGTTACAACAGTTGGTTGGAAGATAAAAGATGAAATTGTTTATGCATTGGAAGGCTCAGTATTTGTAGCCGGTGCAGCGATTCAATGGCTTAGAGATGGATTGAAAGTAATTGAAAGAGCTTCAGAAACAGAAAGAATTGCCAAGGAGTTAGATAGTACTGATGGAGTTTATGTGGTTCCGGCATTTACCGGTTTAGGAGCTCCTTATTGGGACCAGAATGCTAAAGGAGCAATCTTTGGTTTAACCAGAGGAACTACAACAAATCATATAATTAGAGCAACTCTGGAATCTTTAGCATATCAATCATATGACTTGATTGAAGCGATGCAACAGGATACCGGCATCACAATAACGGCATTACAGGTTGATGGTGGTGCCTGCAGAAATAATTATTTAATGCAGTTTCAATCAGATTTATTACAAACAAAGATTGTCAGGCCAGTCAACTTTGAAACGACTGCTTTAGGAGCAGCAATGCTGGCTGGTTTAGCAACAGATATTTTTGCAGATAAAAATGATTTGACTGAAAAATATAAAATTGATCAAAAATTTGAACCGAATTTAAATTCAATACAGGTTCAAAAGCTGATTCAGGGTTGGAAAAAAGCCATCAAAGCTACGATGGAGTTTTAGGAAAAATTAATGGAATTTGAAAAACTGAAAAAAGAATTACAGGCCATATTGGCCCATTATAGTAAAGCGTTAGAAAAAGTGGATGAAAAAACAAATACATTTGTTGGCAAATTTTATGAAGAAAGAGAATGTGATGGGTATTTCAAATTGGTAGAATTAATTGAAAAATGTCATAATGAATGTCATTTGTTTATTCACAACAATATTCCAGAAAATTATCGATTAAAAGAGAAAAAAGAACAAATTGATGAATAATGCGTTACCATCATCAACGTATCAAGATGATAATTGCTAATAATACCAGCAATTTGTTGTGGATTATGTTAGAGCTGGCAGCTATTTTTAGAAACATTATCAAGAATGTCAGAATTGTCAAGGGTTATAGAAATAACCGGGCTTGATAAAAAAATAGTGTTAACTCAATAGATTAGACCTGATAAAGTCAGGTCTTTTTAAACTTTGATATTAAATAGCGATATATTACAAATGATTGTATAAAAAATTCTTATTATAAAAATACTTGCATATTTCTCAAAATTATATATAATTATTCTTGTTTACTAATATTAATAAATTAGTTTAGTATAACTAAACAATGGAGGAATTTAATGGATATAGGACAGAGAATCAGACAACTTAGAGTATCCAATGATTTGACACAGGAAGAATTGGCTTCCAGATGTGAACTTACAAAAGGATTTTTATCACAATTGGAAAACAATTTGGCTACTCCATCATTGCTGACTTTGATGGACATCGTTGAAGCATTAGGAACAACTATGGCTATCTTTTTTACGGAAGAAGAGGATGAACAGCTGGTTTTTGATAAAGATGATTTCTTTGTGGATGAATCAGGGGATGTAGTTATAACCTACATTGTTCCAAATGCTCAAAAAAATCAGATGGAACCAATAATTATTGAGTTACAACCTGATAGCCGATCCAACATCATATCTCCAAAAGAAGATGGAGAAACATTTGGATATGTTATTAAGGGAAGTATTAATTTAGTAAACGGTAAAAACACTTACAGAGTAAAACAAGGCGGTACGTTTTATTTGAAGTGTAAAAAAGAACATTATTTGGAAAATAAGACTAAAAAAATAGCAAAAGTCTTATGGATATGTACACCGCCATTATTTTAGAGGTAGAAAGATATGAGAAAATTAATTGAGTTTAAAAATATTGTAAAATCATTTGACAATCAGGTTGTTTTAAAGGGAATCAATTTAAATGTCTATGAAAATGAATTTGTCACCTTACTTGGGCCTTCAGGATGTGGTAAATCTACATTATTGAGAATTTTGGGTGGTTTCTTACAACAGGATGAAGGAACTATCATTTTTGATGGAAAATGTATTGATAATGTTCCAGCATATAAAAGAGAAATCAATACGGTCTTCCAAAGATATGCTTTATTCCCACATCTGGATGTTTTTGATAATATTGCTTTTGGTTTAAGAATTAAAAAAGTAGCAGAAGATGTAATCGACCAAAAGGTTACCCGTATGTTATCTTTAGTAAATCTTGAAGGGTACGAACATAGAAATGTTACTTTATTATCAGGTGGACAACAACAACGTGTTGCTATTGCTAGAGCGTTGGTAAATGAACCTGAAGTGTTACTTTTAGATGAACCGCTAGGAGCATTAGATTTAAAGTTAAGGCAGGAAATGCAACGTGAGTTAAAAAGAATTCAACAGGAAGTAGGAATTACTTTTATCTATGTAACTCATGATCAGGAAGAAGCATTGACAATGTCTGATAAAATTGTCGTAATGAGAGATGGTGAAATTCAACAAATTGGGACACCATTAGAAATCTATAATGAACCTGCAAATGAATATGTTGCCAGATTTATTGGTGAAAGTAATATTATTGAAGGGGTAATGGTTGAAGACTATAAAGTTAAATTTGATGAGAAAGTATTTGATTGCGTTGATTTTGGCTTTAAAGAAAATGAAGTTGTTGATGTCTTAATCAGACCGGAAGATATAAAAATTGTTAACAGAACAGGAGCTTTAATGAAAGGTGAAGTTAAATCAGTTCTTTTCAAAGGAGTTCATTATGAAATAATTGTAGAAACTATTTCTGGAGCTTCTAAGACGGTTACAATGCATATCTTATCAGAACATGACACTTATAATCCTGAGGCAAATGAAAAAATTGGTGCTAATGATTTTTATGTGGACTTGGAATATGTCGATGAACTGGATGATTTCAACTTAGTAGCCAGAGCAAACGCTCAAGCATGGGATGAAGAAGAAAATGATTTATCAATTGCCAGTATTACTCATGATATTGAAAGCAAAGTAGGTACTTACAACTGTACTTTTAAAACTAACAATAATACTGAAATAACTATTAAAGTGCATGTGGTGGATCCAGATTATGTTGAAGATGCTAAAAAGAATATCGGTATCAGTGCTTTTGATTTTTTTGTCACTGCTGATGAATTGAAAGATTCAATGGCTATTTCAACAGACTTAAAAACCTGGGCTTCTGCTGAAGCATGGAACCTGCAGGATGATTCTGAAATTGAAATTACAGATGTCAAATTCGATTTTGATACTGATGAAATAAAAGAGGGTTCTTACGAAATAACTTTTGCAACCCAGGGTAGAGAATATAAAATTGAAACAACAACAGTACACGAAGAAGGTGATAAGGTCGGTTTAAGGATTGACCGCAATGACATCCATGTCATGAGCAAAATGGTGATATAAAATGAAAAGTTTTAGAACTATGACTTATCCATATATTATATGGTTAGCTCTGTTTGTAGTAACTCCAATGCTGATGATTGTTTTCTATGCTTTTACTGATACAGGAAATGATTTATTAGTGTTTAGATTTACTTTAGAGAACTTTACCAGATTTTTTAAAGATCCAGATTTTTTAAGAGTCTTATATACTTCTTTAAGAATCGCCTTTTTGACTACTGTTATTTGTATTCTGATTGGTTATCCTACTGCTTATGTAATTGCTAAACAGGATGAAAATAAGCAGGCAATCTATATTTTGTTACTTACTTTACCGATGTGGATTAATATGTTGGTTAGAACATATGCCTGGAAGGGCATTTTGATGAATTTCAATATTACTAGTGAATTGAAAGTTTTTGTTGGTATGGTCTATAACTTTTTACCTTATATGATCATCCAGATTTATACTTCGCTGGCAAAGATGGATAAAAGTTTATTCGATGCAGCTTATGATTTAGGAGCAAATAAAATGCAAACCTTTTTGAGGGTAACCTTACCTCTTTCAATTCCTGGAGTTATTTCAGGAATCACTTTAGTATTTTTGCCTGCAGTAAGTTCGTTCTTTATTCCTAAATTATTAGGTGGTGGAGATTATGTTTTAATTGGAAACTTAATTGAAAATTACTTCATTACTACTGGAGACTGGAACTTTGGTAGTGCTATTTCATTAATTATGGCAATCATTATTATCGTTTCAATGTATTTTACAAAGAAAATCGACAAAAGAATTGGGGAGGAATAAGCAATGAAAAAAGAAAATAAGAATTTCTTATCAAAATCAGGACCTGATATTTGGCTGATTTTAATTGTTTTATTCTTTTATCTGCCAATTATCTATGTAGTTATATTTTCGTTTAATTCAACAAAAAGTTTAAACCACTTCACCGGTTTTTCACTAATGTGGTATGAAAAAATGTTTAATGACAGAAAAATGCTGGAGCCGATCTATTACACGGTTTTGGTAGCTGTTATTGCAACGATTGTAGCAACTATTATTGGTACAATTACTTCTATTGGTTTATCTAAGCAAAAAAAGATTGTCAGAGATTTGGTTTTACAGGTCAATGATTTACCAGTAATGAATCCTGATATTGTTACAGCTATAGGTTTAATGTTGTTTTTCATTTCATTAAATATTGAAACAAGTATTTTTACCTTACTTATTGCTCATATTACTTTCTGTATACCATTTGTAGTGTTATCAATTATGCCTAAATTGAGAACTTTGGATGATAATGTAGCTGAAGCAGCTTTAGATTTGGGAGCAACTCCATTCCAGGCTTTAACCAGGGTTATTATCCCTCAGATCAAACCAGCTATCCTATCGGGGGCGTTAATTGCTTTTTCAATGAGTTTTGATGACTTTGTCATTTCATTTTTCACAACAGGAACAGGTGTAAGCAATATTTCAATCTATGTTTATTCAATGAGCAAGCGTATTAACCCTACCATTAATGCATTAAGTTCGCTTATTGTGGCAGTTGTTACTACTGTTTTGATTATTGCCAATGTTATTCCGTTTATTAAATCAAAACGCCCACAGACACAGGTTGTTAAAAAGAAGAGCAAATATTCTTTTGTTCCATATTTAGCCGGAGCATTAGCATTGGTCATTTTCCTAGTGTCATTTGGTACAAGGACAACTGGTGAGTTTGATCCGATTGCTGAATTTGGTTCTAATACACTTAACATATTTAATTATGGTGAATATGTTGGTGAAAATGTAATTGCTGAATTTGAAGATATGTATAATGTAAAAGTAAATTATGATACATTTTCTTCAAATGAAGAAATGTATACTAAATTAATGAGTGGTGCCTCTTATGATGTCATCATACCTTCTGATTATATGGTTCAAAAGTTAATCAAAGATGGCCTGCTTCAACCGTTAGATAAAGAGATACTTACTAATTTAACAGATTTATATCCTGATGCTTTAAAATATATGGAATTTGATCCTGAAATGATTTATGCAGTTCCATATTTGTGGGGAACAGTTGGTATTATTTATGATGAAACTTTAGTAGATCCAGAAGATGTTGAAACTTTAGGTTGGGATGTATTTCTGCTGGAAAAATACCGTGGTATGGTTTATTTCTATGACTCGGAAAGAGATGCATTTATGGTCGCTTTAAAAGCGCTTGGATATTCTATGAATACCAAAAATGAAGCAGAGTTATTAGAAGCTTATAATTGGCTGATTGAAATGGATAATGCAGTTGATCCAGCTTATGTTACCGATGAAATTATCGATGGTATCATTAATGGTGAAAAAGCTTTAGGCTATGTATATTCAGGTGATGCTACTTATATGATATATGAAAATGAAAACTTGAGATTTTATGAGCCACATCAAGGTACTAATGTCTGGATGGACTGTATGATTATTCCAAAAAACGCGAAAAGCCCAGAATTAGCAAACTTTTTCATCAATTATATGCTGTCATATGATGTTGCCTATGCTAACTCTGAGTATATAGGTTATACTTCGCCAAACGAAGAAGTTTTGACAGCTTTAAGTTCAGAAGATGGTGAATATTACGGTATTGATGCATATGTTCCGCGTGTTGGATTTGAAGATGATGAAACCTTCATCAATGATGATACTATCAGAAAGATAATATCTGAATATTGGGTGAAAATTAAAATTAATTAGTTATAAAGGAGACGTCAAATCTCCTTTTATTAGATTTAAAAAGTGTCTTTGAGACACTTAGTTTGAAAATGTATATTTATCATTGGTAATTGTAAATTTGAGTTTTCTAGTTTTGAAATGAATATATATAAGACTGATAATCACAATAGTGATACAACTTATAAATTTTACATATTTTTTAAAACTGTTATAAGCAGGGTAATACATCGATGTAAGTTTATCACTAATAGCTAAAGTAGTTATAAGTGCTATAATTAGTGAAATTGTTTTCTTATTAAAGGTTTTAGAAAGAGGTATATCAGGGAATAAAAATAATGCTGAGAAAAGTATAATTGCCATGATAATTAAGGAAAGAATCACCCAGTAACTGATTTCAGAAAAAATTCCAACCAGAAGATTTTCCCAAACAGGTCTAAGTACCAGCATTAAAAACCATCCTAAAGACCATAAAGGCAACAATAAAATAACTCTTAAAGGTTGAGGTATATTATGCAGCAATTGTTTACATTTAATTTTAAAAGAAGTTTTCTTTTTTTGATTTAATTGTTCATCAATATCTTCTTCCTTGAAAGATTCATCAATTATTTCTAAAGGCTTATCATAAGTGTTGTTAACAAACAAAGAAGCAGCTGTAGTAGCTGCTATCGCAGTCTTCTGAGCCCGTTTCTTTAAATCTTCTATTTTTTCCTTTTCCATACTTAAATAGTATCATATTTTATAATCCAAAACTATTTAATACAATGTAATAAATGATAAATTTGAACTTTAGAACAATGAATAATTATTGATTTCTGTTGCATTTTATTTTCAAGTGGTATACAATAATAATCGCTGGTAATCATGTGGTTCCCTAGCCAAGTGGTAAGGCAACTGACTGCAACTTAGTGATCACCAGTTCGAATCTGGTGGGAACCTCCAGCTTAATGCAGAAGTGGTGGAATAGGTAGACACGAGGGACTTAAAATCCCTTGGTAGAAGATACCGTGAGGGTTCAAGTCCCTCCTTCTGCACCAGTTTTAATAGAGACCCGGGTATTTACTATTTGGGTTTTTATTTTATTTAGTTGTATAAAAATAGTTTTTAATGTAAAAAAGATGTAAATCATAAGGTCGATACCTTTTATATTCGTTTAAATTTATCTATTAATTTGTTATAATTAATTTAGGCTTATGTGACTTTTTTAACAGATTGTTATATAAGATAGTAATTTTTACGAAAGGAAAGGGAAAAATGAAAAAATTATTAGTACTTTTATTAGCGGTTTTCATGGTTTTAGGTTTTGCTGGTTGTAAACCAACTGAACCACCTGTTGAAACGACAAAAGTTGTTATTTGGCATACTTATACTGATGACCAAAAAGTTACTTTAGAGAGAATTGCTTCTGAATTTAACGCTTTAAACGAAGGCGAAATTGAAGTAATCGTTCAAGCACAAGAATATTCTGGTTTCTTAAACAAAGTTTACGAATCTGTAGCTAATGGAGTTGGACCAGACATTATCTTTAACTATGCATCTACTGCAGCAACATATGTTGGAGCTACAGAAGAAGAAACACTGGTTGTGGACTTTAATAAGTATCTTAGCCAGGATTTCTCAAAATTGGTTGCTCCTGGTATTTATGCTGAAATGACTGACTTTAAAGATGGCAAGTTACACTGTTTACCAATGGTAACAACAGGGCCTATTTACATCTATAATGAAAAGTTATTTGAACAGTATGGTGTTGAAGTTCCAAAAACCTGGAAAGAAGTTTTTGTATTAGCTAAAACTATCTGGGATAAATCTGAACATACTGTTGTAGGATTTGCAGTTGACTCATTAACTGACTTATTTACTACAATTATTATGCAGCATGATTTAGGTTACTATAATGAAGATAAAACTTCAGTTTTATTCTGTGATGGTGATGAGCTGGCATTTGTCTTAGAACAATTCAAGACTGCTGTTCAAGAAGGATATTTCCAATTAGCTCCTCAATCAGGCGATTATAACAGTTCTGATATGAATGCTTTAACATTGGCTTCTTATGTGGGCTCAAGTGCTGGCTTACCTTATCTATCATATGATGGAATTGCTGCTACATCTTTACCACAAGGATTGGATGAAGGTATGCTTCAAACTAATTGGGTTCCAGCATGGAACAGAGGTGTCATTGTCTTTAAGAGTAATGAAGCTCAAGAAGCTGCAGCTGTAAAATTTGCAGAGTACTTCCTGAATCCTGAAAATAATGCTGCTTGGGCAAAAACAATGAGTGCTTTCTCACCATATTTTGCAACTCAAGAAAATGCTGATTACCAGGCTACAGTAGCTGGAAATATTGCTTTATCAGCACTAGCAGGCCAAATCAACTATGCTGGCGTATTACCTAATACAAGTGGTGCTGCTGCTATCAGAACAGCTTTAGAAGAATTAGTTAAAACTACTGCTGCTGGCACAGTGTCAATTGAGGAAGGTTTATCAATCTGTAAAGCAGCTTGTGAAGCAGCTTTAAGTGAATAGTTTATTTAAAAACTAGAAAGATTAATACTGAAGGAAGGTCCTTCCTTCAGTATTTTATTTAAGTAAATCTGGACTACTTAAATAAAATAGGAAAGGATAAATATTTTTATGAAGATTACTATTGAAGGTTTAACAAAACATTTTGGAGATGTTGTAGCTGTCAAAGATTTTGATGCTGTGATTGAAAAAGGACAGCTGGTATGTCTTTTAGGACCATCAGGATGTGGCAAAAGTACAATGTTGTATATGCTGGCAGGTACAGAAGCTGCTACAAGTGGAAAGATCTATTTTGATGATGAAGATGTAACATACATGGCTCCTGAAAAAAGAGGTGTTGGACTGGTGTTTCAAAACTATGCTTTGTATCCTCATATGACAGTTTTACAGAACATTTGTTTTCCACTGGAAATTCAAAATGTACCGAAGGCTGAAAGAATTAAAAGAGCAAAAGAAATTGCGAAACTGGTTCAGATTGATGAGTATTTGAATCGAAAGCCATCACAGTTATCAGGTGGTCAACAACAGCGTGTAGCTATTGCCAGAGCTTTGGTAAAAAGACCTAGATTGTTATTACTTGATGAACCTCTAAGTAATTTGGACGCTAGATTACGTCTAGTAATGAGAGAAGAAATAAGAAGGATACAGCAGGAAACGAAGGTTACTACTATTTTTGTTACTCATGACCAGGAAGAAGCGATGTCTATTTCGGATGTAATTTTACTTATGAAGGATGGTGAAGAGCAACAAAGTGATGCCCCACAGGCTTTATATGATAATCCTGCTAATTCGTTTACAGCTAATTTTTTGGGTGTTCCAGCTATAAACAATATTTATGGCTACATAAAAGACGGTAAATTCTATACCCATGATAATAGTGCAGTAATAGAGCATGAGGCATGTAAGAAAGTTCCTGAAGGAAGAAAAGTTGATTTAGCTATTCGTCCAGAAGCAATTGAATTGGCTGAAGATGAATCTAACTTCAAAGCTTATCTGGTTCACACCTATGCTATGGGGAAGGAAGAATTAAGTTATATGAAGGTTGGCACAACTGAGATTAGAGGCTATTTACCAAATGGAACCGAAGTAGGAAAAGAATATAATATTCATTTAAAAAACAAAGGAGTATTTTTCTTTGATGAAGAAACAGGAGAAAGATACGCATGAAATTAAATCCTTTTAAAAAGAAGGCCAAAGAGCCAAAAGTAGAATTTACTAAAAAGTGGGAACCATTTGTGTTTTTACTTCCTTTTGCTATTGGTGTTACTATTTTTACTATTTATCCATTATTTAATGTTATTTTAATGGCATTTAAAGAAAATTTTGTTTTATTAACAGGCAAATATACTAGTTTGGGATTTGCCAATTTTGAATATGTTATGAAAGATAGATACTTTATTCAAGGCATGCAAAACACCTTCAAATATGTACTTGTAGTAATACCTATTTCTACCTGTATTTCGATTGTTATTGCAACATTGTTGAATAATAAAATTAAGTTTATGCCATTTTTCCAGACTGCCTATTTCTTGCCGATGGTAACAAGTGCAACAGCTGTAGGTTTAGCCTGGAAATATATGTTCCACTATCAGTATGGTGTTATTAATTACCTGCTTGGTTTAATTGGTATTGACCCCATTGCCTGGCTAACGGATGTTTCTAGTAATTTTACCGCACTATGTGTCTATGGTATATGGAATATGTTGCCTTTTACGATAGTCTTGTTATTATCTGGTCTACAGAATATTGATAAATTGTATTACACAGCAGCAAGAGTTGATGGGGCTAGTTCTTTAAGAATTTTCTTTAGAATCACTGTGCCATTACTTTTACCGACAATTTTCTTAACAATGGTTGTTAACTCAATCAGTGCTTTTAAAGTGTTTCATGAGCTGTTTCCATTATGGTCAGGTCAGCCAGGCATAGCCTACAACTTATTTACGGTAGTTTACTATATCTTCTATCAGTTTAGAGGTTTAACACCACCTAAATATGGTCGAGCTGCAGCATCGGCTGTAATCTTATTTGTTGTGATCTTTATCTTTACAAGAATTCAGATTTGGATTCAAAAAAGATTCGATCATTAGGAGGTCATAAAATGAGAACAAAGAATTTTATTAAATACAGTCTGATATATATAATATTAGGAATTGGTGCTGTTTTTATGATCTTTCCATTTTTCTGGATGATTATGGGTGGTTTTAAAACTGCTCAGGAAATTTCAGCTTTTCCTCCGCTGTTGTTTCCGTCGCATTTTAATTTAGATAACTTTAAATTTGCTCTTGATACAGCTCCGTTTGCTAAATATTTTGTTAACTCAGTTGTAGTTACTGTCAGTTCAGTGACACTAAGCACAATGACAACAATATTGGCTGCTTTTGCTTTCTCAAGATTAGAATTCAAAGGAAGAGATGCACTTTTCACCTTGTTATTGGCATTAATGATGGTTCCATTTGAAATGATTGTTATTACCAATTATCGTACTATTATCAATATGGGATTATTAAATACAAGAGTAGCATTAATTATTCCATTTACTTCAAGCATTTTCTATACTTATATTTTGAGGAACTTCTTTGTTTCTATACCGGAATCTTTTTATAGAAGTGCTAAGATTGATGGCTGTAGTAACTGGCAATATTTATGGAAAGTAATGGTTCCAATGGCTAGACCATCACTGGTAACAATTATATTATTAAATAGTATTTCAGCCTGGAATAGTTTCTTCTGGCCAATGTTAGTAACTAATACTTCTTCTGCCAGAACCTTACCATTTGGTTTGTATACCTTTATGACTGAAGGTGGAGCAAGAAATGAGTATATGATGGCAGCAGCTACAATAGTAGTTTTACCGATGATGATTCTATTCTTATTTGCTAGAAAGTATATTGTTACAGGTGTCAGTAAAGGTGGTTTAAAGGGTTAAAAATATTAGCCTTATCAAGTTAATTTTAATAAAAAATCGAAGTTTATTCTTCGATTTTTTCGGTTAATTGTCCATTTATTAAATAGTATTCAACATTTTCCTTTAAAAGATAATGTTTGGCATTGACTGGATTTAAAGCTTCAGGACTTTTTGAGTGAACTGCAACTACTGCTTTTGGTTTTAACTGTTGGATATAATAGGTTAAATGGTTCAAATAAGCATGTGAGAATGAGTATAAGTTAGTATAATAAATGAAGTTCCAATTCAATTTATCAACAACATTTTTCATAATCTGATAATGTTTTTGTTCTTCTGTTAAAGGTTTTCCAAATAAGTGGAAGTATATTCCATTTATTCCATCATAATCGGTCAGTTCCAAGATGTTTCCATAAGTGTTTTGAATAAAGTATCTGTTTGGATTTTCTAAGACATCCTGTTTAGAGATAATGGTATTACTTCGTTTTACATCATCATAAAAATCAAATTTTAAATTATTGTCAGGGAACATTACGTTTGTTGAAATATTTAGCATTTTGTTAATAATAAAGGCAGTGTGAGGCTCAAAGAGGGCTTTACGATTGTTTTCTTGAGCAATAGTAATTATTTTCTCTAACATTCTGATATCGCGATGATAAAGATTAAAAACGGCTAATCCCTGATAATTGTGTAGTTTTTCCTTTACATCATCATATATCATTTGTTCTGTAATCATACCTTTTAAAATTTCCCTAGATGGCAAGTTTAATTTTTCTATTTCATTATTTGAATAGATAAATTCACTTGAAGAGGTAGCAGCGCTATCAACAATTAACAAATCAATGTCATATTCACTTATCTGTTGGACTGCCTGCCAGGCTTTTTCTGCTTCTAATCCATGAAATCTAATGTCTCCAGAATAAACAATGGTATTATCTTCTGTTTGTATTAAGAAGCCGGCAGATCCAATACAGGTATGATCTGCAAAATATGGAGTTACTTCAATTTCGCCAACTGTTATTTTTTTGTTATATTCAAAATTACTATATTTTCTAAAATATGGTTCTTCCTGGATAGCTTCTAAAGTTTGTTTTAGTTTTAAAGCTGAAGTATGTAGATAAACAGGAATTGAAGTAGCAACTTTATCAATTTCAGACATGTGATCTTTATGACAATGGGAAATAAATATAGCTGTTTGATAAGGATTATCTTCTGCTGGTTTTAAATTAATATCATCTAAGCTTTTTTTACTATAAAGAAAATCAATCAATGGAGCTTGATTTAACAGTAAAGCATCTTTAACTCTTTGTTTATTCCTTCTTAAAATAGTTCCATCATAAATTTGATTTAAAGGTTCAAAAGGAGCACCAAAATCAAAGATAACTCTAGATTTGTTATAGGTAATCATAATTACAACACCCGATCCATAAAGACCTCTAACAAAGTTAATTTTTGTTTTCATCAAACTACCTCCAGTTTTCTTATTTCAGGATTGTATATGTATGTTTCATCCTGTTTACATAAGAAATAATTACTTTTACTGGTTTCACCCAATAGTTTTCTTTGTGGACAATGAGAAGGAACAAGTAGTTTTGCATTAACTTCTTTTATGTACCATAAAAGCTGATTGGCAATAGCATGTGAGAAAAACTCTCCATCTTTACCTTCATAAATGTGCTGATAAGCAATGTTAGCTTTATCTAATATCAGTTGTAATTTTTTAAATTGTGGATCATAATCTCCTAAAGGAGTGCCAGAATGATGCAGATATAATGTTTTAATATTTCTGTAATCTAACAGTTCTAAAATATTTTCAAAAGAATTTTGAACTATATATTTACCTGGATTAGAGAGAACTTCTTCTTTGGTAATGATATTATTTTCTTTAATTACCTGGGTCAGATATTTTGGATAATTGTTCTCTTTGTAAGTGTCTGGAATCATGACGTTATAACTACTATTGAAAAATCTATTTAAAATATAAGCACTTTTTGGTTCAAATACTAAGGTTCTGTTACTATTGGCAGCAAAATCAAACCAGTATTCAGCATGACACATTTCACGTTTGTAATAGTTAAATATAATCAAGCCTTCATAATCATTGATTATTTGCTGGGTTCTTTGTAATAATCTTTCTTCATTTATAACGCCTTTGATCGGCTTGAGGCTTGGATATAATTCTTTTTCATACTTTGTGGTTTTCTTAAGCCAGTCAGGTAAAAAACCAGTTCCTTCACAAATCAAAATATCAATTTCTTTTTCTTTTAGAAATTGGATTTCTTTAATAATATTCTTTTCATAAACACCATAGAGGAAAATATCTCCGGTATAGTGAAGCTTTAAATCCGGAGTTTCAATATAGAAAGAGTAGTCTTGATAGCTATCGGGATTTAAGCAAAATGATTTTATATAGATATCACCAATTTTCACTTCTTCAGGGATGTCTAAGTAATATGTCCTTTTGGAAAAAACTCCATTTCCAATATCCTCTAAAGCTTGTTGAATGATTTGAGCATTTTTTGATAAAAATACGTCAATATCATTGCTGATAACACCCATATTTGCCATATGGTCCAGGTGTAAGTGAGTAATAAAAACAGCAGTTTTCAGATTTGATTTTTCTGCAGGCAATAAATTAAGTCCTGAGATTTCTTTTTCTGCATATAATCCATCAATTTTTGAGATATCATTTATCCAAATTCCATCTTTAATGTAACTGTTTCTTTGATTCACATTACCATCGTACAAGTTAAAACCTGGATTATAGGTTGCTCCTATTTCCATGATTATTCTGGAATTTTTATAGATTACTTCCATTACCACTCCACCAACAGTATCTAAACCACTATAGAAGGTAATTTTTGTTTCTGTTTTCATCATGATCACCTTGCATATCATTATAGCAAATCTCAATTTATTTTGTGATATAATAGGCGATATAGAGGTTAAAAAAATGAAAGTCAGAAATAATTATGATGAGTGTTTAACTAATGTTGCCTGTTCAATCAGAAAATATTTTGATCTTGACTATCACCATCAGACAATTAAAGAAATTGATGAACTACTAGAAAAAAAACAACCTAAGAATGTTGTTTTATTGTTATTTGATGGGCTTGGTTCAATGATTTTGGATAAAGCTTTAGATGAAAATAGTTTCTTTAGAAAAAATAAAGTTAAAGACATAACATCTGTTTTTCCAGCGACTACAACTGCAGCAACCAATTCGGTTAAAACTGGTTTAAATCCCAGTGAACATTGTTGGCTTGGCTGGAATACCTATATTAAAAAAATCAATCAGACTATCACTTTGTTTTTGAATTCCGAAAAGGGTAAAAATGAAAAGAGTGTGGAATTTAATGAAATATTTGCTGAATATGAACCAGATTTCATTACAAACTTAATAAATGAAGCCGGAAAATATGAGGGAATTGAAATAAGTGATTATGGCGATGTTTCTTATCAGGATACTGATGATATGATTTCTATTATTCAACACCAGTGTGAATATGGGGGGAAAAAATATATGTATGTCTATGATCCACAACCAGATAGCGTTATTCATTGTTATGGTCCTTATTCTTCACAGGCAAAAAAGGAAATTGTTTTAAGAAACGAAAAGATTGAAAAGATGTGTGAAGAATTAACAGATACAGTGGTAATTATTTTAGCTGATCATGGTCATATACAGGTCGATAACATTTACTTAAAGGATTATCCGGATGTTTATAATTTGTTAGAAAGGACAACTTCAATTGAACAAAGAGCAGTATCTTTTAAAATAATTGAAGGCAAACATGATTTATTTGTAGAAAGATTCAATCATCATTTTGCAGAGTATTTTTCTTTATATTCAAAAGAAGAAATTATAAAGTCAAAAATTTTTGGTGATGGATGTATCCATGAAAATTTCCAATATGCGATTGGCGACTTTATCGCTATTGCGGACAACAGCAATAAATGTCTTTTGACAGAAGGAGATTTTCCGATGTATTCTCATCATGCGGGATATACTGATGAAGAGATATATGTGCCTTTAATTATTATTGATCGAGTTTAGTGATAAGATATCAATTTTCATTATCAAAGGGAGGGATTATAATGACAGATAATTTAGAACCATTTAAAGAGTTGATAACTGATAATAATTATTCATTTTTCATTAGCATTTATGGTGATATGATGGGTTCATCTTCATCAACTGGAATCTATCAATTGGATGAAAATACAGCCTTTGTAATAAAAAGATATCAAAAAGATCACAGTGTAAAAGAAAAAATAGAACAATATAAGGTTTCAATAGATGTATATAATGAAATATTCGGTTTAATTAAGAAAAATAAACTGATAAAATTAGTAAAAGCTCCAAAAGAAAATTATTTAGCCTATGATGCAGCAATATCTGAATATCAGATTAGAATAGGAAAAAAGGAATATCGTTTCTCTTCAAATCAAAAAATTGATCAGAAAAGAAGAGAAGTTATTTGGGAAATATTAGATTTGATACATTTAAAGGAAAGATAGGTGGATTTATGCATTCAAAAAAGATATACTTAAAAACAACTTCTAATACTAGAGATCTAGGGGGAATAGTAAATAAAGATGGTTTAAAAATCAAAGAAAAGAAATTATATCGTAGTGATGAGTTGACTTACTTAGCTTATGATGATGCAAAAACTCTGTATGAAGACTATAATTTGAGAGTAATTGTTGATTTAAGAAATCATCGAGAAATGGTACAGAGAAAAGATGTGATTATCTTAGATCAGAAGTATGTTGAAAATACCCTGTTATTAGAAGGGGCGATAGGTATTTCCTATGATGAGGAAACCTTAAAAAAGAAAGAAGAACTATGGCGTAAGGCTAACCGAATACCTCAATATGCTAAACTGGGAATGGAAAATTTTTATCGTGAAATGGTTGATGAGCATGGCAGCAAAATGCTGGGCAGGTTTTTAAAAGAGGTGTTAAATAATGATGATGCTACTTTGTGGCATTGTGCTGTTGGAAAAGATCGATGTGGTGTAGCAACAGCTGTCTTATTGAAGGCTCTTGATGTCGATGACAAAACTATTATGACTGATTACTTATACACTAATCATTGTTATAGTCCAGGTTATGTCCCGAAAGATACTGTTAGGGACTGGTGTGATTATGCTCATCGAGATTATTTGGAAGTAGTTATTGAAGAAATTGATAAAAGATTTGATAGTTTTGATGATTTCTTAATTAATGGTTGCAATTTTTCTGTTGAAGAGAGAAAAAAACTTAAAGAAAAATATTTAGAAAAGCAGGTGTAAATTATGGATTTTACTAAATTAATAGAAAGATTAAAAGAAGATATTCATTTAATTGTGGGAGATTTAATAATAATTGTTGTTGTTTTAGTTATTGCCAGGGTCATACTTGGACAAATAAGCAGATTCACCAAGAGAGCTATTGAAAAAAGTAGAGAATTAGAAGACCAGCAACAGGCAAAAGGTATTGTTACTTCGATGACCTTACTTAGAAGTGTCAGCAGGTATGCTGTCTATTTTGTTGCTATAGCAGTGATTTTATATAAATTGGGTTTTGGCAATGTGTTTAGCAATTTGCTTGTTACTGCTGGAATTGGATCATTAGCGATATCTTTTGGGGCGCAAAGTGTAATTCAGGATGTAGTTACAGGTTTATTTTTAATTTTTGAAAGACAATATGCGGTTGGAGATATGGTTAAGATTGGTGAATATACAGGAATTGTCACTGCAATTTCTATGCGTGTAACTTATTTAGACTGTTTAGGAAAAAAGGTGATTATTCCTAATGGTAAAATTTCTGAAGTTGTGAATTTCTCCAATGATTATTCAATTTTCGAATTAACTATTCCGGTTGCCTATAATGAAAATTTAAGTGAAGCAATTTCTTTTTTTCAAAGTGTTTTAGATAAATATTATGAAGATAATATAGATTTATTTTTGGAAAAACCGGTAATATTTGGAGCAACAAACTACAATACCAGTGCTGTGGATATCTATATGCGTGGTAAAGTCGTTAATATGAAACAGTGGCAAATAGAAAGAGAACTAAGAGTAATCTTCAAAGAAGAAATGGACAAAAAAGGTATGTTTATACCATTTACTCAAATTGTTGTCCATAACGAAAAATAATGCTTGTAATATTTTCATTGTTATTGTAAAATGTTTTCAAGCAAGGAGATTGTTATGAAACACTTATATTCAAATGCTATGATGATGGATATGATGATGGACATGGGCATGCCTGTGTGTTTAAGTGTGAGTAACGTCTGATAATCCTTAACATTTTTAAAAGCATAAACGGGGAGTTATTAGACAACCCGTTTTTTTATTTGAAAGACCAGGAGTAGAAGGATATGAATAGATTACTTGAATTACTAATAAAATCCAACTTTAATTTAAGACGAATGTGAAAGGGGAGATTAAGTTATTTTAAAGTTGAATTATTACATATATATTTAGAAAAAGGAGAAAATTTATGAAAAAACTATTTATTACTTTATTAACAGTCACATTATTACTGTCAGCTAGTGGCTGTCAACCAAAAGAAAAATCAATCACTATTGCGATCCCAAATGATACAACTAATGAAGCAAGAGCTTTATTATTACTTCAAGATTTAGGTTTAATTACTTTAAAAGAAGGAGCGTCAATAACAGCCACAATTAATGATATTGCTGATAATCCTTATGGAATTAAATTTAATGAAGTTGAAGCAGCTCAATTGCCCAATATTTTACAAGATGTTGACTACGCAGTTATCAACTCAAATTATGCGATCAGTGCAGGTATTAATCCAGTTGAAGATTCTTTAGGCATTGAAGGTGGTTCTTCTTTTTATGCTAATATCTTAGCTGTTAAAGAAGGAAATGAGAATTTACCAGAAGTAAAAGCTTTAGTAGCTGCATTACATTCTCAAGAAGTTGCTGATTTTATTTTAAATACTTATGGTGGCTCTGTTGTTAGTGCAGTTGAAGAATTAACGGATGGTTATGATCCAACAATTGACTATGCAGCTTTAGAAGGCATAGAAATTTCTGTCGCTTGTTCGCCAACTCCACATGCTGAAATCTTAGGTGTAGTGAAGGAAATCTTAGCCCAGGTTGGTATTATATTAGATATTCAAGAGTATACTGACTATGTAGTTCCTAACAATGTTGTTGAAGATGGAACAGTTTTGGCTAATTATTTCCAACATTTACCTTACTTAGATGATTTTAATGAGCAAAATGGGACACACATTGTTTCAGTAGCGGCTGTCCATGTTGAACCATTAGGCATTTATGGTGGCAAACAGACAAGTTTGGATGCTATCTATGATTCAAATAAGTAATTTATCGAAAATCTATAACAACGAAGTTGAAGCCATTAAAGATATCTCCTTAAATATTGATGAAGGAGATATCTATGGCATCATTGGACTATCGGGAGCTGGTAAAAGTACTTTGGTCAGATGTATTAATTTACTTGAAAGGCCAACAGGTGGAACAATTAAAATTGATGGTGTAGATTTGACGATGCTGAACGAAAAACAATTAAGAGAAAAAAGAAAGGAAATCTCAATGATTTTCCAAAGTTTTAATCTGTTAAATCAGAAAAACTGTTTAGATAATGTCTGCTTGCCATTAACAATTTCTAAAATTAATAAAAAAGATGCTGAAAAAAAGGCCTTAGAGCTACTTGATATTGTCGGTATTAAGGACAAGGCCTATGCTTATCCAAGTCAGTTATCAGGTGGTCAACAGCAAAGAGTAGCTATTGCCAGAGCGCTGGCTACCAATCCAAAAGTATTATTATGTGATGAAGCCACCAGTTCTTTAGATCCTACTACTACCTCTTCAATCTTACAATTGTTAAAGGATATCAACCAAAAGTTTAATATTACAATTATTATTATAACTCATCAGATGAGTGTAGTAGAAAGCATCTGCAAGCATGTAGCTATTTTAGATGATGGAATTGTGGCAGAAAAAGGAGAAGTCAGCAGTGTCTTTTCCAATCCACAATCTCTAGCAGCTAAAAGATTGGTATTTCCAGAAGGTTATGATGATAAACTAATTACTTCTAATGAAGGCGTTAGATTTATCCGTGTTGTTTTTGATGGGGATATTGCGACAAACAAACCACTGGTTGCTTCTATGGCGGTAGAAGTAAATGTTGTTGCTTCTATTGTTTATGCTTCAACTAAAAGTATTGGCGGAGTAACCTACGGTTCGTTATTGTTATCGGTAGAAAATGATGATCAAATAGTTAAAACAGCTTTAGATTATTTTACCCGTAATGAAGTTAGTGCCAAGGAGGTATTCCTAAATGTTTAATATCGAAAAAATTCAAGAAGCCTTAGAAATTGTAGTTACACAGTTTCCATTAGCTTTATGGGAAACAATATATGTAACTCTGTTAGCAACTTTTTTTGCGACTCTTATTGGATTGCCTTTGGGTGTATTGTTAGTTATCGGAAAAAAAGATGGTATTAAACCACTGCCAAACTGGCTCAATAATTTTATAGATTTATTTATAAATGTTTTAAGGTCAATACCGTTTCTGATTTTAATGATCTTGGTATTTCCTTTAACAAGGTTGATAGTTGGGACTACTGTTGGCACAGTAGCTTCTATTGTTCCGCTGGTAATTGCTTCATTTCCTTTTATTGCCAGACTTGTTGAAAGTTCTTTAAAAGAGGTAGACCCAAATGTGATTGAAATGGCTCAATCAATTGGAGCATCACCACTGCAGATTGTTACTAAAGTGATGTTACCAGAAGCTTATCCTTCATTGCTTCAAAATCTTACTATTGCGACAACAACGATTTTAGGTTATTCAGCAATGAGTGGAATTATTGGTGGTGGAGGATTGGGCAAGATTGCCATTAACTATGGATATTATCGTTATAAGTATCTGATAATGTTATTTGCGGTTATTGTCTTGGTCTTATTGGTTCAGGTTTTCCAAAGTGTTGGAAGTCTACTTGCTGCAAAGAGTGATAAAAGATTAAAATAGCAGGGTGCAATCCCTACTATTTTAAGGAGTGATTTTATGAGAATAATTGATATGCATTGCGACACAATTACTAAATTATATGATAATCAAAAAGAGTTATTTGATAATGACTGCCACATATCAATTAAAAAGATGTTAGATGCTGATTATATGCTTCAATGCTTTGCTGTTTTTGTGAATTTAAAGGAAACAGAAAGCCCATATCAAACCTGCTTGAATTATATTGCTCATTTTAAAAAAGAAATGGAAAATAATAAAGAATATATCAAACAGGTATACTGTTATGATGATGTTATTAAAAACATTGAAGATAATATGATGAGTGCTTTATTGACTGTTGAAGAAGGGGCAACTATTGAAGGCGATATCAAAAAGTTGAAACATTTTTATGATTCAGGTGTAAGAATGTTGACATTAACCTGGAACTTTGAAAATGAAATCGGGTATCCAAACATCATGTCTAAGCCGGAAAACTGGAAAGAAGTAACCGATAAAGGTTTAACAGATTTTGGCAAAGAAGTAATCAAAGAGATGAACAGGTTAGGGATGATTATCGATGTATCACATGGTTCAGATAAACTATTTTATGATGTAATTGAATTATCGAGGAAACCGATAGTTGCTTCTCATTCTAACAGTAGAGAAGTACATTATTGTCCAAGAAATCTGACTGATGATATGATTTTAAAACTTAAAGAAAATGGTGGGATAGTAGGTATAAATTATTGTATGGACTTCATCAGCAAAGAAACTGATATCAATCAAATCCCAATGATTGTTGAACATATTAAAAAAATAGTTAAAGTTGGTGGAATAGAAACTGTTGCTTTAGGTTCAGATTTTGATGGGATTAAAACTCCAAATGGCTTGTCAGATTGTTCGAAAATAAATCTTCTAACGGATGCTTTAAGAAAAGAAGGATTTAGTAAAGAAGATATTGATCAGATTTATTACAAAAACTTTTTAAGAATATTTAACGAAAACTGTAAGAACTGTAAATAAAAAACGAGACTGTATCACGCATACAGTCTTCTTGATTGAATTAATAATTATATCTATTTTCTTAACGTCGATTACTTCTTCTGGAATTAACAATTGAAATATATCTAAGTAATGTCAGAATTACTGATAAAAGTGAAACGAAGTAAGTAAGAGCTGCAGCATCTAGAACTTTTTTGCCAGCTTTTTTTTCTTCATAAGTATAAATGCCTAATTCATCAACCAATTTTAATGCTCTTTTTGAAGCATCAATTTCAATTGGTAGAGTAATAAAATGGAATAGTACAATTACCGAAAATAGAATAACACCAAATTCTACTAAATTTAAAAATTCAAGAGTTAATCCTAAAAAGATAGCTATATAAGAGAAAAAGCTGACAAAATTTGCCACTGGAACCATCTTGGTTCTGATAATTACTGGCATATAGCCTTCAGCATGCTGAATAGCATGTCCACATTCATGAGCAGCAATTGCGACTGAGGCAATTGAACTTACATTATAAACTTCTTCAGAAAGTGCCAGTGTTTTATTAGTTGGGTTATAGTGATCGGTTAAATTACCTGGAATAGAAACAACCTTTACATCTGAAATATTTTTACTTCTTAAAATAGTATTAGCAGTAATTGCTCCATTATAGTTGCTGGCTACAGAATATTTGACGTATTTATTAAATCTTGATTTAACTAGAAAAGAAGCAAACAATGATAAAGCAAATAATACTAAAGCAGCGTAATAATACCACATACAAAATACCTCCGTATTTATAATAACATTATTTTTAGAAAACTAGAAATATTTGATTCGGTAAACTTTGAAGGTAAACGCTTACAAAAAGAATTTTATGAAAAATTTACATAAAATTGAAAATAAAATGAAAAATTGTGAAATATATGTGAAGTTATTGTTGAAATTTCTTCTTTTAACCATTATTATTATATATGTTATCCTAATTTTATAGGTGGAGGGGAAATGATTATGAAAAAAATTATTACATTGTTATTAGTTTCGTTACTAGCTCTTTCAAGCTTAGCCGGTTGTAACAAACCTGGAGAACCAGAAGCTAAAACAATCAAAATTGGTTTATCTGGACCATTAACTGGTGGTGCAGCTATTTATGGTGTAGCAGTTAAAAATGGAGCAGAATTAGCTATTGCTGAAATTAATGCCAAGGGCGGCTTACAGCTTGAAATTAATATGCAAGATGATGAAGCTGATGCAACAAAAGCAGATACGGCATATGATTTCTTATTAGACTGGGGTATGCAGGTAAGTATGTTTACTGTTACTTCAGGAGCGGGATCAGGTGTTGCTCCAAGATATGATGAAGACCATATCTTTGCATTAACACCTTCTGGAAGTGCACCAGCTCTTGTTTATAGTGATACAAAAGTTTATGCAACGACATTCCAGATGTGTTTCTCAGATCCTAACCAGGGTGTTGGTTCTGCTGATTACATCAAGGAACACAACCTTGGTACAAAAGTAGCAATTATCTATAAGAGTGATTGTGTTTATTCAACAGGTATTACTCAAAAATTCGTTGATAGAGCTGCTGAAATTGGACTGGAAATTGTTTTCCAGGGTGCGTTTGATGATTCAAGTGCAACTGATTTTACAACTCAGCTACAGGGTGCTAAAGCTGCAGATGCAGACGTAATGTTCTTACCTATCTATTACACTCCAGCTTCTTCAATTTTAAAACAGGCAGCTGATATGAGTTATGCGCCAATCTTCTTTGGGGTAGATGGTATGGATGGAATCTTGACAATGGATGGCTTTGATACTTCATTAGCTGAAGGTGTATATTTGTTAACACCGTTTGCAGCTGATGCGACTGATGATGCAACTGTACATTTTGTTACAGAATATCAAAAAGCTTATGGAGAAATTCCTAACCAGTTTGCAGCTGATGCTTATGATGTTGTTTATGCTTTGTACCAGGCTTTAGTAGCTGGTGGTGTAACTTATGATATGACAGCACAGGAAATTGCTGATATTCTGATTGAACAGTTTACAACCATGACTTTTGATGGTGTAACTGGAACTTCAGTTACCTGGGCAGCAAATGGTGAAGTTAGCAAAGCTCCAAAAGCTGTTATCATCAGAAATGGTGTTTACGTTAATGCTGAATAATTAACATTTTACTTAAAAGTATTTAAAGGTTGCCTAAAAACTTGGCAACCTTTAAATGTATTTTGAAAATATTAGAAAAGGAGTTGAGAGTATGGCCTTTCTATCGTATTTGATTAATGGAATGGGTTTAGGAAGTGTTTATGCAATTATTGCATTAGGTTACACTATGGTATATGGTATCGCCAAGATGCTCAATTTTGCTCATGGCGATGTCATTATGATTGGTGCCTATACCGCTTTTTACTGTTTGACAGTTTTTAAATTTTCAACTTTTACTAGTATTCTAATTGCAGTTTTACTATGCACAGTTTTAGGTATTCTGATTGAAAGATTTGCCTATAAGCCTTTAAGAAAGGCTTCTTCTTTATCAGTTTTAATTACAGCTATTGGTGTCAGCTACTTCCTGCAAAACCTGGCTCAGATATTGTTTGGTACTAATCCTAAGGTATTTCCAGAATTAATGAGAAATTCTACATTTTCTTTATTTGATGGACAACTGACACTTTCATATAAAACTTTACTTACTATTATTGTTTGTATTTTAATTATGATTTTATTAACTATTTTCGTTAATAAGACTAAAACCGGTAAAGCAATGAGAGCATGTTCTCAAGATAAGGAAGCTGCTCAACTAATGGGCATCAATGTTGACAATACCATTTCTATTACCTTCGCTTTAGGATCTGGTTTAGCAGCTATTGCGGCGGTATTGTTATGTATGACCTATTCAACGTTTACTCCAACTTTAGGTTCAATGCCAGGAATTAAAGCATTTACTGCTGCTGTTTTTGGAGGTATTGGCTCAATACCGGGAGCTTTTGTTGGAGGCCTGTTATTAGGAATTATTGAAACATTAACTAAAGCTTACCTATCAACTCAATTGTCTGATGCGATAGTATTTATGGTATTAATTATTGTTTTACTCATTAGACCAACAGGTTTATTGGGCAAAAAAGTTCATGAAAAAGTATAGGAGGATATTATGAAGAAAACTATTCGGAAAATATTTGATAAAAAACATATCTCTCGTACAATTTCATATTTAGTAGTAATTGCCGGGTTTGTGATAATTCAGCTTTTGATGAACACGATAGGCATTAAAAGTCTATTCAGATCACTTTTGGTTCCTACATGCTGTTATATTGTTGTTGCTTTAGCCCTTAATCTGGTTGTTGGTGTTTCAGGCGAGTTGTCACTTGGCCACTCTGGTTTTATGGCAGTTGGAGCTTTTACAGGTATTATTATCAGTGGCTTATTAGAACCATATTTGGCGATAAATTGGTTAAGGTTACTTATCGCGATGTTTGTTGGTGGAATAATGGCGGGTATTGTGGGTTTATTTATCTCAGTACCAGTATTAAAACTACAAGGCGATTATTTAGCAATTGTAACTTTAGCTTTTTGCCAGATTATAAAAAGTTTACTGAATAATGTTTATTTGGGTGTTGATATTAATGGTTTACATTTCAGTTTTGTTGAAAACAGGATTTCCTTAGCTCAAGGTGGCAGAATGCTATTATCTGGGCCGATGGGAGCAATAGCTATAACAAGACTGGCAACATTTACAGCAGGATTTTTATTAATACTATTTACTTTATTAATAATATACAACCTTACCTATTCTCGTTTTGGCAGATCAATTATGGCTGCCAGAGATAATAGAATTGCTGCTGAATCTGTAGGAATTCATATTAGAAATACCAAGATGTTAGCTTTTGTTATTTCAGCAATTTTAGCAGGCATGGCTGGTGCTTTGTTTGGGTTAAACTATTCAACCTTACAGCCAGCTAAATTTGATTTTAACTTATCAATTTTAATTCTTGTCTATGTAGTTTTAGGTGGTCTCGGCAATATGACTGGTACAATCATTTCGACAATGATTTTATATGCCTTACCAGAGTTGTTAAGAGGACTTCAAGATTATAGAATGTTAATCTATTCAATAATTCTAATTTTGATTATGTTAGTTACTAATAATCAAACTTTAAAGGAAAAGACAGAAAATTTAATTACTAAAATCAAATCAAGATTTTTAAAGAAGGGAAGTGTGGCGCATGACTAAACTAGTACAATATCCAAGTGGTGCTTATGTCCTGGAACGAGATGCAGACAGAACCCCGGTTTTAGAAACTTACCATTTAGGCATTGATTTTGGTGGTTTAAGCGCTGTTAACAATTTTAACATTATTGTTGGTCCTACGGAAATTTCTGGTTTGATAGGCCCTAATGGAGCAGGTAAAACAACGGTTTTTAACTTGCTGACCAAGGTTTATCAGCCGTCAAAAGGGACGATATTGGTAAATGGTCATGATACCAGTAAGATGAGCACTGTTGATGTAAATAAAGCAGGTGTAGCAAGAACTTTCCAGAATATCAGATTGTTTGAGAATATGAGTGTTGTTGATAATGTTAAGGTTGCGATGCATAACTCAATGCATTACAATCCTTTAACAGCAATTTTTAGAACTCCAAAATACTATAAAGAAGAAAAGAGAATTCATCAGAAAGCTTTAGAGTTATTAGATATATTTAATATGTCGGATTTAGCGGAAACAGAAGCTGGATCGTTACCTTATGGAGCTCAAAGAAAACTAGAGATTGTTCGTGCTTTAGCTACTAAACCATCACTATTATTATTGGATGAGCCGGCAGCGGGAATGAATCCTAATGAAACTAAAGAATTAATGGAAACAATCCGTGGTATTAGAGATAAATTTAATATTGCTATTATTTTAATTGAACATGATATGTCTTTAGTTATGAATATCTGTGAAGGTATTGCGGTACTTAATTATGGAAGAATTATTGCAAAAGGAACACCTAAGGATATTCAAAATAACCCGGTAGTTATTGAAGCATATTTAGGTAAACCTGAACAGGAGGATTAGTTATGGCATTATTGGAGGTTAACGATATCAATGTTTATTATGGTTCAATCCATGCGATTAAATCAGTTTCTTTTGAAGTTAATGAAGGCGAAATAATATCACTAATTGGTGCTAACGGTGCTGGTAAATCAACTATTCTTAAAACTATTTCCGGTTTACTGAGAAGTAATACAGGAAGTATTGTCTTTGATGGTAAAGATATTTCTCAAGTTCCTGCCCATAAAATTGTTTATTTAGGTTTAGCTCAATGCTGTGAAGGAAGAAGAATTTTTCAACAGATGACAGTTTTAGAAAATTTAGAAATGGGAGCTTATTCACAACCTGATACGACAATTAAAAAAAATTTGGAAATGGTATTTGAAAGATTTCCTCGTTTAAAAGAAAGAAGAAGACAGATTGCTGGAACTTTATCTGGAGGCGAACAACAGATGTTAGCTATGGGTAGAGCAATGATGAGTAATCCGAAAATATTGCTTTTGGATGAGCCATCAATGGGGTTATCACCTATCTTGGTTGATGAGATATTTGACATTATCAAAACATTGAATAGAGATGGAACAACCATCCTTTTAGTAGAACAAAACGCTCAAAAAGCATTAAAAATAACCGACAGAGGTTATGTGTTGGAAACAGGAAGAATTGTCAAAAGTGCCAAAGGAAAAGAACTTTTGGATGATGATGATGTCAAAAAGGCTTATTTAGGTGGATGATTTGATAAGTTAAAGAATATTATTTTATAATTTATTTGATGAATTGCTGTTGCAATTCATTTTTTAAATTCATATAATGGAAATAATAATTGGAGGTAATAATATGAAAAAAATAATTAAATTATTTTTAGTTGTTTTTTTGTTGGTAGCTGGCATATCAGGATGTGGTGATGATACTGTTAATGATACTGGCTTCAGCAAAGAGGAATTGTGGGATTATCTGGATGACTATCCACGCTATTTAACTTATTGGGCATTCTCTGATTTAGCGATTGCTTTTGAAGAAGAAGGAGTATTATCTTTTGATTATCATGGTTCTAGTTATGATTTTACTGAATTGATCAGTTTTAGTTATGAAGGAAACAATGTTTATAAACTGGAATATGAGAATTCTTATCCAGAAGAGTTTGATGGCAGTATCTTTTATATTAATTTGAATTATGAAGATAATACCAGATTCACTTTTGGAGAATATAATGTTGGTGGATTAGAATATGTTGATTACTATGCAGATATCGAATTTACAGCCAAAGAATTACTTGCCAGTATTGGAAGATATGAAACATGGAGAGAAGACAATAACGAAATGGTCGGATACTATTTTGCTAAAGTTATGGAGGATAATCAATTCGGATTTGGTATTATGAACAGTGGTTTTGGTGTTATAGGAGATGTTGCTAATGTCAAATATCATGGATATATGCACTATACAATGTCTGTAGATTACCAGGGCTATGAAGGAGATGAAATGTTTGATCCATACGATCCTTATACAGTTGATTATGAAATATACTATAATCATAGAACCGATTATTTACTTATAAAAGCATATGGTGAAGAAATAAGATTTGTTCCAGAAATAATACTGGAAGCAGATGAATTATTTGCTGCGCTTAATAAATATGGTATTTGGATTGAAGTTAGTCCTAGTCCAGATGACCATTTCCTTAAAGTAACTGATGAGGGAAAATTTCTGTTGACTCAATATCATACTGGAGGGGATTTTATAGGAATTTTAACTGATGCTGAAAACAATGGTAATATGTATTACACGCTATTTGTTTATTATGAGGGATCTGATAGTGGTTATTATGGGGAACCTACTGAATCGTTTTCTGCTAAATATCTGACTTTCTTTAATCCACATACAGAAACTTTAATTATTGAATATCATGGAGAATGGATAGAATTTGCTCCAGATAAAGGGTTAAAAGGTAATCAGTTACTTATAGAACTTGCCAAAAACGAATTATGGGTTGGAAAGGATATGTTTGGACAAGAAAACTATTTTGTCAAAATATATGATGGTGACAAGATTGATCTACGTATTATAGATCTTGATTTTTCACATCAGGGAACAATCATCCACTCTGATTATATGGGGAAAATGTATTATTACGTAACTGTTAATTATCCTGATATTGTGGATTCTAGTGGAAATGTATATGGTGAAACGTATACAATTTACTATAATCCTGATACTGAAGTTTTTAAAATGGATATTAAAGGCTATGAAGTAAATCTTGTAGCTGAAAAGTAAAGAGATAAATACCGGTTTGTATTGACAGGTGAATGGCATATCTTTGAAAAATGCTTCAAAGATGAGTTGAGAATAATAAAAACAAGGCTTAGATTTTTTCAAAGCCTTGTTTTTATCTGAAAGATTAAAAAAAAGAGCAGTTATTTTAAACAAATTAAATTGATATTCAGTTTGATTAATTGCTATTGTAATTAGTCATTTTTTTTAGATATAATTGAATAAAAGGAGTATGGAGGATAAACTATGAGAAATATATTTAAACTACTTTTGGCTGTTCTATTGCTGATGGTTGGCCTTTTTGGTTGTAATAGTGGGATAGGTGCAGATGATAAAGCAATGAGTCAGCGAGAATTATGGGATTATTTAGGTGAGCATCAACGCTATTTATCAGAATGGGGAGCTCAAGATTGTGCCCTGGTTTTTAAAAATGGCGATGATCTAATTTTCGATTATTCAATTTATATGGGAGATGAATATAATTATTATTTTACCGAATTAATTAATTTTAGTTATGAGGGGGACAATCTTTATAAACTTGAATATGAAAATCCTTATCCAGATTCATTTGAAAATGCAATTTTCTATATTGATTTCAATTCTGAAATAAAAAATGGATTCAGGTTTGGCAATTATTATGATGATGAAATCAATTATGTTAATGTATATGCTGATATAGGATTAACAGTAAAAGAATTATATGAAGCTCTTGCCAAGTATAATAGCTGGATGGAAGCCAATACGGATATTTATGGTGGTTATTTTGTAAAGGCACATGATAATGATAAATTTGATTTTGGTCTTATGAACAGTGGATTCTGGCATCAAGGTACAATATTAAAACTCGAATATCATGGATATATGCATTATACAATGACAGTAGATTATCCAGGTTATGAGGGTGATGAAATGACTGACCCTTATGATCCTTATACAGCTGATATATATATGTACTTCAATCCTTACTTTGAGTCATTGATAATTGAACTATATAATGAGCCAGTAGAGTTTACTCCTGAAAGAGAATTAACAACTGCTGAATTTTTTACAGCACTAGCTCAATATAATACCTGGATAGAAGTTGACACTGATGTTTATGGTGGTTTTTTCATCAAGGCACATGATAATAACATATTAGATCTGGGTCTTATGAACAGTGGTTTTTGGATACAGGGAACTGTCAGTGATGTTGTATACCATGGAAATATGTATTATACGATGACTGTTGATTATCCAGGTTATGAAGGTGATGAAATGACTGACCCTTATGACCCGTATGCAGCTGAATATCATTTGTATTATTATCCTGACAATGAAGTTTTATTAGTTAAACTTTATGAAAATTGGGTAGAGTTTACTCCTGAAAGAGAATTAACAGCTGATGAATTTTTTGCAGAATTAGCTAAGTATAATGTTTGGTATGAAGTCGACAGTAAAGAATATAGAGGCTATTTTATCAAAGCATATGACAACGATAAATTTGATTTAGGATTGCTGCAAACTGAATTCTGGTTGCAAGGAACTATAACGGATGTAAAATATTATGGAAGCATGAATTATATAGTGACTGTATACTATGAAGGATTTGAGGGAAATGAATTATTTGATCCTTATGATCCTTATTCATTAGATTATCAGGTGTATTATTATCCTAACAATAAAAGATTATTTATTGTACTTTATGATGATGTAGTAGAGTTTTCTCCTGAAGGATAAAACCACCTTAAATGAAGCTACGGTAATTAAATTGTTTTGAAAAATATATCACTAAGTTAATTAATGCTGTTTAAGATTTTTCTGAATTTAGAAATTAAAAAAGATGGGAAATTAAAAAAATCCATCTTTTTAATTTTGATGTTGAAGATTAAACTTAATTATATTTGTGAATTTATCGACGATTTTATTAATAAAAAAAGTTGAAAGACAAATACTATGAAGATATACTATATTTGTAAAGAAAAGAAAATATAATAAAATATAAACCTGCAATATTTTTAGTTGTCATTAGTAAGATAGGAAAAGATAACTATTTTAATAGCAAATAAAAACAATTATCTTTTGTAATATTTAGATTGATAAATCTATATTTATTTTTATTATTTAAAAAGGAGAGAGGAAACATGAAAAAAATATTAATTGTGTTTTGGGTTTTGATAGTTTTGTTTGGTTTAGCTGGTTGTGAATTGTCTTGGTTAAGCCCAAAACCTGATCCAAAACCTGATCCAAAACCTGTTCCTGACCCTGAACCTGTCGATACTGGATTGACTCAACAGGAGTTATGGGATTATTTAGACAATTATAACTGTTTTACTACTGTAGAAGGTGTTAGAGATCCGGTGTTTATCTTTAAAAATGAAGATGATTTCATTGTTGATTTCTCATTTGAAGGTTTTTCAGAAGAAAATTTTTATTTCACTGAACTTATAAGTTTTAATTACGAAGGGAATAATTTATATAAGGTCGAGTATGAAAATCCTTATGAATGGGCATTTGAAAGTTCCGTTTTCTATTTTGAGTTTGATCCCCAACGTTACAATACTGTCATATATGGGTGTTATCGTGAAGGAGAAATATATAATCGCCAACTTTTTGGTGATGAAGCGTTAACCATTGATGAAATATTGAAAATATTAAATCTATATGAATACTGGCTGGAAGAAGAAGGAATAATAGGTCATAGTTTCATTACCTTAGAAGACGATAATATGTTCTGCCATGGTTTAATGAATTCTAGTTTCTATAGAAATGGCACTATTTCAAAAGCTGAATTTAAAGGTTTAACAACTTATGAAATTACAATTGATTATCCTGCAAGAGAAACTAGCGAAATGGACGATGGATATGAAGCTTATTGCAAAACCCATAAACTGGTTATAAGTCCATATGTAAGATTCATTGGTTTTGAAACCGATGTAGCGCCTTATAATTTTAAATGGTTTTATCCAGAAATTGAGTTTACCTTGTATGAACTGTACCAAAAAATTTCTGATAAAATATTTGAAAGTGATGATACGGGCTTAGAATATCATTTCTATATTGATGATAATAAGTATTACATTAAAATAAGTGATCCTGATACAGTCTCACTGACAGCTATTTATGAGATTAAGTCGATTAAATTTCAGGGGAAGGGAACTCATACTTATATAGCTACAATTGCTGACAGTAATAATTTAGAAATATGGATCAGTTATAATTATATTGATTGGCGTCATATGAGTATTACAATATACGAAAATGATAATTTAATATTCTTTGACAAGGCAACAGCCTCTTATATAAACTACTAAATAAAAAGATGAAACTTTTCGATTTCATCTTTTATCAATTAATACTACTAACTTTATTTTGTTGATGGCGACAGATGTTTTTCTTGTTATGATCATTTTCATCTAAAAAGGTTTTAATAGTGGTTCTCTGTTAGATTTCTTTTATTTTTAAAAGTATCAAAGCCATATTAGCAATAGATAATTTAAATCCACTAAGAGTTTATTATAGAAAGTCTTGATTTAAAGCTTTATCGTTATGCAAGTATAATAGAATGTTTAATCATCGTACATTTTTTTACAGCAGACTCAGCTGAAAGGATAGATTACTGTATCAACTCCATATGTAGCTCAAATTTTTGAATCTATCAGCTATAGATATTTGAAAGAAAAGAAAATAAAAGAATCAATGAAGTTGGATAATTAAAATGAAATTGATACATATTTCTGATTTGCGTTACTGATGAAACCATAGATATATTTCAAGAAGAATCAGCCAAAATACTGACAAAGTAAAAGAAGTAGTAAAACAAAGTAATACTACTGCTATTTTACTGGACATACGCATCATTTTTATGTCAGCAGATTTGCTAGTAAACCATATTTTACTACAGGAAGTTTGTCGTGTGTGGTTGAAAATGAAAGTGATGGTTTGAACCTTTATCAACAACCCATGATAAATGAGTATAAGTTGACAAGTAAAGTCGTATGTGTGTTCTTTAAAACAGAAACAAAAAACTTTATTGATATCAAATTTAGATATTTAAGAGATTGAAAAGTGAGGTCGTTCCTCACTTTTTATATCGTAAATTATAAAATAAGGATTTTCTAAAGTTTTAGATAAATCCTTATTTTCATCAATAATCTACTTTACAGATATTATAACCTTAACATTTTTTGGAAGGGTAGTATTAACTTTAATGTTTACTAGAATCAAAAGTAAGATGAAAATCATACATAAAGCAGATAATGTTAGTTATTTCCAATTAAGAGATCAACCTGGCAATCAATCCCATTACAATGCCCCATAGTGAGAAGTCCTGGCCACCATATACTAACATCCAAGGTTGGATAGTGTTATTAAAGAAGTAAGCGCCAAAACCTACTAAGAAGACCATAACAATACCTGCTACGGCAGAACCGATGACACATCCTCTAACACCACCGGTAGCATTAGCAATAATTGCTGCAGTACCAATTTCAAAGAAACAAGTAAATGTTAATGGAATTACTACGGTTGGGAACATGCCGGCAGTTAAGAGTATTGTGATAGTTGAAGTAATCATCGCAGTGATAAAACCGATAATTAATGCATTAGGTGCATAGCCAAAGATAATTGGACAGTCAAGTGCTGGAATAGCTCCAGGAACAACTTTTTCAGCAATACCTTTAAATGCTGGAACAATTTCAGCAATCAGCATACGAACACCTTGCATCATGATAGTTACACCAACACCAAATTTGATTGCATGGGTAAATATGTAAGTGAATATACCTGTTGAACCACCAGCATATCCCCAAACTTCACCAGGATTAAAGCCGTTAGCTTTTAAGATAATAGCCATAACGATATATGTTATAGCCATAACAATTGTTCCCGTGATAGAAACTTCTCTTAGGAAACCTAAACTTTCAGGAATATCTAGTTCTTCGGTTGATTTAGATTTATCTCCAACCAGTTTACCTAGATAACCAGCAATTAAAGATAAAGTAGTAGTAGGATGTCCAATCGTAAATGAATCATCACCAGTAACTTCCTTAACTAGTGGTTTCATCAGATTTGGAGAAACAATCATATAGGCAGCTGTAAATATTGTAGCTAAACCGATTAATTTTCCACCAGTTAAACCAGCATCAACACCAGCAGCAATAAAGACAAATGGGAACCAATATAACATATGAGCTGTTAAAAATACTGATTTCCATTTAGTAAACCTTGCAAACAACAGGTTAATAGCAAAAGCGATAAGCATAACGATACCAATTTGCGTACCGTATTGTCCCCCAATATCGACTGTAGCAGGTGGAGCAGCAGCTTCTGGCATCAATACATTAAATGCGGTCGCAATCCCACTGATAGATTCACCAGAGATAATTCCTGTACCAGCATTCAATACAAAGAAACCGATGGCAGTCATTGCTGTACCACGAATAACTTCAGCCCAGTCTTTCTTTTGAATAATTAATCCAATAGCGGCAACCAGTGCTAAGAAAATTGCACCCTGACCAAATATTTCGTTAATTATAAAATTAAAAATTGCCATAAATTAGCTCCTTTCTATTTCTCTAATTCTTGTAAATAAGACAAAACTTTTTCTTCAACTTCCTGTTTGTTCATGAAATTGTTTAAGATGATTACAGGAACTGTAGCGCGTTGTTTGATTCTATCACCCAACTCTCTTGAAGTGAAAATTACATCGCATTTATTAGCGGTGCTTGTTGTGATATCACCACAAAATACATCTACATCGTATCCATTCTCTTTTGCAATCTTCTCAATATTCATTTTCAACATCATTGAAGATCCAACTCCAAAACCACAAACGGCTTGAATTTTAGGTTTCATACTATCCTCCCTTCTTTTATTGATTTTAGATAGATATATTATCCAATTTAAATTGGATTATCCGATTTATTTAATATTATCTTTTAGATATCGTTCTATAAATTTTTGTTTATGATGTTAAATAAAACGTATGATACTTTTCAAGTGAAATCATATTTTTACTGATAAAATTATTCATCTATTCCTGCTTCTATTTTAATTATAGATTAAATAACCTGAAAATAAAATAAAAAGAATCATCTTTACATGATATTTACAAAAAAATGTAAAACAATACAAGATTATAAAATGACTATTTTTTAATAAGTTGTATTAAATAAATTTCTTTTTTCTTTAATAATTAAATATAGACAGATAATGATTAATACTGAAACTATAAGGATAGCACAGTTTTTAAAATAGGTTTCTGGTAATATCAGAATTATTTCATCATAACGGTAATCAAAGAGCCAGTTGGTTTTACCAGGAAAGAAGATTAGATGAAATATCACAAAAGTACGACTGAAATCAGATAAACTGAATAACACAATAGTTAAAAAAATTGCCAATAAGATAGCAGCGGCATAATAACTGTTGTTGTGATTGTTAAATCTGTAAGGGATAATATTTTTCTTTTTAAATATTTTTGGTGTAATTATAATGTTTGAAGCAGAGAAAACTAAAAGCGATAAATCCAGAATAAACAGATGCTTGACATCGATAAAATGGTTCATACCATCAACTGAATATTTTAAATCTCCTGTTGAAAAAGTGTTGGTTAATCCAAGGCAGAAATTCATCATTTCATCATAAGCAGTCTTTATTGTCTGATAATCATAACCGGTTTTGTTGACTAAGTCCAAGGTTTCTATATGCAGGTAATAAAATGGCCTGAATAAGACAGGAATGGAAATGGAAAAAGTGATGATAAATATAATTATCATAATAATCATATATATGGATAGAGTTTTACTTCTTTTCATAAATATATTATAAACTAATATGGTATTAAAAAAATAATGAATTTATGCTATTATTATATAGTTGATTAAAAGAGAGGTAAAAAAAGAAATGGCTAAAGAAATATTTAGTATGGATTTCAACGGTAAAGAGATAACTGTTGAAACAGGGGAATTAGCCAAACAGGCACGTGGTGCTGTATTAGTTAGATATGGAGATACGGTTATATTATCTACAGCATGCGCATCTAATGTCGCAAAAGATACAGATTTCTTCCCGTTGACGGTAAGTTTTGAAGAAAAACTGTATTCTGTTGGAAAAATTCCTGGGGGATTTTTAAGAAGAGAGGGTAGACCTAGCGAACACGCTACATTAACAGCGCGTTTGATTGATAGACCAATTAGACCACTATTCGCTGAAGGTTTTAGAAATGAAGTTCAAGTAGTTAATACTGCTATGAGTTGTGATTATGATTATTCGCCAGAAATGGCAGCGATGTTAGGAGCATCACTAGCATTATCAATTTCTGATATTCCATTTGAAGGTCCAATAGCTGGTGTTATCGTAGGATATATTGATGGAGAGTTTGTCATCAATCCAACTGTTGAAGAAACTGAAAAGAGTATTCTTTCATTAACCATGGCTGGGAAAAAAGACGCTATCATGATGGTTGAAGCCGGAGCAAAAGAAGTTAGTGAACAATTGATGGTTGATGCTTTAGAGTTTGGACAAACCCATATTGCGAAATTATGTCAGTTCCAAGAAGAAATTATCGCTAAGGTGGGGAATGAAAAAATAGAAGTTGAACTATATGAAGTTCCTGCTGATTTAAAACAAGAGGTTTATAATTATGTGGCAGATAGATTAAAAGCTGCAGTTTCAATTAAAGATAAATTGGAATGCTATCAGACAATTGACGCCTTAACTGATGAAACAGTAAAATATTTTGATGAAAAAGAATATGAATCTGAAACAGTTAAAAATAAAACCATAAAAATGGTTAATGAAGTTTGTAATAATATTGTTGCCGATGAAGTAAGAAGATTAATTATTGAAGAAAAAGTACGACCTGATGGTAGAGGATTAAATGAAATCAGACCATTAGATGCTCAGATTGATATTTTACCAAGAGTGCATGGTTCGGGATTGTTTACCAGAGGACAAACTCAAGTATTATCTGCCACTACTTTAGGTGCTTTAGGTGATAATCAGATTATCGATGACTTAACTGAAGTTGAAGAGAAACGTTTCATGCACCATTATAATTTTCCACCTTATTCGGTAGGTGAAACAGGAAGAATGGGTTCTCCAGGAAGAAGAGAAATCGGTCATGGCGCACTAGGAGAAAGAGCTCTTAAACATGTTCTTCCATCAGAAGAAGAATTCCCATATGCGATTAGAACTGTTGCGGAAGTATTAGAATCTAACGGTTCTTCTTCACAGGCTTCAATCTGTGCAGGTTCATTATCGTTAATGGCGGCAGGTGTTCCTATTAAAGCTCCAGTAGCTGGAATTGCGATGGGACTAGTTGAAGATGGTAAAAATTATTCAATTTTAACTGATATACAAGGTATGGAAGATCACTTTGGTGATATGGACTTTAAAGTTGCTGGTACTAGAGATGGTATTACAGCCTTACAGATGGATATCAAGGTTCAAGGATTAAGTAGAGAAGTTCTAGCAGAGTCTATGGCTCAGGCAAAAGAAGCCAGGTTAAAGATTTTAGATGTAATGGACCAGACAATTGCTAAACCAAGAGAACATGTTTCTGAATATGCTTTAAAGATTTCAAGATTAGACATTCCAGTTGATAAGATTAGAGATGTAATTGGCACTGGTGGAAAAACTATTAACCAGATTATTGATGCCAGTAATGGTACCAAGATCGATATTTCTGATGAAGGCAGGGTATTAATTTATCATGCAGATCAGGAAAGCATTGATATTGCTGTAAAGATGATTGAGGAAATTACAAGAGTTGCTAAGGTTGGAGAAATTTTTGATGAAGCTGTAATCAACAGAATTGAATCATACGGTATCTTTGTTGAATTATTTCCTGGAACTGATGCTTTAGTTCATGTATCAGATTTAAGATGGGAAAGAGTTGATAAACCATCAAGTCTGTATAAAATGGGGGATAAGGTTAAAGTAGTTGTAAAAGCAATCGATGAAAGTGGTAAAGTTAGTGCTTCAATTAAGGAATTGCTTGACAAACCAGAAAATTATAATGAACCAATAAGAGATTACTCTAAAAACAGGATATTTACTGGTAAAAGAGTGGTAAATAGAAAGAAAAGAGCAACTAAAAAAAATGAAAAATAATAACTTAAGGGACTGAGGTTTCAGTCCTTTAATTAATTTGTTGAATAAACCTCGATTTTCTCTTAAAATATAGTTATAAATCTAGTTTGAAAAGCAGTTAGTTCTTTTTAAAAATATACTGGCTGAAGTATTTGTTGTAAACAAAATATGATACAATAGTCTAGGTGATATTTTATGAGGATGAGAAAAAAACCATGGGCTAAAGATATGATTAAAAAGAGAACAGATTGTGTCATCAGCAGTCCAGAAATTCTAAAAGGAAAGTGGCACAGTTTAGGTTTTGGTACAATCGTGGTTGAAGTTGGTGCCGGTAAGGGTGATTACTGGATTGGAATGGGTGAGAAAAATCCTGATGAATTATGGATTGCAGTAGAAAAAAATATCGATGCTGCTGCTATGGCTCTAAAAAAGAGTCTTGCTTGCACCAAAGAAAATATGAAATTTATTGTTGATGATGCTAATCAGATTGATTTATGGTTTGAAGATGGGGAAGTAGATAGAATACATTTAAATTTTTCTGATCCCTGGCCTAAAAAAGCTCATACAAAAAGAAGATTAACCTATGGTACATTTTTAAAGCGATATGAAAAAATATTAAAAAAAGATGGATGTATTATTATGAAAACTGATAATGCCAGACTTTTTGAGTATTCATTAGTAACCTTTAGTGAAAATGAATGGTTATTAAAAGATGTTAGTGTTGATTTTAGAAGAGAAGTTCATGACGAAGATGTTATAACTGAATATGAAAATAACTTTATGCAGTTAGGACAGCCAATTTATCGTGCTATTTTTCAAGTAAGTGGTGAAAAAAAAGATGAATAAAAAGATATTTATATCAGTATTAATTTTATTGACTTTATCAGGTTGTGTTTCTGACACAAAGACTTTTCATAATGAACTAAACAAAGCAATTAATAATGCTATCAGTGAATCAATTGAAGATTACAGTTACAATAACTGTACGAAAACATACTATTCATATTATTTACCAAAAGGTATTGGTAAAGTAGATGGTGATGAAATTTCTAACAAGTTTAATATTGGTGGTAATATTGCTTCATTATCATTAGATGTAACGGCAATTGTTAATGACGCCGTTATTGTTAAAGAAGTTGATGCTTTAAGAGATATAGGCTCGATTAGTAATCCTTACTTTACTCGAAGTGGAAGATATATTAATAGCTCAAATGAAATCAAATTATTTAGTTTGTCAATTTCAGAAACTAAAGATGGTTTCTTTATTCTGATTCAGACTTCGGAATTTATCTTTATATCTTTAGCTAATAAAGGCGGGTGTTCAAATACTGTTCATGATATGCTGGTACTGTTAAGAAGTTGTAAAGTTGAAAAGAAAAAATTAATTTTAGATTATGCCTCAGATACACTGGTATCATACACTACAAGCATTATTACTTTATTTGAAAGTGTTGTTCCAGAAACTGGTTATTTTGTTGATTATATGGATGACTGGAAAGATGATAAGACATTTATTATAATAGATTTAGAACAACTGGATGCAGAAGAACCTGAAAGTGAAACAGGGGATGAAGAATCTGATTCAAATCAGAATAATTTAGAAGAGGGAGAATAACTATGGCAGGATTTTTTAAAAAAATAAAAAATAAATTACAAAATTTCTTATTTGATGAAGTGGTAGTTGACGATGATGGCAATGAAAAAATTATCGAAAACAATATTGAAAAAAATGTTTCCTTAAGAATTGATGCTGTTGCTGATAACTATCCAAAAATTGAAGATACTTTAAAAGATGAAGAAGATTCAGATAATCGAATTGAAACTCAACAGAAGATAGTTGAGCAACAATCTGAAAAAGAAGATGCTTTAAAAGTGAAAGAAATTAAGTCGGTAGAAAAGCTAACAAAAAAACAATCAATGTTTGTTGACTTCAGCAGCAAAAAGAGTGATTCTTCAGAAAAAGAAGTTGATATTATTTCCGAAAAAGATAAATCATCATATATTCCTCGAAGAGTTATTTCACCAATCTTCGGTAGTGATAAAGATAGTTATGCCGTAACAATTAACAATTTGGAATACGATAGTGAAAAACCTAAAAGAAGTGTTATTGGAACTGTTTTTTCGCCAATCTTTGGTAGAGATAGAATTATAGAAGATGCTGTTGATGAAGTTGATGAAAAAATTGCCAATATGACAACAAGCGATTTCATCAGTGATGATATTCAGCCTGAAGAGAAAGAAGAAAAAATAACGAAAGAAGAAGAAGTTGAAGTAGCTAAACCTTTATACAGGAGATTAAAAGTTGAAGATAAATCTGTAGAAGAAACAGTAAAAACGCCGATAGAAAACACAACATTATTTGATGCTGAAAGAGTTAATAAGGCATTAAATGAAGCCAAAGTTGCTTTTGATGAAATAGAAAAAGCTGCTAAACCACTGGAGAATACCTCGTCATATGAAAATATAAGTCTATTTGATTAAAAACAGAAGCAATTAATTTACTTCTGCTGATTAGGTGATGTCTTTGATTATTAAACCAGGTCTAACAACATTATGACTTGGTTTTTATGTCGCTAAATTTATTTTTTATTTTGTTGAGATTTTAAATAATTGTATAAATCTTCTCTGGTGTTATTTAATTTATTTTTAATTACTAAAGATAAAAGATTTTTTAATTGAACAGCTATCTCTTTTCCATGAAAACCAAATTTTAGGATATCAGTACCATCAATCTCTAAATCTTTTAACTGATAGGGGAGTTTATTTTCTTCAATATATTTTATTGTTGAGAGAGATAAATCGTAATAGAATTTATCAATATGCTCGACAAAGTATTGCATTTTTAAAAGTTTTACTAACATATCTTTTCCCATTTTATTCAAAGTAAAGCGAATAGTAATCCTATCCACCTCTATTGGATAATAATAGTGCTCAATTAGAAAAGATACTTCCTGGTAAGTTTTATTATCAACTTTAAATCTTTTTAAAATCTCATTATAGTTTTCAAGCGGTTTTAAAAGGATAGCTAAAATAATTGATTGATCTTCTTTTTCTTTAGCTAGATATTTTAAACTTTCAATGAATTTATATCTGGCAACATATCTTAGTTCAGGAATAAAAACTTCAAGAATTACTTTAAATTGGGCTAAGACTTCAGAAACATATTTTCCAGTTAGAGTTTTCATTAATTCAATATAAATTCTTTCATTGGCGATATTTAAAAGTAGATGTCTATTTTCAAACATGGCCTTTTTTGTTACTTCTTCGATTTTAAAGCCTAAGGTACTAGCAAATCTTATAGCTCTGAGGATTCTTAAAGCATCTTCTTTAAAACGAATATAAGGATCGCCAACACATCTGATGATTTGATTTTTTAAATCTTCACAGCCATTGTGAAAATCAAGCAAACCATCTTTATAATTGTAGGCTAAAGCATTGATTGTGAAATCTCTTCTGGCTAGATCATCTGCCAGATTAAAAGAAAATTTAACAGTTTCAGGTCGACGATAATCAGTGTACTTGCCATCAATTCGATAGGTAGTTATTTCATAAGCTTTACCGTTTAATATCAGTGATAGGGTACCATGTTTTATTCCTGTTTCAATGATTTTAAAACCTTTAAAAATATCAATGATCTGATTTGGTGTTGCATCAGTATTGATATCAAAATCACTTGGAACGGAGTTTAAAAGAATGTCTCTTACACATCCTCCAACAATATTGGCTTCAAAACCATGATTATTTAATGTTTTGATTATATAGGCGACTTTATCATCCAATAGGTAATCCATATCTAAATTATATATGAAATATACCATTTATGTGAAAAAAACATTATAATGTTAGAGAAAGAGGGTGTTATTTATGAAAAAATACTTTAAAGAAGATCAAATCCTGTTTAGTGTTAAAAAAGTCCATATGATTGGAATCGGTGGAAGCGGTATGTGCCCTCTTGCGGAGATTTTACATTCGAAAGGGTATGAGATAACTGGTTCTGATAATAATGAATCAGATCCTTTAAAAATGGTTAGAAAGATAGCTGATGTATATTTGGGACATGATGCTAAGAATGTTGGTAATGCAGAACTTGTAATTTATTCAGCAGCGATTTCTAAAGACAATGTTGAACTTGTTGAAGCAATTAATAGAAATATTCCGATAATGGAAAGAAGTGCAGTGTTAGGAGCTTTAACAAGACTCTTTAATAATGTTGTTGGCGTAAGTGGAACTCATGGCAAGACAACAGTTACCAGTTTGATTACTCAGATATTAATTCAGGCTGATTTTAATCCAAATGCTGTTATAGGAGGAAAACTTCCCTTAATTGATCATTATGGTGTAACTGGTGATTCAGATATCTTTATAGTTGAATCTTGTGAGTTTGCAGATACCTTTTTAAGATTATCACCAGATATTGCTGTCGTATTAAATATTGATAATGATCATATGGAATATTTTAAAACAATGGATAATATGATTTTGTCATACAGTAAATTTATCAGTATGGCTTCCAGGGCTTTTGTCAATGGTGATGATAAGCTGGTTTTAAAAGCGATTGAAAATGCTGATAATGAAATTATTACATTTGGTTTTAATAAGAGCAACGATTACTATCCGATAAATATAATAAATGATGAAAACGGTTTTGATTTTGATATTTATTATAAAAACGAAATCCTGACTTCAATAACCAATCATATTCCAGGTAAACACAACATTTATAATGCCTTGGCAGCATTTAGTGTCTGTCATTATTTAGGAGTTCCTGTAGAAAGGATAGCTGATAGCATTGCTCAATTTACCGGAGCAGGAAGAAGATTTGAAAAAATTGGTGATTTCGGCTTTGTGTTATATGATGATTATGCTCATCATCCAACCGAAATAGAAACTACCTTAAAATCAGCTAAACAGTTAGGTTATAATCGAGTAATTGCTGTGTTTCAACCATTTACTTATTCAAGGACAAAAATGTTAAAAGATGAATTTATAAAAGCTTTATCAATTGCTGATGAAATAATTCTAACTCCAATTATGGGTTCTAGAGAGATTAACAACTACGACATTTATTCTGAAGATTTACAAAGGGAATTAGAAAATAGTATTATCATTAATTCTTTTGAAGAAATTAAGGAATATATTTTTGAAAATTTTCATAAAGGTGATTTAGTAATAACTATGGGCTGTGGAGATATTTATAAGGTTTGTAGATTAATAAGTGAAGATAACTTAGTGAAGTAAAAAAAAGAGAAGTAAAATTTCTCTTTTTGGTTTATAGTCTTACTTCAAAATCAGTTTTACATTTAGGACACTTTACGGTGTGTTTTCCTTTAACGTTTTTTACTCTCAAGTTCTGTTTACAGTTGGGACAAACTCTAAAGCGATATTCTTTTCTTTCAACGAATTTTCTTTTTTGCAAATTAAACCAGCTTCTGAATTTTTTTGAATATTTTAGATAAAGCTGGTTTTCTCTATATCTGGCTTGATGATTTTTAGAAAATACACGATAAAAATTATAGATTAAAATAGTTATTGTAACTAAATATAAAAATTTAACCCTGAAGAATATCTGAATAAATAACAAAATATAAATAATAACAGTCAAAAATCTATATAGATGGTCAATGCCGTATCTGCCAGTTAATGCACTATGCATAAAGCTGGAAATTTTGCATTTAAGTTTATGCCATTGATATTTAAAATCATTCATTATAAACTCCTCCTATTAACAAAAGAAACAAGGTAAAAAATAACAAAATCTTCCTCCACCACAGAAAATACAAAATAACTGCATTAGTAGATATGAAAGACATAATCTATTTGATGAATAAGGTTGTGAATAGTGTGTATAAGAACGTCTATATCCACCCCTGTTAGACTTGATTTTATTTCTTGTTTGTTGATAAATCACATTGTCAGGTTCATAAAGGCAAGCTTTTTCAATATGTTCAACAGCGGTAATTCTATTACCAACGTAATATTGGGCAATGGCGCTGAGGTAATACCATCTGGCATTTTTAACCGGTATATCTTTTAAAACATTAAGTGCCTGTTGATATTGGCCGTTTCTAAGAAAATTTTCTGCTACATCATAATCATCATAGCTGGTACTTTGTTGACGGTTGAAAAAATCAGAAAAGTCATAAAAAGTAAAAGGACCGTACTGATAGCCAGTGCGATTATTGTAATTGGTAGATTGCTGCTGATATTGATAGGCTTTCCCACTTTTAATGGTGTCGTAAGCAACATTTATTTCCTTTATTTTTTCAGCTGCATACGGATCATCAGGGTTTAAGTCAGGGTGATATTTCTTAGCTAAAGCACGATAAGCTTTGTTTATTTCTTCATCGCTGGCATTTCTACTGACACCTAATACCTGGTAAGGATCTTTCATCTGTTTACTCCCTTTTTTTGTCTTCTTTTAAATAGTTGATATTGAGACCAGATACCTGAATAGATAATATTATCTAAGATAGTTTTGTTTTCATTTAATTGAAGTTTACAATAGTAGTTATCGCATTCATCCATAATTGATAATAACATTTCATAGTGATCATAGTTTTCTAATGCAACAAGTGGATTATATACTTCTTTTTTTAAATCTTTTTTAAAATCAATAACTGCATCAACTAAATAGATAAATCTTCCTAAATGATAACCACAACCTTTTAGATTTTCATTATTGTTTTCTTTATCTAGTAAACTGGCCATAATATTACCAAAGGCATTACTGCCTAAGTCAGGATTTAAAATATTTTCTTTTTCAACATTAGTGATATAATTTAAATTATCTTTTATTACAGAAGTCTGAAATGGATATTCTTCTTCAATATCTTTTAAAAATTGTTCAAGTTTATCGGCTTTAATTTTAGCTCTGATAGAATTATCATCATTAACGTCGTCAATATGTTTGTAATAACTTAAATAAATATTCATGCTGGCAGCATATTCAGTATATTCATTAAATACGGCCAGATGTTTTTTTATTGGATGAACTATACACCTTTCTTTAACTATTTCATTAACTGGATTGTAGACATCAGTTAATAGCATGGCGACAAATGTTAAATCATATGTAAGGGTAGAAGCGCCAATAAAGCCATATTTATTTCGAAGTCTATTACAGAGTCCGCAATAAAAACTTCTATATTGATTCTTTTCTTCTTTGCTTAAAATATCGATATTAGCAATTAAATATCCAAACATATTACTCCTTCATGTAACGGTTAAAATATAAAGTATTTTTTGTTGATAGTCAATATTTTGTTCAAGTTTTAAATATTGCTTACAAAAAAAGAGAGCATTAAATCCTCTTTTATTAATAATAAATTAAAGCGACATTTAAATTAATTATCAACTCAATCTGTTAGCAGTACAACATCTTTAACTTCATCAACCTGATCCATGATATTGGCTTTAATAGTATTATTAAAAGTAATTCTTCTCATCGGACAACCAGCACAGGTGCCAAGCATACGAATATAAACTATACCATCAAGATAGTCAACAAACTGTAAATCGCCACCATCAGCTATAATGTACGGTTTGATAAGATTAATAATAGTTTTGATTTTTTCTATAGTATCCATTAGAATGCACCTGTAAACCAGATATAATAAAGATATGAAACAATTAAACCCAGTATAACTCCGCCGGTAACTTCAAAATAAGTATGTCCTAAAACGCCTTTCATCTTATCCATATAAATTTTATCATTTAGTACAATATTGGAACCAAATAAATCTTTTAAATCATCGATAAGTTTTTGAGTTACTGAAATATTTTTTCCGGCATAAAATCTGACATTGGCAGCATCATAACAGACAATAACTGAAAAACATAAAGAAATATAGAAAACATTAGTATCAAAACCATCTGTCAACCCAATTGCCAGAGTTAGAGCTGATACCAGTGCTGAATGGCTTGAGGGCATATCACCACTGGAAAAAACAAGCCTTGGATTCCAATTTCGATGAATTAAATAGTGCCCTACAGGCTTTAATAATTGTGCAAGTATGCAGGCTGATGCGGCGGCAACAGGCACATAAAACTTATTCATATAATCACCCTAATCAATTATATTATTTTGTTTGACAAAATACAATTATCAGAATTGATATGGTATAATGTTTTAAGAGGATATAAATGTATAAGATAGGACAGGTTGTACAGGGAATGATTACAGCAATTAAGCCATATGGTGCATTTGTCAAAGTTGATGAGAGAACTTCAGGCTTGATTCACATATCGGAAATTAGTGAATATTATATTAATGATGTCGCATATTTTTTCAAAAAGGGTGAAAAAGTGATCGTTAAAATAATAGATATAAACAAATATGGTCAATTGAGACTGTCATTAAAAGCCATTCAAACTAATAGAAAATATGCTGTTCCAACAAAAAAAGATATTGCTAAGATAGAAAAAATTGGCTTTAAATCTTTAAAAGAAAAATTACCTGTCTGGATAGAAGATGCATTAAAGGAGAAGGTATGATTAGATTAGATTATTCGCACGCTTTATTAAAAGAAGACATTTTTGATTATCAGGCTAGAGTTGACGAAATTCACGAAACGATCGTTAACAGGACAGCTAAGGGCAGTGACTTTTTAGGTTGGGTTGACTGGCCGGTTAATTATGACAAAGAAGAGTTTAAGCGAGTCAAAGAGGTTGCTGAGGAAATCAGAGAAAGAGCTGATGTACTATTAGTTTGTGGTATTGGAGGTTCATATTTAGGAGCTAGAAGTGCTATTGAAATGATGAATGGTTTGTATGACGATGATAAAGTTGAAATCATTTATGTCGGCAACACTGTTTCAGCTACTTATATTCAACAAGTTTTAAATCATATTAAAGGAAAGAGTATTTATTTAAACGTTATCTCAAAATCTGGCTCAACAACTGAAACTGCAATAGCTTTCAGAATTTATCAGCAATATGTGGAAGAAGTTTATGGTTTAGAAGAGAGTAAAAAGAGAATTATAGCTACTACTGATAAGAATAAGGGAACATTAAACAACTTAGCTAAAATCAAAGGTTATAGAATGTTTGTTATTCCAGATGATATTGGTGGAAGATATTCTGTATTTACAGCTGTTGGTTTACTTCCGATTGCCGCAGCGGGCTTAGATATTGATAAACTTATGGCGGGCTGTCAGAAAGCCAGAGAAGATTTTTCTACTAGTGATTTAAGCAAGAATACAGCTTATCAGTATGCAGTCTTAAGAAGAATGATGGAAAAGCAAGGCAAAAGTGCAGAGTTCTTTGTTACTTATGAACCACATTTAGCAATGATTGCTGAATGGTGGAAACAATTATATGGTGAATCAGAAGGTAAAGAAGGCAAAGGTATATTACCTGCTTCGGTTAACTTTACAACTGATTTACACTCAATGGGTCAATTCATTCAAGAAGGCTTGAAATGTTTCTATGAAACCGTATTGATAATTGAAAATCCAGCTCTTGATGTAGTTTTCCCATCTTGTAAAGATGATTTAGATAATATGAACTATTTAGCTGGCAAAAATGTCAATTGGGTAAATCAGATGGCATTTGAAGGAACACTTGCAGCACATGTTGAAGAAGGAGAAGTGCCAAATATTGTTTTATATTTAAAGGATACCAGTGAGTTTAGCTATGGTTATATGATTTATTTCTTCTTTATTGCTTGTGCAATGACGGTATTGATGCTGGATGTCAATCCATTCAATCAGCCAGGAGTAGAAGTGTACAAGAAAAATATGTTCAAGTTATTAGGAAAAGAGTAATTTGTGTTTAAAGGTTATACCATCTTAAAAGAGAAAAAGGTTGAATATCCAGGATATTTAAAAGAAACAAAACCTTCTTTTGAGATGGTTTTTCCTTTGGCTACTAATCAATCGGTTAGATCAGTATGTACAGTTAATATAGGTGACAAGGTAAAAATAGGAACACTGCTTGGTTATTGTGATGAAGATATCTATGTTCCTTTTTACAGCAGTGTTTCAGGAACAGTAACCGGCTTTAGAATGCTGCAATATTGTACTGGCCAACAAGTAAAACATGTGGTAGTTGAAAATGATTTTAAAGATGAAAAACAGTTAATTTTTAATCCTTTTGATTTTAATTTATTAAATCGTAATCAGCTGATCGAAAAGGCTAAACTATCAGGGCTGGTTGGCTTATCTGGAGCAGGTTTTGCATTATATGGCAAGTATTTAAGTGAGAATATTGATACTTTGATAATCAATGGTATTGAATGTGAGGGTTATTTAAGTAGTGATTATGTCAATGTATTAGAAAATGTTGATGATTTAATGTCAGGGATACTTATTTTACAGAAAATGTCTAATGCTGAAAGAGTAGTTATAGCACTGAAGGAAACAATGAAAGATCAGATAAAACTGGTAAAAGATAAAATTGATTCAGAGGAAAAATATAATCACATTGAATTATATGAAAGTTTTGATAACTATCCAGCAGGCTGGGAAAAGGTATTAACTAATAGAATAGCTCAGCGAGATTTTGAAGTATATACAACTGAGTGTGGAGTGATTGTTAACAATGTTTCAACAACCATTGCTATAAATCAGATTTTTAATACCGGTTTACCATTAACAGAAAAGATTTTAACTATTGCCGGAGATGGCATCTGTAAAAATGAAATTATTAAAGTCAGAATTGGCACAATGGTAGATGAAATTATCAAAGATAATTTAAAATATGAAACTGAAGAAGTTGATATTCTATGTGGTGGTTCTATAATGGGGGTTAAGATGGACAGTGCTGATTTTCCGATAGCCGATCCATATAATGGTATAACAGTATTAAAGAAAATCAATATAGTTGAAAAACCATGTAAAAAAGGTTGTACTATCTGCAATGATGGATGTTATCTGAAGTTAGATGTTTTGAAGTTATTACAGGTCTGTAGAGAAAATGATTTAAAAAAAGCTCAAGAATACAATGTATTACAATGTGTTGAATGTGGAATTTGCACTTATGACTGTCCAAGTAACATTGATGTAAGAGAATATATTCGTAAAGTGAAGTATCAATTGATATGAAAGTAAATAATAAAGAATACAAAATTATTAAATTGTTGGGAAAAGGTAAAAGCGGATATTCCTATTTAGCTTGTTGTGAAGATGTTTTCTATACACTAAAAAAGATTCATCATGAGCCTTGTGATTATTATACTTTCACCAACAAAATAGAAAGTGAACTAAGAGACTATCAAACATTATCAAAATTAAATATCCTGATGCCTGAATTAATTGATGTTGATAAAGAAAATGAAATAATTGTCAAAGAGTATTTAACTGGAAAGACAGTTTTGGAAAAAATTTCAGCTGATGAAGATATTAGTTTGGAATTAAAGTTAATTAAAGAAATAGCAGAACATTTAAAAAACAATAATATTAATATTGACTATTATCCCAGTAATTTCATTTTACAAAGTAATCGACTTTATTATGTCGATTATGAATGTAATGAGTACATGGTTCAATATGATTTCGATAACTGGGGAATAAAATATTGGTTCAAGTCTGAGGATTTGTTAGAAAAATAATATATCAACCATAGGCAAATAATATGATTAAAAGTAATAATATACGTATATAATATAGTTGTATAGGAGGTGTAATGATGCTTAAAAAATTTAAAGCTTACACATTAATATTATGGATTATTGGCTGGGTCATAGCTTATTATTTTCTTTTGCCACCAATTAATCCGACCAATATTGGTTTCTGGATGTTCTTTTTACCAGCTTTGATTGGCCCAGTTTTTATTATTTATCAAACAAAAACTATCAGTAAAGGTTTCAATAAGGGGAAATCTTTATATCCAACCATAGTTGTTGGAGTTTTAATAGTTGTATATTTATTAGGGACGGTCATTTTTTCACCAATGTTTTCTTCAAAAATGTACAAAAATAGAATCCAGATAACTAATGGTTCATTTAAAGAAGATATACAAGAAGTTGATTTTAATAATTTACCATTACTGGATAAGGATTCAGCTCGCAAGGTAGGAGATAGAGTCGTAGGTCAAATTCCTGAACTGGTATCACAGTTTTCAGTAAGCGATGAATATTCTTTAATCAATTATAATAATAAGATTGTTCGTGCTACACCATTGGAACATAATGGTTTTTTCAAATACTTAGCCAACCAGCAGGGGACTGCAGGTTATATTTTGGTTGACTGTACTACTGGTGAAGCTACTTTAGTAAGAACTGAAGATGGCTTGAAGTATTTGCCAAGTGCTTACTTCTTTCATAACTTAAACAGACATTTAAGATTCAATTATCCTTTCACCAATTTTGGGGATATTTCTTTTGAAGTTGATGAACAAGGTGTGCCTTATTGGATAGTTCAAACAGTAAGATATACCTGGGTCAATCTGAAAAAAGAGGTAAGCGGAGTTATTGCAGTCAATGCGATTACTGGTGAAACTATTAAATATGAAATAAAAGATATTCCAGTTTGGATTGATGAAGTTTTTGATGCTCGTTTAGTTATTGAAGAAATAGATTCATGGGGCAGATATCAGAATGGTTATTTAAATAGTATTTTTGCGCAAAAGAATGTTGTTCAAACAACTGATGGCTATACTTATATAACGATGAATGACGATGTGTATATGTACACTGGAATTACTTCAATTTCATCAGATGAAAGTAATATTGGATTTGTTTTAGTTAATTTAAGAACTCATGAAGCAAGGTTTTATGATGTGCCAGGAGCAGAAGAATATAGTGCAATGGATTCAGCTACTGGACAGGTTCAAGAAAAGCAATATACAACTACTTTTCCATTGTTGATTAATCTCAATGGCCGCCCAACATACCTGTTATCTTTAAAAGATGATGCTGGGTTAGTCAAGATGTATGCCTTTGTTGATGTAATCAATTATCAAAAAGTTTCAGTAACTGATGCTTCTTTAGGCGTTAAATATGGTGCTGAGCAGTATTTAAAAATGATGGGTATCTCTAGTGATGAACCTCATGATTTAAGCAGTGCAGTTATAACAATAAAACAGATAAGCGCTGTTGTTGTGGATGGGAATACATATTATTATATACTCAGTGATGCTGATGAAAAATATAGTATTAATGTGAGTGTAGATTTATCAATTACTCCATTTATGGAAATTGGAAAAAGCTATCATGTCGAGTTTTATAATGATGGACAGGTTAATGTGATAGTATTAATAAAAGAGAAGAGTTTAGATTAAACGGGAGGAAAATTTATGAAGTCTAATATATTGAAACAGAGGATACAGGAAGGAAGATTTGATGATATACTGGTAGATTTATATCAGGATAAATCTCAATTAGATTATCAAAGGAATAGATATATTGCGGCAATTGAAAAATTTGAAAAGTTGTATGGTGAAGATGATGTGAGTTTATTTTCAGTGCCAGGAAGAAGTGAAGTTTCAGGAAACCATACCGACCATCAGAATGGTAAAGTTTTAGCCTGTGCTGTAAATATTGACATGATTGCAGTTGCAGCACCAAACAGAAGTAATTTCGTTAATATTACCAGTGATAATCGCAAGTGTAATGGGATATTAATTACTGATTTAAAATTAAAAGAAGAAGAAAAAAGATCAACCAGATCACTGGTAAAAGGGGTTTTAAAGAGACTTGATGATGAAATGTATCGTATTGATGGCTTTAACGCTTTTATGACAAGTGATGTTGCTGTTGGCTCAGGGCTTAGTTCTAGTGCAGCATTTGAAACAATGATTGGCTATATTACTTCAGGTCTATTCAATAAGGGTGAAATAAATCCTGTAGTTATTGCTAAAGCTGGTCAGTATGCTGAAAATGTTTATTTTGGAAAACCATGTGGTCTGATGGACCAGGTGGCCTGTTCGGTTGGCAATTTGATTAATATTGATTTTGAGGATAATGACAATCCAAAAGTAAAAAAGGTTCAGGCAGATTTTTCTAAATCAGGGTACAGTCTTTGTATTGTAGATTCTAAAGGTTCGCATGCTCATCTAACAGATGATTATGCTGCTATTCCCTATGAGATGAGAAGTGTCTGTCAAGTATTAGGGAAAACCTTAGTAAGAGAAATTAATGCTGACGAAATTTTAGAAAATATTGATGAAATTAGAGAAAAATGTGGCGATAGAGCACTAATAAGAGCACTGCATGTTATCTATGAAAATGACAGGGTTGATGAGGCTGTCAAAGCATTAGAAGCAAGTGATTTTGATACATTTTTAGAAGTAATCAGACAATCAGGAAACTCATCATTCAAATATCTGCAAAATGTATATTCTAATCATAGTGTACAAGAACAATCTTTATCGGTTGCTTTGATGTATTCAGAAAATATTTTGAAAGATAACGGTGTCTGTAGAGTGCATGGCGGTGGCTTTGCCGGTACAATCCAAGCTTTTGTAAAAGATGAATTTGTGCAAACATATAAAAGAGAAATTGAGAAAGTGTTTGGCGAAGGTTGTTGTCATGTTTTAAAAGTTAGAAAATATGGGGGAAAACAAATAGTATAGAGGTGAAAGATGACAGTATATTTAGTAGATTTTGAAAATGTAAAAAGTGATGGTTTATACGGAATCAATGACCTGTCTAAAACAGATGCTGTTTATATTTTTTATAGTGTAAATGTTGATAAAATTTCATTTGCAGTACATAAAAAAATTATTGAATCTAAAGCTGATATCCAAACTTTTAAAGTAGAAGTTGGTCATAAAAATGCTTTAGATTTCCAGTTATCAAGTTATTTAGGTTATTTGTTGAAAGAAGAGCCAGCCAAAGAATATGTTATTGTTTCCAACGATGCTGGCTTTGGGCCATTGGTAGCTTTCTGGAAAAAGAGAAACTTCAATGTAATTTTGGCAACTGATTTAACAAAACTGAATCAGAAACAGAAGTATGCAAAATTATATAATCAGGTCAGAGGTTTAGTAGATGACAGAGACCAGGCAAAATTATTGACTGATTGTATTTCAAAGTATAAAACCAAGCAAGGTATAAATAATGCTATTGTAAAAGTATATGGTACAACAGTAGGTGGAAAGCTATATAAGGCGATAAAACCACTGATTATGGACAAAAAAGGTAAGTAAATGAAATAGCTTTCAAAAAAATGCTAATTTATTGAAAAAGTTTTCAAAGTAAGTTAAAATAAAGTAGAGGTATAGGTTATGGAATTTTTACAATTAGTAGCTCAAATTTTTGGTTATATTTTGCCAGTTGCAGGTACTTTAGCTTTAATTATTCTGATAGTAGTTGGCATAAAAGTAGCTAAGTTAATAAAAAAAGTAGAAAACTCATTGACAAATGTTGATACAGTTGTATCAAGCGCTAATAATGCAATTGGAAATTTAAATAAAACTATTGATATGGCCAATAAATATGTTGATGATTTCGGTGTTACAGCGAAAACAGTGAATAACGTATCAATGTCTATTGAGGCAGTTAGATATACATTAGAACAGATGATTAAAAAATTTATTGCCAGATGGACAAAAGAATACGAACAAATAAAAAATCTGATATTATCTTTTTTAGAAAAAGCTGAAAATAAAACTAAAGAGGTTGTCAGCAATGAAGAAGTAAATGTTAGTCAGACAGAAAGTGAGGAATAAAATGGAAGAAAATAAAGTTACATGCACTGAAGAATGTGTTGAAGAATGTGTTGAACACGTTGAAGAATGCGTCGAAAAATGCCCTCAGGAGTGTATAGAAAAATGCCCTGAGGAGTGTGTTGAAGAATGCGTTGAAGAGGACGATAATGAAGGATTCGAAGAAGTAGTAGAAAATGTTAAAAAAGTCGTCGAAGAAGTAAAAGATGGTATTAAAGAATCATTTGCTAAATTGATGGAAGGATTAAATAAAATTGATTTAAACAAAGAAACTTTAAAAGGTTACCTTGATGAATTTGCTGAAAAAACAAATGAAATATCAGCTCAGACGAAAGAAAAGTTTGAAGAATTCAAAGAAGAAAACAATCCATCTGAAAAATTTGAAAAAGCAAAAGAAAAAGTTGCTAATGTAGCGCATCAGGTTGAAGAAAAAGCCACTGAATACTACAATAAAGCTTTAGAAAACGAAGATTTCAAGAAAACTGTTGACACGGTTAGTGAAAAAGCTAAAGAAGCATCAGAATATGTCAGCGAGAAATATCAGGAATTCATTCGCGATCCTAAAGTGAGAGAGACAGTTGTCGGTGCTAAAGAAGCTCTTGGAAATGTCTTTGAATCAATTAAAGAAGTAATTAAAATTGAAAGAGTGGAAGAAGAAGTAGAAGAAGAAAAACAGGAAGAATAGTGTATGGGCACGTTAAATGATGGAAAGAAAAAGGTAACTATTTATTCAGTAGCTCACGAAGCTGGTGTATCATTAGCTACGGTTTCTCGTGTCATTAACGACTCTTCACTAGTTAAAGAAGAGACAAGAAAGAGGGTGGAGGCAGCTATTGTTAAATTAGGATATCGTCCTAATGCAGTAGCTCAAGGTTTAGCTTTAAAAAAGACTACCACAATCGCCCTTGTTATTCCAGATTCAAGTTTCTTGTATATGGGTAAAATTATTAACGGTTTATTGGATGTAGCGAAAATTTACAAATATAATATTGCACTTCACACAACAAGCAGCAGTATTAGTGAAATGAGTGAAATAATTGATAATATTGTTAAATCAAGAGCTGATGGAGTAATAGTATATAATGATTGTCTAACAGAGAATGAAATAGCGATATTAAACAGTTTTTCTACTCCAATGGTTTACATTGGTCACAAAATTAAAGCAGCTGATGCATGTAATGTCTTTGTAGATTATAAAAAAGCATTGTATGAATTAACTGATAAATACATCCAGGAGGGTTATAAAGATATAGTTTTAATCCAAGACAAGAAAAATCCTATGATGATGGATGAACTTTTAGAAGGTATAGATAAAGGTTTCAGTAAGCATAACATGAAATTTGATGGCTTGGTTGAAATTCCAGAAAATTATCATAATTCTTATGATTATTTAAATGAGTATTTCAAAGATAACAAGCATCAGTTAGTTATAACGGTAAGAGATTCTCAGGCCATGGCAGTACTTAATGCCTGTACAGAAAATGGAATCAGTATTCCCGAAGAAACTGATCTGGTATGTGTTATGGACTCTAGATATACCGATATGGTTCGTCCAAGAATTTCATCATTCTTTATTCCGTCATATGATTTGGGTGCATTAGCAATGAGAGTAATGACCAAGATGCTGGATACTGATGAGATTAAAGAAAAGGAATATCAATTGAGCTATATTTACAAAAATAAAGCATCAACAAAAATTTAAGAGGCAGTGATAAACTGCTTCTTTTTTTGATACTTAATTAGCATTAACAATAAAGTCATAATATGTTAAAATAATTAAGTATGAGGTGAAACGTATGACTTTTTTAGATGAATTAAATTGGCGTGGATTAATAAAGGATGTCACGGATTTAGAAGGATTAACAGAAAGATTGAAAACTCCTATCATCTGTTATTGTGGTTTCGATCCAACCGCAGATTCTTTACATGTTGGTCATTTACAACAGGTATTATTGTTAAAAAGATATCAAACTGTTGGACATACTCCAATTATTCTGGTTGGTGGAGCAACAGGTATGATTGGTGATCCAAGAATGACTAGCGAAAGAAACCTGTTAACGTTAGAAGATGTAAAATATAATGCTGAATGTATAAAGAAACAGTTGGCACATTTTCTTTCTTTTGAAGGAGAAAATGCAGCTGAAATGGTAAATAATTATGACTGGATCAGTAATCTGAATGTTATTGATTATTTAAGAGATTATGGAAAATGCTTCAACGTCAACTATATGCTAGCTAAAGATGCGGTTTCATCAAGACTTGAAACAGGAATTTCGTATACCGAATTTTCGTATATGATACTTCAATCAATTGACTTTTTACATTTATATCAAAATTATAATTGTGAATTACAGATAGGTGGTTCAGATCAATGGGGTAATTTGACCAGTGGTTGTGAATTAATCAGGAAAATCGAAGATGGTTCAAAGGTCTATGGTGTTACTTCACCTTTAATTACTAAATCAGATGGCTCTAAATTCGGAAAATCTGAAGGACAGAATGTCTGGTTAGATGCTGACAAAACCAGTCCTTATGAATTTTATCAGTTCTTTTTTAATATCGCAGATGATGATGTTGTTAATATGTTAAAGAGACTTTCAATGAAATCGGTTGAAGAGATTAAATCGCTAGCGGTAAAAGTAGAAACTGAACCACATTTAAGAGAAGCTCAAAGAGCATTAGCGGAAGAATTAACGGAATTGGTTCATGGTAGGGAAGGTTTAAAAAGCGCTTTAAACATTACAAGGGCATTGTTTGATGGGAAAATCAAAGAATTAACAAGTAAAGAAATCAGATACGCATTTAAAGATGCTGATACAATTGATATTGAAGAGGATATTTTACTAATCGATGTCCTGGTCAATTCAAAAGCAGCTTCCAGTAAAAGAGAAGCAAGAGAGTTTATTAATAATGGGTCAATCTCAATTAATGGAGAAAGATGTACTGCATTAGATAAAACGTTAACTAAAGAAGATAGTTTAGATGGTGAAACTATCGTCATCAGAAAAGGCAAGAAGAGCTATTTCATTTTTAAAGTTTAATGGTATAAAGGAAGGTTTAAAAATGAGAAAATTGTTAACAATACTATTTTTAATTGTCACTTTATTTGGCTGTGACAATAATGATGATGCCAGAGAATTAGACAAAGAAAAATATAATGCCTATCTTACCTATTATTCAGCCATTCTGGCTGCTGAAAACAAACTGACAGAAAGTCAATGTTTTGATATTGAGTTAGTTGTCAATAAATTATCAGAAAATGAATATCGTTATGATGTTATTATTGATAACCCAAGAGTTGCGATGTTTAACATTAAAGCTTTAGCTATTATTGAAACGTTGTCTTTGGAAATCGATAAAGAGAACATGATGCCATCAGTGGGTATTTTAGATGATTATCGTTATAATATGGTTCCTGGTCAGGTAGATGTTAAAAATGAATTTTATGAGGGAATAATTCTTTCATTAACAAGTAAAGAAAGTTCTTTAAGAGTTTCAGTAATGGTAGATTATAAACCATTGAACGATGAACAGGCAGTTCGTCAATATTTTTCTTTATATACTGAATATGAAGAAATAGAAGAGCCAACAGGAGAATAAATATGGATAAAAAAAGGGATAAGAAAAGAAGAAAACAATCCATAGTTGCCGGAGCTTTAACGGGCAGTGCGGGAATATTTATAACTAAAGCGCTATCTCTTTTATACATAATTCCTTTCAATGAGATAGCTAAAGATGCTACGGTTTTTTATTCTTATGCTTATGCAGTTTATGATGCAGTATTGCGTGTCTGTTTAGCTGGGTTACCGTACGCCATTGCTACTTTAGTGGCTAAATATGTGACTAAAAAAGACTTTGCAACATTAAAACTGGTCAAAAAAGTTTCCAAAACTATTATTACAGTAGTGGGATTGGTCAGCTTTATTTTGATGATCAGTTTTGCTAAACCTTTAGCTTATATGATTGTTCCGTCAGATTTACAGTCAACCATATATATCAAAAATACTCAAACAGTTTTAATTATCATCGCTTTTGCATTGATTTTTGTTCCTTTCTTAAGTTATTATCGAGGCTTTTATCAGGGTTTAAAGGAATTTGAAGTTTATTCAATAACTGAAATTTTAGAAAAAATTGTTAGAATTGCATTTATCATTACTGCCAGCAGTATTTGTGTCTATGCCTTTAATATGGATAGGATATGGGCAGCTTATATGGGAGTTGCTTCAACTAGTATCAGTGCGATTTTTACAATAATATACTTTATTGCTTTTGATAGGAAATATGTATTAACTGAAACAGAAGATAGTGGCGAAAGTATTCATTCCAAGAAAGAAATCTTTAAGGAATTAATTAAAATTTCTGTTCCGTATTTATTAAGTGCTTTGATGCTTTCAGCCAGTTCACTATATATTTTACTGGTTTTCGCCAGTGGTTTAGAAGCATATGGAACTAGTGCAAAACTTATAACAATTTATCAAGGGATTATTAATTATCAGACTTTAAAATTGTCATCAATTCCTACAGTTATTATGTCTGGATTTTCTCTAGCTATTATTCCTCATATTACTGAATCAGTAACTAAAAGAGATGACAGAAATGTTAGCGAATTAGTACATAAAATATTGGAAACAGTTAATTATTTATCAGTACCAATCTGTTTCTTCATGTTGTTTTTTGCTAAAGAAGTTTACTATATAATGTATGGAAATTATTATCTTGACATTGGAACCAACATGCTGTCTAAATCAATTGTTTGTGTATTTTTTATGAATTTCTTTGGTACTATCACTTCAACTTTAATAGCCTTACAGCTAAGAAAAATATATTTGGTTTTAGAGTTTACCAGATTACTTTTCATGTTGATTTTCTTTAAGCCATTATTGCTTAATTTTGGAGTCAATGGTTATTTTATTGCATTAGCAAGTCAGTATATATTATATGCAATTGTGGGAGTAAGTATTATCAAGTCTAAATATCAGATAAACATAAGAAGAATGTTTGATACCTTCACAAGAAGCTGGATGGGTGCAATACCGATGTTTATAATTGCTGCAATTCGTTTTCAGTTTGAATTAAACATTGGTGCTATGAACAGATTTGTTGTATTGATTATGACTGGTTTGATGTTTGTCATCTGTATGAGTTCATACTTGTTTATTACTAACAGGTTAAATGTAGTTAGTGAGTTATTTTCTATCACTCTTAATAAAGAAACATTAAAAAACTTTAAAAACAAATTATTAAATAGAGAATAAGGGATTGATAAAATCCTTTTTTCAAATAAAAAAAGAATGGGTTGACCATTCTTTGATTTTGAAAGCTTGTTATTTCTTTCTGTTGTAGAATTCTACGACTAACAGTTCATCGAAGTCAGGATTTAATTCATTTCTTTCAGGAACTCTTACAAATTCACCTTTCATAGTTTTTCTATCAAAAGTAACAAATGCAGGAGTATTTAATACTGCTTCTAATGCATCGATAACTGCAGAGTTATTTTTCATCGAATCTTTTACTTCGATAGTTGAACCAGGTTTAACCTGATATGAAGGAATATCAACTTTCTTTCCATCAACTAAGATATGACCATGGTTTACTAACTGTCTGGCGCCTCTTCTGGTTCTCGATAATCCCATTCTGTAAACAACGTTATCTAAACGAGATTCTAATAGTTGTAAGAATACAGTACCTGTAACACCTTTAGATCTTGAAGCTTTGTCAAATAAATTTGAGAACTGTCTTTCATTTACTCCGTAAGTGAAACGAATTTTCTGTTTCTCAGCTAATTGTAAGCCATAGTTTGTCTGTTTGATTCTTCTTGTTGGACCATGTTGTCCGGGAGCATAAGCTCTTTTTCTTAATTCTTCACCAGTTTCAAGGATAGAGAAGTTTAATCTTCTAGCTTTTTTCCATACTGGTCCTGTGTAACGTGCCATTTTTAATTTCCTCCTAGTTTTTATTATACTAGCCTGTGTGAATTAATTATCTGGGTGTTGACCGTTCACTTTAACAGCAAGCTACTTTTCTTTTAAGATCAACGCACACAAAATAACCTTCACATGCTGCTATCGGCTTAATTAATTTACCATTAATAAATCATAATGTCAAATCAAATTTAATTATTTTTATTAATATTCAAATATGATACAATACTAATGAGAGGTGAAACTTATGCCAATGGCTCAATTATATGAAAAAATTATAAATTCAGGTTGGATTTATATAGTAATTGCTTTATTTTTCTTTTTTATTGTCTTGATTATTTTAAAGACTAATAATAAAAAGAAAATGAGAAGAAGGATTGATGCAATTCAAATAAAGATGAACAATTTAAGAAGCCATCCTTTTAATGCTGATATCTCCAAAATGGATGCCATTGCCAGAATTAATATTAATATTAAAGAAACAGCTCAACAATGTAAAAAAGATTTTGATATTATTCAAAACAATTTGAAGAATTCTACTAACTTACTTCAGGATGCTGTGGAAGCTTTCGAAACCAATAATTTGAAGGTTTGTGATGAAAAAATGGTAGAAATTGAAAAAGTTATTGAGGAAACAAGAATTTTAACTAATAAACTATCAGATGTTACCAATGCTGTTTTAAATCAATCTTCACTTCAAAGAAGAAGAATAAATGAATTAAAAGATAAATATCGAGACATTAAGTTGATGATTAACGATAACCCGAACAACTATACTTTTTCATGGGAAGCTGTTGCAGAAATATCTAATGTCATTTCTCATAAATTTTCAGATTTTGAAGCGATAATGGGTGCCAGCAAGTATGATGAAGCAGCGACTTTATCAGAAGAAATTTCTCTGTCAATTGATATCTTTAATGATTTAGCCTTAAGACTTCCAGAATTAATTAATTTAGCTCGCAATACCATCCCCAATAAGATTGGGGAGTTAAACTCTTTATATCTTGTTACCAAGGCCCAAGGCGCTTATTTAGGTCATTTAAGTGTGGAGTCTTGTATTGAAAGAATGAATGATTCTTTAAAAGATGTACTTTCTAAAATCAAAATTTGTGATATTGATTCAGTGGATAGTAAATTAACTGAATGTGAAACAAGAATAAATAATCTTTATTCTGCAATTGAGAAAGAAAGAATTGCTCATCGTCAGCTGATTAATACAGTTGATGAGTGTAAAGTGCTGTTAGAAAAGACGAAAGAAATATTAGATGGTTTAAAGAATAAAGAAAAAGAATCAATTGAAAGATATGAACTGACTGATACAGTCGATAATATAACTAAAGCCAATAAAGTCTATGAAGGAAACAAAATAGCTTTTGATTCTTTAAAGGATTCATTTAAAGCCAATAGTATACCTTCAACAACATTGCTGATTTCTTTTGAGGAATTATTGAATGATATTAAAATTGCCCTTAAACAGTGTCAAGCTATCAATACTGAAATTGCTTCAACAAAAACTGAAGAATTAAGAATAAAAGAGCTGGTTGACCAGTTTACTGTGGTCTTAAACGAAGTTAAGGTTTCTATCAGGTTATCTCGTTTACCGAATATTTCAAGTAAATATCAACAAGATATCAATCTGGCAGAAAAGAACCTGGAACAGTTAAATGAAATGCTGGCAAGTGAAGTGGTGGATATTAAAAAGGCAACTGAGTTTGTCGGTCAAACTCAAAAACATATTCTTTCACTATTTAAAAATGTTGAAGCATTAACTAAAACTACTTCAGCAATTGAAACCTGCATTACTGTGGCCAACAGATATAGACCACTTTATCCAGAAGTGGATTCAGCATTATATTCGGCTGAATTGGCTTATCGTAATGGTGAATTTACCAAAGCTAAAAGACTTATTGTATCAGCAATTGAAAAGGTTGATCCACAATTAGCTAGAGAAATTAACAATAAGATTGATAATAGTATAAATCCATAAAAGGAAGTGAAAAATGTATACTTACTTTGATTATTCTTCAACAACACCGGTTAATGATGCTGTTTTAAAGGCCTATTTTAAGGTGTTAAAGGAATATTTCGTCAATTCACAGTCAATATACCCTAGAGGTATAGAAGTAAATAAACTGATGGAAAAATCTAGAGAGAAAACAGCTTCTTTATTGGGTGTCCTAGCTAAAGAAGTTATTTTTACTTCCAGTGGTTCAGAAGCAAACAATTTAGCCGTTAAAGGAACAGCTCTTAAAAGAAGCCGTTATGGTAAACATATTATCAGTACCAATGTGGAGCATTCAAGTGTAGAAAACTCCCTGAAATGGTTGGAAAAATATCTGGATTTTGAAGTGACTTATCTACCGGTCAATCAGGATGGCGTTATTGAAATAAATGATTTGATTAAGGCTTTAAGAAAAGATACAATTTTAGTTACTATTATGTATGTAAATAATGAATCTGGAGCTATTATGCCAATTGAGGAAATTAAAAAGATTGTCAGAAAGCATCCTAATTGTTATTTGCATTGCGATTGTGTTCAAGCAGTTGGAAAAATAGATTTTGATTTGAGAGATATAGATATGGCTTCGATTTCAGCCCATAAAATATATGGATTAAAAGGAAGTGGTGTTTTAATTAAAAAACAGCATGTTCAACTGGCTGAAGTTATTTCAGGTGGAAATCAGGAATATGCTTTGCGTGGAGGTACATCCAATGCTGCAGCTAATATTGTCTTTTATAAGACTCTTAGACTAGCTTTAGAGGCTTTTAAAAGCGCTGGAGATAAGATAAAACAATATCACGACTATTTAATTCAAGGACTTAAAAAGCTTGATAAAGTACTCATAAACAGCCCTGAAGATGGTTGTTATAGTGTAGTTAACTTTTCTTGTTTAACTATTACTTCTCAAGTTATGATGAATGCCTTATCATTAAAGGGGTTTGAAGTTTCAGCTACCAGTACTTGTGATAGTACAACAGCTGTTAGTAGGGTAATATCTAAAATGTTTCAAGATGAAGATCGTATAAAAGGTACAATCAGAGTCTCTATTTCTCATCTTCATACTTTAGAAGATATCAATAGATTGTTACTGGCAATTAAGGAATGTATAGAAGATTATGGCTAAATTAGTTTATGAATATATTTTAATTAGATTTGGTGAATTAACGACTAAAGGAAAAAATAAGATTGAATTTATCAGAAAACTGGCTAACAATATGAAGTCAGCTCTTAGTAATTATCCAGATCTGGTATTTGAAAGAACTAGAGATCATATTTATGTTCATTTAAATGGAACAGATCCTGATGAAATAAGTCCAATATTGAAGAATATTTTCGGAATTAGAAGTTTTGCGAAAACCTTGAAAGTTGATAACGATATTGAAGCCATTGTCAAAGCGGCTAAAGATATCATGGAGGATAAAGAAGGAACATTTAAAGTTATTACCAAAAGAGCCAATAAAAAGTTTCAACTACGTTCAGATAGTATAAATAGAATGATAGCAGGCGAAATATTAAGAAATTTTGCACCGACACTTACTGTTGATGTTCATAATCCCGATTATAAATTGATTGTGGAAATAAGAGAAAAGAATACCTATTTAATGGCGGAAACAATTTTGGGAGCCCAAGGTTTTCCGGTAGGTGTTGGTGGAAAGGCGATGCTGATGTTATCAGGAGGAATTGATTCACCTGTAGCTGGCTATCTGACGATGAAAAGAGGAGTAGAGATTGAATGTATTCATTATACTTCAATGCCTTATACTTCCTTAGAGTCTTTAAACAAGGTAAAAGAACTTGCCAGACTGATTAGTGTTTATCAGGGACAGATTAATTTACATATAATTCCATTTACCAATACACAAATGGAAATCTATCGAGTTTGTGATGAATCCTATGCGATTACAATGATGCGTAGGATGATGTATCGTTTAGCGCAAAGATTAGCTGAAAAAAACAACTGCCTGGCAATTGTCAATGGTGAATCGATTGGTCAGGTGGCTTCTCAGACCTTGGAAAGTATTGGAGCGATATCGGAGGTAGTTGATATGCCGATAATCAGACCTTGTGCCACTTTAGATAAACTAGAAATTATCAATATTGCTAAAGAAATAAACACTTATGAAACAAGTATTTTACCATATGAGGATTGTTGTACCATCTTTACACCAAAAAATCCGGTTATCAGACCGAAAAAAGAAAAGTGTCGCTGGTATGAAGAAAAGTATGACTTTGAACCATTTTTGCAAGAAGCATTAGAAAATGTTGAAACTGTTATCATCAATCCATCAACTAAATTTGATGACGATGAAGATTTATTTTAATTGAAGGGAGATTAGGTTATGGCATTTGAATCGTTAAGCAACAGATTGACAGCTGCATTTAAACATATTGTTGGTAAAGATAAACTTTCAAACAAGAATATGGAAGCTATGTTAAGAGAAATCAGAATTGCCTTACTTGAAGCTGATGTCAACTATAAGGTTGTTAGAGATTTTATTGAACAAATCAGAAAAGAAATGGTTGGTGTTCAGGTAGCAGAAAGTTTAGATCCATCAACCATGGTTTATAAAATTGTCAGAGATGAAATTACCAGGCTTTTAGGTGAAGGTCAAGCGGAACTTTTATATAAACAATCAGGCATTACAACTATTATGATTGTCGGCTTGCAAGGAACCGGTAAGACAACCTCTGCAGCTAAGATTGCAAAATTAATTAAGGAAAAACAAGATAGAAATCCATTACTCATTGCAGCTGATATTATCAGACCAGCAGCTATTGAACAATTACAGACTCTAGGGAAACAAATAGATTGTGAAGTGTTTACTTTAGGAAATAAGGTTAATGCAATAGATACAGTAAATAAAGGTTTAGTTTATGCCAAAGCTAACAATTTTGATACTGTAATTATTGATACAGCAGGGCGCCTGCATATTGATGAAACATTGATGAATGAGCTTGATCAGTTAAAAAGAAAGTATCGCCCTGATGAAATATTACTAACTGTTGATGCTTTGACTGGTCAAGACATTGTAAATGTTGCTAAAGCATTTGATGATTTATTAAATATTACTGGTTTAGTTGTAACCAAATTCGATGGCGATGCCAGAGGTGGGGGAGTGTTGTCAGTCAAAGCTGTTACAGATGTACCGGTAAAATTTGTTGGTACAGGGGAAAAAGTTGATGATATTGATGTCTTTTATCCTGATAGAATGGCTTCTAGAATCTTGGGAATGGGTGATTTGCAGACTTTGGTAGAAAAAGCTGAAGAAGCTTTCGACTTAGAACTGGCTAACAAGGCTATGGAAAATATGATGAATGGTACGTTCTCTCTGGAAGATATGTTAGTACAGATGAAACAGACTAGAAAACTTGGATCTATTGGAAGCATCTTGAAGATGTTACCAGGAATGAATCAGTTTGCTTCCCAAATTGATTCGGTAGATACTGATGGAGTATTTAAGACTTATGAAGCAATTATAAATTCGATGACTCCTTATGAAAGAAAATATCCTGAAGAACTCAGAAGTTCTCATAAAAATAGAATTGCTAAAGGTTCTGGCACTACAGTCAGCGACGTAAACAAGCTGATTAACAGCTTTGATAAAACCAGAAAAATGATGGCTTCAATGGGATTTGGTAAATATCGCAAATTTTAAAACTCAGATTATTTCTGAGTTTTGTGTTAAATACAGTGTTAGTTTATAATTAAATCAACAGGTGGAATTATGAAAAATAAAATAATTATTTTGGCTATTGTACTTTTTTTGATAATACTTTCATTTCTTATTATAGATGAAAATGAAATAGTATTTGAATGTGCCGAGAACATTCAGTATCAGTTTGAATATCAAAGTGATTTTATTGAACCGGATATTAAAGCATTTTGTCAAAAAAAGACTTTCAGGTTTATCAGAATAGAACTTGAAATAGAGAAAAGCGGAGAAGTTGATACTTCAGTATTAGGAAAATATTCCATTGTCTATAAAGCAAAAAAAGATGACCAGGAAAATGAGATTGCTTTAGAGTTTTCAGTTGTCGATACTACAGCTCCTATTATTACATTAGTTGAAACTGAAGATTATTTTACTGAATATGGAAGTGAATATATTGAACAGGGCTATAGTTGTTTTGATAATTACGATGGCGAAATCACAGATAAGGTAATTAGAGAAGTTAAAGATGATAAAGTTATTTACACTGTCACCGATTCTAATGGTAATACTGCAACTAAGGAAAGAGAAATCAAGTACATTGATACTACACCTCCAACGATTAGTTTTGATGCTCCATTTACGGCTATAGAAGTTGGTGGAGATTATTATGTTGGTTTTAGTGCTTATGATATAAAAGATGGCGATTTAACAAAAAATGTAATAATTACCGGTGAAGTAGATGTTATGAAAGTAGGAATTTATACACTATCTTATGTTGTCAGTGATAATTCTGGAAATGTTACCTCAGTTGAAAGAAATGTTTATGTCTATAAAAAACAGGCAGATGTAGAGCATTTAAATCCAACAGGCAAGATAGTTTATTTAACTTTTGATGATGGACCAAGCAGACATACAAGCAGATTACTGGATATTTTAGATAAATATAATGTTAAAGTTACCTTCTTTGTGATTGGGAAAAATAATGCCTATTTCGATTATGTCGGCAAAGCTTATCGAAAAGGACACAGCATTGGAAATCATACCTATTCTCACAATTACAGTAAAATTTATTCGTCAGTCAGCGCATTTTATACTGATTTGAACTATAATGGTGAACTGATATTTCAACAGACGGGCCAATATACAAAACTAATCAGATTTCCAGGTGGGACAAGTAATACGGTTTCTAAAAAATATTGTAAGGGTATTATGTCAGCCCTTGCCAATTCAGTAATCAGTAATGGTTATAAATATTATGATTGGAATGTTTCTAGCGGAGATGGAGGCAATGGCAATACCAATTCCGTTTATAACAATGTCATTAAAGGAATTAAAAAATATAATGTCTCAATAGTTTTACAACATGATTCTAAAGGATATTCAGTTGATGCTGTTGAAAGAATTATTTTATGGGGTCTGAGCAATGGTTATACTTTCTTACCATTAGATTTATCAAGTCCAACCTGTGCCCATAGACCGAATAATTAAGCTGTCAAGCAAAAGTACTTGACAGCACTCTTTGATAGTAGTATTATATTCAAGGAAAAGAAAAAAGAGGTATATTTTATATGGTTAAATTACGTTTAAGAAGAATGGGAGCTAAAAAAGCTGCTACTTATAGAATAGTTGCTATGGATGCAAGAACTAGAAGAGATGGTCGTCCAATTGAAACACTTGGTTTCTATAATCCTCAAACTACTCCATCAACTATCAAAATTGATGAAGAAAGAGCAATGTACTGGTTAAAGCAAGGCGCTCAGCCAACTGATACTGTACGTTCAATTTTATCAAAAGAAGGAATCATGAAGAGATTTCATGAATCAAAGTAGGTCAAAATGATTGATTATGAAAAAACATTAATGGACATTGTTAGACCGATGGTTGATGAACCGGAAAAAGTTTCGGTTCAGCAAATGGACAGTCTAAACAAAAATGAAATTGTATTATTTGTCCATGCTACAAGTAATGATATCGCAAGACTGATTGGTAGAGGCGGCAATATGGCTTCTAGTATCAGACAGATGATGTCAGTTTGTTCGAGTATTGAAAATAAAAGAGTATCAATTAAATTTGAATCATATTAGGATGCATTATTTAAGCATCCTTTTTTGGAGATTGGATTATGGAATATGTCAGAGTAGGAAATATAGTCAATACCTTTGGATTAAAAGGAGAACTGAAAGTAAGATCACATACTGATTTTGATGATATTCGTTTTAGAGTGACACAACAGTTGTATATCAGGTATCAAAATGTATTTGAACCGGTTGTAATTAAAACTTATCGAGTTCACAAAGGCTTTATTTTGATTTCTTTTTTCGATAAGCAGGATATTAATCTGGTTGAAAAATATAAAGGTTGCGACATATTTATTAAAAAAGATGATGTTCATACTTTAAGTGAAGGAGTTTATTACTTTTTCGAGTTGCAGGATTGTTCTGTTTATTACAATAATAAGAAGATAGGTTTTGTTTCTTCAGTGGAGGATGGTTACCAGACTATATTAAGAATTGATACAGAAGAAAAGGAAGTTTTAATTCCTTTTGTTGATCAATTTATCAAGGAAGTAAATATAGAAGCTAAACGTATTGATATTGATGTAATTGAGGGGATGTTATGAAAATAACTATTTTAACAATTTTTCCAGAAATGTTTAATGACTTTCTGAATACTTCAATTATCAAGAAAGCCAGATTAAAAAAATTAGTGGACATAAATATTGTTGATTTTAGAAGTTTTTCTAATTTTCCATCAAAAAGAGTCGATGATGCTCCTTATGGTGGAGGGCCAGGCATGGTACTGATGTGTCAGCCTGTTTTAGATGCTTTGGAAAGCGTTAAAACAGACAAATCACATATAGTTATTACTTCCCCTATTGGCTCTAAATTTGATCAGAAAATGGCTTATAAACTACTTGAAAAGGAAGAAATAATTATTATCTGTGGACATTATGAAGGATTTGATGCCAGAATCCACAATTTTGTCGATCAGCATATTTCCATTGGTGATTATATTTTAACTGGTGGAGAACTTCCAGCCATGGTGATTACTGATGCAATTACCAGACTGGTTAAAGATACTATCAGTGAAAAGTCTATTGTTGAGGAATCATTCGAAGATAGTTTACTGGAATATCCACAGTATACCAGACCAGAAATATATAATGGTTTACAAGTGCCAGAAGTTCTGTTAAGCGGTCATCATGAAAATATCAGAATTTATCGTTTGAAAGAAAGTCTAAGGACAACATATCTGAACCGAAAAGATCTTTTAGAGAAAAGAGAATTTACTAAGGAAGAAAGAAAATTATTAGAAGAAGTTATTGAAGAAGAAAATAAACAATAATTTCTTTTTTTATGGTAAGATTAAAGAAATTAAGTAGAGGTGAAAAATATGTCTGAAATTTGGTTTTTCCCTTTTGAAGAACATTTTATTATCTGGTTACAGTCATTAGGTTTGGGAACAATCTTACATACTATTTTATTTTATCTGAATCAATTTTTCTCAATGTTAGGAGAAGAAACAGTGGCAGTAGGTGTAATGGGATTTATTTATTGGGGTATAAATAAAAGAAAAGGTGAAAAAATAGGCTTGGCAATAATGATGGCATCTGTAATGACGCCATATTTTAAGAATATTTTCAAAAGATTAAGACCATATCAGTGTTCTGATAAAATTGAACTTTTAAGAGATGTCGGTGGTTATTCATTTCCAAGTGGACACTCCAGCACCAGTGCATCTTTATATTCTTCTGTTGCAGTTATGTTTAAAGAGAGTAAAGTTCTGCAAATTTTTGGGATACTGATTCCAGTATTAGTGGCTTTTTCCAGGATTTATTTAGGAGCACATTGGCCTACTGATGTTATTGTTGGACTGGCAGTCGGGTTTATTTGTTGTTTAATGGCTACCAGAATAGCTGATTTGTTTAAAAATAAATATACCTTTATAGTTATCTATGCAGCTGTTGCAGCTTCAGGATTTTTCTTCTGTCATACAACAGATTTCTATAATGGTTATGGATTGTTAATCGGATTAATAGCTGGTATGTATTTTGAAGAAAAGTATGTAAATTTTGAAAATACCGATAAACTTTACATCGCTCTAATAAGAGCAGTTATTGGAGCAATCCTGTATTTAGGAATAAACTCGATATTAAGAGCGGTGTTGGCACCAATATTTCCAGAATTGACATTTGGATATTTTATTTTAAGAACCTTAAGATATGCCTTGGTTTGCTTTATTTTAGTAGCTATTTATCCAATGCTGTTTAAATTGGAAAAGAAAATATTTAAATAATTTCTGGTTGAAAAAAGTTTTTTGATGTGGTAGTATTATTGAGCGTATGCTAGATAGTTCCGCTGATGTCAAGTTCATGAACTATTGAAAAAATGTGTGAAAAGGAGATAGTTATGGATTTAAGTTTAGTTGACAAGATTACCCAAGCTCAAATCAAAGACGTTCCTTACTTTGAGCCAGGTTGTACAGTTAAAGTACACGTTATCATCAAAGAGGGTGACAAGACACGTATTCAGGTGTTTGAAGGTGTCGTAATTGCGATGAGCGGAAAAGGTATTGCTAGAACCTTTACAGTTAGAAAAATGTCAAGTGGAATTGGCGTAGAAAGAACTTTCCCAATCAATTCACCAATCATTGATAAGATTGAAGTTGTTCGTTGGGGTAAAGTAAGAAGAGCTAAGTTATTCTACTTACGTGGACGTTCAGGTAAAGCCAGCAGAATCGAAGAAAGACGCAGATAAAAGTAAAGGCTGTTTAATCAGCCTTTCTTTTCCAGGAGAACATATGATTGAAAAGATAAAACTTAAAGTATTAGATTTCTTTGCGACAGTATTTCTGGCATTTTTAATCTATTTAGATGACATCACAGAATCAATAATAACGATTTTTGTCACTGTTGTTATTTCTTTGGTTGTGGTTAATTTCTTTTTCATGCCGATTGTGGTCAATGGATCGAGTATGTATCCAACACTTCAAGATAAATCATATGGTTTCTCGAATATTTTTGCCAGAAAAGTATCTGGTATTGAAAGATTTGATATTGTGGTTGTGTACTTAGAGGAAAGAGATGAAAATCTGGTAAAAAGAGTTATTGGTTTACCAAATGAAACTATAACCTTTACTAATGACACTTTATATATTAATGGTACGCCAGTTGATCAATCTTTTTTAGATGAAGATTATGTAAAACAAATTCAAGAAGGTGTGTATACAGGTTTGTTTACCAGCGATTTTACCATTACTTTAGGTGAAGATGAATATTTTTGTATGGGAGATAACAGACCACGTTCAGCTGATTCAAGGTTGTATGGGCCATTTAATCAGGCGCAGATTGTTTCTAAAAATATTTTCATTATTTATCCTTTTAATCTTTTTGGATTAGTGGAGTAGTTAAATTATAAAAACCTGACATTGAAATTAAAGCCTGAAATAATATTTAGGCTTTTTAAATAAAAATGTTATCGATTTTATAAAGTAATAATAATGTTGTAAAATATAAAAGTAGAAGATTATTTAAAACAAAATAGATTGTAACAGGGAGTTGATTTTATGGAAAATAAAGTAAATATTAACTGGTATCCTGGTCACATGACCAAAGCTAAAAGGGAAATGAGAGAAAAAATAAAGTTAGTTGATATGGTAATTGAAATACGTGATGCACGTATTCCTTTAAGCAGCATAAATCCACTTCTTGATGAAATCATCGGTAGTAAACCACGTTTGATAGTTTTAAGTAAAGCTGATAAAGCGGAAAAGGAAGAAACAAAAAAATGGATTGATTATTTTAAAGAGTGTGGTCATAAAGCCGTTGCTTTAAATTTAATTGGTGATAGAAATGTGGCTAAAACAATTTCCAATAGCTGCTTGTCTATTATGAAAGAAAAAATAGATAAACTTAAAGCCAGAGGTTTAAAAAGAGTAGAAATAAAAGCGATGGTAGTCGGTATTCCAAATGTAGGAAAATCAACACTTATCAATTCTGTCAGTAGAAGAAAAATTGCTAAAACGGCTGATAAACCTGGTGTTACCAGAACGCTTGCCTGGATTAAAGTTTCTAATGAAGTTGCTTTGCTTGATACTCCTGGAGTATTATGGCCAAAGTTTGAAGATTTGAAAACTGGCTATATGCTTGCTGTAACTGGGGCAATTAGAGATGATGTGTTGCCGATGCAAAGCATTATTGAATTTGCAGTAGATTTTTTAATAAAAAATCACAAAGATAAATTAGTTAAGCGTTATGAAATAGAAGTAAGTGATAATATATTTGAAACTATTGATAAGATTGCAATATCAAGAGGATGTATTCAACAGGATGAAACAATTGATTACAAAAGGGTCTATGCTTTACTGTTGAAAGATATTCGCGATAATCAATTGGGGCCAATTAGCTGGGAGAAAACTGATGCAGACATTGAATGAATATGAAAAACATTATTGGAATTTGGATAAACTGGTAATTGGTATCGATGAAGCAGGAAGGGGTCCTTTGGCTGGTCCTCTTGTGGTAGCTGGAGTAGTTTTTCCTAAAGATTATGTATCAAAAGAAATATATGATTCTAAAAAGTTAACCGAGAAAAAAAGGGAACAATTGTATGAGGTGATTATTAATGATGCTCAATATTATGACATAGTGATTGTTGATGTAGATACAATTGAAAAATTAAACATTTTAGAAGCAACTAGAATGGGAATGAGCGTAATTGGCCTAAAAGCTGATGTTGAAATCGTATTAACTGATGCAGTTAATTTACATATTGATAAGAAAGTAATTGATATTGTGAAAGGTGATCAAAAATCTGTTTCCATCGCTGCAGCTTCAATTTTAGCGAAAGTTACAAGAGATAGAATAATGTATGATTTGGATAAGAAATATCCACAGTATAACTTTAAAAATAATAAAGGCTATCCAACGAAACAACATTTTGAAGCTTTGGAAAAATATGGTATTACCGAAATTCATCGAAAAAACTATAAACCGGTAATAAGAGCAATGCAAGGCAAATTGTTTTAGGAAGATTACTGTTTTATTATCAATTATTGATTGGTGATAAATATGCGTAATCTTTTAATTTATTTAGCGATAAAGTATCAGGGTGATTATTTTAAAATTAAAAAAGCAATTAAAAATAATGAAAAAATAACTGACAGGATTGTATTGCAAAAAGCTATTACTATTTTAGATAAAGAGTATCCTCAGCAGCTATTAGATTTAGAATATCCTCCTTTTGTCTTATTCTATAAAGGAGATATAACCCTTTTAAATAATGAGCTAATTGCGGTTGTTGGTTCCAGAAATTATAGTGAATATGGAAAAAGGTGTACAATAGATATAGTTGAAAAACTAAGCAGAGGTTATGTTATTGTTTCAGGGTTGGCTAAAGGGATTGATAGCATTGCTCACATTCATGCTGAAAAGACGATAGCTGTATTAGGAAATGGCTTAAACTATTATTATCCTTTTGAAAACAGAAGCTTATATCAAAAACTGCAAGAAAATCAGTTGGTTATTAGTGAATATCCTTTAAATGTAAAACCTAGAAAATATCATTTTCCCTTTAGAAACAGAATTATTGCTGCTTTATGTAAAAGTATTATTGTAACTGAAGCATCGTATAAATCAGGAACAATGACAACAGTTAATGAAGGATTAACTTTAAACAGGGATATTTATGCCATTCCCTATAGTTATGATGAGTCAATGAATTGTGGAACAAACATCCTGATTCAGCAAGGTGCCAATATTTTAACTTTGGAGAATATAAATGATTTATTTGACAAATTATAAATGATTTGTTCTAATATATACGACAATTTTAAGAGAAAATTAAGTGAGTGAGATATATGAGTAAAAAGAATTTAGTAATTGTAGAATCGCCTTCAAAAGCAAATACAATAGAAAGATATTTAGGTGACCAGTATGAAGTTGTAGCTTCTAAAGGTCATATTTGTGATCTGGCTACAACTGGAAAGGGAGGTTTGGGAATTGATGTTGATAATGGCTTTAAAACCAGATATATTATCCCGGCTGGAAAAAAACAAATAGTTAAACAATTAAAATCAAAAGTAGAAAAAGCCGATAAAGTATTACTGGCAACTGACCCGGACAGAGAAGGAGAAGCCATCGCTTATCATCTGGCTAATAATCTGGATATCGATTTAGATGAGAATAATAGAGTAGTTTTTTTTGAAGTTACTAAACCTGCAGTTGTAAAAGCAATTGAAAATGCCAGAAAAGTAGACATGGATTTAGTAGATTCACAAGAAACAAGAAGAATTCTAGATCGAATTATTGGATTCAAGCTTTCAACTTTATTAAATAGTAAAATAAAAAGCAAAAGTGCAGGTAGAGTTCAGTCAGTGGCTTTAAAACTTATCGTTGATCGTGAAGATGAAATCAACGCTTTTATCAGTGAAGAGTATTGGACAATTGCTGCAGAATTTAGATATGAAGAAATTGATTTTGTCGCTGATTTGACTAAAATAGCTGGAAATAAAGCTAAAATAAACAATAAAGAAGAAGCTGATATTATCGTTAATGCATGTAACAAACAGCCTTTTAAGGTAGTGGAATTGAAAGAAGAAGTTAAAAATAAAAAGAGTCGACCACCTTATATTACTTCAACACTGCAACAGGATGCTTCGACAAAACTAAATTTTTCATCAAGAAAAACAAATAGTGTCGCTCAAAGACTGTATGAAGGAATTAATATTGGCAGTTCTGTGACAGGTTTAATTACCTATATGCGTACCGATTCAAATAGATTGTCGCAAGTTTTTGTCAGCTCTGCCAAAGATTACATCAAGCAGAATTATGGAGAAAAATATGTAGGAAAATATCGCGCAAAAACAAATAAAAAAGCCCAGGATGCTCATGAAGCGATCAGACCTACTAATATAAACAATACTCCTGAATCAATAAAACAATATTTATCTAATGATGAATATAAACTTTATAAAATGATATATGAACGCACTTTAGCTTCTCTGATGGCTGATTCATTATATAACAGTAAAAGTATTAAATTGCTATGTAGTGAATATGAGTATTCTGCAACGGGTAGAACGCTGATTTTTGATGGTTATTTAAGAGTGTATCCAGAAAATGATAAAGATTCATTATTGCCAAATCTAACAGAAAATCAGACTATTATTCCAGAAAAAGTTGAGGGTAAACAGCATTTTACTGAACCACCACTGCGATATTCTGAAGCTAGATTAATTAAGGCGATGGAAGAAAATGGTATTGGCAGACCATCTACCTATGCTACTATCATTGATACAATAACCAAAAGAGATTATGCTAAACTACAAAAGAGTTCAGAAAAATCAAGAACTAAAGTGTTTGTTCCTACTGATCAGGGAATTTTAACAACTAGAAAACTTGATGAATTCTTTTCAAGTATAATTAATGTTAAATATACTGCTGCTATGGAAAGTCAGTTAGATGAGATTGCAGATGGAAAGATGGATAAACTGACCTCATTAAATGAATTTTATAATCCTTTTATGGAATTGATTGACAATGCTAAAGAAAACATGGAAAAAATTGAACCAGTTAAAACTGGAGAATTGTGTCCAGAATGTGGTGGAGAATTGGTAATAAGAAAAGGAAAATATGGGGAGTTTGTAGCTTGTTCAAATTATCCTAAATGCAAATATCATCACGATTTAGAAAGTGAAAATGGAGTAGACCATGGCACATGTCCTGAATGTGGTAATAAATTAGTAGAAAAAAGAGGCCGGTATGGCAAGTTTATTGCTTGTTCAAACTATCCAGAATGTAAATATATTGTGAATAATAAAAAACCGGCTAAGGAAACCGGAGAGCTGTGTCCAGAATGTAATAGTCCGTTAGTGGAAAGAATTTCCAGATATGGGAATACTTTTATCGGTTGTTCAAATTATCCTAAATGTCGATATATTGTTCCAAACAAAAATAAAGGCGCAAAACCAAAGAAGGTATCAAAGAAGAAAAAAGATGAATAAAGTTGTAAATGTTATTGGTGCAGGATTGGCTGGCTGTGAAGCAGTACATCAGCTTACTAGAAAAAATATTAAGGTAAGACTGTATGAGATGAGACCTGTAAAAACTACAGGCGCTCATCATACAGGAGATTTTAGTGAACTTGTGTGTTCAAATTCATTTAGAAGTAATGCTTTAACTAATGCTGTTGGTCTTTTAAAAGAAGAGATGAGAAAACTGGATTCCTTAATTATTAAAGTAGCTGATAAACATGCGATCCCAGCTGGAAGTGCTTTAGCTGTTGATCGAGAAAATTTTTCTAAAGAAATAACTGAAATTATTAAGAATAATCCTCTTGTTGAGATAATAAATGAAGAAATAACTGAAATACCAACCGGTCCAACAATAATAGCAACTGGACCTTTAACTTCAGATAAACTGGCTGAAGCAATTAAAAAATATTTAAAACAGGATGCTCTTTATTTTTTTGATGCAGCTGCTCCGATTATTACCAAAGAATCAATCAATATGGATATTGCTTATTATAAATCTAGATATGACAAAGGAAGTGCGGATTATATCAATTGTCCTTTTACAGAAGAACAGTTTGATTATTTTTATCAGGAATTAATCAATGGAAAAACGGCAGAAGGACACGGTGTTGATAAAGAGATATTCTTTGAAGGTTGTATGCCCATAGAAGTGATGGCTAAAAGAGGCAGACAGACATTAACCTTTGGTCCGCTGAAACCAGTGGGTCTGCAAAAAGAAGGAAATCCCAGACCTTTTGCTGTTGTGCAACTAAGACAGGATAATGCTGTTGATACATTATATAATCTAGTAGGCTTCCAAACGAATTTGAAATGGGGCGAACAGAAAAGAATATTTTCTCTGATTCCAGGGTTGGAAAACTGTGAAATAGTTCGCTATGGCGTAATGCATCGGAATACCTACATCAAATCGCCATTGGTGTTAAAGGAAACATACCAATGTAAGTTTAGAGATGATTTATTTTTTGCCGGTCAGCTAACTGGTGTAGAAGGATATGTAGAATCTGCTGCTTCGGGGTTAATTGCCGGTCATAATATGGCTAATTATCTATTGAAAGAACCACTAGTCAAAATGCCAAACACAACAATGATTGGTGCTCTGTCATATTATATAACTCAACCATCAGATAATTTTCAGCCTATGAATGCTAATTTCGGAATTTTTAATCTTTTAGAGAATGTTAAAAAAAGCGAAAGAAAAAAAGCTTATAGTAGACAGGCTTTAAAAATTATCAGTCAATATAGTGAGAAGTGGTAATTATGGAAAAGCAGTTAGAAAACTTTTTAGATTATATCGTGACAATCAATTCTGGTTCAGAAAATACTAGAGATGCCTATAAAAGAGACTTGAAAAGATATATCGAATATTTAAAACAAGAAGGAATAGATAATTTAGATACAGTCGATAGAACTATTGTATTAGGCTATATTAATTATTTAAGAATGGATAAAAGATTTAACAAATTATCTAATCGTTCACTTTCTCGTAATTTAAGCAGCCTTCGCTCTTTTTATCGCTATCTTTTAGATATTAAAGAAGTGTCTGGTAATCCTTTTTTAGCTGTTAAAATTCCTAATGAAAAAAATAAGATTCCAGACTATTTATTTGAAGATGAAATTGATATGTTGTTAGAAAGTTTCGATTTGAATGATGACTTTGGCTATCGTGATAGAACTATTTTTGAAGTTATGTATGGTTGTGGATTGCGTTTATCAGAACTGTGTAATTTAAAAATTGAAGATATTGATTTTAATAATCAGTTACTGTCAATTTTAGGGAAAGGATCAAAAAGAAGACTTGTACCTTTTTATAATATGATTGGACAACTACTAGAAAATTATATAAATAACATTAGAAAAAAATATATCAAAGAAGAACATAATTTTGTTTTTATTAATAGAAACGGTGGAAAATTATCAAACAGAGGAGTTCAATACTTATTAAATAAAACAGTTAAAAAAAATAATCTTCCTTTACAGCTGAGTCCTCATACTTTGCGTCATTCTTTTGCAACACATCTGTTAGATGCAAAAGTAGATATTCGTATAGTTCAGGAACTTTTAGGTCATAGTAATTTATCAACCACACAGATATATACTCATATAACAATAGACAGACTAAAAGAAAACTACAACAAGGCTTTTAAAAGCGATTAGATTAGCAATTAAAAGTGATAATTTGAGATATATTCATCATCATATATCAGAGTAAAGTTAAAATGTTTATTAAAACGGTATTAAATAACTAAATAATCCGATATATGTTGTAGCAAGTAATAATTTTATAGATAGCATTATTCATTTTTTCAAAAATAATAATATGATATAATTGAGTAAATTAAATTTGAATTGTTATTTCGCTTAAAGGATTAAATGTTATTTCGCTTAAAGGATTAAATGTTATTTCGCTTAAAGGATTAAATTTATTGAAAATATATGTCATTTATGCTATCATTAAAAATGGCGTTTTATTATCGCCTAATACACACATCATAGATTCGATATTCCGTGCTTGAAAAAGTTAATATCGTTAGAAGTGATGGAGGAAAACAACGGAAAGAGAGGAATTTATTAATGTCAGTTGTTACAATGCGTAAATTGTTAGAGTCTGGAGTGCATTATGGACATCAAACCAGAAGATGGGATCCCAGACAAAGATCAAACATCTATGCTGCAAAAAACGGAATTCATATCATCAATTTGGAAAATACTATTGAGAGTTTAAATGATGCATATGCAGCAATGAAGGAAATTGCCGAAAGAGGCGGAAGAGTACTATTTGTAGGTACTAAAAGACAAGCTCAAGCTACAGTTATGGAAGAAGCTTTAAGAAGCGGATCGTTCTACGTAAATCAAAGATGGTTGGGTGGAACATTAACCAACTACCGTACAATTCAAAGAAGAATCAGAAGACTGGTCGAAATTGAACAAATGGAAGAAACTGGAACAATTAACAATTATCCTAAAAAAGAAATTATCCTAATCAGAAAAGAAGCTGAAAGATTAAATAATTTTTTAGGTGGAATTAAAGAAATGAAAAAACTTCCGGATGCAGTTTTTGTAGTAGATCCACAAGAAGATAAAATTGCTGTATTAGAAGCAAAAAAATTAAATATTCCTGTATTTGGAATTGCAGATACAAACTGTGATCCAGAATTATTAGATTATCCAATTCCAGGAAATGATGATGCTATCAATTCAATCAAAGTATTAGTTGGCATCATTAATGATGCAATCGTTGAAGCGAAAGGTGGAGTTTTAGAATATGCTTATCAGACAGATGAAAATCCTGAAATTACCATGAGCGATGTAATCATTTCTGTTGCAGAAAAAGCAGCTGAAAATGAAAGAAGAAGAAGAGCAAGATACGAAGAGCAAAGAAGAAATCGTGGCTATAGAAGATACGATAGAAGAGAAAGAACTCAACCTGCAGCAGAAACTACTCCAAAAGAAGTAAAAGCAGAAGAAAGTAAAAGTGAGGAAGAATAGAGATGGCTAACTTATTAGAATTAGTAAAACAATTAAGAGACCAGACTGGTGCTGGTATGATGGACTGCAAAAAAGCTTTAGAAGCAAGTAATAACGATTTATCAAAAGCAGTTGACTGGTTAAGAGAAAAAGGTATTGCTAAATCTGTATCAAGAGATAGCAGAATTGCTGCTGAAGGTTTAGCTAATATTACTGTTGCCGGCAATAGTGCTGTATTAGTTGAAATCAACAGTGAAACTGACTTTACAGCTAGAAATGACAGATTCAAAGATCTGGTTAAAGATGTTGCAGCTGCTATTTTAGCTCATAAACCTTCTAATGTAGAAGAAGCTTTAGAAGTACCAGCTGCTGAAGGTACAGTAAGTGAATTGATTTCTGCTGTTTCATTTGCAACAGGTGAAAAGATGACTTTAAGAAGATTTGAAATTTTAGAAAAAAATGATCAACAATCGTTTGGTCAATATCTTCATCATGATGGCAAGACAGCTGCTGTTGTTGTATTAAATGGTTTAAATGAAGATGTTGGTAAACATATAGCAATGCAAGTTGCTTCAATGAAACCACAATATGTTGATAGAGCCGCAATGCCTAAAGAAATCGTCGAACATGAGACACAAGTACAAACTGAGATTGCAAAAAACGATCCAAACAATGCCAAAAAACCAGAACATATCATTGAAAAAATGGTTACTGGCAGAGTTGCTAAAGCATTACAGGAAATGTGTTTAGTTGATCAGGCATTTATCTTAGATAATGGTCTTAAAGTAGGTGCTTATTTAAAAGAAAACAACATGTCTGTAGATTCATTTGTCGTATATGTTGTTGGTGAAGGAATCGAAAAAAGAAAAGATTGCTGGGTTGACGAAGTAAATGCTGCTTTAAACTGTAAGTAAAATATTAAACACTTCTAAATTTTAGGAGTGTTTTTATTTTAAGTGTATTTTTATTTGAAAAAATAATCACATTTATCTTAAAATTTCAATTTTGGGAGAATATTAGGAATAATTAAATAGTTATTATTATTTTTTATCATTTTGTGCTAAAATATATTTAACATGTAAAATATTTATTTAGGAGGATATTATGCCATTAGTTACATCAAAAGAAATGTTTAAGAAAGCTTATGAAGGCGGTTATGCAATTGGTGCTTTCAACGTTAATAACATGGAAATCATCCAGGGTATTACAGAAGCAGCAAAAGAATGCAATTCACCTATTATATTACAGGTGTCAAAAGGCGCTAGAGCTTACGCAAACAGAACTTACTTAGTCAAGCTTGTAGAAGCTGCAATTATTGAGACAGGTTTACCTATTGTTTTACATTTAGACCATGGCGACAGCTTTGAAGTCTGTAAAGAATGTATTGATGATGGTTTTACTTCAGTTATGATTGACTGTTCATCATTACCTTTTGAGGAAAATGTCAGAATTACAAAACAAGTTGTAGACTATGCTCATCCAAGAGGGGTCGTAGTTGAAGCTGAACTGGGAACACTTGCAGGTGTTGAAGATGATGTTTCGGTTTCAAGAGAAGATTCTAAGTACACTAAACCAGAAGAAGTTGTTGAGTTTGTAGAAAGAACCGGCTGTGACTCTTTAGCAATCGCAATCGGTACATCTCATGGTGCATTCAAATTTACTCCAGAACAATGTACACTTAATGAAGAAGGTAAATTAGTTCCACCTCCACTTCGTTTTGACATTTTAGAGGAAATTCAGGAAAAACTACCTGGATTCCCAATCGTATTACATGGTTCTTCTTCAGTACCTCAAGAATACGTAAAAATGATTAATGAAAATGGTGGAAAACTAAAAGATGCTATCGGAGTTCCTGAAGAAGAGTTAAGAAAAGCTGCATCAATGGCAGTTTGTAAAATCAACATTGACTCTGACCTGCGTTTAGCGATGACTGGAACCATCAGAAAACACTTCAATGATAATCCATCTCACTTTGACCCACGTCAGTACTTGAAACCTGCTAGAGAAAACATTAAAGAAATTGTTAAACACAAAATCATAAATGTTTTAGGCTCAGATAATAAGGTTTAATGTGAAAAAGCCTCGATTTGATTCGAGGTTTTTTTTAGCTGAAAAAGGTCAAATTTACTTGACCTTTTTGTTTGTAGAAGTCTGAATCAGGGTAATTTTTTCTGCTATAACGATAATATTCCCATCATTGTTTTCTAATCTTCCTTTTAAACATACTAGACTACCTTCTGGATACTCCCTGATAGTATCATGTATTCCGCGCCATAATCGAACTTCAAACTGTTCTTTTGTATATTGCCCATCTTTGTTTTGAAAATTTCGATTCAGCTCTATATAACAGTCTCCATTAAATTTTAATGTTTGTCTGATTTCTTCGTTACTATAGATGTATCCAACTAACACTACTTGATTAATCATAAGACTCCTTTCATTTTATATTAGTACCAAAAAGTCTGTAATCCTAAATAAATTTGATATAAAGAAGAAAAAGAATTATAATGTAACAAGTGAATTGAGGTATTTTTAGACAAAATTAGATTGTATTTAATATTACCGGAAGAAAAAACTGTTGATAAATTTACTGAATACAAAATTTAGTTTGGGAGAAAAATATATGTTGCATAAAGAACTTAACAGGGCTTACAATGCCAGTTTAAAAGCACAAAATGCATTAAATGAAGTACTGTATTATCTTGAACAAGCCAAAGATTTTGGTATTTTAGATATGACTGGTGGAAAACTTATAATTTCCTTATCAAAATATAAATCAATTGAAAAAGCCAATAGTTATATTGATGAATTTACCAGGAATATGAAAACTTTTGCCAGAGAGTTATTTGATATGAGACTTCAAGGTAATTTAAAAATAGAAATTAGTAATTTTTTAAGGATTACGGATATTTATTTTGATCAAATGGCTTCGGATATGATTGTTCAAAAGAAAATTTATAATTCCTTAAAGATGGCTGAAGAATTAAAGCCGAAAGTAGACGATATAGTCCTTAAGTTAAAAGAACTTTCCGGAAATTAGAAATGATTGTTTTATTAGTCGTTTAATAGATTATAATAAATAAGAGGTGATATAGATGAAACAATATTTAGACATGTGTAAATTTGTCCTTGAAAATGGACAGCAGAGAAGTGATAGAACGGGAACTGGCACTATCTCAACCTTTGGCTATCAGACCAGATATAATTTGGAAGAAGGCTTTCCACTTTTAACAACAAAGAAAGTGTTCTTCAAGGGTATTTTGTATGAACTTTTATGGTTTATAACTGGTTCAACAAATATTCAGCCATTGGTTGAACATAATGTTAAAATATGGAATGATTGGCCATATGACAAATTTAAAAAGAGTAATGAGTTTAAAGGCGAAACAATGGAGCAGTTTATTGAAAGAATCAAAACTGATGATGAGTTTGCAGCAGTGTGGGGTGAGTTAGGACCTGTATATGGAAAACAATGGAGAGATTTCTTTGGTGTTGACCAGCTGACCAATTTGATTGAACAGATAAAGAATAATCCTTTTTCCAGAAGGCATCTGCTTGTTGCTTTTAATCCAGCTCAAGTTGATGATATGGCTTTACCTCCATGTCATGCTTTTTTTCAGTTTTATGTCAGTTCAGATGGCAAAAAATTATCATTACAACTTTATCAGAGAAGTGCAGATGTCTTTTTAGGTGTTCCATTTAATATCGCATCATATGCAACATTGTTGATGATGGTCGCTCAAGTTTGCAACTTGAAGCCTTATGAGTTTATTCATACTTTAGGTGATGTTCATATTTATAAAGATCATATTGAACAGATAAAACTTCAATTAACAAGAGAACCACGACCACTTCCAACTTTAAAGATTAATCCAGAGATTAAAAATATTGAAGATTTCCGTTATGAAGATTTTGAAATTTGTGATTATAATCCTCATCCAGCAATAAAAGGAAAGGTGAGTGTTTAATTATGTTTAGTTTCAGTGTTGCTTTTGATTCAAATCAGGGAATAGGTATTAATGGGGTTTTACCTTGGCATATTAAAGAAGAATTACAACTCTTTAAAAAGAATACTTTACATAAAAACATTCTGATGGGTCAAACCACTTATGACAAGCTACCTGGAAAATTGAAAAACAGGAATATTTTTGTTGTCTCATGGGAAGAAGCTTATCAGCCAGAGGGTGTTACAGTAGTAAGAGATTTAATTGGCTTTTTGGAAGAAAATAAAGATCATGATACTGAATATATTATTTGTGGAGGAGCATCAATCTATAATCAGGCTTATCCTTATTGTAAAAGAGGGTATGTATCAGTTATTAAAGATGAATATAAAGTAGATACTTATCTGGATTGTTTCCATTTTGAAGATTGGAACAAAGTGGAAGAAGTTGAATATGACAAATTTATATATTATTTACTGGAAAGGAAAGAAGATGGAATTAATAGATAAGACGGCTCTTTTTAAAATTAGTTATGGTTTGTATGTTTTGACTACTAATGATGGTAAAAAAGATAATGGTATGATCTGCAATACAGTTATGCAGGTTACTTCAGAGCCATTAACTGTTGCAGTAGGTATAAATAAGGCTAACTATAGTTGTGAAACAGTTCTAAAGACAAAAAAAATGAATGTCGTTACGTTAACTGAAAAATGTGATTTTTCGATCTTTGAAAGATTTGGATTTGCTTCAGGTAAAGAAAAAGATAAGTTTGAAAACCTAAAGTATTGGAAAAGTCAAAATGGATTGCCAGTATTGGTTGATATTGTTAACAGTTTTATTTCTCTGGAAGTAAAAGAGTCAATCGATTTAGAAACGCATTACTTATTTATTTGCCAGGTGACTGAAGCTAAAAGCATAAGCGATGATAATTCAATGACCTATGATTATTATCATAAATATGTAAAAAGAAAAACTGACACAACTAAAAAAGGATATGTTTGTACTATTTGTGGCTATATCTATGAAGGTGAACCTTTGCCTGAAGATTTCATATGCCCAATTTGTAAATATCCAGCCAGTGCGTTTGTAAAACTGTAAAAAAGCCAGGATTAGATCCTGGTTTTCTATAGTTTTATGGTAATAAAATCATATTTTTTTAATTGTTCAGTAATATGGGAAGAAATGATTAAGGTTCTTCCTTTTAAATTATTCATTATAAATTCCAAACATTGAAGGATATTTTTTTCATCAAGATTATTAAAGGGTTCGTCTAATATCACACAATCACTGTTTGCGATTATTGCTCTTATGATACTTACTTTTTGTTTTTGACCACCAGAGAGACTGAAAACCGGTTTATCGATGAATTCTTTGCCTAATAGCTGTACAATTATTTCTTCCAGATTTTCCTTATTATTGATGATTTTCAAGTTTTCAAGAACGCTATATTTTTCAAATAATCTCGTTTGCTGAAAACTGCAGGAAAAATTACAGTTACTTAAAACACTCCCTTTGTCAGCTTTTTGTAAACCCATTATTATGTTTAGTAAAGTAGTTTTACCAATGCCACTTTCTCCAAAAATCAAATATTTATGATCAGGGTAAAAATGATAGGAGAAGTCAGACAGGACTGATTCATCATTAAATGATTTGGTAATGTTTAACAGTTTAATCATACTTTACCTCCCAATTTATTAATCAATTGAATAATAATTTTTTCAAAAGAGTATGCAATAATAATTAGGACAAAACTATAGCTGAATAAAGAGGCACTATTTAAATAGATTTTTGAATAATATATCTGCTCACCAATAGTGTTGATGGTATTGCCAATAATTTCAGCTGTAACACTGCTTTTGAAGGCTAAAGAGCAAGCTGTACTAATTGAATTTTTTAAAAAAGGAGTGATAGATAAACGATAAATATATAAAACTTTTTTATGGAAAGAAAATCTGAAGATTTCAGCCACTTCTAATATTTCTTTGTTTACATTTTGCAGTCCTGATAAGATAGCATAGTAGAATTGTGGGAAAACTACAATAAATGAAATATAAATACTTAAATATTTAGAACCGAACCAGAGAAGAATGATTACTATTATTGAAGCGACCGGAACAGATTTTAAGATAAATAAAACAGGATTAATAAAGGACTTGAAAAAACTGATTTTATAAGAAAATATTGCGAAAAACAGACCAAATATAAAAGCTGACAAAAAACCAAAGATAGTGAAAATTACAGTTTTAAATATCGAAATCCAAAATACTTTAGTTGACAGCAAGCTGAAAAGCATGGCTAAAGTATCCGTGAAACTGGCAAATATGTACGGTTTATTTATTACACTGGCGGTTATTTCCCATAATATAAGCCAAAAGATAATTATTGAAATACTATTAAGTTTCTTTTTCATGGCAAATAATAAAAATCATCATTCGGCAAACTGCCACCTATGATATCCGGATTAAAATCTAAAAGAGTAGACAGATAACCCTGAAGTTTATTTTTCATTTCTTCAGAATCAATAAATGTAATGTTACAGTAAGGTATTGCCTTAACAGCAATATCCTCATCTTCTACAATACCAAATTCTTTAACCCACTTTCCGGCTTGAGAAACATTTGAATTGACAAAATCAATAGAATTTTTGTATGCTATTAAAAATTGCTGTATCTGTTCTTCGTATTTTTCTAAGATTTCATTTCTAACGATAGTTACACCAGTAATTAATAATGATTCATCAGATACATTATTCCAGACTTCATTTAAATCCAGACAGATTCTTAAATCTGGATTTTTATTTAAAGCTGCTGTAACGAAAGGTTGAGGCAGCAAAGCTACATAAGAATTATTGCCAGCCAGAAGGCTGAGGATTTCTGTAGCTTCACTTTTAAAGTCTAAGATGACATCATTTTCCAATCCATGTTTATTCAATAAATATCTGATGGCAATTTCTGGTGTTGCGCCCTTGCCGGTTAACAGGATTGTCTTTCCCTTTAAATCTTCAAAATCATTTATCAGATTATTATTTTCAACCAGATATAAAACAGAAAGAGTATTAATACAAATGACAGTATAATCTTTAGTTTTATTGAATAGATTACCAGCTACATTTGCTGGCAGACAGGCAATGTCACATTCACCATTCGCTAAGGCAGCTACAATGCTATCAATAGCTGTTTCAATATTAAAATGATAATTTTCATGATTATCATTGATTAATTTAACCAATCCGATAGTTGTAGGGCCCTTTAAACTATAAATATTTAAGACATTATCTTTTTCTTTTTTTTCTACACATCCAAAAAGAAATAAAATAATAATAAATATAATTAATTTCTTTTTCATATTAATTGTCCTCTTTATGATAAATTGTTTTAACCGAAACACCTTTAAGCATTCCTAACTTTCCACTTAATGAAGAAATGATATTGTTTTCTGCCTCAATTACAATGCTGATAATTGAGATGTCTTTTTCTTTATAGGGTAAACCCATTCTACCAATAATATATTGTCCAGACTCTGATAACAATTCGTTTAATTTTGCCACACTATCTTTATCAGAAACAATAATCCCGATTAAAGCAATTCTTTTCATAGATAACCTCCCATAAAAAATAACCTCGCCATAAAAGACAAGGTCAAAACATCATACAAACACTCGCCTTCTATCGCAGAACTGATCTTTGATATTAGATTTAACTAGATATTACCATATTTTTTTAAAAATATAAATATAATAATAGGAAAAATAAATAGGAAAAATACTTTCAATATTGTTATTTTAAAATACTTATATTTATGGTAAAATATGGTCGAAAAAAGGTGGGTATAATATGAGAAAATTTGATACAAAAGTACAAGATATAAAGTACAGGGTTTTAAGAGAAGTCGCTTCTTTAGCCTGGCAGGATAAACTGTTAGAAAATTTATTGGATATTCCTTCAACTATTATTCCTGGCAACAGTGCGACTATGCGTTGTTGTGTCTATAAAGAAAGAGCAATCTTATCAGAGCGTGTAAAAATAGCTATGGGAGGAGACAAAAATAATCCAAATGTTATTGAAATAATTGATATTGCCTGTGATGAATGTCCTGATGCAGGTTATGTAATAACTGAAACCTGTAGAGGATGTTTAGCTCATCGCTGTGCCGATGTCTGTAAAATGGGGGCAATTACTTTTGATGCCAACCACGTAGCTCGTATTGACAAATCAAAATGTGTTGAATGTGGCTTATGTGCCAGAGTTTGTCCGTTTTCAGCTATTGTTAATAGAGTGAGACCTTGTCAGGCGGCATGTAAAGTTAAGGCAATTTCCTTTAACGAAGATAATGCAGCTGTAATTGATGAAGATAAATGTATTCAGTGTGGTGCCTGTGTGTATCAATGCCCTTTTGGAGCCATTGACGATAAATCATACATATTAGAAGTCATTGACTTCATTAAAAACAAAGATGAAGATAATAAAGTAGTCGCGATGATAGCTCCTGCAATCGCCTCACAGTTTTCATATGCTAAGTTTCCACAAATCGTTACAGGACTTAAGCAGTTGGGTTTTGATTTAGTAATAGAAACAGCCTTAGGAGCTGATATGGTAGCTGAAAGTGAGTCTAAAGAACTGATAGAAAAAGGTTTTTTGGCTTCAAGCTGCTGTCCTGGATTTGTCAAGTATGTTGAAATAAACTTCCCAGAATTAGTGGAATATCTTTCTCATAACCTTTCACCTATGGCTTTTTTAGGAAAAAAATTAAGAGAAGAAAATCCTGACTGTAAAATTGTCTTTATTGGCCCTTGTACCGCTAAAAAACAGGAAGTCTTAAGGGAAGAAGTAAGAGATTATGTTGATACTGTTATAACATTTGAAGAATTACAGGCTTTATTTGATTCTAAAGACATTGATATTACAAAATTGGAAGAAACTCAGCTGAATGATGCTTCTTATTTTGGAAGAGTATTTGCCAGAAGTGGCGGTTTAACTGAAGCGATGGCTCAGGGTATCAAAGAACACAATAGTGATTTTGATTTTAATCCACTGGTTTGTGATGGCATTGATAGCTGTAGAATAGCCTTATTAAGAAAAAAGAATAATGTCTTAAATGCTAATTTTATTGAAGGAATGGCTTGTGATGGTGGCTGTATAGGTGGAGCTGGATGTCTTACTCATACAGATAAAAATAAAGTTGCCATCGATAGATACGGTAAACAATCACCATATAAAACTATTTCTGAAGCATTAAATAAATAGAACAGGTGAAAACTTGATGAAAAAATTATTTGTATTTATGATAGATGCCTTGTGTGCCAGTGATATTGAAAAGATGAAAGAAATGCCTAACTTTGGCAAAATTATCAATGAAGGTTCTTATGTGGCTTCACTGGAGCCAGTCTGGCCGGCATTAACTTATAGTTGCCATACTTCTATTGTCACAGGGACATATGTTGATAGGCATACAATCTGTAATAATGAGGTAATGAAAAGGGGATGTAAACCTGGAGATGTCTGGTATGGTTATAAAAGTCAGATTAAAGATCCTACTATTTTGGATTATGCCAGAGAACATGGATTAACTACCGCTTCCATTGCCTGGCCGGTAAGCGCAAAAGCCAACTACACTTATAACTGGCCAATGATTGTACCGTATAAATATAAAGATTATGACGCTGAAAAATATCTTATTGGAAATGCTACTGATAATCTTATGGAAAAGTATTTCTGGAAGTATGGTCTACATCAGAAAGGACCTGATGCCGAGTTAGACAGATTGACAATGTCGATTGCACCTGATCTGATTAGAGATTTCGGCCAGCCAGATGTAATGTTCGTTAAAATGTGTGATTTAGATACTAAACGTCATATGTATGGCGTTTATGCTGAAGAAGCTTATATTCAATTAAGAAGACATGATTTGGAATTGGGAGTACTCTTGGAATCAATCAGAAGGTATGGTGATTATGAAAATACCAACTTTGTTATTATGGGGGATCATGGTCAGACAGATATTGAGGATGTATTAAATATAAATGTTTTGCTTAAACAGGCCGGGTTTATCAGAACTGATAATAATAATGTGATGATTGATTGTGATTGTTATGCTCATTCAATGGCATTGACCTGTTGTATTGAATTAAAGAATCCTGACGATAAAGTTATGGAAAAAAAAGTTAAAGATTTTCTTCTTTCATTGAAAGATGATAAAGATATCCAATTAAGGTATGTTTATGACAAAGATGAGATGAAAAAGCATTTTAGAGTCGCAGGACCCTTTGATTTTATTATAGAATCAAACAGAGATATTTCTTTTTCAGATCGCTTGGATAGAGATACTATCTGGGCTTCAGCTGAACCTGGTAATCATAAAACAGGAATCGCAACTCATGGTTCAAGAGGAGATAGAAAAGAAACTACACTATTTATCGCCTGTGGACCTTCAATAAAGAAAGGTGTAGTTATTGATAAAGCCAGTATGGTTGATGAAGCCGTTACGATGTCTAAGATGATTGGCTTTGAGATGCCAAATACCGATGGTAGAATTCTTTATGAATTATTAAATGATTAAATTTTGTAAAATTATTAAGATTTAGAGATTTATCTAGATCTTTTTTAAGAAAACAATTACATACAATTTACATAATAGATTATTAACTATGGTATAATATTATCGGTGATAAGCGACAGTTATCATCAACCAAAAAACAAACATGCCATATTAATGGAGGTGTGATTAATGAAGACGTTGATTTTAAGCTGCAACTTTGGAGGAGGCCATAACAGTTGTGGTAATGCAATAAAAGAATATTATGAAAGTCAAAATGTTGAATGTGAAATGTTAGATGCATTATCTTTTATTAATGATCTTGTTTCGGATTTACTTAGTAAAGGACATATTACAATTTGTAACCATGCTCCGTTTATTTTTGACAAAGGTTATAAATTAGCTGAAAATAATCAGAAATTTTTTAAAGAAGATTCATTATTTTTAAAGTTGATAAGTAAAAAATGTGAAGATTTATATTACTATATAATAGATAACTATTACAGCCAGGTAATATGTACTCACGTTTTTGCAGGGATGATGATGACAAAAATAAAAAATGAATATGATTTAAAATGTAAAACCTGTTTTGTTTTTACAGATTATACCTGTCATCCAGGAACAAAATATTTGAATGTTGATTATTTCTTTGTTCCTTGCAATTATATAAATGAGGAATTACAGTACTTAGGAGTTGATAAAAATAAAATTATCACAAGTGGTATTCCAATCAAAGAAAAATTTTATCAAAATTATAATTTAAGAGACGATGGCATAAAAAATATTCTGATCTCTACAGGTTCTCTTGGTGGTGGACCACTTAAAAAGATTGTTATGGCTTTATTGAATGATGTAAAAGACGGTTATATTAAAGTTGTTTGCGGAAAAAATGATAAGTTGAAGAAGAAACTCCAAAAAGAATTTGAAGATAATCCACGTGTAGAAGTGCTTGGATTTATCAGCGATATCGATAAGCTGATGGATGAGGCTGATGTATTTATTAGTAAACCGGGTGGTATATCGACTACTGAAGCTGTAAATAAAATCTTGCCAATGTTGTTTATCAATATTATTGGGGCTTGTGAAGATTACAATAAACAGTATTTTGTTGATTTAGGTTGTGCTAAGACTTTTGATGATGTCGAACATTTATCAAAAGAATGTTACAACTTATTGAATAATCCAGATCAATATAATGAAATTACCGCAAATCTGAAAGTTTTAAAGAAGTATAATAGTGCTAAAATTATTTTTGAAACAATGGCTAACTAGTCATTGTTTTTTTGTTATAATTAATTAAAGAGGTGCTAACTATGAAAAATATGTTTAAATACTTTTCAGTAATAGTAATATTGGTTCTTGTTTTAAGTGGATGTAATTTTATAAAAAACGTTGAAGAAAATCCAATTGATCCCAATTATGAATCTGGTTTGTCACAACAGGAACTATTTTCATATTTAAACAAGCCAATAGGGTACAGAGAAGACAAGGTTGATAATTATATCTATTTTACTTTTTATTTAGATCATAAAGTTGAATATTCATTTTCTAATGAGGAAATAATTTATAAAGGAAATGTTATCGATTTTACCTATCTGGGCAAAAACCATTTTGAAATCAGTTGCCAATTTGATCCTGAAGATGATCAAAACTTTGCCAGCTTTGTTAAGACATTTGATATTTGCTTTGAAGAAAAGAATCCGGATAGAATTGAGATTTCATTTGATGGTAATACTTACAGTCTTATAGATGATATCGGTTTTGATTATGGTGGCTTGATGTTATCGTTGCAGTTGTATAGAGCTTATTTTGTTGAATTCACCGATGCAGTTTTATATGTCAGCTTTTATGATGGTAATCAATTTTATTATGATAATGGTTCAAAAGTTCTTACTGGAACTGTAGATAATATAATATATCTAGGTAAGGATGTTTATGATGTAAGCATTAAAATATCAGATGGAGAAAATCAATATCATAATCCGTTTTTATTGACATATTCATCATCATATCCGGAAAAAATATTCATAGAATTAGAAGAATTCGGATTGGTAGAAATGCAAGCTGATAAGGGTCGGGATACTGTTGATATTTTAACGATTTTAAATAATGATGGGCCTTTTAAAGAAGTAAATGGTAAAAACATTAGAATTTTTGACGTTGATAATTTTTATTACATTAAAACAAATATCAACGAAGATTATTTATTAAAAGGGATTATAACATTATTTGATTATTGTGGTAGAGGTATATACAGTATGACTGTTCAATTTTCTATTGATGATGATTTAGAAAATATAGAAAACAAATACGATATAGAAGTCACATTTGAATATGATGAACAAGAAAAAATTCTAAAAATTAAGGAATATGATATCTTAAGAATGATAAAAGAAAACTACATCTTTAAACCAAAATAGAAGTACCAGCTTCTATTTTTAATCTATTTTTTGTAATTGAGTTGATACGATATCTTTATTATGGTCGCTATAAGTAAGCGTAATGATATTGTTTTGATAATATATAGAGTCAATTAATCCAGATTCTAAATTAGTTACAGGACAATTCATTTGCCTGCTGGTTAAAGCTAATTTAGTTTTTTTATTTTTTAAAACATCAGAAGAAATATAGATAATAAAACCTGAACAGATAATCTGCTTTTCAAGGTTGAATAAAGAAAACTTATTATCGATGATTTCTAAAAAAAATATCTCTGATTTATATTGTCCATTTAATTCATACATAATACAATTCCCATTATAAAATAACTTTAGCATAATTCTTTTTCCCTTTGAAGTCTCTTTAGTTGAACGTAATTCAATTATGTTATAATTGAAAAGTAAAAGGTGGATTATATGGAAGATAAAGCATACCTGTGTATTGATTTGAAATCTTTCTATGCATCAGTAGAGTGTGTTGAAAGAGGATTAGATCCAATGACAGCCAACTTAGTGGTTGCTGATAGTGAAAGAACGGATAAGACAATCTGCTTGGCAGTCAGTGTAAATATGAAAAAGTCAGGTGTTAAAAATAGATGCCGTCTTTTTGAAATACCCAAAAATATTGATTATGTTATTGCGCCACCTCGAATGCAAAAATATATCGATTATTCATGTGCAGTGTATGATTTATATCTAGACTATTTTTCTAAAGATGATGTGTATGTATATTCGATTGATGAATGTTTTATTGATATTACCCCATATTTAAATATTTATAAAAAAACCCCAAGAGAAATGGCAGAATTTCTATTAAAAGAAATAAGTAGAAAAATCGGAATCAGAGCAAGTTGTGGTATAGGCACAAATCTGTATCTGACAAAAATTGCTTTAGATATTACAGCCAAAAAAGCTGATGATTTTATTGGTGAATTAAATCAGGAAACTTTTAAAGAGACTTTATGGAACCATCAGCCATTGACTGATTTCTGGCGTATTGGACCAGGTACACAACGAACCTTAAATAATATTGGTATTTATACAATGGGCCAGATTGCCTGGGCGAGTGAAGAAAAACTTTATGAAGTTTTTGGTATTGATGCGGAACTTCTGATTGACCATGCCTGGGGTATTGAACCGGTAACCATTGCTGATATAAAAGAATATCAACCTAAAAGTAATTCTATATCTCAAGGGCAGGTATTAGCTAAAGACTACAGTTATAAACAGGCTGAGATTATAGTTAAAGAAATGATGGATTTACTTTCATTACAGCTTGTTGATAAGCAATTATATACTTCCAATATCTCTTTAATGATTGGTTATAGTAACAGATATAATTTAAAAGGCTCAACAGGAAGTCTGACTTTAGATTTTGATACCAACAGTGACACTGTTCTGATAGAAAATGTAGTTAAATTATATAGTCGATTAGTAAATAAATCAGCAATGGTTCGAAGAGTAACTGTTTCCTGCAATAAACTAACAGCTGATCCGGTTAGCTTTGTGCAGAGTAACCTTTTTGAAGAGATAAGTCAAAAGGATATCGAAAAAGATAATGCAGCCCAAAAAGCAATTATAGAAATAAAGAAAAGATTTGGTAAAGATGCCATACTTAAAGGTATGAACTTTGAAGAAGGTGCAACTACCAGAGAAAGAAATCATCAGATAGGAGGGCATAAAAGTGGCAAGTAAACCTAAAAATAAAATGAGTATTTCTAATAGAGCTAAACAATTTATGCCTTTTAGTGCTTTATCCGGTTTTCAAGAAGCTTTAAAACAGGTTGAGATTAAAAAAGAAAGGGTTGAGAAAATAGAATTATCGCATTCACAGAAGGAAAGATTAAATCAGATTATCAAAGAATTAAAGCCGGATGATGAAATAAAAGTTGAATATTATGATGGTAATAGATACCAATTTGTTACAGGGTTATTTAAAAAGACCGATGAAATATATTCCAATTTGTATATCGGAAAAGAAGTAGTTGATATTGAAGCTATAAAGGATATTGAAATTTATTAGTAAAATAATCTAATAAAATATTCTTTACATTATTGATATGAATTATACGTTTGTTATAATTATAAATGTAAAGAATTTTTTTCTAGTAGAACACATCGTTAAAATGAAGTTTTTGAAGTGAACACATTTGATGATGGATGCTTTAGCAGTGTCATCGGTATAATTAATTGAACTTCTTCCAATGATAATAAAAAGTATCACTTTTTGAGTATTAGTGAAGGTATCAAATATAAAAATTTTATGGACACATATTTGCTTGGCTTCTGATTAGAAATCCGAAACTGTTAGAAAAAATAATTAAAGAATTGATAAAATTGATTAATAAAACAAAATTTGAATAATGTGATAAAAATTATTGAAAAAATGGTAGTTGGATATTTTAAAAATCAGATGAAATATACTATAATATTCCTGTTGGACAATTATCGATATTGAATCTTTCAAGGCTGTGAGGTATAAAGGTGAACATTATAAGTAGAACAACAGAGTTGGATAAACATCTGATAAAACCATATTTAAAAAAAGATAGTATTACCGTTGACATGACTGCGGGTAATGGTAATGATACTTTGTTTCTGGCTTTAAATAGTAAAAAGGTATATGCATTTGACATTCAACAGGTTGCTATTGAAAAAACAGAAGAATTATTAAAAGAAAACTGTTTGGATAATTATGAATTGATTTGTGATTGTCATAGTAAAATAGATAATTACATTAATGAATCAATAGATGTTTTTATTTTTAATTTTGGTTATCTTCCAAAAGCTGATAAAATAATCACTACAATTGCCGAAACCAGTTTAAAAGCTCTGGAGAAAACTTTAGAACTTCTTAAAATCAATGGCTTAATATGTATGACTTTGTATCACGGACATAAAAATGGAGAAATTGAGAGAAGAGAAATATTAAGTTATGTTGAAAAACTTGATTTCAGTAAGTACTATGTTCTGTATATCATGCCTATTAATCAGAAAAACTGTCCACCAGAAATGGTTTTGATTACTAAAAGGAAATAAGATATGAAAAAGACTTTATTGGTATTATTTATTTTTATATTGATTGGATGTTCAGCCTTTCACGAGCATCAATATTCGAAAGCCAATTATCAGCAGCCGGCTATTTGTAAAATATGTCAAAAAGAGGCAGGTTTTCCTTTGCAACCGGACTTTATTAAATACAATATAATTTTAAATATGGAAATTGGAAAGAGTTATCAACTGGAAACTGTATGTAAAGATGACAAAACGATTTATACTAATGCTACAGTACAGGTGATGGAATATATTAAAAACTATCAAAATGACAATTATATAAATAATGATGATTATCAATGGAAAAGAGTAGTTTTAAAACTTAGTTTTGATGATGATAATATAGTAGAAAATGGAGTTTCCGTTAATTATCTGACGACTAATTATTATAATATTGGTCAATATGTTTCAACCTATAATTATAATTACGATGAATCATATTATGAATTTACAGTTAATTACTATGGGATAGATTATCTTGATTGTAAATTAATTATTTCCACAGTCAATGTTGATTGGCAAAGTGTTGATAACCGATATATAAAGGAATATATATTTACTTTTGATTTTAATGTTCCCAAAGACTTCGATGGTATAGTAGTAGGTGTCAGAAATGCAGCAATAGATTCTGGTAGTTACACTTATTTTTACGAATATTATGATAGTGAGCAATTTTTATTGTTTAGATTGGATTAGTATATGGAAATTACGTATTTGGTAGAAGAAGATATTATAAAAGAAAAGCCAAAAAAAGAAAATAAATTGGTCGGTATTTTAATGATGCCGCTGGTTATTTTCTATTTAGAATCAGCTACCAGATTTTTCTGTTTTGGTTTTTCAGTTAATAAGTCATTTGTTTTTATATTGCTTTTTTCATTGTCGTTTGGACTGTTGTTAAGCAGTGTAATTATGTTATTTAAAAAAAGAAACTTTGTGATTGGTTTGCTTTTATTACTTTTGATTTTATTTTATGGTTTTAATATTGTCTATCACTCCATATTTCATTCTTTTTTCAGCTGGTCTACTTTATTTATGGCTACTGATATTACCGATTTCTACCGAGAAGCAATAGCTGGAGTTATTGATGCTTTACCAAAAATAATAACTATATTAATACCGTTGGTCTTATTTTTGCTGTTTAAAAAGAAAGTTAGATTATTTGAAAGTTTCAGTAAGAAACATTTGCTGGTCTTTGTTGCTGCATTTTTATCAGCCACATTAACACTATCATTAATTACTTTGATCGATAATAATAAAAAACAGCTGTTAGCTTTGCAATTGGACTATTCAGAAGTAGTCAAAAGTTTTGGTTTAGCAATAGCCAATATTGAAGAAGGTCGTGAATTAATTTTTGGCGCTCCGAAAATAGAAGTGAAAAATCCTTATGATGTAATAATAACCCTAAGTAATCAGAGCGATGTAACTTTGGATATAGATCGATTGATTTTTTACAATACTTTAAATATTGATTTTGATAAACTGATTAAAAATGCCCCAAATGACACAATTAAAAAGATGCATGAGTATTTTTCTTTGAACCCTGCCAGTGATAAAAATGATTTTACAGGTTATTTTGCTGGTAAAAATCTTATCTTTTTAACCTTGGAAGGATTCTCATCTGAAGTAATTATTCCGGAATTAATGCCAACATTATATAAAATGGCCACTGAAGGATTTGTTTTCACCAATTCTTATAGTGGACAGTGGGGTGGTTCGACTGCTTCGGGAGAATATGCAAATTTAACTGGCAATTTTTATACATCGGCATCGTGTCTAAGAAAATCAGCCTCTACCAATACCTATAGTGCCATGGGTAATATGTTTAAAAGAAGTGGGTACAATACTTATGCTTTTCATAATTGGTATGGAACATATTATGATCGTGATAGTTCACATCCAAATTTTGGTTATAAATATAAAGCTTATAAGATGGGTTTAAATTTAAAATATTATTGGCCTACAAGTGACTATGAAATGGCAACAATAACAATTGACGACTATCTCAATTCGAATAAGCCGTTCCATGTTTATTATTTAACGTTATCAGGTCATACCAACTACACCTGGGGTGGAAATAACATGGCAGCCAGACACCGCAACGAGGTACAGAATATCGGTATAACTAACGAAAATGTAAAAGCGATAATTGCCTGCAATATGGAAGTGGAAAATATGCTTACCTACCTGGTAGAAAAATTAGATGCCGCAGGTAAACTGGAAGACACTGTATTTGCGATGAATTGCGATCATTATCCTTACGGATTACCTGATGCAGCATTAGCAGAGTTATATGGTTTAGAAGCTAAAGATATTCGTGCAAATATCGAGTTATATAAAAATCAGTTTATTCTGTGGTGTGCAAGCATGGAAAAACCAATAGTTGTCGATACTCCTGTTGCTGCATATGATATAGTTCCAACCTTGGCAAATCTTTTTGGCTTAGAGTATGAGTCAAAAGTAATTACCGGTACTGATGTTTTCTCCAGCAAAGAAAATATCGCTATTATCAATACCTTGACGGGAAGTGGAGGGAACTGGAACTGGAAAACCATTCAAGGGACCTATTATTCAGTTACCAGGAAATTTGTAAAGTCTGATAATTGTACATTAGAAGATGATGAAATTGAAGGATATGTTGCCTCAGTAAATAACCGAGTAAATGCCATGAGGAAATACTCTATGGATATACTGGATTATAATTATTATAGTTATTTATTTGATAGCAACGGTAAACCTAGATATTCAAAAGAATAAATTCGAAATTATCAATTGATAATAATTTTAAAATTATCTATTGATAATTTTTTTATATATAGTATACTGATATTGATGAAGGAAAATAAAAATCATTACATATTAAAAAAAAGAAAAACTATTAAGACTTTCAGAGGGGTAGAAGTAGAATATAATGAAAGTTATTATATCAATACTGATACCAATGAAGAAGTTTATTTTAGAAGTGCGGAAAAGGAAAATAATAGAGAATTAATTGAAGCTTATAAAAAGCAGGTAAATTTACTAACATCAAAAGAAATAAAAGAAATAAGAAAAAAATATAAATTGACTCAAAGAGATTATTCGTTTGCTTTAGGATTGGGTGAAATTACAGTTCATCGATTTGAAAAAGGTTCTATTCAATCTGATGCAGATAATCAACTAATGATTTTATCTAACAATCCGAAGCACCTGATCAATATGTTGGATGATAACAGTGAACGATTCACTAAGGAGAGATATAACAAGATTCGAAAAAGGTTGCTTGAACAGATAGCCTTAAAAGAACATCAGATAGTAAAATTTGATATTGAAGAGTTAAGACAATACAAAATTGTCACCACTGATATTGAGGATATAGTTGTTTATATTGTTAATAATTACAATGCTTCCACAATTGATCAAACGACAATCAATCAACATAAATTACATAAAGTATTATATTTTCTGCAAGGATTATCACTGTATATTTATAAAAGACCTGTATTTGTAGAAGATATATATACATCAGCTCAAGGTCCATATGTTAAAAAGCTGAAAGCGAAATATGGTGGCAATGAAGTGAATGTTGAAAAAGAAAAAGTTTATCTGAATATGGCAACTCATAAATTGGTTGATTTAATTTTAGAAGCATATGGTAAATATGATAGTAGTTATTTATGTAAATTGACACTTGAGGAATTTGAATTCAATGGTCGCGAAGAAAGAATTAGTAACGAACAGTTAAAAAATTATTTTACGAAAGTTTATGAACAGAAATAAGGAGAAAACTATGAAAAATATCAAAAAATTGACGATATTGCATTCAAATGATTTGCATGGAGATTTTTTAGCCGAACGTATTGATGAAAAACTGGTAGGTGGAATTTCGCTTTTATCAGGTTACGTTAATCAAACAAGAGAAGAAAATGAAAACGTCATATATGCAATTGCTGGAGATATGTTTAGAGGCTCTGTAATAGATTCTGAGTATCGAGGCATTTCTACTATCGAGATTATGAATGCCTTAGCTCCTGATGTTGTCGCAATTGGCAATCATGAAGTCGACTATGGAATTGCTCATTTACTATTTATTGAAAAATGTGCAAAATTCCCTATTATTAATGCTAATATGTACATCAAGACTAACGGCGCCAGATTATTTAAACCTTATGAAATTATTGAAATGGATGGTATGAAAATACTCTTTATTGGCATTGTTACTGAAAGTGTTCTAGCTTCAGCTAAAAAAGAAGGACTGATAGGAACCATTATCAATACCGAAGATGCCGCAAAAGAGGTAGGTAAGATTTGTAATGCTTTCAATGGAATAGATATTGATTTTACTGTTTTGCTTACTCATATTGGTTTTGAAGAAGATAAGAAATTAGCCAAGATGTTAAAACCCGAATGGGGAGTAGATTTAATTATAGGTGGTCATACTCATACAGTGTTAGAAAAGCCTGAGATTATTAATGGCATTCCAATCGTTCAGGCCGGTATGGGCACCGATGCAATCGGAAGATTTGATATTGATGTTGACACAGATAATAACTGTATTGATACTTTTACCTGGAAGTTTATTCCAATTACCGATAAAAACTGTCCAAAAGATTATCAGATTGAAGATTTGATTTTGGGATATAAAACTGTTACTGATTTAAAATATGGCCGAGTAGTATCAAAATTTAAACATGTATTAACCCACCCGAAAAGAAATCAAGAAACTTCTTTAGGGAATCTGACCGCTGACATTATCAAAAACTCTTTAGGATTAGATTTAATGTTATTTGGTTCAGGAGCAATCAGAAGCACTGAGTTAGGTCCAATTGTCACCTTTGGAAAACTGACTGAATGTTTCCCGTATGCTGGTCAGGTTTATCAGGTTAATGTTACCGGTGACCAGCTAAGGCAAATGCTGCTTTATGTTTTAAGAGATGAAGCCTGGACAGGTCATACTGAATTTTATCAGTTTTCAAAGGGGATAAAACTTGTTTACTCAAAATCAAAAAATGAATTTGATTTAGCTGAATTAAATGGTGATAGTATTCAAGGTGACAAAGTGTTCAAAATAGGAATTCAGGAATTTCATTATATGAATTTTAATGATTTCTTAGGATTAGATATCAAAGAAACTTACATAAATGGTAAACCAAGAGTTATCACAACAAGTGATTTCGATGTATTGAATGAATATTTGTCTTCACACAACGTTGTTGATAGTGCTGTAGAAGGGCGCTTGATCGTTGTTGAATGATATATGTAAAATTAATTAATAAGTAAAGGAGATGTATTTATGGGACTTATTAGAGCTGGATTAAGTGCTATTTCAAGCACAATGAGAGATCAATGGAAGGAGTACTTCTATTGTGAAAGTATGGATGATGATGTATTAGTTGTTAAAGGAACAAAACAGATTAATGGCTTATTCTCTAGCAATAGAGGAAGTGACAACATTATTTCTAATGGTTCAGGTATCGTTGTCAACGAAGGACAATGTATGATTATTGTCGATAACGGTCAGGTTGTTGAAGTTTGTGCTGAACCTGGTGAATTTACATACGATACTTCAAGTGAACCATCATTATTCCATGGTGATTTAGGTGATGCAATCATTAAAACTTTGGAGACAATAAAAAATCGTTTTGAATACGGTGGCGAAATAGGAAAAGACCAAAGAGTTTATTATTTCAATACAAAAGAATTAATGGATAATAAATTTGGAACTCCTAATCCAATCATGTTTAGAGTTGTGGATTCAAAGGTAGGTTTAGACCTTGATGTTTCTATCAGAATGGCTGGTGTATATTCTTATAGAATTGCTGATCCAGTATTGTTCTATACTAATGTAACTGGAAATGTCGCAAATGTTTTCACAAGAGATGAAATTGATAATCAGTTAAAGAGTGAATTCTTATCAGCTCTACAACCGGCGGTAGGAAAATTAAGCGCTTTAGAACTGAGACCTAATGAAATTGTTAATCATAATTTAGAGTTAGAACATTATTTAAATCAGGCACTGTCAACCAAATGGGGCCAATTGAGAGGTCTTGAAGTTGTAAATGTAGCTATTTCAACTGTTACTTTACCTGAAGAAGATGCTAAAGCTATCAAAGAAGCTCAACTTGAAAGCAGATACGCTGATGAAGGTTTGGCAAGAGGAGCAATGGTTGAGGCAATTAAAGATGCAGCTAAAAATCCAAGTGGCGCGATGACAGGAGTAGTTGGCATGGGTACTATTGGTAGTGCAGCTGAAGGTTTAGCTGGACTGTTTAAAGGTGGAAAGAAAGCTGCTGCTGATGGCTGGACATGCAGCTGTGGAAAAGTCAATGATGGAAACTTCTGTTCTAATTGTGGCAAATCTAAACCAACAGTTGGCTGGAGCTGTACATGTGGAACAGTCAATGATGGAAATTTCTGTTCTAATTGTGGTAATAAAAAACCTTTATAGGAGATTTTAAATGGGTTTGTTTGATAAGAAGTATTGTGGTGCCTGTGGTAACCAGATAAAATTTCTTGGTGGCAGAAAAGTAGACGATGGAACAATCTGTAAAGACTGTAATAACAAACTTTCTCCATATTTCACAGGCAGAAGAAAAACCAGCTTAAATGATATTAAAGAGCAACTTGCTTATAGAGAAAATAATGCCAAAGAATTATTGTCGTTTAATGCAACCGGTGTTGCAGGAAAAGGTCCGAAAGTATATGTCGATGCTAATAAGGGAAAATTTATTGTCTCAAAAACAAGTGACTATATTAAGGAAAACTGTGACATTATTGATTTAAGCAGTATTATTGCTTTTAATACCAAAATTGATGAAGACAAAGAAGAAATATTCGATGTCGATCAGGAAGGAAAAAGTGTCTCTTTTAATCCGCCAAAATATGAATATGAATATGATTTTGAAGTTGAAATAACTTTGAACCATCCATTTATCGAAGAAATAAATTTCTCTTTAACAGGATTGAAACCGAAAGATCCTAATTCAGCAGATTTCAAAGAAAAAGAAAAAATCTTAGGTGACATATCAGAGTTATTAATTGGAAAAAGAGTTGACATTGATAAAAGCAGTATAACAATAGCTGATACTACAAATATGCCGAGACAATTTTTTGGAGCAATTAGAGGTAAAAAAGAGTCTGTTGCCGGTAAGTGGTATTGTCCGAAATGTGGTATGGCTAATACTTCAAATTTCTGCATGCAGTGTGGAACTAAAAAGCCAGCAATGGGTCCTAAATTCTGCCCTGACTGTGGATATAAATTTGAAGAAGGAAAAACTGCTAAGTTTTGTCCACAATGTGGAAAGAAATTTTAATTGATAAAGAAATAATCAGGGGGTTTTTTGGCAATGCTGAGGTTTTTTAAGACATTAGGTTGCCAAAAAAAACCTAATGTTACTGATGAAGATGTTGTTGGTTTAAGTATTTCGTGTGCACATATGGCTTTTAGTTATTCTTATAATTTTAAAATATATGCTAAAGACGATAAGACATTATTTACTTGTGATTGTTCAATTGACAGAAATGATTATAACGACACTAGAGTATCATGTGAAAATGTACAGATTGATAAAAGATATTTTGATCTGCTTATCAAGATACTTAAAACCGAGAATATAACTGAAAAGGTATTTAGATATAAGAAAAAGATAAACTGGCTTTTTGTGAAGGATAAAACAGAATACAGAATTACTTTATTTTTTAATAATAAGGAATTAAAAACAGCTTCGTTACATTTTGAGAAAGTATATGATTTATTAAAACAATTAGCTGGTTTATATGCAACGGAGGTTACTTATGAGTAATTTAAAACAATATAAGTGTCCAAGTTGTGGTGGTCCAATTAATTATGATGTAACAAGTGGAAATCTTAAGTGTCCATATTGTGATTCAGAATTTGAAATTGACACCTTGCAAGGATATGAAGAAGATTTAAAAAATACGGTTGAAGAGGAATTGAATTGGCTAGATAAACCGGGTTTAGATTGGACTGAAGAAGAACAGTCTAATTTGCGCCATTATGTTTGCGATAGTTGTGGTGGTGAAATTATTGCTGATGTAAATACAGGGGCAACAAGATGTCCTTATTGTGGCAATCCAGTTATCGTTCCACAAAAGTTTAGTGGTAATCTGAAACCCGATTTAGTAGTTCCTTTTAAAATTAAAGAAAAACAGGCTAAGGAAGCTTATAAAGAACATTTAAAAGGTAAACCACTATTACCTAAATACTTTAAGGATGAAAATCGCATTAATGAGTTAAAAGGAATATATGTTCCATTCTGGCTTTATGATGCAGAGGTAGATATGGCTGCTAGATATCGAGCAACCAGAACCAGAAGCTGGTCTGATTCTAATTTAATTTATACTGAAACCAGCTATTATTCAATCTTCAGAGCTGGAGAAATCGGTTTTGATAATGTTCCTGTAGATGGCTCAACAAATATTGATGATGCATTAATGGAATCAATTGAACCTTTTGATATAAGTGAAGCAGTAGATTTTAAAACAGCTTATTTAGCTGGATATTTAGCTGACAAATACGATATTTCTGCTGAAGATAGTGAAAATCAGGCTAATCAGAGAATTAGAAATAGTGCTGAAACAGCCTTAGCTTCTACAGTCAGAGGTTATGACAGTATCGTTCTTGAAAGTATGAATATGAGTTTAAATAATCATACGGTTAAATACTGTCTGTTGCCTGTTTATATTTTAAATACCACTTACAAAAATGAAAAATATACCTTTGCGATGAATGGACAAACTGGAAAAATGGTTGGTGATCTTCCTATTGACAGAGGTCTGTATGCTAAATATTTTGGCATTATATTTTTGATAGTATCTGTGATAACTTACATTATCCAGATTTTGATATAGGAGGGTAGTAAGATGAAAAGAATTATTAAGTTTCTGTTAATAGCATTTATTATTACCTTAACTTTTTTGCCAGCCTTTACTATATTAAAAGCTGAGCACCCTGATCGTGTAATTGATGAAATGGGACTTTTGAGTGAAAGTGAAAGAGAAGAATTACAACAGTTGTGTGATGAAATTTCTGAAAGACAGAATGTCGATGTAGTAATAGTTATTTCTGATGTTTTTACCTATGATAACAGGGTCCAGGAAGCTGACGATTATTATGATTATAATGGTTATGGCATGGGAGAAGATTATGCAGGAAGTTTGCTATTAGTTGGAAAAGATGAAGAAGGATACTTTGTCTATATAACTACCTGTGGATATGGTATCGATTGTTATTCAGATTACGGCATTGAACATCTAATCGATGTAATTGTGGAAAACTATGATGGAGGAAATGACTGGTTCAGTGGTCTAAAAGCTTATGTTAATAGATGTGATGAGCTAATTGATATGGCTAATAATGGTGAACCATATGATATATATTATCCAGAACCAGAACCAGAACCTTCTAATCCAGCAGTTGAAGCAGCTAAATCAGCTGGTTTATCAGCTGGAGCAGGTGGAATTGCCGCTTTAATAGGGACAACTTTACTTAAAAGTAAAAACAAGAGTGTCTATCATAGACGTGAAGCTAAAGATTATGCAAGACCGGGTTCATTCAATTTATTCAATCATAGAGATTTGTATTTGTTTTCCAGAACAACTACTGCTGTTCGTCCAAAAAGTACTTCCAGTGGAAGCAGTGGCAGTAGTGGGGGTGGTTATAGGGGTGGTTCAAGTACCCATACATCAAGTTCTGGTAGAAGCCATGGCGGAGGAGGTAGAAGACTATAATGGAAAAAACTTTTACATATGAAAGATTACCTAAAAATGTTGAAGAATTAAAAGCGCTTTCTGATTTACATGATGAATATGAAGTAGCAAGTTTAGTAGTATTGGTATTAGCAGCTTATGAGCATGATGTTGAAGAAATGATAAAGATGTATGACTATATAAATGGTCCAACTGATGTAAGCAAATATCAAAGACAATTTATTGATGATAGATTAAAAGGTAAAGAGTATGTTGCCAGAAGTTACTTTAACGGAACTTCACCACAAAACAACTATACTCCTGATATTCCTTATTCTGTTACTGTCAGAGATAATCCATATTCTTATGATCAGCAAGGATATGTAACTTTATTTATTACTTCAAGTGGAGCAGATAGTGATAGAAAAGTACAATTGAGAAAAAAAGGCGATCAATATTACTTATGGGAGTGCCATCTATGGCCTGATATAAGAATTCCTGTCAAAGATGATTCATGGGCTTAAAAAATAGAAAAAAAGCGATGTCTGAAATAATCGCTTTTTCTATTTGTTTTCTCTAAATAAAAAATATAAATAACAAAATATATTTTATTTGGGTAATTGTATTCTTTACTACCTTGATTGTTTATATTATAATGAAAAGAGTGAAAATAAACGAAAGTTTAAACGAAATAGGAGGAATTTATGTACAAAATTGTGTCAAGAAGAGAATTAAACAATTCAGTAACACAACTTGAAGTTTTAGCGCCACTGGTTGCTAAAAAGGCAAAACCTGGTCAATTCATAATATTGAGAGTTGATGAAGTTGGAGAGAGAATTCCATTAACTGTAGCGGGAACAAATCCTGATAAAGGAACAGTTAAGATTATTTTCCAGGTTGTAGGTGGAACTACTGAAAAATTAAATCATGTGATGGAAGGCGAGTATATTCAAGACTTTGTAGGACCGCTTGGAACACCAAGTGAATTAGATGGTTTAAATAAAGTATGTATTGTTGGTGGTGGAGTTGGATGTGCAATTGCGTTACCTACTGCTGAAGCTTTACATGAACTGGGAGCAAATGTAACAAGTATTATAGGTTTTAGAAATAAAGATATTGTAATTTTAGAAGATGAATTTAAAGCCTGCTCAGATAAGTTAATCGTTACTACTGATGATGGCAGTTATGGTTATCATGGTAATGTAACTGCACCATTAAAAGAAATGTTAGCAGCTGGCGAAACGTTCGATAAAATAATTACCATTGGGCCTATTATTATGATGAAATTTGTGGTTGAAACAGCAAAAGAATATAACATTCCTTGTACAGTAAGTATGAACCCTATTATGATAGATGGTACCGGAATGTGCGGCGGGTGTAGATTAACACTTAACCAAAATGGTAAAAGAGTTACAAAATTTGCTTGTGTTGATGGTCCAGACTTCGATGGTTATGAAGTAGATTTTGATGAAGCAATGGCCCGTTCAGTAATGTATTCAGATTTTGAAAAACATGCATATGAAAAGACGTGTAACTTATTTAAAAAGGAGGTTCAATAATCATGGCAATTATTCCTAATAAAAATCCAATGCCAGTTCTTGATGCTAAGTTAAGAAGTACCAATTTTGAAGAAGTAGCTTTAGGTTATTCGGAATCAACTGCGGTAGCTGAAGCTGAAAGATGCATTAACTGTAGAAATAAACCTTGTGTTGCTGCCTGTCCGGTCAATATTCAGATTCCTGAGTTTATCATGAAGGTCAAAGATAGGGATTTTGAAGGTGCATATCAGATAATTTCTGAATCTTCATCTTTGCCAGCAGTTTGTGGTCGTGTTTGTCCACAGGAAACTCAATGTGAAGGCAAATGTACTTTAGGAATCAGATTTGAACCAGTTGCTATTGGTAGATTGGAACGTTTTGTTGCCGACTATCATTTGAAAAATGCCAAAGAAGACCCTGTTAAACCTGAATCTAACGGTAAGAAAGTTGCAGTAGTAGGATCTGGTCCAGCAGGATTAACCTGTGCTGGTGATTTAGCTAAAAAAGGTTACGATGTAACGGTTTATGAAGCATTACACATGGCTGGTGGTGTTCTGGTTTATGGAATTCCTGAATTCAGATTACCAATAGATATTGTAACAAAAGAAGTTGAAGTATTGAAGAAGTTAGGTGTTAAAGTTGAAACAAACGTTGTTATTGGCAAAACTTTAACTATTGATGAATTATTAGATGATATGGGCTTTGAAGCAGTATTTATTGGCTCAGGTGCAGGATTGCCTAACTTTATGAATATTCCTGGTGAAGGATTAAAAGGCGTTTATTCAGCAAATGAATATTTAACCAGAGCAAATCTGATGAAAGCTTATAGCGAAGATGCTGATACTCCTATTTCTAAAGGCGGAAAAGTAGCTGTTGTTGGTGGTGGAAACGTCGCAATGGACGCTGCAAGAACTGCTTTAAGATTAGGGGCAGATAAAGTGTATATTGTCTATCGTCGTTCGATGGAAGAACTTCCAGCTAGAGCTGAAGAAGTTGAACATGCTATTGAAGAGGGAATTGATTTCAGATTATTAAACAATCCTGTAGAAATTTTAGGCTACAATAATCCTGAAGATCGAAGAGATCCTAAGAATGGATGCGTTGTTGGTATCAAATGCATCAAGATGCAATTAGGTGAACCGGATGAAAACGGTAGAAGAAGGCCGGTACCTATTGAAGGCAGTGAATTCATATTGGATGTCGATACAGTCGTTATGGCTATCGGCACTTCACCAAACCCATTAATTAAAGATACAACTGAAGGCTTAGAAGTTAACAGATGGGGTGGTATCATTGTTAATGAAGAAAATTTAACAAGTAGAGAAGGTGTTTATGCTGGTGGAGATGTGGTTACAGGTGCTGCAACAGTTATTTCAGCTATGGGCGCCGGTAAAGTAGCTGCTCAGGGAATTGATGATTATTTAAGTAATAAATAGCTAAAACAAAGTGTATGTTGATACTAAAAACATACACTTTTTTTTATGAAAAACAGCATCTGGTTGCATTCTTTTATTACTTATTCTTTTGTGATATACTTTAAAAGGTGAGTAAATGTATGGAGTTTTTTGTCACAATTGATCAGTTTGAAGGACCGTTAGATTTGATGCTGCATCTGATAAAAGAAAAGGAATTAGATCTTTTTGATCTGGATATAAACATTCTAACTGAACAGTATATTGAATATCTTCATGCAATGGAAAAAATGAAGTTAGATATTGCCAGTGAATATCTAGTAGAATTGGCATCATTAATTGAATATAAAAGTAAAAAGCTTTTGCCTAATGTTGAGGCTGAATTAGATGATAATTATCAGCAGCAACAGGAAGTTGATTTAGTAAATCGTTTAATTGAGTATAAAAAGTTTAAAGAAGTCACGGTGATTTTTGATGATTTATACCAACGAAGAAGTTTAAAATTTGATAAACCACAGTCTGAAATTGTTAATCAATGGATTGATATAAATGAAAACTACGAAAGCACCAGTGCTTATGAATTGATTAAAGCGATGAACAGATGTTTGAAAAGATTTCAGTTAGCTCAGCCTTATGAAGTTAACATTACTCAAAAAAGAATCAGTATTGATGACAGAAAGAAACAGTTGAAATTTAATATAAATAAATTTGATGAAATCTTCACTTTAAATAATACTATGTATGACTGTCGCGATTTGTATGAAGTGGTTATAAATTTTTTGGCTATTTTGGATTTGGTTAATGAAAATATCTTATCTTTTACTGTTAAAGATGATGAAGTATATTTTAAGAAGGTGTGATTATGAGCGATTTAAGACCAATTATAGAAGGAATATTATTTGTTAGTGGTGATGAAGGAGTCAGTTTATCTCAATTATCGGAAGTTTTAGTAATTAATGAAGACTCGCTTATTGAAATGATGGATAATTATATCACTGAATATAATAGTGATGATTCCAGAGGTTTAGAAATGATGTGTTATGGTAAAAGGTATAAGTTGGTTACTAAAGCCATAGCTCATGAATATTGTCAGAAATTATATGAAGAAACTTCAAATAAACAATTCTCTCAGGCAGCTTTGGAAACTTTAGCCATTATTGCTTATAAGCAACCAGTTACCAGAGTAGAGATTGAAGAAATAAGAGGAGTAAGCTGTGACATGATGATTCGAAGACTGCTGGCTAGAAATCTAATTAGAGAAGCAGGCAGACTGGATACCGTTGGAAAACCATTTTTATATGAAGTAACAGAAGATTTTATGGATATATTTTCATTGACATCATTAAGTGAACTTCCTGAATTACCAGAATACCAGACTGTTAATGAAGAAGGAGAGTTGTTTTATTAATGGAAAGACTGCAAAAAGTAATTGCTAAAGCAGGTATTGCTTCAAGAAGGAAAGCTGAAGAGTTAATTTTACAGGGCAAAGTAAAGGTCAATGGAAAAGTATGTACCACTTTAGGCACACAGGTTTCTAATAAAGATGTGGTTTCTGTAAATGGAGAAGTAATTAAAAGAGAAGAATTGGTTTATTTTTTGTTAAATAAACCTAGAAAGTACATCTGCACGGTTAGTGATGAGCACAACAGAAATAAGGTTGTAGATTTAATTGACTGCAAACAGAGAATATTTCCGGTAGGCAGGTTGGATTATGATTCTACCGGAATGCTGATTCTGACAAATGATGGTGATTTTGCTTATATGTTAGCTCATCCTAAATTTCAAATACCCAAAAGTTATAGAGTAACAGTAAAAGGTGTTTTAGATAAAAAAGACTTAATGAAACTTCAAAATGGTATTAGACTTGATGATGGAATTAAGACTTTACCAGCGATAGTCAGCATGACTTCTGTTGATAAAGATACTAATAAATGTATTTTAGAAATGACTATTTTTGAAGGCAGAAATAGACAGATAAGAAGAATGATTGAGGCTGTTGGGGCCATTGTTTCTAAACTTCATCGTACACAATACGGCTGTGTTAAAGATGAAAATTTGGCTGTTGGTTCTTACCGTCGTTTAAGACCACATGAAATTAAAGTTTTAAGAAAGATGGCTAATGAGGGAATTGGCGAATAATGAGACAATATTTTGTAGAAAAAAAACTTGAAATTAATGAAATATTTGATTTCAATGAAAAACAATCGCATCACATCAAGACAGTTTTAAGGATGAAAGTTGGAGAAAAAATCAGAGTTGTTGATTCAAACAATGATGTTTTTTTAGTGGAAATCGATATAGATTCAAAAGTAAGGGGAAAAGTATTGGAAAATATTTTTGATTTATCAGATGTTTCAGAGATAACATATTGTGCAGCTTTAATTAAAAAGGATAAATGGAACTTCCTTTTACAAAAGGCAGCTGAACTGGGGGCAACAAAAGTCGTTCCATTAATCAGCAATCGTACGATATTTAAAATAGATGAACAAAGGTTAGAAAAAAGAATTCAGAGATGGAATAAGATTACTTTGGAAGCCTGTCAGCAATCCAACAGAAGCAGCAAATGTGAAGTTGAAAGACCAATTAAATTGAAAGAAATTGATAAATTTTTATCTGAAAATAATATTGTAGCCTATGAAAACGAACAGAATATCTGCTTAGCAGATTGTATTGATGAAAAATCAATCACTTTTGTTATTGGTCCTGAAGGCGGGTTGACTGAAGATGAAATAGAATATCTTCAATCATTAAATTTTACCTGTGTCAGTTTGGGTAAAAGAATTTTGCGAGCGGAAACAGCAGGATTGTATGTATTATCTGTTATTGACGCTAAAAGGAACAGTCTATGAAATTTGCGATATGTAATTTAGGATGTAAAGTAAATAATTTTGAAGCCAACTGGTATGCAATGAAGTTAAAAGAAAAGTATCACCAGGTTGATTTTAAAGAGTTTGCGGATATTTATGTGATAAATACCTGTACTGTAACTAATATGGCTTCTTCAAAATCCAGACAGATGATACGTAAAGCAAGGAAACAAAATCCAGAAGCAGTTATTGTCGCTGTTGGCTGTTATGTACAAATTGAGGCTGGTAAAGTAGAGGCATTGGAAGAATGTGATATTTTAATTGGTTCAAAAGATAAAATAAAATTGCCACAATTGATTGAAAAATTTCTTTCTGATAAAGAAAAGATTAGAATTGTTGAGAGTTTTAACGAAACTGATTTTGAGGAAATGTTTATTTTAAGTTTTAATCAAACCAGAGCCTATCTTAAAATCCAAGATGGATGTAATCAGTTTTGCAGTTATTGTATTATTCCATATGCAAGAGGACGTGAAAGATGTTTAGATGCTGAAAGTATAATTAAACAGGCAAACCAATTAACCTTATCCGGTCACAAAGAGTTGGTTTTGACTGGTATTCATACGGGAAGATGGAGTGATGGCGGATTAGATTTAGCTGATTTAATAGAGAAAATAATTAAAGAAGTAAAACAATTAGAAAGACTGAGAATTTCTTCAATTGAAGTAACTGAAGTCACAAACAAACTTATTGATTTAATGATTAGAAACAAGAAAATTTGCCGACATTTACATATACCTTTACAAACTGGTAGTAAAAGATTATTAAAAATCAATAATCGTCCATATACTACTGAGTATTTTTATAAAAGAATTTTAGATATAAAAAATAAAGTCAATGACATATCTATTTCCAGTGATGTAATTGTTGGTTTACCATCAGAAACTGATGAAGATTTTGAAGAAACAAGAAAGTTTGTAGAAAAATGTGGATTGTCGTTTTTGCATGTTTTTCCTTATGCTCAAAAAAAGGGAACTTTTAATTTTAACTTGAAAAATCAGGTTGCTGAAAGAGTTAAAAAACAAAGAGTTGCCTGTTTGACTAATTTAAGTGATAGATTATATAATAATTATGTTAAGGAATTTGTGGGAAAAACTGTTAAAGTCTTATTTGAAAGACATAAAAATGGTGTTTCTATCGGTCATTGCAGTCAGTATATTTTAGTAAAGGTAAATAGTAAAATAGACTACTCAAATCAATTAAAAGATGTTTATATTGATTTAGCTGAAGGGAATATCTTAAAAGGACATATTGTTTAAGGGGATTAATATGATTATTAGTGATATTTTTGAAAATGCACCAAATGTTAAGATAAAGGATATTATGACTGATTCTAGAGTAAAGATGGAAGATGCCATCTTTTTCTGCATTATAGGATTGGTAAATGACGGGCATAACTTTATTACTCAGGCGATTGAAAATGGTGCCATTTGTATTGTCCATTCAAGAGAATTGGAAAAGTATTATGAAGGAATTACTTATTTGAAGGTGGATGATACTTTAACAGCCTTGAACCAGTTTGCCTGTGCCTATTATGGTGATGTAACCAGTGATATGACTGTCTATGGTGTAACAGGAACAAATGGTAAAAGCACAGTTGCCTGGATTATCAGATATTTAATATCACGCTATAAAAAATGTGGCTATATCGGTACTATGGGTTATATGTGGGATGATACAGTTAACGATACTTTTTTAACTACTCCTGATGTTGAAGTTCTCCATCAGATGCTAAAAGAAATTTATGATCATGGATGTAGAGATATTTCGATTGAAGTATCTTCTCAAGGATTGGATTTAAGAAGAATTGATGCTGTAAAGTTTGACTATGTAATTTTTACCAATTTAACTCATGACCATTTAGATTATCATGGTACGATGGAAAACTATTATCTAGCTAAAGAAAAGATGTTTAAAATTGTTGGACCAGAACAAACTGGAATAGTGAATATTGATGATAGCTATGCTCAAAGGATAATTAAGGCAGCTAAATGTAAAATTGCAACATTTGGAATTCATAATGAAGCTGACTATAAAGCCAATAATGTAAAATTATTTAAAGATCATACTGAATTTGAACTGGTATGTAAAGGTAAGACTTACCATATCAATACAAATTTAGTTGCAGAATTCAATGTATCAAACTTACTGGCTGTTTTAGCAACACTAGCAGAAGCGGGCTATAATATTGAAGATTTGATTCCGTATTTAGCTAGCATTCCTCAAGTAATGGGAAGAGTACAGATAATTGACTGTGGACAGAACTTTAATGTAATTGTTGATTATGCTCATACTCCAGATGGGTATGAAAAAATATATGAATATATAAACTCTATCACTGAAAAAGGAAAGAGAATTATAACTGTCTTTGGTGCTCATGGGGCAAGAGACTATAAGAAAAGACCTATGATTGGTAAAATTGCTGATGATAACAGTGATGTTCTGATTTTAAGTGCTGAGGATGACCATTGGGAAGATCCTTATGAAATCTGTAAAGAAATAGCCGGAGGTATTACAAAAAACTCGTGGGTCTATATTGAGGATAGATATGATGCAATCAGACAGGGAATCGAATTAGCCAATGAAGGAGATACAGTTTGTATTTTAGGAAAAGCGGCGGAACAGTATTTTAAAATCGGTGATGGAAAAGTGTTCTGGATGGGCGATGATAACGCTGCCATTGATATATTGAACAAGTATATAAAAGGAGAAGAATCATGAAAATTAACAAATACATTGATCACACATTGTTAAAACCAACAGCGACAACTGAACAGATTACTCAGTTGTGTTTACAGGCAAAAGAATATGATTTTGCATCTGTTTGCGTTAATACCTGTTATGTACCATTGGCAAAAGAACTTTTAGCAGGTACTGATGTAAAGGTTTGTTGTGTTGTGGGATTTCCGCTGGGAGCAATGTCAACAATTGCCAAAGCTTTTGAAACAGCTCAGGCAGTCAAAGAAGGCGCTACAGAGATTGATATGGTTATCAATATCGGGGCTGCAAAAGAAGGTAACTGGAAATATGTTCAGGAAGATATAGCTGCAGTAGTAGATGCAGCACATGGGAATGTGGTAAAAGTTATTATTGAAACCTGCCTGTTAACTGATGAAGAAAAAGTAAATGCCTGTAAATGTGCATTAAATGCAAAGGCTCATTTTGTAAAGACATCAACTGGTTTTTCAAGTGGAGGTGCGACCATTGAAGATGTTAAATTAATGAGAAAAACAGTAGATGATAAAAGTTTGGTTAAAGCAGCTGGTGGAATAAGAAGTTTAGAAGATGCAAAAGCTATGATTAACGCAGGTGCTGATAGGCTGGGTTGTTCAGCTGGCGTTGTAATAATGGAAGAATATAATAGACAGAATTAATGATTTTTAAATCTTATAAAATAACATTCGCCATTGCAAAGTGAAAATTTATGATTTATAATAATTAAGGTTTATACATTTCAGAAGGGAGGGTAGAACATGGCAAAAGTAGTAGTTAAAGATAACGAACAGCTTGATGATGCTTTACGTCGTTTTAAAAGACAAGTGTCTCGAAATGGTACCCTTGCTGAAGCTCGTAAAAGAGAATACTATGTTAAACCAGGTGTTAAACGCAAGTTAAAACAAGAAGCTGCAAGAAAGGCTAGAAAGAAATAGTGGTTTAAAACCACTTTTTTTGTACTATAATTAATATAGTGGAGGTATTTCTATTGGAAAATATTGTATGTAATTTAAATTACCTTGATCATGAAACCTTATTAATGGTTTTAGGAAATGAAGACAAGAACATTCGTTTAATGGAAAACTTTTATGGTGTTAAAATAGTAGTCGAAGGTTCTGTTGTTTATTGTGATGATAAATCAAAAGTTAAAATATTAAAAAAGGTATTTAATGCTTTAATTTCTGAATGTGAAATGAGCGGATTTATAGATAGTCAGGATGTTAACAGTATCTTAAATGATAATTATTATAAAGAGTTTATTGCCAATGGTATTGGTTTGAAGAAGTATTATTTAAGGACCAAGGGTCAGAAAGATTTATATGAAGCTTTTGAAAATAATGTAATTACTATTGCTGTGGGGCCAGCTGGAACTGGAAAAACTTTTCTTGCGGTTGTTTATGCTTATAATCTATTGAAAAAAGGTCAGATTAATAAAATTATTATTACCAGACCAGTAGTTGAATCAGGTGAATCGTTAGGATTTTTACCAGGAGATTTAAAGGAAAAAGTAGACCCTTATTTAAGACCGATTTATGATTCTTTTGATGCTTTGATTTCATCTGAAAATACAACCAAATTAATTGAAAAAGGAGTCTTAGAAATTGCTCCGCTGGCATATATGAGAGGCAGAACTTTAAATGATGCCTGCATTATCTTAGATGAAGCTCAAAATACTGTACCAAGTCAGATTAAGATGTTTATGACTCGTCTAGGTTTTAATTCAAAAATGATTATAACTGGGGATATTACACAGATAGATTTACCTAGATCAAAAGAAAGTGGTCTAATAGAAGCAATTAAGATTATCAAAGATATCAGTGAGATAGAAGTAGTTTATATGACTGGCAAAGATGTAGTAAGACATCCAATAGTTCAAAAGATTATTGAAGCTTATGAAAAGGTAGAATAAAATATACTATGGAATTAAATGTTATTAATAAAACAAAGAGAAAAGGTTATGCAAATTATCGAAAAGATTTTGAAAAAATTGTTTTAAAGGCAATTGATGTATTGAATCTAAACGAGAATATTTGTTTAAGTGTAATCTTTATATTGGATAAAAGAATGCAAAAGATTAATAAACAATACCGCAATGTTGATAAAACGACTGATGTAATTTCTTTTGCTATAAATGATTATCAGGATGACAGTGATTATTATGAAGCCGAATTAGGAGATATTTTTATAAATGTTGATGCTGCAATCAGGCAGGCTGAAGATTATAAACATAGCCAGAGAAGAGAAATATGTTTCTTGTTTACTCATGGTTTACTGCATTTGTGTGGCTTTGATCACACAAGTGAAGATAAAGAGAAAGAAATGATAAAATATCAAAGATTAATTTTAGATGATATTGTTTCCAGAAAAGACAAGTAAAGGAGAATATATGAATCAGAAAAGATTAATAGAATTAGCATTTAAAGCAGCAGATAATGCTTATTGTCAATATTCAAATTATAAAGTCGGTGCCTGTTGTCTTTGTAAAGATGGCAAATATTTTTTGGGTGCCAATATTGAAAATGCTTCTTATGGAGCAACAATCTGTGCTGAGCGTAATGCAGTTTTTTCCGCTTACAGCAACGGTTATAAAAAAGATGATATTGAAGCATTGTGTATCGTTACTTTTGCTAAAAAAGTTGGTTCTCCTTGTGGTATCTGTCGACAGGTACTGTGTGAATTATTACATCAGGATACTCCAATAATTCTAGCTAACGAAAATGAGGTTATAATCACTGATATTGCAGAATTGCTGCCTATGCAATTTACAGAGGAGGACTTGAAATAAATGAATTTTAAAAGTGGATTTGTTGCTATAATAGGGAAACCTAATGTTGGAAAAAGTACATTATTAAATACAATTTTGGCCAAAAAGATAGCTATTGCTACTCCTAAACCACAGACAACCAGAGATAATATCAGAGGTATTTTAACTACGGATGATATGCAGATTGTCTTTATAGACACTCCGGGAATTCACAAACCAAAATCGAAGTTAAACAAAGTAATGGTACAAAGTGCCTATATAGCTGCTAAAGATGCTGATATAATCCTGTTTTTAATAGATGCTACAAAAGGTTACGGAAGAAATGATCAGATTATTGCTGAAAACATCAAATATATTGATAAACCAAAGTTGTTAGTAATCAATAAAATTGATAAATTGACTACTAGAGAATTAATTGATTTTTTACATGGCATAAATACTGATGATTTTGACGAAATTATACCTTTAAGCGCTTTAAGAAATAGAAATGTTGATGAATTAATAACTACCATCAAGTCTTATTTGAAAGATAATATTCAATATTATCCAACTGATATGATTTCAGATTATCCTGAAGAATTTATGATTGCTGAAATAATCAGAGAAAAAGTTTTAATCAATACATCGGAGGAGATTCCTCATTCAATAGCGATAGTTATCGAAAAAATGGAAGTAAAAAAGGATTTAACTGTTATCAATGCTAAAATAGTATGTGAAAGAAATAGTCAGAAAAAAATTATCGTCGGAAAACAAGGTTCAATGATTAAAAAGATTGGGACTTTCGCCAGAGAAGAATTGGAAATAAGATTGCAAACAAAAGTGTTTTTAGAGTTATTTGTCGCTGTAGAAGAAAATTGGCGCAATAAAAATCATCAACTTAAAGAATTTGGATATTGGGATAAATAGATGAATGATTTAATCAAAGGTATTGTAATTAACTCAATTGAATACAAAGAAAATGATGCAATAATAACAATACTTACAAATGAATTTGGAAAAGTTGCATTATATGTCAAAGGATATAAAAAAATAACCAGTAAAAATGTCTATGCAACACAATTGTTTGACTATAGCAATTTTTTGTTTGACTACAAGCCTGACAAATCTATTCAAATCTTAAAAAGTGCCAATCTGATAAAACAGTTTAGTGATATAAAAACAGATTATGAAAAAATATCAATCGCTTCTGTTATATGTGAAATTGCCAATGCTGTTGAAGAAGATATTTACAAACTGGTTTTTGAAACACTGAAGAAATTAGATGATTCGGATCAGATATACTTGGTTTTAAATGTTTTTTTAGTGACAATGCTGAATATTTTAGGTATAGCGCCATTTGTTGACGGTTGTGTAAATTGTGGCAGAACTAATGATATTGAATCAATTTCAACTATTGAAGGTGGCTTTTTATGCTGTTACTGTAATAGAGAATTTAATGAAGAAACTTTTGATGTAGAAATTTTAAGAAACTTCAGAATCATAAATAAAGCATCATTTGATGTTTTTGATAAATTAATACCATTAAAATTAAATGATTTTAAAATAACAAATATATTGATACTGATTTTAATTAATTTTTCTGGTATTAATTTAAAAAGTTATAAAAATTTGATAAATTTGAATAAGTAGGTTTACTTTTATAAAAAATAAACGTATATATAATTATGGAAGAGTAGAAAAGAGGTAGTAACTTATGTCTAAATATACATTTGAACAGATTGTTAATCACTTGAGAACTTCAGGCTTTGTTTTTCAAGGCTCTGAAATATATGGTGGATTATCAAACACTTGGGATTATGGTCCTTTAGGTCAAAATTTAAAGAAAAATATTAAAAATGCCTGGTGGAAAAAGTTTATTCAGGAAGATATCAATAATGAAGGTATTCAGTCAGCTATTTTAATGAATCCTGAAGTTTGGGTTGCTACAGGACATGTAGCCAATTTTTCTGACCCTCTAATTGACTGTAAAAAGTGTAAAACCAGATATCGAGCGGACCAGTTAATCGAAAATCAAGCTAAAGAAAATGTTGCTGTTGAATCAATGACTAATGAAGATATTGTTAATTATATAAATGATAATAAAATAAATTGTCCCAACTGCGGTCAGCTGGATTGGACAGATATCAGAAAATTTAACTTAATGTTTAAGACATTTCAGGGTGTTGTAGAGGATAGCCAAAGCACTATTTACTTACGTCCTGAAACAGCTCAAGGAATGTTTGTTAACTTCAGAAATGTCCAAAGGTCCATGAGAAAAAAATTACCATTTGGTATTGGTCAGATTGGTAAGGCCTTTAGAAATGAAATTACACCAGGAAATTTTATCTTCAGAACCAGAGAGTTTGAACAAATGGAGTTAGAATTTTTCTGTGCTCCAGGTGAAGATGACAGCTGGTATGCATATTGGAAACAATTTTGCCTAGATTGGTTAAAGGATTTAGGTATTAAAGAAGAAAATATGCGCTTTAGAGATCATACTTTAGAAGAGTTGGCTTTCTACTCTAAAGGAACCTGTGACATTGAGTATAAATTTCCCTTTGGCTGGGGTGAGGTATGGGGTATAGCTAACAGGACAGATTATGACTTAAAACAGCATATGGAACATTCAAAAGCAGATTTAAGCTATTTTGACCCTTTTAAAAATGAAAAATTTGTTCCTTATTGTGTCGAACCATCAGTTGGTGTAGAAAGATTGTTTTTAGCCTTTGTCTGTGATGCATATGATGAAGAAAATATTGGGGTTGAAGAAAATAAAGATATCAGAACAGTAATGCATTTTCATCCGGCACTTGCTCCTGTCAAGGCAGCAGTTTTACCATTAAGTAAAAAATTGTCAAATCAGGCATTTGAAATTTACAAAAAGTTAGCTGAATCATTTGATGTGCAGTATGATGAGACCGGTTCAATAGGGAAGCGCTATAGAAGACAGGATGCTATTGGCACCCCTTTATGTATAACCATTGATTTTAATACTGAACCTGATGGAACTGTAACTGTTAGAGATCGAGATACAATGCAGCAGGAAGTCGTTAAAATAGAAGATTTAGAGAAATATATAGCGGAATATATCAAGTATTAGGAGTACAAATGAGAATACCTGGTGAAGTAATTAAAGAAATAAAAAATAAAGCTCCAATACAGGATATAATTGGAAACTTTATTCAAGTCATGAAGAAAGGAAATAATTATGTCGCGTATTGTCCTTTTCATGATGATAATAATCCCTCATTAAGTATTTCCCCAGATAAACAGATTTTTAAGTGTTTTTCCTGTCCACCAGAAAATAAAAGTTCTGGAGATGTGTTTACATTTGTGATGAAATATAAACATCTCAGTTATATTGAAGCGGTTAAGTTAGTTGCTGAAATGATTGGCTATAACTATGATTTTGGTGATACAAAGGCAAACGTATTTGAAGAAACAATTACTCATAAACTGATAAGGGAAGCGGTAAATTTCTGTCAGTATGAACTTAATTCAACAGATGGCATTCAACATAAAGAATATTTAGAAAAAAGAAATATTGATACTAAGATGATTGAAAGATTTCAAATTGGATATAATCCAAAAGATGATAAATTATATTCATTTTTATCTAAAAAGGGTTATAAGGATAATGATATTATTGCTGCTAATCTGGCAAGACTTACTAAAAATGGTATTAGAGATGTTTTCTTTAATCGTATTATGATTCCAATTAGCGATATCAATGGCTATCCAATTGGTTTTACAGCTCGAAGTATTGATCCAAAAGTTGATATAAAATATATAAACTCAACAGATACCCCTATTTTTAAAAAAAGTAATGTAGTGTTTAATTTGCATCGAGCAAAAGATAAGATAAGAGAAAAAAAATTTGTAATTTTAGCTGAAGGTCCGATGGATGTGATTGCTTTTGATAAAATTGGTTTTCAAAATACAGTATGCTCAATGGGAACAAACACAACAAGAAATCAGCTTTTAACTATAAAAAAGTACACTAACAAGATATTGCTGGCCTTTGATGGTGATAATGCTGGTCAGTCAGCAATATTAAAAACAGGTAAAGATTGTCTGCAGGAAGGTTTTGATGTCCTTGTTTTAAATAACGACACAGAATATGATCCAGATGAAATAATTAATAAATTCGGGGTCGAACGTCTTACTGAGATGATTAAAAAACCAAAGACATGGATTGAGTTTGTTATTGAACATTACAAATCAGATTATGATTTAGAAAACTATACAGCTCGAAGAGAATATGCTTTTAAGGTTATCGAGGAAATCAAAAAGGAAAAAAACGATTTTGATAAACAGAGTTATATTAAAAGACTGGCTGAAATAACAAAATTCCCAGTTGCTCAATTGTCAACAGGCTTAATTACAAAGGAAGTTAGAAGTGAAAGAAAACAAATCATAAGGCCATCTTCAAGTTTAGATACCGGGATTGAGATTGCTCAGAAAATAATTTTAAAACAATTACTGTTTTCAGTTAAAAATATCACTATTTATAAAAATGAGTTGGGCTATTTACCTGACAGGCAACTTGATGATATTGCTAAATTGATAATAAATTTCTCTGATCAGAATAAATATATCAGGTTAGGTGAATTGCTGGCTGAGATTGAAGATAGTGAATTGATCAGTTTAATCTGTGAGATAGAATCTGATAATACTCACTGTGATAGTGAAAATGAACAGCTGTTAAGAGATTCAATCGGTAAAATTAAAGAATATGAAATAGAAGAAGAATTAAAAAAATTACAAGCGAGAGCAAAAAACTATACAGATGAAAAGATGAAATTGAAAGTTCTTGAAGAAATGGTTGAACTGCAAAAACAACTTAATAAATTAATAAACGGGAGGTAGTTTAATGACAAATAAAAAAGATTTAGAAACAATTAAAAAAGAATTGTTAAAAAAGACCGAAAATGAAGAAGAAATTACACAAGATGAAGTATTAAAAGAAATTGAACATCTAAAACTGACAGAAGATGAAATTGATGACTTTTTGCAGTGGACCAGAGATAATGGAGTAATCTTAGATGAAGAGTTGGATGATGATATTATCTTGTCAGATGATGATGAACTGGATGACAACCTTGATATCGATGATGAAGATGAAGATGAAGAGAAAGAGTTATATCGTGTCTATGCTGATATTTCGTCAATTAAAACTAATGATCCTGTTAAAATGTATTTAAAAGAAATCGGTGTAGTTCCACTTTTAAAAGCTCATGAAGAAAGAGAGATTGCTGCCAGAATCAGGGAAGGTGACGAAACTGCTAAAGATGAGCTTATTACTGCTAACTTACGTCTTGTTGTCGCAATTGCTAAAAAATATGTTGGCAGAGGATTATTGTTTTTAGATCTGATTCAGGAGGGAAATTTAGGTTTGGTAAAAGCGGTTGAAAAATTTGACCATACTAAAGGATTTAAATTTTCTACCTATGCTACATGGTGGATAAGACAAGCAATAACCAGAGCTATTGCCGACCAGGCCAGAACTATAAGAATACCGGTTCATATGGTCGAAACAATTAATAAATTAACAAGAAACTCAAGACAGTTAGTTCAAGAATTAGGAAGAGAGCCAACTGCAGAAGAAATTGCAGAAAAAATGGGCAACAATATGACTGCTGATAGAGTAAGAGAAATTCAAAGAATTGCTTTAGAGCCAGTTTCTTTAGAATCACCAATCGGTGAAGAAGATGATTCTCATTTAGGTGACTTCATTGAAGATAAACAAGCTATTTCACCAGAGGAATATGCTAGTAGAGAATTGCTGAAAGATGAAATTAATGCTGTTTTATCTACACTTACGGATAGAGAAAAGAAAGTTTTAGAATTAAGATTTGGTTTGATTGACGGTAAAACAAGAACACTTGAAGAAGTAGGCAGAGAATTTAATGTCACCAGAGAAAGAATTAGACAGATTGAAGCTAAAGCTATCAGAAAGCTCAGGTCACGTTCAAAAAGCAATCGTTTAAAAGATTTCGTTGATAAAATATAAGATAATAATTATAGAAAAGAAGTATATTGAAGTAATTCAGTATACTTTTCATGTTAAAATATCATTATGAGTAATTTAAAAAAGCAATCTTTAAAAAATACAGTTTCAGATGATTGTCAAAATATCAACAATGATGATTATTTTCTGCTGGCAAAAGATAATTATTTCAACTGTAAATTCTTTAGCGATGTCATTAGTTTAAATAAAGATGAGGAATGTGATTTATTTAAAAAATTAAAGAAGGGTGATAAAACTGTGGTTGAAAAAATAGTTTTTCATAATCTTAAATATGTATATTATATTGCCAGAAGTTATACTAATGACCCATATCTATTAGAGGAGTTATTTCAGCAGGGGAGTTATGGATTAATGAAAGCTTTAAAAACTTTTGATTATCAAAAAGGTTTTAGATTTTCTACCTATGCTTCTTATAGCATCAGAAAATATATTATTGACTTTTTTAAAAATTATAATTTAATCAGAATATCAAGAGATGATTATCGGGAACTTAATAAATTAAATGAAAAAATTTCAATGCTTGAAAAAAAATATCAGAGAACTGTCACTGATCAAGAAATTTCAGAATATACAGGTTATTCAGTTGATAAAATAAGAGAAATAAAAAGAAGAGAGCTAACTTTTATTTCTCTTGAACAATATGGAAAAGATCAGGAAAGCTTCAATGTGTTAGATTACTATTTTGACAGAAAAAACAAATCCATTCATATTGATATGGCTGGTGATATCATAAAACAGTTAAAAGATGAAAAAAATCAATTCATTTTAACAAAATATTTGGGTCTGGAAGATGGTATAGAGTATACTTTCGAGGAGATTGGAAATATTTTAGGAATTACAAAACAAGCTGTAAAAAAGAGATATGATAAGTCAATCAAAGAAATAAGAAGGATATTGAAAGAAGATTATGATAAGTAATAGAATTAAAGAAATAGCTAAATTAATTGATAATACAAGTTCATTTACTGATATAGGTTGTGATCATGGTTATTTAGCTTTGGAAGCTAGAAAAAATGGTAATGAAAATCTGATTATCTGTTCGGATAATAAAATTGGACCTTTAAACAATGCTGAATCCAATCTGAAAAATTATGATAATATTCTCTTTGTTTTATCTGAAGGGGCAAAAGAAATAGATGTTCAAACTGATATTGCTGTTTTGGCTGGTATGGGATATTCCACAGCTAAAAACATAATAACAGAATCATTAGATTTTTTTAGAAAATGTAAAAAAATAATCATTCAGGTCAATCAAGATGTTTCATCTTTAAGAAAGTGGCTGATGGAAAATGGATTTAAGATTATTGATGAAAAGATTGTTTTCGAATATAAATATTACCAGATACTTGTTGTAGAAAATGGCGAAATGAAATTAACTGAAGAGCAGATACTTTTTGGTCCATATTTATTAAAAGAAAAGTCAAAAACATTTAGAAATTACTATCATAGCCAGATTAAGAAAATAAAAAGAATAATTAAAAAGATTGATGTTAACCACCCGGATAGATTTAAATTTGAAGAACAATTATTCAGGATTAAAAAAATGCTCGAAGATTAGATTCTTTGAGCATTTTTAAAGTTTAATTTGGCTACTTTTTTTAGTTCGTTAAGACCATACCTGTTAACAAATTCTTTAGTAAAATCATCAACTATAGTTCCGGCACCTTTTGGAAACAACATCTGATATTTGTCAGATAACTCGTTCATTTTAGTTAAAAAGGCATATCTGGATATTATTGCTGCAATTGCTACTGACAGGTATTTAGTTTCTGCTTTTGTTTCAAAATGAATGTTTTTGATAGTTTTTTCATTTTTTAGATATTGATAATATTTTTCTTCACCACAGAAATCATCAACAATTATAATTTCAGGCAGTTTTTTTATTTTCTTTCTAAGATTAATATAAGCCTGATTATGTAGTTTAGCTTTTATTTGATTTAAGTTATTATCTTCTATAACCTGATTATATTTTTCATTATCAAGAATTAATAAGGAATGTTTAACATTTCTGATAAGTTTTGGAGCAATTTTAAGAATGTATTCATCAGTTAACTTTTTTGAATCAGTTAAATTAAGACCACTTATTATTTGGTATGTTTTCTCATCAAGATAGCTTGCACAGACACAAACTGGTCCGAAAAAGTCACCTGTACCAACTTCATCACTACCTGCCTGAGGCAATAGAAGGCTTTCCAGGGGTCTAAACATCTCAAAATATCTTTTGGCTTCTTTGCCCTGAATGACAACTTTATCAGATTTATAAATGATGATAGAAAGATTTTTTCTAGAAATTTTATAAAGCATGTAATCTGATGGTATGGAAAAATCTTCTTTGTTGAAGTAAGAAGTAATTTCCTGTATAGTTTTTTTATCAGCAGTGAAAGTATATGTCTTCATGACAATATAATAATATGAAGAAGTTAATTTATCAAATTATTAGAAGTGTGATATAATTTAAAAAAACAAGGAGAGATTTTTATGACATTACCTAGTAACAGTGTATTATTTATAAATGTAGGTGTAATTTTATTTTTAGTTATATCTATAGTTCTTGGATACAAGAGAGGATTTTTATGGCAGGTGATAAAAACAATCGGCATTTTAGCTGTGCTATTATTGAGCTGGATTTTAGCACCTGGTTTTGCAGATCTGATTAAGATATTTCCAAAGAAGTATGCTCCATTTCAGGAAACTCCATTAGCGGATGTATTTTATGATAAGATTAATGTTCTTGTCTGGTTTGTAATTATTTTTATTATTGGTTTAATAGTTATTGCGATTATAAAACCGCTGTTTAAGGTAGTTTTAGAGTTTCCAATTATCAAGCAATTTAATAGTTTGCTGGGTGCTTTTTTTGCCTTAATACCAGCTTTTATTATTGTTATAATAATGACCTTTTTGTTAAATACAGCTATTTTCACTAATGGAAAAGATATTGTCGATAATTCAGTTTTGAAATATACGGATACTGTTACTGAAAAAATTACAAGTATACTATCGAAATCTTTTCAGGAGAATGTTGCAATTCAAAAAATGATTTCTGACCCTTTATCATTAGAGTTGGAAGATATTAAAAGTATAATCGAGTGGCTAGAAAAGTCTTCGATTTCAAGTGAAGACATTTATCAGTTTTTGATTAATTATGGAATTGATGTAGATAAATTAAATCAATTGATTAATCCAGGAGAATAAGATGGGCGAAAGATATGATGGTTTACAGTTTGATGAAGTAAAACAATTAATAACTAAATATACTTCTTTCTCTTTAGGCCATCAGATTATTGAGCAGTTACAACCAAGCTTTAACAAATTGGTTGTTGAAAGAGAAAACGGAAGATTAAAACAAGCAACAGGCATGGTAGTTTCTTATGGTACTATGCCTTTTAGTGGTATCTATGATGTAACACATGAAGTCTCTTTGGCATTGAAAGATGTTACCTTAAGCCCGTTGGATTTAATTAAGATAGCATCACAGGCTTATGGTATCAATCAAATAAAGAAGTACGTTTCTAATTGTGACTGTCAAAAAGAGTTGGTTAGGGAATTAACTGATTCTTTGACTGCTTTTGAAAAGACAGCTGCAACTATAAACAAATGTATATCTTATTCTGGTGATATTTATGATAATGCTTCCAGTAATTTATCATCAATTAGAAGGAAAACCAAAAACTTGAAAAAAACAATTAATGATAAGTTGACTGAATATATTAGCAAGAATCAATCAATGCTACAGGATAATATAATTGCCTATAGAAATGGTAGAAGTGTTATTTTAGTAAAAAATACATATAAAAATACAATTGATGGTTTACAGTACGGATCATCTTCATCAAAAGGGGCAACCTATATAGAACCTAATGCTTTTATAGGTTTAAATAATCAGTTGCTCCAATTAATTGAAGATGAAAAACAGGAAATAGCTAAAATATTATTCGAACTATCACAATTGATAAAAAAAGATGGAGCCAGTTATTTGGCTAACGTTAATACTTTAGGTTTATTGGATGCTTTATTTGCTAAAGCTCAATGGGCCAAAGAAGTCGATGGTACAGTTGGTGAAATCTCTGAAACAGACCTTATTTTGATTAAAGCCAGACATCCTCTGATTGATTCAAATAAGGTGGTAGCTAATGATTATAGAATCATCAGCCCGGTTAAAACAATTTTAATTACCGGACCTAATACAGGTGGTAAAACAGTATCGCTAAAAGTAATTGGATTATTTTCAATAATGTTTTTATCAGCAATGCCTTTATTGGCTCAAGAAGCCAAAATCCCTATCTTTGATAATGTTTTCTATGATATAGGTGATGGACAGTCAATCAATGCAGATTTATCAACTTTTTCATCGCATATAAGTAAAATTTCTGAAATATGCCAAAAAGCAACTACCAGAAGTCTGGTTATCCTGGATGAGTTGGGTGGTTCAACTGATCCTAATGAAGGACAGGCTTTTGCCAGTGCGGTCTTGGAGTATTTTCGCAGAAAAAATATTTATGTAGTAGCAACAACACATTTTTCAAAATTGAAGGCATATGCTAATCAGCATGAAAATATTATGCTTTCAGCTGTTGAATTTGATCATGATAATTTAAAGCCGACATTCAGATATATTGAAAATTCAATTGGTTCTTCAAATGCAATTGAGACGGCAAAAAGATTTGGCATCAATGATGAAATAATTGATTTGGCTTATGCTTTTAAAGCACAACAATCAAATGTAGATGATATGTTGATTGAAAAACTTCAAAAGCAATTAGAAGAGGTAAGACAAAAACAAAATCTATTAAGTAATAAAGAACAATTATTAAGACAAATGTTTCAAAAATTAGAAGCAGAAAAAGAAAAACTGAATAATGAAAAAAATCAAATTATTGAGCATGCGAAAGAAGAGGCTGTAGATATTGTTAATTTTGCCAAACAAAAATCTGAAGAAATAATCGAAGAATTAAAACAACAAAAAAATTACCAGATTAATGAGGTAGCTAAATTAAAACATCAGTTGAGTCAGATTATAGAAGAAGAAACAGAAGAAGATACTATTGATGAAGAAATTGAAGTTGGTGATTATGTCAAAGTTAAATTAACCAATCAAAAGGGAAAGGTTATTTCAATTGATAGAAAGAATATTTTAATTGATTCATCAGGAATCAGAATAAGAACCGGCATTTCTTCGGTTGTTAAAACAGGAAAACCGATCCCCAAGAAAATTAAAGAAGTAAAAACCAGAGTTAAAGCATCAGGACAATTTTCGATTGAATTAAATCTGATCGGTATGCGTGTTGATGATGCGATAGATAAGATGGATAAATATTTAGATGAAGCGATATTGAAAAATGTTCCTTTTGTAAGGATAATTCATGGTTATGGAACTGGAGCCTTGCGCAATGCTATCTGGGAGAGGTTAAAGAAATATAAATTTGTAAAACGCTTTGAGCATGGCAGTGCAACAGATGGCTCAAGTGGTGTTACAATAGTTTATTTCAAGGAGTAATTTATGATTAAGGACAAATTACTTACTTTACCTGTACAACCTGGATGTTATCTGATGAAAGATATCAATGGAGAAGTAATCTATGTGGGTAAAGCTAAAAATCTAAAAAATAGAGTTAATTCTTATTTTAGAGGCAGTTCTCATGATAATAAAACAACCAGATTAGTTAATAATATTGTGGATTTTGATTATATTGTGACCAACTCTGAAAAAGAAGCTTTAATATTGGAATATAATCTGATCAAACATCATAAGCCTCGTTTTAATATCATATTCATGGATGATAGCTCATATCCTTACTTAAGATTGACTGTTGAAAAATATCCTACCTTGAGACTTGTCAGAGATGCCAGAAGAATGAAAAATGCCAAATATTTTGGACCTTATCCAAATGTTGGATATGCAAGAGAATTATTAAGTTTAATTGAAAAAATTTATCCACTTAGAAAATGTAAGAATATGGGCAGTAAAGTTTGTCTGTATTATCATATCGGATTATGTTTAGGACCTTGTGAGTTTGAGATAAGTCCAAAAGTTTATGAAGATATGACAGAAGAAATAATTTCTTTTTTAAATGGAAATACTGGAAAAGTAATCGATGAATTAATGAAGAAAAGAGATGAATTTGCTGAAAATTTATTATTTGAGAAAGCCGGTGAAATGCAAACATTGATAGAATCGGTAGAACATGTAACTGCAGAGAACTATATGCAGATAAATCTAAGTGAAAGTACAGATGTGTTTGCCTGCTATGTGGATAAAGGTTATATTTCAATTGTAGGATTATTATATTATCAGGGAAAACTTTTGCATCAACATTTGAATTTGAAGCCTTTATACGATGACGTAGATGAGACTTTTATTTCATATATAGTTCAATACTATCAGTCTAATCCATTGCCAAAAGAGCTAATAATGCCTTATGGACTGGATTTAAATGCCTTAGGTGAAGCTTTAGAAATTAAAATATTTCAACCTCAAAGAGGTGAAAAAAAGAAACTCATTGAGTTAGCGATTGATAATGCTAAAATTCATTTGGAACAAAATTTTGAGATTTATAATAAACAGATGCTATCAAATGATATAGCTTTAGAACAATTAAGACTGTTAATACAATGTAATACGACAAGAATTGAATTATTTGATATCTCTCATATTTCTGGAAAGGCTGCTGTGGGAGCACAAGTTGTTTATGTGGATGGAACAGCTTCAAAAAAAGACTATCGATTATATAAAGTTTCAAATAAAAATAATGATTATGCCAATATGCAGGAAGTAATATATCGAAGATTGTTTAGAGCTGTAAAAAGAAAAACTATTTTGCCTGATGTAATTATTGTTGACGGTGGAAAAAGTCAGATTAATGCTGTTAAAGAAATATTAGATTCTTTAGAAATTACTTCAATTTGTCTTTTAGCTTTGATTAAAAATGAAAAACATCAGACGTCATCATTGATGAATGACAGCTATGAGATATATGACATCGATAAAGAATCAGATCTTTTTTATCTATTAGCTAATATGCAGGATGAGGTTCATCGATTTGCAATTTCTTATCACAAACGTTTAAGAGAAAAGAAATTTAAAGAGTCTGTATTAGATGAAATTGATGGCATTGGTTTTAAAAGGAAACAGAAATTACTTCATCACTTTAAGACAATCAACAAAGTTAAAGAAGCAACTGTTGATCAATTAGCTGATGTTATTGGTAAAAAGAGTGGTCAGGCTGTATATGATTTTTTTAGAAAGGAAGAAGAAAATGTTTAAAAAAATAATAAGTATTGTTTTGTGGACTATTGGCATATTTGTTGAAACTTTAACTCTTTCTTTAATCAGGATAAATATTCCTCAAAAATTATGGTTTATTTTATCAGGTTTTGGAATTAGTCTGCTTTTGGCTTTGGCAGCATCAAAAATATGGAAAGCTTCCTTTAGTTATAGTAAAACTAAAGTAAATTTAGAAGAAAAAAGAAGAAGATTCGTAATGGAACATTTGTATATTTATGCCAGTATTGCTTGTTTTGTTCCTTTAGGATTTTATTTTATGCTAGATAAATCAATAGATGAAAAAGCTAAAAAAAGTATTTGGCTGGAAATGGCAATGTTAACTTTCTGGATGGCTTATATTGTAATGACTGTACAATAAAAATATGATAGAAATTGAAATAGAACAGGAGTATTAAAAAAATGAAAAAAGTTTTTAAATTATTATTTGTTGTGGTAATATTTTTTAGTTTTATTGGCTGCGATAATAAAAATAAGCCACAAGCAGTAAAGAAAGAATTAAAAACAACAGAATTAGGAGATTTATTAATTGAAAGTTATAGTCAGATACCAGAAGTAATCAGTGTAACAAGAGACTACTTACCAGATGAGATCTATGAAGTCGGTGATGACTACATTGTCTTTACTGGAGCTTATAAAAATGGAGCTACTTCCGGATTTGCAGTAATTGTAAGTAATGATAATATGAATAAAGTGTTTGATTATGCAGTTAACCTGGCTCACTCCAACTATAAAGATTTACAAGAAGATACATATGGAATATCAACAATTTTATATAATGACAACATTCCGATAACAGTATCAATCAGTAAAGTAAAATTAGATAATGGCGGTTATATTATTACCTATGAAGCTATCGAAATGACTTTAGAAGATTGTTTTTCCTTTGCTGTATAAATAATTGAACAATAATAAGAAAATTATAAAATATCAATCATAAAGAAAGATAAAGAGGTAATCTTGAAAATTAAAGGGGATAGATATATACTTTTATGGTGAATTATACAAAGATTGTTGTTATGAGCGATTCGCATGGCTATAGTGGAAACGTCTACTTTGTCATGGATAAAGAAAAAGATGCGCATTATATGTTTCATCTGGGCGATGTTTGCGATTGGCCAGATATTTTTGATGATTTGGTAATAATAAAAGGAAATAACGATTATTTTGATTTGCCAGATAAGATTGTGACAGAAATTGCAGGATTGAGATTCTTTTTAATTCACTCTCATCGTCAATCTGGTTTCAATCTTAAAAACAGGTTAGTAGATTTAGCAAAAGAAAATGATTGTGATATTGTTTTATATGGTCATACTCATATGTATAATGATGAATTTGTTGATGGCATCAGGTTATTAAATCCAGGATCTTTATATTACAATCGAGATAGAAGTGATATCGGTTATATGATAATAGAAATTTTTGATGACAAAAAATATACGGTAACAAGAAAATTTCTTTAAAATTAGTATTAAAAAAAGACAACAGGTATAAAACTATTGTCTTTTTATGTAGATTATTACTATAAAATTATTTTTTCAATTCAAAGCCTAAGGCTTCCTCCAGTTCCTTAAGTTTTCCACGATTATTTTCTAACTGACCTTTTACTTGAAATAAATCAAAGCTGGGAGCACGATTTGCTTCAATTAATACGGGTCCATTTTCTGTGATTGCAACATCCCAGCCGATAAAAGGATTTTTACATCGATGAGCAGCTTCAATACATAAATTGACGCTTTCTTTAAAATAAGGAAATTTAAAGCCTTTAAATTTAAAACCGGTGACAATATTACGATCGTAATATTTAATTATAGGAATATTGGCGAAATAGTCGTAGTTGACAACTCCTTCATCATCCAATACACAAGATGCACCGCCTACTGAACAATTATCAACATATGCCTCACCGGTAGCAATTCTAGAGGCAATAAATGGTGCATTATAATCACCGTTAATATTTTTAACTGTAACAATTCTGATACTGTTGACGGCATTAACAGATAATTTAGATACTTCCGGATGTTGAATAATTTTTTCTTCTACCACTACATAACCATCTTTTAATAATTGGTTATAAAAGTCTTCAAGTTTAACTTTGATGTCTTTTAAATAAATGTGTCTAACACCATGTCCACCATAACCGGTTGCTGATTTTACGAAAAATTCTTCGTGTTTTTCAACAAATTTTTTGAAATCATTAAAATCATTAACTCTCAAATCTAAAGTATCAATACCTTTTAAATCACTGAAATTACGGTTAAAAAGTCCTTTATCATCAAAGAAACTATTATCTTCATCACTAATTTTAAATTTGTCAGTAATCATTTGATAATGAACTTTACCACATACAAAAGTATCACGATATTGTTTGCTTTTATTAAATTGAAAACCGAAAATAAAATATTCACCCCAGTTATAACCTTCTTTATAACAGTGATATAAGTCAATTATTAAATCTAAATATGATCTTTTAGATTGCTTATGACCTTGTTTTATTAGCGGCCATGCTTCTTTCCAATTCATTCTTAATGCTTTTTTTATAATGTTCATAAATTCCTCCATAATTATTTTTCCGGTTTTAAACTACTGATAATTTTTTTAAAAAATCCTGCATCAGCGATATTTTCCAATAAACCAGACTTATATGATAATGAAAAATATATTATGCTTCCAGTAATACCATAAATCATTAATTGAAATGCCTGATAGATTCTACCATTGCCGTCAACTGTCCAGAAACGATTTAAAACAAAAATAAACATCAACATCGCAAATAAAGGGATAATCATTTGCTGAATAGTTTTATATAATTTATTGTATTTAAAATTGATATGTTTTTTAAGATCATAGGCTAAAACGAATGTAATAAATATCTGGCTTAAAATACTTGAAGCCAAAGCTCCCAGATATGGAGGAAGATTCAGGTAGGCAAATAAATAAATTAATGGCAAATCAAAAACTACATTGAGAATGTTTCCAGTTACATTGGCAAAACAAACAATTTTTCCTTTGCCCATGCTTTGCATAATGGTGCTAAAAATTGTAGAAAAAGTTCCAACCGCATTTAAGATGAGTGACATTGCCAATATTTTATCTCCATAAATACTGCTGCCATAAAAAATGTTATACAGAGAACCCGAAAAAATAACCATCGCTATTGTCAGTGGAACAGTAATAATAAACAGAATTGATAAAGCCTGATGGATTTTATTTTTAACTCCTTGATAATCTTTGTTAGCGTAATTATCAGCAATGTGTGGAGCAATACTCCCGGTCATGCCCATCGATAAGGCAATGATTAACATACATATTTTAGGAGCCCAATGAGATATAATGCTGGAAATGAGCTGAGCATCATTAGCTAAATAACCTAGATTATCCAATCCGACTAAAATTAATCTCATATGCATAATTTTATATATACTTAATGAAATAGAAGTAATTATAACAACTGAGCTGTAATTAGCCATTTTCTTAAGGATAGTACGATCATTTTCAATTGTTTCATCAGCACTTTCTTTTAAAAATAGATCGAGATTGTTCTTTTTTCTCTTTTTTAAATAAATAGTTGCTGCTAAAGCACCAATACCAGCTCCTGCCAAGGCAAACAAGACACCGAAGTTTTGACTCAGATGATAATATTTGATTATCACATATGAACTGATAAGAACAAAAGCAATTCTTACAAATTGCTCGATAACCTGGCTATATGATGATAAAGATATCAATTTATGTCCTTGCAGATAACCACGCTCAACACTTAAAAAAGGTACAATTAATAGACAATAAGAAATGACTCTGAATGAGGTAGCGACATCTTTAATATTAGCTCCATCAGTACTGTTATTGACAAAATAATTTGCCATATTACCTGCATATAACTGGATAAATAAAAATGATAAAATACTTAAAATTAAAATACAATAAATGCCCAGTTTATAAGCTCTTTCTTTTGATCGATATTTATTTAAAGCATTATATTCACCAATAATAATACTCATGGCGATCGGAATGCCTGATGTTGATATTTCCAAGAATAATGAATAAACATTATAAGCGCATGAATAAATAAAACCGCCTTCTTCGCCAATAATGTTGTAAAGAGGTATATTATATAAAGCGCCAATAATTTTCGTAATAACTATTGATATATAGGCAATAAAAGCACCTTCAACAAAGCTATTTTTTTTCAATTTCTTTTTCATGCCACTCCTCCAATGAAAGCGTATCTATATAATATCACCAATAACTTAATATTTAAAGTTTTTCATTATTTGATAATTGTTGACCTATCGCCATGACAGGTAGATAGTATTCCGCTATTTTTTAACAAAGAAAACTATTGAGCAATCTATTTTTAAAAAGTCAGTATTACAAATGTTTGACAATCTTATAAAACATTTTCAGTATATTTTTAACTGACTGGTATATAATAAAAAAGTAGTATAATTTATTTATAGAAAGAAGAGTTTGACAATAGCTGATAAAGCTATTGAAACTTATTGGAAATGAAATTATCTTTCGGAGGTAAACCATGAAAAAGATTATTTTAGTTTTGTTGGTATGGGTGATGGTTTTTTCATCTTATGGTTGTAATTTTACTTTAAAACAAGAAGTAGATGATCCTGATATTGAAAATCCAGCTGAAATAGTAGCATCAGAGGAAGAGAAACTGCTGGTAAAAGATGGAATAGTAAAATATGATGGAGAATTTAAATATGAAGGTAAATATCCTTTTAAATATTATCCATTTATCTATTCGGTTAACAATATCTGGTATAACGAAAATGTGATTGGACCGGCAAAATGCGAAGAGGGTTACCTTTACAGTAAAAACATGTATACCGGAGTGATTAAAAAACTTATTAATGTTCCGATTAATATTTTCAGGGAAACTAATACTCATATTTATTTTATTTATGATAACGGCCTCTATTGTGTAGATTATGAAGGAACAAAAATTAAAAAAATTTATCAATCTGATGAAGATATTGAAGAAGAGATACTAGAGTTTTATTCTAATTTTATTTATTTTATTGAAGATGATAATTTGATCAAATTAGATTTAAATAATGGAGAAGTCAAAGTACTGGTAGAAGATTTAGATGATGTTGTTTCTCTGTATTTGATAAATGATGAGGAACTGGTATATGATGACAGTGAAGAAAAGCATCACTATATTAATGTAAAGGATAATATTTACAAAATATTAAGTGAATTAGAGTTCAGGCAATTGGATGATTATGAATGATACATTTAAAAAAAGAAGTGATATTACTTCTTTTTAAATAAATTGACCAGTTTATTTTAACCTGATTGAATATTCATATTCATCAGGTATTAATGGTTCAATTAAATCCTGAATTATCTTAATTGCATTCTGTTGAGCCTTTTGAAATAAACCATCATTGGCAGCTTTAGTTACCATTGTTTTTGCCTCATTGAGCATGAAATCGTTATAATCGCTAATTACCAGACGATTGAAGATTGAATAAGATTCATACATAATCTGCATAGTATCAAATTCAACTTCATGTGATAAAACAGTGGCTTTTGGAATTTCAATAAGCACGTTTTTATCAACTAAAGTTATTTTTACTTTTGACAAATCAATTCCAGCTTTAATTGTTCCATCATAGGTAATTAAAAACTTTGTAGTTGTTAAAGGAATTTTCCAACCATAGAAATCTTTATAATTTTCATATTTGGCTAAAGTAGTGTAATGATATTCAACTGTTGCCAATTCAGCAATTGAATTTACTTTTTCTTCAATAACAGAAATATCAATTGTAGTATTTCCTTCTTTAGAATTCATAAATGAAACTGTAGAAAAGATACCTAAAGAAGTAAAAAACAATGCCAATAATAAACCAATAATTACTTTTTTCATATGCATCACCTAATATAAATATAATTCATTTTTAAAATAAGTCAATGATTGTTTAGCACTTAAACCTTGACAGTGCTAATTTCAAGTGTATAATATATATGAGAGGTAAATTTATGACGATCAATTATTATCAAACAATTGTAAATCATATTGAAAAGTTAATTGAAAGTAATGATTTTATTGGTGCCAGTAAGATTATTGAAGAAGAATTATCAATGCCTTATGTACCAAAAGATGTTTTGATGAAATTGCAGCAGTTGCACGAATTATGTAAATTCAACCTATCTGAAGAAAAGAAAAGTGAAATACTTTCACCAGAAAAGGTATATGAGTATTTAAAACACGGAAGCAGTAAAGCGTATAAAGCTTTAGAAACATTATCGATTGCCAATATCAGAAATTATTTGGAAGTAATTAAAGATCTGTTAGTTGACAATGCTGTAAACAGAGTTTTAAAGTCTTTACTGATTGAACAATTACAGATTCAACAGATTAACAGCATTATCAACTTCACAATTGATAATCAGGTTTACTCAATTATTCCTTCAAAGATTCCATCACCGTTATCACAACCTAATTATCAGGTGATTAATAAAAGACTGGAAAGCATTGTTGAAAGTAACCCTTCTTTTTTACAGCAATGTCAGATGATATTGATTAATGTAATTTATGATAATTATCCGTTTTTAATAAAAGATGAAGACGTAGAAATAACTACTTATAGTATCATAGCGTATGTTTATAAAGCATATAACGATGATAATGGTTTGAAAGAATTTTTAAATGATTACCAGATTGATGAAAAAATGTTATTGGATTTTACCTTTTAGTTGAAAAAAGTTGTTAAAATTTATATAATTAAGTTCGTGTCAAAAAAGGAGAAAAAATATGAAAGCAGTATATGAATTAAAAGAAAATAATAGTGCAGAACTATTAGTCACAGTTAAAGGAGAAAGATGGCAAAAAGCACAAAAGAAAGCCTTTAATAAAATAAAGAGTGATTTAGAAATCCCAGGTTTTAGAAAAGGAAAAGCACCAGAAGCTAAAGTAAGACAAGTTGTCAGCGAACAGACAATCTGGTATGATGCAATAGATTTAATTGCTCAAGAGGCTTTAGAGTTTGGTTTAGAAGAATATAAAGATATCAGATTAGTAGATAGACCAGCATTAGATGTACAAGCAATGACTTCAGATGAAGTAACATTAAAATTTTTATTAACTGTTTATCCAGAAGTTAAACTTGGCGACTATAAAGCTGTTGAATATAAAGAATCTAGAGTAACCGTTACTAAAAAAATGGTTGAAGAAGAAATTGCCAGACTGCAACAAAATAATTCTTTTGAAGTTTTAAAAGAAGAAGGTGCAGTAGAAAATGGCGATATTGCAGTTATTGACTTTGAAGGTTTTATCGATGATGAACCATTTGAAGGTGGAAAGGCAACAGAATATCCATTAGAAATTGGATCTGGTTCTTTCATCCCAGGTTTTGAAGAGCAGATTATAGGTATGAATATCGGAGAAGAAAAAGATATTGATGTTACTTTTCCGAAAGAATATGCTGCTGAAGTAGCTGGAAAACCTGCAGTATTCAAAGTCAAATTAGAAGGTATAAAAGTTAAACAGTTACCTGAATTAAATGATGATTTCGTTGAAGAATTAGAAATTGAAGGTGTTAAAACTGTTGAAGAACTAACAAAACATATCAGAAGTGATATTAGAGAAAGAAAACTGCAACAAGCGGAAGAAGAAGCAACAAATGCATTGTTAGATGGCATTTGTGAAACATGCGAAGTTGAAATACCAGAAGCAATGATTAATTCAGAAGTAGAAGATACTTACAATCAATATGCCCAAAGATTACAGGCTCAAGGGATTTCAATTGATATGTATTTCCAGATTACTGGAATGACTAAAGAGGATTTTAAATTAAATTTAAAAGAAGAAGCTGAAAAGAAAGTCAGAGTAAGACTAGCTTTAGAAGCTATTGGTAAAGATTTAGGCATTTCAGCAACTAAAGAAGAATTAGAAGAAGAATATAAGACTATGTCTGAACAATATCAGATGGAAGTTGAACAAATTAAACAGTATATTCCTGCTGAATATTTAGCTGAAGATGTAAAAATGAAAAAGACATTAGAAGCATTAAAAGGTAATAAAGCTGAATAATTGATAAACATTCCATCAGAAAGGAGTGTATTATGAGTATTTATGCCGATATCTATCAAAATGTAGATTATCCTGTAATATGTACTAGAGGTGTTATTATATTTCCAAATCAGGAAGTGATAATTGATGTTGGAAGAGAAATAAGTGTCAAAGCTTTTAAAATGGCCCAAACAAATTCCGACTCTTTACTGTGGATTGTTTCTCAAAAAGATATGATGATTGATAATCCAACTACAGAAGACATGTTTAGATATGGAACGCTATGTCATATAGAAAATGTCAGAAGAGACAGAGGAACTTATAAAATTAAATTTAAAGGATTAGCTAGAGCTAGAGCCAACACAATTACTTTTAATGGAAACGTATTTATAGCTAATATCAGTGTTGAAGATGATGTCAATTCTGATGCCCAACAACAACTGGTGTTAATCCAGAAAGTAATGAGTGAATTTGAAAAATTTGCTTCAAATATAAAATCTTTGCCAAAAGAAATGATGGCTCAGTTTGCTTCGGGGATACCAGCATCAGCTGTTGCTGATCAATTTGGTCAGTATTTGCCGATGTCTTTATCATCAAGACAGGAAATACTGGAAGCAATTGATGTCAATGAAAGATTGTTATTAGTTCTGAAGCAGTTTGAATACAATAAACAGATAAAAGAGATTGATGACAAAATATCAGAAAAAATTAAAGAATCTATTGATGAAAATCAAAGAGAATATTATCTGAGAGAAAGACTTAAAGCTATCAGAGAAGAATTAGGTGAAGGTATAGGTTCAGGTTCTGATTCAGATTCATTGCTTGATTATTTCAATAACAATCCTTATCCACAAAATATAAAAGATAAGGCAGCAGAAGAAATTGCCCGTTATGAAATGATGCCAGCGATTTCATCAGAAGCAAGTGTCATCAGAAACTATTTAGATTGGCTGCAAAAGGTTCCATATTGGCAAGAAAGTGAAGACAATACTGATATAAATGATATTGCCAGAATTTTAGATGAAGACCATTATGGTATCAAAAAAGTTAAAGAGAGAATTTTAGAGTATATTGCGGTTAAAAATATGACTGGTAATTTAAAGGCTCCAATTTTATGTTTGTATGGGCCTCCTGGAGTTGGAAAAACATCTCTTGGTAAATCTATAGCTCGAGCATTAAACAGAAAATTTGTAAAAATGTCATTGGGTGGTGTCAGAGATGAAGCTGAAATCAGAGGCCATAGAAGAACATATCTTGGCTCTATGCCAGGAAGAATCATTCAGGGAATGAAAAGAGCAGGTACAATCAACCCGGTATTTCTAATCGATGAACTGGATAAAATGGGAATGGATTACAAAGGTGATCCATCAAGTGCAATGCTTGAGGTTTTAGACCCTGAACAGAACACGATGTTTTCTGATAACTATTTAGAAGAACCATATGATTTAAGTAAAGTAATGTTTATTGCTACGGCTAATAATATTTCTACAATTCCTGCAGCACTAAGGGATAGATTAGAGATAATTGAAATGCCTTCTTATACTGAAGATGAGAAATATCATATTGCTAAAAATCACCTGATACCTAAACAGATGAATGCCAACAGTTTAACTAAAACGATGTTTAAACTGGGTAAAGATGAAATACTGTATCTGATTAGATTCTATACAAGAGAAGCAGGAGTCAGACAATTAGAAAGAAACATTGCTTCATTGTGTAGAAAAACAGTTTTATCAATTTCAAAAGGTGAAAGAAAATCAGTAAAAATTTCTAAGAAAATCATTAATAAATGGTTAGGGAAAGAAATATATGATTTTGGCAAAAAAGAAGCAAAATCACAAGTTGGTATTGCAACAGGTTTAGCTTATACTCAATTTGGAGGCGATATTCTTCCAATTGAAGTCACTTCATATCATGGTAAAGGAAATTTAGTTGTTACCGGTAACTTGGGTGATGTAATGAAAGAAAGTGCTACAATTGCTTATGGTTATGTCAAGGCTAATGCCGATAAACTGGGTATTGAAAAAGATTTCTTTGAAAAGAATGATATGCAAATTCACGTTCCAGAAGGTGCAGTGCCAAAAGATGGTCCTTCAGCGGGTATTACACTGACAACAGCTATTATTTCCTCACTAACAAATAAACCTGTCAGCAACGATGTTGCTATGACTGGTGAAATGACACTAAGAGGTAATGTCTTACCAATTGGTGGCTTAAGAGAAAAGACAATGGCTGCCTACAGAAGTAATATCAGCAATATTATTCTTCCAGAAAATAACTTAAAGGATTTAGATGAAATTGATGACATTGTTAAAGAAAAGATTAATTTTATCCCGGTTAAAACTATGGAAGATGTACTAAAACATACTATTAATGCCTAGAACAAGAGTTTAATCTTGTTCTTTCTTTTTGGCTTTAACTGAAAAATTGATTAAAGTCACATAATTGTAAGGTAAAAATGATAGTTTAAATACCTTATGTCGTAAAAAAAATATTTGATATGTTATAATTTCAAATGAAAGAATAACATAAACAAAGATAGTAAGGAGTATTATGTATAAAGATTTTACAGGAAAAAAAGTTACAATAGTCGTATCTTCAAGAGGTGATAATCTTTTAGAATATGTTGGAACTTTACAGAAAGAAAATGATAATTGTATTTTAATGTCAGATGTTAATATCAGTTATCTGATGCTTAATTTTCAAAAAGGTTTTTTTGGGAACAATATAAACCAATATAAAGAAAATTTAAGTCAGGTTCTGATTAATAAAAAGTATATTATTTCATGTAATAAAGATTAAAAAAAGGTTTTTGATTAGTTTGAAAACAACAGGCTGAAATAATTGGCTGTTTGAGGCTATTTTAGCCTCTTTAGCGATTATTTGACTGATTTTTATATAATAACCTTGCTTTTATGTAAGGCTTTTTTAAAGCCTTAAAATGACTTAATATCTAAAATAACAATATTATACCAACAGTATTAATCGACAAATTTGCAAACATATGGAAAAACCAACTTGCAAAAAGTGAATCAAACCTTTCATTAAGGTAGTTGAATATTAAACCAGCAACAAATAGAGATACAATCAATAGTAAATAAAGTATAATATTGAACCATCCAATCATCATACTGCAGTGATAAAGGGCAAAAATCAGACTGGAGAAGATATAAGCTCTTTTTCTACTGACGATAGTTTTTAGATGTAAAAAGCAATATCCACGAAAGAAAAATTCTTCTAAGAAGGAATTGAATAAAGAAATATATATTGATACAAAGATAAAGTTATCTTTACTAACTTTAACAGAAGACAGGAGTGATTCCTTAACATGAGAAAAATCAAAAACATTTCTAAAAATGAAAAAGGCTGCAAGTATTAAAATATAAACACCCAAAGCCAGAGGAAATATTTTTTTCAGTGAGGAAAGATTAAAATTAATATTATCCAGAATATTATGTTTATAGACAAAAGAATATAAAAAAACTGTTCCGCAAAATAAAAAAATCTTTATTATACTTCTAATAAGATAACCTGGTTGAACAATTGTATCAATATAGCTCATCGAGATGACTGAAATGATAACTGATAAATAGATAAAGTGGTCTTTTTTCATAAATATAGCCTTTCTTATGTAATTTTACCATATTCTTGATTTTATTCTATCTTTCTTTTATAATGTAAACTAGCGAAGAAGAGTAGGAGTAATTTGTATTACTGTTAAAAGAGAGTGCTTGTATGGTGGAAAAGTATAAAGTAAACAGATGAAGGTCGACTTGGAGCTGAATTGATGAAATAAAGTAGTTAATTCCGTATTGCTGCGTTAAAGTATTTGAGAAGTAAATAAGGTGGTACCACGTTAAGCGTCCTTTGTTGACGCTTTTTATTTTAGGAGGATTTTGTATGTTAGAAAATAAATATGACCACATAAAAGTAGAGAAAGATCTTTATGAAGAATGGTTGAAACAAGAATATTATACTGCTGGAGATTTAAGTAAAAAACCTTATTGTGTTGTTATTCCTCCACCAAATGTGACAGGAAAATTACACTTAGGACATTCCTGGGACAACACTTTGCAGGATATAATTACCAGGTATAAAAGAATGTGTGGTTTTGATACTTTATATTTATCAGGAATGGATCATGCTGGTATTGCAACCCAGGCAAAAGTAGATGAAAGATTAAAAAAACAGGGGATTTCCCGTTATGATATAGGAAGAGAAAAATTTCTGGAAAAAGCATGGGACTGGAAAGAAGAATATGCCGGTCACATTCGAAACCAATGGGCTTCTATGGGTCTGGGCCTGGATTATTCAAGAGAAAGATTTACTTTAGATGAAGGTTTAAGTAGAGCCGTAAGAAAATCTTTTGTGACTTTATATAAAGAGGGACTGATTTATCAGGGAGAAAGAATTATTAACTGGGATCCTCAGGCATTAACTGCTTTAAGTAATATTGAAGTTATTTATAAACCTACTAAAGCATATATGTATCATTTTTATTATGAAATTGTGGAAACAGGTCAGAAAATTGCGATTGCTACAACCAGACCGGAAACAATGTTTGGCGATGTTTGTGTTGTTGTTCATCCTGATGATGAAAGATATAAAAATATTGTTGGAATGCATGCTATAAATCCAGCCAATAAAGAACCTTTACCAATTATAACTGATGATTATATTGATATGGAATTTGGAACAGGTGTTATGAAATGTACACCAGCTCATGATCCAAATGACTTTATTATTGGTGAAAAATATGGTTTTGATAAACCTGTCTGTATTAATCCGGATGCGACAATGAATCATCTGGCAAAAGAATATGATGGTCTAGACAGATATGAATGTCGTAAAAAATTAGTCGAAAGAATCACATCCGAAAAAAATCTGGTAAAAATTGAAGAAATTGAACATAATGTCGGCTATTCAGAAAGAACGGATGTCATCGTTGAACCTTATCTTTCAAAACAGTGGTTTGTTAAAATGAAACCTCTAGCGCAAGAGGTATTAAAATATCAGGATGATGAGAAAACAAAAATTAAATTTTATCCGGAAAGATTTGAAAAAACTTTTATTCAATGGTTAGAAAATATTGAAGATTGGTGTATTTCCAGACAATTATGGTGGGGACATCGTATTCCAGTCTGGTATCATAAAGAAACAGGTGAAATATTTTGTGAGATGCAGGACCCTGAAGATAAAGAAAATTATCTTCAGGACGAAGATGTCTTAGATACGTGGTTTTCAAGTGCTCTTTGGCCATTTTCAACATTGGGATGGCCAGAAGATACAGAGGATTTAAAGCGTTTCTATCCGACTGACTGTCTGGTAACCGGATATGATATTATCTTCTTCTGGGTAGCTAGAATGGCTTTTATGGCCCGCTATCTTACCCAAGACAGACCATTTAAAGATGTTTTGATTCATGGTTTAATCAGAGATGAATTGGGCAGAAAAATGTCAAAATCACTTGGTAACGGTGTTGATCCTGAAGATGTTAAAGTAAAGTATGGAAGTGATGCTTTAAGGTTTTTCTTGACCACCAATTCTACACCTGGAGCTGATTTAAGATATTCAGATACCAAGGTTGAAGCAAGCTGGAACTTTATTAATAAAATATGGAATGCCAGCAAATTTGTGTTAATGAATATTGAAAATATGACATTAGAAGACATTCGTTTGTCAAACTTAAATAATATTGACAAATGGATGATAGATAAATTGAATAAAACAATTGATTCAGTTAACAGAAATATGGAAAAATATGAATTTGCTCAGGTCGGCAATGAACTTTATAATTTTATCTGGAATGATTTTTGCAACTGGTATATTGAATTTTCAAAATCGACATTAAATTCAGAAGATTCAGTAGTGGTAAAGGCTACAAAGTCAACTCTTCTAATAGTTCTGATTGATATATTGAAGTTGTTGCATCCATTCATGCCATTTGTGACTGAAAGAATTTATCTGTCACTGCCACATAAATGTGATTCTATTTGTATTTCTTGTTGGCCGAAAGTCAGAGAAATAGATACATCTGCAAGTGAAGAAGTTGAAACGATGATTTCTATTATTACTGCTGTAAGAGCATTAAGAGTTAACTATGATGTCAAACCTTCTCTGGAGTTTGAAATAACTTTATATGATGATAATGATAATCTTATTAAAATTGATACTGAAATTGCTAATATGTTACATAAATTGTGTAGAGTAAATTGGACAAATACTGAGGGAGAAGATTTAATAATTATTCCTTTGGAAGCAGGTAAAATGGCTGTTGATGCTACCCAGATTGTAGACTATGAAGCTGAAAAAGAGAGATTGGAAAAAGAAAAAATAAGACTGGAAAATGAAATTAAACGTTCAAATAGAATGTTGGGTAATGAAAATTTTGTTAAAAAGGCTGCAAAAGAAAAAGTTCAAATGGAAAAAGAAAAACTGGAAAGTTATCGTTCACAATATGATATTATTGTCAAACAGCTGAAGCAAGTTTATACTAAATTATAAGATTGAAGCAGGTATAGTATGAAAAAAATAATTAAATTGTTGTTTGTTTTAATAATGATTGCCACAATTACTTTTTTTAGTGTTAAACATATAGGAACCAGATATATTACATCAGGTAAGTTTGAATATAAAATTAATGAAGATGGAACAGCAACCTTAATCAAATATAACAAACTTTATGAGTCAGAATGTATTACCATACCTTTTTCAATTGATGGCTATACAGTAACTGTAATAGCTTCTAATGCGGTAGATTGTAGCAACAGTGAGGAGATTATAATTGCTGATTCTATAACGACAATAAAAAAGAATGCCTTTAAAAATTGTCAACGAGTTAATAAAATAAGTATTCCTTCTCATTTAATTGATTCGGAAGGTTTTTCCAATTTAATAAACATAAGTGTTTTAATTATTACCTCTGGTCAAAATGGTTTTATGGTTGATTTCAATACCAATGAGGAAAGAATCTGGAATAATAGTAGTGATTCAATATTTAAACTGGTTATCAGTGATGATGTTAAATATTTATCCAATAATGCTTTTAGAGATTTGAAGCATCTGGAAATAATTGAGTTTTCAGAAACAGTTGAATCAATTGGAGAATATTGTTTTTATAATGACTGTAATCTGAAATCTTTTGTTTTGCCTCTATCGTTAAAAGCCATCAAAAAACATGCTTTTGATATGGAAAAAACTGAAGAAATTGAAACAATTGTTTTAATTCCTCAATCAGTCACCTATTTGGAAGAATGCTGTCTTAGTAAAAATTATAAGTATATTGTTTATGAAAACAGTGAAGCAGCTAAGTACATCAAGAAAAATGATTTGACTTATACTTTAATTGATTTAAACTTTGCTGAAACTTCTACTTCGATAAAAGTTGGCGAAACAATGCAACTGAAGGTAGTCGACAGCAACATTTTATCTGATGAAATTAAATACTATAGTTCAAATCCGAAAATAGCGACAATTTCGCAGGAAGGCCTGCTTACTGCAAATAGTATCGGGGCTGTAAAAATTACTGTCAGAACAAACAGTGGTGAAAACAGTGTAATTTTTGATGTTACAGTCAGTGATGAAAATGCTTCAGAAATCAGATATTTAATATTAGATTTAGATGATAATGTTGTACTGTCGCCAAATGATCATGACTGTTTTATTGGTTCAAATGAAGAATTCACATATACATCCAGTGATGAAAACATTGTTCTGGTTGATGAATCAGGTAATTTAGAAATCTTGGAAGCTGGAACTGTCAGCATTACTATTTCCAGTGGTGGAACAAATGTCATTTATTATATGAGTATCGCAAAAATGATAAAAAATATAAAAATTAATCAAACTGTTATTAATTTAAAAAAAGGAAATACATTTGAATTGAATGTTTCAGTATATCCAGCTGATGCTGCTAACAAAACCTTAACCTATTATTCAAGCAATCCTGAAATTGCTCAGGTTACAAATGAAGGGAAGATTATTGCCAATAAAAACGGGACAGCTATTATTACCGTAAAAACTAATGATGGTTCTGATATAACCAAAAAAGTTGCTGTTAATGTCAGCAGAACTAAAGTATCTTGTCAGTTCTATAAATTGGGCTTGATGGTAAACAAAAAATTCCGATTAAGATGCAGTGTTAATGACAATTCGACCTTGCTTTATTATTCTTCTGATGAAAAAATAGCTACTGTAGACAATTCGGGAGTAATATATCCAAAGAAAAGTGGAACCTGTTATATTACAATTTCTAATGAAAACTATACATCCGCAATAACAGTACCTGTTAAAGTTTACAATGCGTTCAGTTATGGTTTGGATTTATCAGAATGGAATGGCAGATATATGACTGCCGACAACTTCCAGATGATGAAAAATGATGGTATTGATTTTGTATTATTAAGGGCTGCTTACAGTAATGATTATAAAGATCCTATTTTTGAAAGGAACTATAATGCTGCTAAAGAGGCTGGTCTTGATGTAGGTGCCTATCATTATATCATTTCAACAACTGTTGAAGATGCTATAAAAGAAGCTAAGTGGATGTTGGAATGTATTGAAGGCAAAAAATTTGAATATCCTATCATAGTGGATGTTGAAACAGGTTCACATAAATATTTAGACAGCTATACCTTTAATGCTTTGGTTAATGCCTACTGTGATGTATTAAAAGAAGCAGGGTATTATCCTGCTGTATACAGTTATTCTTCGATGATGAGAAAATATAATTTTAAATATGATGTTTGGGTAGCCCACTGGGACACTACCACTCCTTATGTTTATAATGACAATTACACGATGTGGCAATTTACCTCAAAAGGAAAAGTTGAAGGAGTAACAAGCACGAATGTGGATATTAATATTTGTTTTGTAGATTATCCTTCAATTATAAAAGATGCACATTTAAATGGATATTGAATGAATTTGTTGTATAATTAAGGTATAAGAAGTTGGTAATACAATGTTAGACAGGAGAAAATATGGCTATTTCAGTGAGAGTAACAAAAGAAGAAGAGAAATTATTTAGAGATTATGCAAAATTCCATGGTATTACTGTTTCTGATCTTATTAGAACTGCAGTAATTGAAAAGATAGAAAATGAAATCGATATTAAGGATTTTGATGAAAGCTTACAACTTTATCAGCAGAATAAAGAACTTTATAGTTTGAGTGATATTATAAAAGGAAACAAATAAATGAACTTTCGTGTCTATTTTTCAAAATATGCCTATCAACAATTAAATCAATTAGAAGAAGCTAACAGGGTACTTCTTTTAGGTTGGCTTAAAAAAAATCTAGAAGGTACAAACGCTCCCAGATTGTTAGGTCATCCACTTAAAAACATTCTATTTGGTCATTATAAATTTGTTGTGGGCAGATTTAGATTGTTAATCTTGATTGAAGATAAGAAACTTGTGGTATTAAAAATAAATGAAACAAAATAAAATGAAATGATCTGCTCCCTGTCAAGTAGACACGGGAAATATCTAAAATAATTCTAGCCCAGCCGAAGATTCGGTTGGGTTTTTACTTGCTAAATTAGCTTTGTNTTT